>Ga0307474_10003433_pt1 | contig 11393 bp, 9 predicted proteins | sample atmos_gasesECM1C_2_FD_203312 | JGI IMG/M metagenome (GOLD analysis project Ga0307474, IMG submission 203312) | Hardwood forest soil microbial communities from Morgan-Monroe State Forest, Indiana, United States - atmos_gasesECM1C_05 | ecosystem: Environmental > Terrestrial > Soil > Temperate... | reverse complement strand
TTTGCTCCTCCCCGCTGCCCCCCCCGCCCCCCCCCCCCCCCCCGCTTCTCTATCCCCCCAGCCATGCGGGCCCGCTCAATTTCACAGTGCCGAGACGTTACTTCTGCTGGTCCTTCGCCAGGAACATCCAAGTCTCGACCACCGTATCCGGATTCAACGACAGGCTGTCGATGCCCTGCTCGACCAGCCAGCGCGCGAGTTCCGGATGATCCGAGGGACCCTGGCCGCAGATGCCGACATATTTTTTCTGCGCTTTACACGCCTTGATGGCCAAGGCCATCAGCGCTTTCACAGCTTCGTCGCGCTCGTCGAAGGATTTGGCGACGACGCTGGAGTCGCGGTCCAGGCCCAGCGCCAGCTGCGTCATGTCGTTGGAGCCGATCGAAAAGCCGTCGAAGTACTCGAGGTATTTGTCCGCCAGCAGCGCGTTGGTCGGCAGTTCGCACATCATGATGTGCTTTAAGCCGTTGTCGCCGCGCTTCAGGCCGTTCAGGGCGAGCAGCTGCGTCACTTCCTTGGCTTCGGTCACGGTACGCACGAACGGCACCATGACTTGCACGTTGGTGAGGCCCATTTCATCGCGTACGCGTTTCAGCGCGCGGCATTCGAGTTCGAAGCAGGGCCGGAACACCTTGTCGATATAACGCGACGCGCCGCGAAACCCCAACATCGGATTCTCTTCGTGCGGCTCGTAATTCTTGCCGCCGATCAAATTCGCATATTCATTGGATTTGAAATCCGACAGACGCACGATGACGGGTTCCGGCGCAAACGCGGCCGCGATCTGCGCAATGCCTTCGCTCAGCTTGTCGACGTAGAAATTGACCGGCCCGTCATAGCCCGCTATCTGTTTGGTGATGGTGTCCTTGAGTTCCGCGCTCTGCTTGTCGTATTCCAACAGTGCCCGAGGATGCACGCCGATCATGCGATTGATGATGAACTCGAGACGCGCGAGGCCCACTCCGCGGTGAGGAATGCCGGCAAAATCGAAGGCGCGGTCCGGATTGCCGACATTCATGGTGATCTTGACCGGAATCTCGGGCATCGCATCCATTTCGATGCTGCGTTGATCGAATTCCAGCATGCCATCGTAGACGTAGCCGGTATCGCCTTCGGCGCAGGAAACCGTGATCGGTTGGTCTTCCTTGATGTCGGTGGTGGCGGTGCCGCAGCCGACGACCGCCGGGATGCCCAACTCGCGCGCGATGATGGCCGCATGACAGGTGCGGCCGCCGCGATTCGTGACGATGGCCGACGCTCGCTTCATGACCGGTTCCCAATCCGGGTCGGTCATGTCGGCAACCAGAACGTCACCGGCGCGGACCCGCGACATTTCTTTCGCGTCCTTGATTATTCGTGCATGGCCCGCGCCAATCCGCTGTCCGATGCTGCGTCCGCAGGTCAGTACCTTGGAACGCGCTTTCAGCGTATAGCGCAATATCGTGCGTCCGGCACGGCTCTGCACGGTTTCCGGACGGGCTTGCAGGATGTAAATTTTGCCGTTGCTGCCATCCTTGCCCCACTCGATGTCCATCGGCGCGCCGTAATGTTCCTCGATGATGAGCGCTTGCTTGGCCAGTTCGGTGATGTCCGGCTCGCTGAGCGAGAAGCGATGCCGGTCGGCAGGCGAGACGTCGACGGTACGCACGCGCTGCTTGGAGCCCGGATCGGCGTAGATCATTTTGATCGATTTGCCGCCGAGATTCTTTCTGATGATTGAGCGGCGGCCCGCGCGTAGCGCCGGTTTGTAAACGTAAAACTCATCCGGATTGACGGCACCCTGCACGACGGTCTCACCCAGGCCGTACGCGGACGTGATGAAAACCACATCGCGGAAGCCCGAATCCGTATCCAGCGTGAACATGACGCCCGCTGCGCCCAAGTCGCTGCGCACCATGTGCTGCACGCCGACGGAAAGCGCCACGGCGCTGTGATCGAATTTATTGTGCACCCGGTAGGATATCGCGCGATCGTTGAACAGCGAGGCATAGACTTCGTGCATGGACTTGAGCAAGTGCTCCTCGCCGCGCACGTTGAGGAAAGTCTCCTGTTGGCCGGCAAAGGAGGCCTCGGGAAGGTCCTCGGCCGTCGCGGAGGAGCGCACCGCGACCGCAAACTCGGCAGGATCGCTCGTGCCTTTCATCTTGCGCCAGGCTTCCAACGCCTCGGTTTGCAAGCGCTCGGGAAAGGGCGTGGCCAACATCCAACCGCGGATTTCCGCGCCCACTACGGCCAATCTTTGCACATCATCCACATCGAGCGTCGCGAGCACCGTGCGAATGCGTTCATCGAGGCCGCCTTGCGCCAGGAAGTCGCGGTACGCGTGCGCCGTCGTGGCAAAACCGCCCGGCACCGAAACCCCCAAGTTCGCCAACCCGGAGATCATTTCCCCAATGGACGCATTCTTGCCGCCGACGAGCTCGACGTCTTTATTTTTCAGCTTTTCAAACGGAATGATGTAAGGCTTCATGGTGCACTGCTTGTCCGACGGAAGTATAAGTGAAACACTTTACGGCGAAAGCGCCGACAGGGTGAGGTTACCGTGATTAAACGAACCGTATTCTTCGTTTCCGACCAAACGGGGATTACCGCAGAAACCATGGGTCACAGTCTCATGACGCAGTTCGACGGCATCGAATTTCGCCAAGTGACTGTGCCATTTATCTCCACCGTTGACAAGGCAATTGAGGCCGTTCGAAAGATCGATCTGGTCGCTGCGCAAGAGGGTATGCGGCCGGTTGTCTTCAGCACATTGGTGCAGGAAGACGTGCGCAACGTGGTCCGCGGCAGCACCGGATTTTTCCTGGATTTCTTCGATCCTTTCTTAGCACCGCTCGCCGGCGAACTCAAGACGCAATCAAGCCATACCGCGGGTAGGACGCATCGCATGGCGGACACGCACGCGTATGCCACGCGCATCGACGCGACCAATTTCGCGCTGGCCAACGATGATGGTTCGGTGGTGCGCGATTACGAGCGGGCCGATGTCATCCTGGTCGGCGTGTCGCGTTCCGGCAAGACGCCGACCTGTTTGTATTTGGCCATGCAATATGGCATCTTCGCCGCGAATTATCCGCTCACCGACGATGATCTGGAATCTCGCAAATTGCCGCGTGCGCTCGACGGCTACCCGCAGAAACTATTCGGCCTGACCATCAAGCCGGATCGATTGCAACAAATTCGCAACGAGCGCAAGCCCGACAGCCGCTACTCATCCGCAGCGCAAGTGGCGTTCGAAGTGCGCGCCGCGGAGTCTTTGTTCGAGCGCCACGGCGTTCCCGTTCTCGATGCAACCGAAGTCTCGATTGAAGAAATATCCACCAGAATTTTGGATCGCATGGGCATCGAGCGTCGACTGCGCCCCTGAAATCTCGAAGCTGCGTGGTATAGTTCAAGAATGATAGCGGATCAATGGTGTGAGACATCGTGGCGGGCGCGGCCCGGCAGCTTTGTCAGTCTGATGACGCTGTACGAAAGCAACTTCGTGCGTCTGGGCTGGATCGTGGACGATCTGCGCGGTGTCACGACGCAGCGCGCGTCGAAGGTCACTGCAGACTGTGATCTGTATCTCACCCCATTGGAACTGTGCCGCTATACGAGCGTCTTTCGGCTCACCTATGAGTTCGATTTCGAGGCATCGCGGCTCCGCGACCCGGATTTGGAGGTCTGCGTGTACCACGATGCCCGCCTGGCTGAAGTGCGCAGTTTTCGAGGCTTTCAGCGCCATCCGCAGCTGGCCAAGCTGCAGTCCGGACTCAAGCGTGAACTGGATCAGCGCTGGGCGCGGAACATGATGCTAAATAAATGGCTGGAATATTGCGCCGAGCGGGGACATCACTTCTAGCCGCGAAGATTCGCTTCGTATCGGGTGACCTGCGGTTGTCATGGGATGAGGCGGGACTTTGATCGATAAGCTGACGTTTCTAAAAGGCGGCGGGGAAGGGGGCTCAGCGAGTGCCGACGAAGAACGGCTCATGCAGCTGTTCCAGAATCGCGCGGGTCTGAAGAAAGCCTACGCCGACCTCAAGGACGAATTTCACCTGCTGCGCGACCGGCTCAAACAGCAGGAAGGCGCGACCATCCGCATTCAGGAACAGATGGACGCGCTGGGCGATCTGCTCGGCGATCCGAAAACCGGTTTCGGCGCATTGGTGTTCTTTCAACTGCGCGCGCTGTGGAAGGCCTGCCATCAACAGCTGTCGACCTTTTCCGCCGATCTGACCCGCCAGCAGGAAGCGCGCGAGGTGGCGAAGCACAAGGCCGACATTGACGCGGAAAAAAGCGCGCGGCTTGCGGATGCGGATCAGCGCCTGCGCGCGGCGGGCGCCGAAGCCGACGCGCAGCGCCGGCATCTCGCCGAGGAGCAGCTGGAAATCGGAAGATTGACCGCCTTCTGGCATTACTTCAAGCGCCGCCGGCGCCTGAAGTCTTTGGATCTGTTGCGCAACCACGTTGTGATGGCCGATGCGGTCGTCGGCGACCTGCATTCGGAACGCAGCGCGATCGAGAATGAGGCATCGCCGGAGTTCCCCGGCCTGTCGCTGGCCGCCCGGCGCAACATCAACCTGGCCATCATCAGCTACGCCGAATTGCTGTGCGAGAACGCGGATGCGTACGGGCTCGCAGCGCGCGCCAAGGAGGCCGTGGCGCGGCGAGTGCACGAGATGAGCTTCGGTACGCGCGCTGATTGCGAGAGCTACATGCAGCGCGTGCAGAAGGCGCAAGCCGCGGTTGCCAATCAGAAGCAGATCGGCAGCCTGATCAAAGTTAAATTGGAGCGGCTGCGCAGCAGCTGCGAGTACCGCAACGCCGCCGATACGGTGCCAACGGCAGATTCGCTCTCGCCGCCGGTGACCGAATTGGATTTCGACAAGCCCAAACCCGCCCCCGCCAACACTTGGAATGTGCTGGCGGAGGACTATTGGGACCTGTACACGCTACTGTTGCGCTAGCGGCTGCCGACGCGTCGGGACGGCGTCATCGTTGCGGCGTGCTTGGGTCGGCGCCGCCCGCTTGGCGGAGACCACGACCAGATCGGCCGCGATTTGCGAGGCCTCATCCAGCAAGATCCCCGCCGTCGCATCGTCCTTGATCTCTTCCAGCGATTTGACCGGCTTGACGTCATGCGCGGCGCGCCACGCGTTCTCGCGCTCCAACCGCTGGTCTTCGTTGCGTTTACGCTCCGCCTCGCGCGTCTTGATGTTGAGCGACAGCGTCTTCTGGCTGCGCATCGCGTCCAATGCCGCAATATCCTCGCGCAGGTATTTGAAGTCGGCACTGCCGGCTGTGCGTTCCGTATGCAGTTTTTCCAGCGATGCGGCGAGCGGTTTCAAATCGCCCTCGACGCGAAAGGTGGCCGGTTCAATGTGATCCCAGGGCAGGGCGCGATCGCGGGTGCTCTCGCCGACTTCATTCGCATCGATGAGCGACGGCAACGCGATGTCGGGTGTGACGCCGCGGTCTTGCGTGCTCTCGCCGGTAATCCGGTAGTACTTGCCGATGGTCACGTTGAGCTGGCCCAATTCGGGTTTGCGGCCAAAGATCGTGTAGTTCAGCGGATGTGCATTTTGCACGGTACCCTTGCCGTAGGTTTGCTGACCCACGATGAGGCCGCGGCCGTAGTCCTGGATGGCGCCGGCGAAAATCTCCGAGGCTGAGGCGCTGAAGCGATCGACCAGCACCAGCATGGGACCGCTGTAGAAGATCGCGGGATTCGGATCATCGTCGACTTCGATATGCCCGGTGGTGTCGCGCAATTGCACCACCGGTCCACGGTCGATGAACAAGCCGGTGAGCGACTCCGCTTCCGGCAAATAGCCGCCGCCATTGGCGCGCAAGTCCATGATCATCACTTCGGCGCCGTCTTTGCGCAGCTCGCTGATCAGGCGCTGCACGTCGCGGGTGGTGCTGCGGTAGTCCTTGGCACCGGCCCGGCTGGCATCGTAATCCTGATAGAAGCTCGGTACGGTAATGATGCCGACTTTGATTTCCTTGCCGTTGCGTTCCACCGTGCGCATCGCCTTTTTCGAGGCCTGGTTCTCCAACGAAACCCGATTGCGGGTGAAGTCGAGGACTTTTTGCACCGAGCCGGGCGCTGCGCCGGCCGGTAGAACCTGCAGCCGCACTGTCGTGCCGCCGGGACCGCGGATCTTTTGCACGACATCATCCAGGCGCCAGCCGATCACATCGGTCAGCTCGCCGGTTTTTCCTTCGCCCACCGCGGTGATGCGATCGTTGGCCGCGAGCTGTTTGCTGACGGCCGCGGGGCCGCCGGCGATGACATCGATCACGGTGACGTAGTCGTCGGTCAGATTCAGCGAGGCGCCGATGCCCTCGTAGCTCAAGCTCATTTGAATGTTGTATTCCTCGGAATTGCGCGCCGAGAAATAATTGGAGTGCGGATCGAGCGACAGTACGAAGGCATTCATGAACGCCTCGAACACATCGTCAGGCTTGCTCTGATCCATGCGCTTCGCCACATGCTCGTAGCGCTTGCGCAGCACATCGACCGCCTCGGGCCATTGCTTGCCGGCGGTCACGAGGGACAGCGCATCGTTCTTGACGCGCTTGCGCCAAAGTTCGTTCATCTCCGCCGCATTCGCGGGCCAAGGCTCCTTCTCACGATCGAAATTGAACGATTCATCGATATCGAAATCCGGCTTCTTGTTGAGCAACTCGATGGCGTAGGCCATGCGCTCACGGCTGCGCTGCTGGAAGCGGCGGAAGATCACGAAGGCCGGTTCGACGTCGCCGGTCTTGATGGCATCATCGAGTTCGTAGCGATATTTCTCGAACTCTGCGATGTCGCTCGCGAAGAAATAGCTGCGCGCACCGTCAATGGCATCGAGGTAGCGATCGAGGATCAAGCTCGAGAGATGATCGTCGAGCGGCGCTCGGCGATAGTGCTCGTGAGAGATGATGTCGGCGACGCGCCGCGCGACATAGTTTTCCTGTTCGGTGGGGGCGAGGACCGTTGTCGCCGCGGCCGCCGCGGGCGCCGCGGCCGGCGGGGTCATGGCAGCGCCTAATAGGGCGGCAAGACCGACTGCGCTCACGCAGATTGCTATGCCGGTAATCCATCGCGAACGAGTGGCCTTAAGCCGATTGAGTATCACCGTCGCCGTTCTCCTGTAAACTTTCCGTCCCCTCTCCCTTCAAGGCTAGAGAAGCTCCTGCCTCCTAGCAAGTGTATATGAGCCGAAGGATATGCGTCCGTTCACGGTTTTGATCGGCATAGTCCTAGGAAGCGCCGCCTCGTTCACTTTCGGGCTCGCAACGGTCCTGATCGTGTTCTTGGTGCTGGGGCCCCAACACCCGGAACTGCCGCGCGAACTGCCTCGGGTGGCCGGCAGCCTGGCTGCCTTTGCTATTTTGACCGCCGCCAGCGCCGGGAGTTTCCTCGGCGAGGCGAAGCGGCGGGCGTGGCGCGGTTGGGCGCACCTGGCCACCGGGATTTGCCTAGGCGGCGTGATTTTGCTGTATTGGCCGCGCCGCAGCTAAGGCATCATTGACCCCTTATGACAATTAGGCCTCTTTTGCTGATTCTGGCCCTTGCTGGCGTCCTACCCGGCTGCAGCGTCCGCCCCAAGGAACCGCCCCCCACCACGGACATTGACGACACGGCGTACGGCGACCTTGTCCGCGTGCTGGCCTCCGATGATTTCCTGGGCCGCAAGCCCGGAACCCCCGGGGAAGACAAGACAGTCAATTACCTGATCGAGAATTTTCACCGGCTCGGTTTGAAGCCCGGCAACGGTACGAGCTACGTGCAACAAGTGCCGCTGGTGCAAATCACCGCCGGTGCCGATGCGACCCTAACCGTGAGCGGCGCAGGCGGCAGCCGCAATCTGGTGTTCGGCAAGGATATGGTGATTTGGACCAAGCGCGCGGTGCCCGAGATAAATGTTGCGCACAGCGAAATGGTCTTCGTCGGCTACGGCATCGTCGCACCGGAATATTCGTGGAATGATTACGCGAATCTCGACGTGCACGGCAAGACCGTGCTGGTCCTGGCGAACGATCCGGGCTACGCCTCGAAAGACCCCACGGTGTTCAAAGGCAACGCCATGACCGAATACGGCCGTGATGCCTACAAGGTCGAGGAGGCGGCTCGCCAGGGCGCACAAGGCGTGCTGCTGATCCATGACGCGGCGGCCGTGGGCTACGGCTGGGATGCGGTTCAGGCCACCTGGAGCGGCGCGCAATTCGAACTGCCGGCGGCGGATGCGTACGCCGGCCGTGCCGCGATCGAGGGTTGGTTGCAAAACGCCGCGGCGCGGGCGCTGTTCGACGCCGCGGGAATCGACTTCGCTCGAACGGCTGTGGCCGCGGCGCATCCGGGTTTCAAAGCGGTGGCGCTTAGGCTTAGCGTCGATGCGACGATTCACAACGCGATCCGCGCCTTCAATTCGCAGAATGTCCTGGCAATCTGGCCGGGGCGAAATTCGCGCGAATACGTCCTCTACACGGCTCATTGGGATTCGTTGGGCAGCGACGCAGCTCGGGCCGGCCACAACATATTCAACGGCGCCGTAGACAACGCCACCGGCATCGCCGGCTTGCTGGCGCTCGCGCAATCCTTCAAACGCACCATCGATCCCAAGCCCGACCGATCGATCGCCTTTCTGGCCACGACTGCTGCGCAGCCCGATCTTCTGGGATCGCAGTACTACGTGGACAATCCGATTCTGCCGCTGCGCGCAACCCTGGCCGTCATCAACATAGACATGTTGATCAACGGCGGCCGCAGCCGTGATGTCAGCGTACTGGGATTTGGCAATACTGATTTAGAAGAATCGGCGCGCGCCGAAGCGCTGTTGCAGGGACGCGATGCGCATCCAGATCCCAATCCTCAATTCGGGCTGTATTTCCGGTCCGACAGCTACAGCTTTGCTCACCGCGGCGTGCCGGTGCTCTACACCCAGGCGGGGATCGACAATGCGGCCCGCGGCCCGGTATGGGGCAAGGCTCTGATTGAAGATTATTTCGCGCGACGCTTCCGCCAACCGAGCGACCAATATGCCGCCGATTGGGACGTCGGCGGCGCGGTCACCGACCTGAATCTGGACTACCGGATTGGAATGCGTATCGCGGGCAGCAGACGCTTTCCGCGCTGGTATCCGAACAGCGAGTTTCGCGCGGCCCACCACCGCGCGAACCCCTCTCCCGACGACTAGGACCGGCTCCTACCGTTTGCCGATGCGAGTCCAGTTCTTGGTGCGATCGAAGCTGCCCGACGTGTTGTAGGGATCCGAGCCTTGTTCTTTGTAGGAAGGCTTCTTCGGACTCGGATCCAACGCCAACGTTTGCGCAGCTCTGGCCTGCCGCAGTTCGCGCACGGCAAAGCTGAAGGTGGAATCGCTGTCGCCCTGGTTTCTATCATCGCTCGCCATCGTCAACGCCTCTCCAATAAAATTTCAACGCCTTGTCAATCTTCTTTTTGTTCCGCAGGGTGAATGTTCCCAAATTGCGACAGGCAGGGTTCAACTGCATTGCGAATCTGTGACGCGGTTCAAGCCGATCCAGACATAACATCAGCGCAAGGCGACTTAATTGGTGTAGGCGTCGCGCGCGTTCGGTTGGCTAACCGCTTTTGGCGAGCGGTGCGGCGAGTTGTCGATCGAACGGCACCGAGCGGTTGCGGCCGCGCAGCTTCGCCGTGTAGAGCGCCTGATCGGCCGCCTTGATGAAGTCGGCATAGTTGGGAAATTGAATTTGTGCGCCGTGCGTGGCACAGCCGATTGAAACCGTGACCTTGGCGTGATGCGAACCGACCACGTGCCCGGTATTGCGAAACGCCATCACGATGCGTTCGCAGATATTGTGCGCCGTATCGGCGTCGGTTGCCGGCAAGACCACCACGAATTCTTCCCCGCCATAGCGCGCGATCATGTCTGTCTCGCGGGTATTGCCGCGCAGGATGCGCGCAGTCGCCTGCAAAACTCGATCGCCGGCCTGATGTCCGAAGTTTTCGTTGAGGAGTTTGAAGTTGTCGAGATCGACGAAGGCGACGCTCAAGGACCACTTGTGGCGGGTCGAGTTCTCGAATTCACGGGCCAGGAATTGTTCCAGATAGCCGCGGTTGTATACGCCCGTCAACGCATCGCGCCGTGTCTCTTCTTCCAGCTCGATCGATTGCGCCGACGAGCCATCCGCGGAGGCGCGCAGCGTATTGATCTCGCGCAGCGCGTGCAGGCTGCGCAGCATCAGCACATCGCGCGCCTGCTCCAGGATCAAGTCCGGATGTTGCTTGGAGAGCAGTTCGGATTCGAAGATCGCTTCGGTCTCCGGAATCATCGAGCCGATGGTTCCCAATACCTGCCCGAATGCCATGCGATCGAGCCCTAAACTGCGCTCCGCGCACAGTGCGGTCTCGGCGAACTGGCGCTCTTCCGGATCCAAGAGGAACAGATCCGCGACCGGACCTGAGAGCGCCACGCAGCGGTCAAAGATACCTGCGGGGTGAGCGCTGTAGCTGAGCTCCAAATGATGGCTGTGTTCAATGGCGCGATACAGGCGTTCCGGCAGGTTCCAGCTGCGCATGAGCCAGCCGCCGACAAAGGCATGATCAGCCTGCACGCGTTTTTTTTCGTGCGCGGCCAGCGCCGCGTGATCGCGCTGCAGTTTTTCACCGTCGCGATACAAATCGGGGACGGCCTGATCGAGCGCCAGCATGCCGACGTCCTGTAGCAGTGCTGCCAGGAAAATCTCTTCCGCGAGCGTTTGGTGCATGGCATCGCCGAGCGCGCGCGCCGCCGTGGCGGCCAATAATGCACGGCGCCAATACAATTTGTAATTCAGACCGTTGGGTTTCGCGCCGCGCAGCGATTTGACCAGAGAGAAACTCAAGGCGAGGGTCAGGGTGGCATTCAGCCCGAGTACCACCAGGGCCTGGCGCAAATTTTCGCTCTTACGGCGCTGTGCATAGAGCGGGGAATTGGCGATGCGCAGGACTTTGCTGGAGAGCGCCGAGTCCATGCTCAAGGCTTTGGCGACTTTGCCCATTTCGATTTCGGGATCTTGCGCCAACTCGATGATGTGCGTCGCCACGCCCGGCGGCGAGGGGAAATTCACTGATCGGCGAAGATGGGCTTCGATCTCGGAATTCAAAACGCGACTCCAGACGCAAAAGCGGAAAAGACCCGCTTATGGCAAGTTAACGTCCGCGCCCGGGGAAACTTGAGATCTAGTTCAATCGGGCGCTGGCGCGCCACCAGGCTCCAAGAGCCCTGAACAAGAGGTACAGGCCATAGGGGCCGAGAAAGACCATCCAGGAGGCGATGGACGCCTCTCGGAGGCCCTCAAACAGGCTGGAGTAGAGGTGCCCGAGGCTCGCCCCATCGAAACGGCCCAGGGCCGCCACGCCGGCGTAAAAAATCAGCACCGGCATCAGG
>Ga0307474_10003432_pt1 | contig 11396 bp, 6 predicted proteins | sample atmos_gasesECM1C_2_FD_203312 | JGI IMG/M metagenome (GOLD analysis project Ga0307474, IMG submission 203312) | Hardwood forest soil microbial communities from Morgan-Monroe State Forest, Indiana, United States - atmos_gasesECM1C_05 | ecosystem: Environmental > Terrestrial > Soil > Temperate... | reverse complement strand
GTCGGTGAACAGACCGGCGCGATGGATGCCATGTTGCAGAAGATTGCCGACTTTTACGAAGACGAAGTCGACGCGGCCGTAAAGGACCTGCTCACGGCGATGGAGCCGATCATGATCGTGGTTCTGGGTATCGTCGTCGGCGGCATCGTCATCTCCATGTATCTGCCGTTGTTTTCCTTGATCGGCAAGTTGGCGGGACACTAAATTCTTGCCTCAGGCTGGCTCGCGGGCCGCGCGATACGCTACGGTCCGCGAGAATCGGCTGGGGTAAGAAAGAAGCCGGCCATGCCCTACACGCAGCGCAGATCGCGCGAACGCGATCAGGAATCGAACCCCACGGAGAGTCTCGCGCCAGACGTAATTATCGGCGAGTGGCTACCCTGGCTGGGCCGCGTCCGTTTTCTGGCCATTACCTTTCTGGTCGGCATTATCATTGCCGCGCGTCATTTGGCTCCGGCGGCTATTTCGCTCCGGTCCTTCGTCCAGCTTCTGGTTTTGTGGTACACCCTGGCGATTTTTTACGTCATTCTCCAGCGTTGGATTCCGAACGCTCGCTGGCACGCCCCACTGCAGATCTCGTGCGATCTGCTGATGATTACCGGCGTCGTCTACACCACTGGCGGCCAGGACAGTTATTTTGTGTCGTTGTATTTGCTGACCATTTTGATGGCCAGCGTGCTGTTTTCGCGCCGCGGTGTCTTCGTCGTGATGGGTTCGAGCATGGCGCTGCTGGGCGGCATCATCGCGCTCAGCTATTACGGAGTTATTCCCCGAACCTCCGCCGCTCCTCCCGATTTGAATTCGCTGAATTCCTGGCTGGCCATCAATTGTTTCGCTTTTCTGGCGGTGGCTTATCTCGGCAGCTTGCTGGCGCAAACTCTGCGCCGTAAAGGGCTGGAACTTGCCGAAAAAAGCGAGGAACTCAAAGACCTGCAGGCCTTCAACCAGGACATTATTGAATCAATGCGCGGCGGCCTGATGACGGCCGACCTGGATGGAACCATCCTGGTGATGAACCGCGCCGGCGCGGAAATCACCGGTTCGGGTCTGGGTCTGATGCGCGGAGATAAAGTGCAAGACCGGCTCCCCGGTTTTTGGCCGGTGGAAGTGGACGAGCAGGGAAGTCCGCTGGCTTCCCGCAAAGAGATTGAATTCAAAACCGGAAGCGGTGCGACGCGCTACCTGGGCCTTTCGATATCGCCGTTGCGCACCTCGCAAAATCAAAATACCGGTTTCGTGTACAACTTCCAGGATTTGACCGAACTCAAGCGTCTCGAACGGGAAGTAGCGACCAAGGAACGAATGGCGGCTCTCGGCCGGCTTTCGGCGGCGATTGCGCATGAAATTCGCCAGCCCCTCACGGCCATGACCGGTGCGCTCAAGGAGCTCGCGCGCCTTGCGCCCCTGGATGACGACGACAAGAAACTGGTGCACATCGTCAGCCGCGAATCGCAACGCTTGAATCAGATTATTACCGACTTCCTGAACTATTCCCGGGAGAAAACCTATTCATTCGCGGATGTCGACATCGTGCCGGTGATCGAAGATACCCTGTTGCTGCTGGAACGGGATGCTTTGGCCCGCGGGAAATATCACATCGTGCGCAACTATACGGTTCGGGCTCTGCGTGCCCGGGCCGACCGCGACGCCATCAAGCAGGTGTTTTGGAATCTGTGCAACAACGCGCTGCGCGCCATGCCTGAAGGTGGCGAGCTCTCCGTCGCCCTGGAGGCTGACGAATCGTGGGTCCGCATCTCGATTCGAGATACCGGCGTGGGGATCGATTCCAAGCAAGCTACCCGGATCTTCGAACCCTTCCAGTCCGGCTTCACCGGCGGCACTGGGTTAGGACTCGCGATTGTGTATCAAATTCTGCAAGCGCACAAAGGACGCATCCGAGTGGAAACCGAGAAGGGACACGGCGCTGAATTCATCGTGGAGCTGCCTCGTGCGGTCCCGGTCCGTGCGCCGGCCTCACGCCTGTTGGTCCCCGAGTCCCTGCACAGTGTGGAGAGCCTCCACCCGTCGGGGAAGGTGTAGCCATGGCCCACCTCCTGGTTGTCGACGACGAACCCTCCATCAGCGAGTTGCTGGAAATCAGTTTTCGCAAGGAAGGGCATAAGGTAGAAGTCGCCTCCAATGGCCAGGCCGCTAAGCGCCGTTTGGCCAGCCAGGTTTTCGATATCGTGATTTCCGATATCTGCATGCCGGATATGGACGGAGTGGAACTGCTGCAATATTCGAAGGAAGTCTCGCCCTCCACTACTTTCATCCTTATTACCGGTGTCCCTACCGTGGATACCGCGATCGATGCCGTTAACTTCGGCGCCGATCGCTACGTTATCAAGGGCGACCGGCTGCTCGACGAATTGCGCCCGGCGGTGCGGCGCATCGCCGAAAACCAGGCGGTCAAGAAAGAAGCCGGAGAACTCCGCCGACAGTTGCGCAAGTTTACCGGGTTCGATCACATCATCGGCGCCAGTCCAAAAATGCGCAGCTTGTTCGAGTTGATCGAAACCATCGCCCCGCAGACCAGTCGGGTCTTGATCACCGGTGAAAGCGGCACCGGAAAAGAGCTCGTGGCTCGTGCGATTCACGAAAACAGTTCGCGCTCCAAGGCGCCTTTTATCACTATCAATTGCGGGGCGTTTCCCGAAACTCTGCTGGAATCCGAGCTGTTCGGCTATATGCGCGGCTCTTTCACCGGTGCCAATGAGAACCGTCGCGGCCTGTTCCAGGCCGCCGATGGCGGCACCTTGTTCATGGATGAAATCGGCAACATGAGCCTGACCATGCAGGTGAAGCTTTATCGCGTGCTGCAGGAAGGTAAAGTTCGGCCGCTGGGTAGCACCGAAGAAAGTGACGTCGACGTTCGGGTCATTGCGGCCACCAATAAAGATTTCGCCAAGGAGATCGCCGAGGGCCGGTTCCGCGAGGACCTTTACTACCGCCTCAGCGTTATCCCCATTCATCTGCCGCCTCTGCGCGAGCGCCGCGAGGACATTCCCTTATTGGTCCGCTCATTCCTGGATCGCTACACCAAATCCATGAGTAAGAAGATCGACGGCATTGACCCCGAGGCAATGCGCAGGCTCGAGGTGTACGACTGGCCGGGAAACGTCCGGGAGCTGGAAAACACTATTGAACGCGCGGTCGCCCTCGAAGGATCGGGAAGGGTTACCGTCGACGGGTTGCCGTCTCGAATCCGCGACCATTATCAAGAGACTGTAGCTAACTCCAGCAACGGCCACGCTCATGGAAACGGCCATGGCCATGGCAATGGCAACGGCAACACGAACGGACCCGTCCTCCCCGATCAGGGTCTCGACCTCGAGAAGTATATTCAGGACCTGGAGCGCTCATTCCTGCTGGCCGCGATGGAGCGATCCGGTGGAGTTCGTACCCGCGCGGCCGACACCCTGAAGATGTCCTACCGGTCTTTCCGCCACTACGCCAAAAAATACGGCATTTAGGTTTCTTCTCTTCCGTTCGTCGTGCGCTTGTTTCGTTGTTAATCGCGTAAAAAGCTCACTTGCTGGGCACGTTTGTATTGTTTCGAAACAATGTTCCACTTCCAACAGCCGCGTTCAGTCCGCTTGCTTCGACACAATTTGGCTTTATTCGTTGATTGAATAAAGCTCAAACGATTCATAACAGCACACACCGAAACGATACACGCTCATCTATATAACGCAGTGGTACATACCTGCATTCGATCGATGAATCGAGTGCCTCGCCATCTGGCTATCGATATGCATTGTCAGCTGTGCACGGCCGAGGGAAAAAGAAAGTGGAGTCGACCAGTTTCAGAGCGGAACAGATTCTCGGCGGCCAAACTTTAAGGGAGAAACAATGAAAATCACCAGTAAACAGAAGGGTTTTTCGTTGATCGAGTTGTTGATCGTCGTAGCAATCATTTTGATCATTGCGGCGATCGCCATTCCGAACTTGCTTCGCGCCCGCATGGCAGCCAATGAGTCGTCCGCGGTCGGTTCCTTGCGCACGATCGTAACTTCGGAATTTAACTACCAACAGACCTACGGCATCGGCTATGCGCCCTTGACCAACCTGGGCAGTGTGGCTCCTTGTGCGCCGGCCACTCTGGCGACTTCGGCAGCGGCTTGCTTGGTTGATTCCCAGTTGTCGGGTGGCACCAAGAGCGGCTACAACGTGACCACGCCCGCACCGGCAGCGGTGGGCACCGCCGCGGCTCCGAACAACACGTTCACAGCCGTCGCTGTTCCGACCGTGATTGGGCAGTCCGGCCAGCGTGGCTTCTACGCGGATCAGTCCGGCGTCATCCGTTTCACCACCGATGGCACCACGCCGCTCGCCACCAGCCCGGCGCTTCAGTAACTCGATTGCACTTTCCAAAGGGAGGAAGTCCCAGACTTCCTCCCTTTATCTTGGTTTTGAGACTCGCCCGAATTGTTCCGACCAGCACCAGACCCAGATCCAGATAGGTGTCGTGTGAGGCGTACTGCAGGTGGTTTTTCGTTGATCGAGCTGCTGGTGGTAGTTGCCATTATCTTGATTCTGGCGGCGATCGCGATCCCCAATTTCTTGCGCGCGCGTATTGCGGCCAACGAGGCCAGCGCCGTGGAAAATTGTCGAACGATTTCCACTGCGAACGTCATTTATTTCACCACCTACGGTGTCGGTTTTGCGCCGGCCCTGTCGAATTTCGCGACGCCCACTTCCGGCAACGTGAGCGCCCTCAAAGCCGGACTGCTCGACGACATCCTGGTCTCCGGTACCAAGAGCGGCTATGTGTTCACCTACGTTCCGCTTTTGCCTGATTCAAGCGGGTACTTCAATGACTACACCCTGAATTCTGACCCCCTGACCATTGGGGTGACCGGACAACGCCATTTTTTTACCAACGAGCCCGGTGTAATACGCGTGAATCTGAGTTCGCCCGGATCGACGACGGACCCTCCACTCTAGAAGCGCAGAATGTCGGCGGCCAAACTTTAAGGGAGAACAGAACAATGAAAATCATCAGTAAGCAGAAGGGTTTTTCGTTGATCGAGTTGTTGATCGTCGTAGCAATCATTTTGATCATTGCGGCGATCGCCATTCCGAACTTGCTTCGCGCCCGCATGGCAGCTAATGAGTCGTCCGCAGTCGGTTCCTTGCGCACGATCATAACTTCGGAATTTAACTACCAACAGACCTACGGCATCGGCTATGCGCCCCTGACGAACCTGGGCAGTGTGGCTCCTTGTGCGCCGGCAACCCTGGCGACCTCGGCGGCGGCCTGCCTGGTCGATTCCCAATTGTCGGGCGGCAAGAAGAGCGGCTACAACGTGACCACGCCCGCACCGGCAGCGGTGGGCACCGCCGCGGCTCCGAACAACACGTTCACGGCCGTTGCCGTTCCGACCGTGATCGGGCAGTCTGGCCAGCGTGGCTTCTATGCGGATCAGTCCGGTGTCATCCGCTTCACCACCGATGGCACTACTCCGCTTGCCAGCAGCCCGGCGCTTCAGTAACTCGTACCAACGTTCCAGGGGAGGAAGTCCCAGACTTCCTCCCTTTTTCTTGGCTTTGAGATGCACCAGAATTGTTCGGACCAGCGCCGGACGCAAATCAACAACTGACCCTCCGCTCTAAAACCGCCTCCTCCTTCGTACGGTTCCTACCGCACCCGAACCGTGTACGGCTGGTTCTTCCTTCAGCCGCCACGCGGCATTGGACTCTTTCCGTCGCGATCGCCAGTCAAAAAACGTCACTATAGCAGGCATGTTCAAATCTCTGGCGCGTCATAACCGGCTTCGCGCTTTGGGACATTCCACGTATCTCTATACGTATCAACTACATGCAATGGGGTGTGTCCCGAATGTAAACACCTGCACCGATTTGGAACGAGCCTTGCTTTTAACTTCGCGTACCCCGCCAGGGCGTACAAGGAAATCAGAGACAAGCCTGCTAGACGAGTTTAAGGAGAACATAGAAATGAAGAAGAATCAGAAGGGTTTCTCACTCATCGAGTTGCTGATCGTCGTGGCGATCATTTTGATCATCGCGGCTATCGCGATTCCGAACCTGCTCCGCGCGCGCATGGCCGCCAATGAATCTTCGGCGGTGGGCACGCTGCGTTCGATTAACACCGCGAACGCGACCTACGAGACGCTGTACAACTTTTCGTTCGCCAACGGTCTTCCGACTTTGGGCGGCGCCACGGTGGCAGCGGGCGTGGTGGCTCCTTGCACCGCAGCGAACCTGATTGACAACGTCCTGAGCGCATCGAACACCCCGACCAAGAGCGGCTACAACTTCAACTACGTGGGAGCCAACCCGAACACGGCCGACACGGTTTGCACTTCGGATACGACCTACACGATCACGGCTGTGCCGGTTACGATTGGCGGCACGGGCAACCGCAGCTTCTTCACCGATCAGTCCGGCATTATCCGCCAGGACCCGACCGGCGCGGTTCCGACCGTTGCTTCGCAGCCTTTGAACTAACGATCGAGCAACAAATCCGGGGAAGGCGAAAGCCTTCCCCGTTTTTTTTTGTTTCAACGCGGCTTTGGTTCGGAGCTTAGCTCCGGCTGCGGAAGGTCGCCGCCCAACAACTCATTCTGACGCCGCTCGCGGCTGGCGTTTAATAGCGCGGTGGCCGCCGCCAATTCTTGCTGGCCTTCCTTGACGCGTCCCAGGCGAATCAAAATTTGGCCTTTCAAATTCCGGTAGTTGGGATTTTCTGCGTCGATTTCTTGAGCGGCTTTCACCGCGGTGAGCGCCTGTTCGAATTTCTGCTGGCGTTGATAAATCCGCGCCAATCCGAAATACGAACTCGCCAGGTGGGAATCCCGGCGGAGTGCTTCATGGAAGCTCTCTTCGGCCTTGGCCTCGTCCTGCAGATAGGAGTAGGTGACGCCAAGCCGGTCATAGTTGAAGGCGACGTCGGGCTCGAGGGCTACGTCCTTCAGGAACTCATCGCGAGCCTGCTCGAAATTGGTGCGCGCCAAATAAGCCAGGCCGAGATTGAAGTGCAGGTAAGGAAGGTTGGGGTCGAGCGTGGCCGCTTGCTGGAATTCCGCAATGGCTTTATCGCCCTCTTCGCGATTCAATGCCGCTTTGCCCATCAGCAAATGATATTCAGCCGTGTTCGCGCCCAGTTCGACAAAGCGGCCGAGCGCCCGCTCTTCGATTTCCGGTTGCCCCGATTTATTCGCGGCGTTGCCAAGGACATACAGATAATTCAGATCGTTCGATTCCTGGGGCCACAGGCCGTTCAACACCCGCACGGCGTCGGCATCGCGGGACGTGAAAAAATAACAAAGTCCCAGTAAGTATTGGGCCTGCACCGAATCGGGCTGGTCCCGCACGACCGATTCAAACGGAGCGATCGCCGCCTGAAAATCGTTCTGACGATAGGAGACCAAGCCGATGTTCAAGCGAATTCCGGCGACCTGCGGCGCCAGCTTTTCTGCCCTGGTGAGCATCTCCAGCGCTTTGGGCCATTGCTGGCGGCGCATGGCGATAACTCCTAGGTTGGCGAAGGCACCGGCCGAGGTGGGATCCGCCGCTAGAACTTGAGTGAAAGCGGATTCCGCACCATCGAGATTTCCTTGTCGCAACAGCCCCTCACCCTTCTGGAAGGTCTCAGCCAGATTCTGAGCCCCTGCGGCGCGACGCTGCGTTGCGGGCGCGGATTGGCGTCCGGAGACGGAGGCGTTTGAGGCGGCGGACCTGGCCGGTCGAGGCGCGATCGTGATGTGGAGCGTCCCGATCAAGAGACCGAAGGCGATGGCTCGGCGAGGGGAGCTCCAGCGGCAGGCACGGGTGCGGGTTTCGTTTATATTGCCCAATTCGAGAGGCAGGTTAGCACAATCCGATGGGCTGCTCGTGAACCCGCAAACGCAAACCACTTCTTCAAGCCACCTCTGCCGCCGGACGGTTCAGCCTCGGTTGTCCGAAGTAGCGCCCGAAGTACGAGCCACCGGTGGTAACACCCTTTAGTTTTAGCTTGACATATTAGGCTGGCCGTATATAAATCCGTTTTAATAAATTTAATAAAACATTCGGGGCGGGGTCTTTAGGACAGTTTTTCGGAAGGCGATGGCCTAGCGCGTGGACTTCGCGTGCGCCCGCCTGTATTCCCTCCCCTGAATTGCATCCGGGACAACGCACCTTTACAACACGAACGCGCGTTCGGTGCTTGGCGCGTTCGTCTTCAGGAATTTCAGCAGGTAGCGCGCGGAAGACTGAGCAGAATGGAGACAGGAATGAAATCAATTCGCCTTGGGTTTGGTTTGTGGGTCATGTTGCTGTGTGTTGCGGGTGCGGCCTTCGGGCAAGACACCGGCACATTCACCGGTACGGTGCACGACAGCACCGGCGCCACAGTGGCGGGCGCGGAAGTGACGATTAGCAGCCCCGGGATTGGCCTAAACAAGCCGGTCACCAGCAACGCGGACGGCGACTGGGTGGTTCCGTACTTACCCAGTGGAATGTACAACATTTCCGTAACGGCGAAAGGGTTCAAGAAATATCAAGTGAACGGAGTGGTCTTGCGCGTCGGACAGAAAGCGCGCGTGGACGTCTCGCTGGAAGTGGGAGCTCTGAGCAGTGAGGTGATCGTGGCAGGCGAGGGCGTGGCGCAGGTGGACACCCAATCGTCAGAAATCGGCGGGACCATCACCGGAAGAGAAATCACGCAATTGCAACTGAACGGCCGTGATTTCACGCAACTGGTGAACCTGACGCCCGGCGTGAATAACCAGACGCAACAGGATGAAGGAACGGTGGGGATTCTGGGCAACGTGGTGTACAGCATCAACGGCGGACGAGGCGAAAACAACAACTGGGAAGTGGACGGCGGCGACAACATGGATAACGGCAGCAACAATTCGCTGAACGTTTTCCCCAGCGTTGACTCCATCGCCGAAGTCCGCGTGTTGACTTCGAACTACGGCGCGCAGTACGGACGCAATGCTTCAGGCACCGTGGAGACCGAGATCAAGTCCGGATCGAGCAGCTTCCACGGCGACGTCTACGAATTCAACCGCAACAACCTTTTCAATTCACGGAGCTATTTCGATCAGAGTTCACCGAATGCTCCGGAGTACAAGAAGAACGATTTTGGCTACACGATTGGCGGCCCGGTTTTTATTCCCGGCCACTACAACACGGATAAGAGCAAGACCTTCTTCTTCTGGTCGGAGGAATGGCGTTTGGAACGGGTGCCGGGTTCGGCCTGGCTTTCCTCCCAAGGCGATGCGGCGAATATCCCGGTGCCTTCGGTCGCGGAACGCGGCGGGAATTTTGCGGATGTCTGCCCCGGCCCGGATTGTCCGAATTTGCCCGGCGGCGGAACACAAATTCCAGCGGCGTCGATTGGAGTGAACGCCACCGCTCTTCTGGCCGAAGTTCCCACGCCCAACAGCACGACGGGATGCCCATCTCCGATTAATTCTTGTTTCAACACGACTTTCACCCAACCGACCTACTGGCGCGAAGAATTGGTGCGCTTGGATCATAACTTCTCGCCGAATCTGCGCGGCGCCTTTCACTACATACATGACTCGTGGAATACCGTTACGCCCTTGACTCTCTGGTCGAACGCCACGGTGCCCAACATTCAAACCAAGTTCGTGGGACCAACGACCAGCGCAGTGGCGCGGCTGACGTACACCGCCTCGCCGACTCTGGTGAACGAATTTGTGTTCAGTTACACCGCCGACCACATCGAGCTGACCAATCAGGGTCCGTTCGAAAAACCGGCGGGGACCACCATGACCGCAATTTTCCCCGATGCCCCCGGATTCGCTACCAAGCTGCCGGCAATTACGCTGGCGGGTAACAGCGCTTACGGATTCACCTCCGACCCTTCGTATGAGCCGTGGAACAACGCGAATCCCACCTACACCATTAAAGACAATTTGACCAAGATCATCGGGAAGCACAACCTGCAGTTCGGCGTTTACGCGGTGCTGGCGCAGAAAAACCAGCAGTCGAGCTTGCAGGACGGCGGCGCCTTAACCTTTAATGCGGCGAACTCGGTGGTTTCGACCGGCAATTCTTTCGCGGATTTGCTGCTTGGGAACATCGATACGTTCTCGCAGGCCAACCAAAACGTGAAGTACTACGACCGCTACCAATTCGTCGAACCGTACGTCCAGGACGACTACCACATAACGTCACGCCTGACACTGAACATCGGTTTGCGCGTCAGCCTGTTCGGAACCTATTACAACAAATATGGCACCGAGTTTAATTTCAATCCTGACGCCTGGAATATGAATAATGCGCCCGCACTCGATCCGATGGGATCAGGGGCGCTGATAAATCCAACCACTGGAGCGTTCCTTTCGCCCTCGAATCCGGCGGATGCTAGTTTCTTGTACAACGGCATCCAGCGCTGTGGTGATCCCGGAGTTCCGCGCGGCTGCATGAAGGGCCATCTGTGGAATCCCGCGCCACGCGTTGGATTCGCCTGGGATCCGCGGGGCGACGGCAAGTCCTCGATACGCGGCGGTTACGGAATTTTCTACGACCACGGCCAGGGCAACGAAGGAAACTCGGAATCGCTGCAAGGCAGTCCCCCGCTGGTGCAAAACCCGTCGCAATCGAATATCGCTTCGGGCGTCGGCACTTGCGCCGACCCTACGGGGTATACCTGTATCGGAGCGGGAGCTGGGCCGGTTCTGGCGTTTCCGCTGAGCGTCGTTTCCATCAACAACAAAGCGGTTTGGCCGTATGCCCAGCAGTGGAACTTGAGCGTGCAACATGAATTCTTCAAGAACACCGTGGGAGAAGTCTCCTATGTCGGCAGCAAGGGCACGCATCTGTCTTTGCAGCTCGATGCAAACCAACTCAATCCCATCACCAGCGACAATCCTTACGGGCCGGGAGAGCCGATCGTCACGCAGGATCAGACTGCGCCTCCGCCTTTCAACCCCAACTTTAATAGCACCGGGCAAACGGTGAACACGGACTGCAACGCGCTAACCGTGGACAACAAGGCGGTCACCGGACCGGCAGCCACGAACCTGAGCGTCGCTTGCGGGAACGATCCGTCGGGCTTCCGCCGCTTCGTTGGCTACGGGACGATTACCAGGAAGCTTTTCGCAGCGGACTCGATCTACAATTCGCTACAGGTTTCCATACGCCGGACCATCGCTCCGCTGACGCTGTCGGTGTCTTACACCTACAGCCATTCGCTGGATGATTCCTCGGATTGGCAGGACGCAAACTTCGTGAACTCCTTCGATCTGCGAGGAAATCGCGCCAGTTCGAATTTCGATGAACGCCACATATTGACGGTCAGTTACGTCTACAACATACCGTCGTTTCATGAAACCGGGGTGACGAAAGCAATCCTGGGAGGATGGCAGTACTCGGGGATCACCAGCTTCAACACCGGAACGCCGTTCAGCGTAACC
>Ga0307474_10003431_pt1 | contig 11399 bp, 11 predicted proteins | sample atmos_gasesECM1C_2_FD_203312 | JGI IMG/M metagenome (GOLD analysis project Ga0307474, IMG submission 203312) | Hardwood forest soil microbial communities from Morgan-Monroe State Forest, Indiana, United States - atmos_gasesECM1C_05 | ecosystem: Environmental > Terrestrial > Soil > Temperate... | reverse complement strand
TGATCGGTTTTTCCAGAAATTACGGAATCGACCCCGACCGCTCCCGTCGGATTTGGATCAGCGGAGGGAACTCCCCCCCCCACGAAGCGCACGAACCGATGGCGATCACCGCCGCCGCTTGCCCGGCCACCTCTTTTACAACTTGAATGGCTGGTCGACCGCCCAGCTCCATGTAAACGCCATCATCGCGAGCGGGAATTGCTCCTTCGACCACCAGAACGTACTTGCCGGCGTTCTCTTCAATGGCCGAGCGTAGCGCCGCTTCGGCCTGGGCTCCAGAAGCAGCCATCAGAGTCTCGTGGTAGTCCAGGGAAATCACATCCAGGGTCAGATGACCGACGTCCGGAGCGGACGTCCGCAGCAGCGTTTCCGTACAGCCGGTGCAATCTTGAAAGTGCAACCAAATTACGGACGGTCGCCGCGCTTTGCCTACGATCCGCGCCACCTGTGCGGCCGTGGCCTTGCTGGTCAGGCTCAGGCCGACCGGAGCGGCAACGATGAGTGTGGAGCAAAGCTGCAGAAAACTGCGCCGCGACACACCACTCTTCTTCAGATGTGCCGCAATCGTCTCTCTCTTGTCTGTCGTCATGGACAGTCTCCCTGGCAACGTTCGCCGTCCGCCAATTCGAGCCGTGGCCGGTCTCAAGAATGAGAAAGGCATGGTGCGGCGTTGAAGTGTTACGCGCCGCCGGGACCGGCACTACATCCTTGGGTTTTTACTTCGACTACAGTCGGAGGTGCGGTGAGGCTGGGGGGATCTTCTGGTAGGAGCGATATGAAGACGTATAGATAGTGTTACCAATGAGCGTTCGTTGTCCCGGTTAGCCTTCCGACTCCTCCTTCGTAGTAGCCCTTCTGCCCCGCCGATCGAACCGAATGCAGCGTTTATCCCCTATTCCCCAATTGCGCTCAGTGATTCACATCACAGATAGTTGTGATATGAATCTCCCGAGGAAAATCTAAACACTGATCGATGAAGGGAAAAGACGAGTGAGTGGGCTTAATTAAAAGGTAGGGTAAGGTCCGCTCGCGTAGGGGCGGACGCATTCGTCCGCCCTCGCCCAAGCTTGACTCTGTGCTCTCCTCGATTCCTCAGCGCACTCGGCGGTTAAGAGTTCTTCGTTCGAAAGAATGAAACCAAGAACAGCAGTCCAAAAAGAGTATCAACTCCGCCAAACACTAAGTCCGACGGACGTAGCCGCTGCTGCAAATAAAGCGCGGTTAGAGTGGCCCCATACCCGAACTTCTCAAGCACTGCAGGAATCATCATCAGCCGGAACCGCATCGGATCCCGCGCGATTACAAAAAATGCAACCTGCCACGTCAGGCCAACGCTGATGAATCCATAGTAAAAACCGGGATGCGTGATCGCCGGCGGATCCTGCCGCCCGATCACATCAAACATAAAGTAGAGAGGCGTAAGAACGAGAACACCCCAGATCCCGGCAATCAAGAAAACCACTTTGCCAAATTTCATGTTCGTGTTCAACGACTAAGGAAGAAAGTCTGTCGTTCCGACTGCAGGGAGGAATCTGCTTGTCGTTCTCAGCTGACCTTGTTTTTCGCGGCGCAGGCCGCTTTTCTACTCTCCACCCACGGTCAGCCCGTCCACCCGAATCGTAGGCGCCGCCACCGACCCGCGGAACTCCAGATCATTCGCAATCTCAGAAATATTGAAAAACAATTCCTTCAGATTCCCGGCCACCGTGATCTCTTCCACCGGATACGCAAACTCTCCACCGGAAATCCACAGCCCCGAAGCTCCCCGGGAATAATCGCCGGTCACCAGGTTCACGCCCTGCCCCAGGAATTCCGTAACGTAGAGCCCTTCGTTAATTCCGCCAATCAGTTCCTTCGCCGTCTTCGCGCTAGGCTGCAGAAAATAAGTCCCCGGTCCGATTCCTGGTGTGCCCGCCAGGCCGCGCGAAGCATTCCCCGTAGTCTGTAAGCCGAGTTTCTTCGCCGTATAGGTGTTAAGCAAATAGGACTTCAGCACGCCGTTCTCTACCACCACGGTGCGCCGCGTAGGCACGCCCTCTCCGTCGAACGGACTCGTCCCGAAGCCACCAACGATGGTTCCATCGTCAATAATATTAACGTTGTCCCCGGCAATTTTCTGCCCCAGCTTACCCGCCAGAAACGACGCCCCACGGTACACCGAGTCTCCATTCACGCCTTCGAAAATGTGCTCCAAAATCGAAGTGGAAACCATGGGATCGAACACCACCGGCACGCGAGCGGTCTTTGCCTTGCGCGCGCCCAAGCGGCGTAGCGTGCGCTCCGCCGCAATCTTGCCCACCTTCTCCGGCGCATCGAGCTTGCTGAGCGTCCGCGCCACCGAGTACCAATAATCGCGCTGCATCGCGCCCGCTTCAGTCTGCGCAATCGGCACCGCGGCCACCGAACAATACGACCGCCGGTACTCCCCAACAAACCCATGCGAATTGGCTAGAACCTTGTGCCCGGTCGCGGCGTCAAACGATCCGCCTTCCGAATTCTTGATGCGCGGATCAAAATCAAGCGCGGCCTTTTCCGCGCGGCGCGCGTAATCGATTCGATCCGCCCCCGGCAGCGAATAAACGTCCTCGTGATAAAGATCGAGATCGCCAGAGAGCGCCCCCAGTTGCGAGGCCTCAGGAATTCCGCCAAACGGATCTTCCGACGTGATCTTCGCCAGTTCCAACGCGGATTTCACCATGCGGTCAAGCCCAGCGCGGGAAAAATCGCTGGAGTATGTGCTGGCCGCGCGCTGCCCAAAAAACACGCGCACCCCAATGGACTTGGAGCCGGATTCTTTCAGCGTCTCGACCTGCCCCATCCGGACCAGCGTAGAGAATTCATCGCCTTCGCGCACCACGCATTCGGCAGCAGTCGCGCCGCCAGCGACCACACGCCCTACAATATCCTGCGCAATCTCGCGTAGGTCAGTTTCTATTTTCGGTTTTTGCGTTTCAAGTTGAGTAGAAGACATAAGAAAGCATCTTTGCAGCGTTACTCGATTTTCAGGAATTAATCCGTGCAGATCCGTGTGAATGCGTGGCAAGAGTTCTACTGCATGAACCCGCCCGGATCTTTCCTCGCCGTACCGCCAACCGTCAGCCGATCGATCTTCAGCGTCGGAATCCCCACGCCCACGGGCACGGCTTGTCCGTCTTTGCCGCAGGTGCCCACACCTTCGTCGAGTTTTAGATCGTTGCCCACCATCGAAACCCGAGTCAAAACATCTGGCCCGTTTCCAATCAGCGTCGCACCCTTGATCGGCGCCGTGATCTGCCCGTCCTCAATCATGTATGCCTCGGACGCCGAGAACACAAACTTCCCGTTGGTGATGTCCACCTGCCCGCCGCCAAAATTCACCGCATAAATTCCGCGCTTCACCGAGCGAATAATATCTCCCGGATCATCCTGCCCCGCCAGCATGTAGGTATTCGTCATGCGCGGCATCGGGATATGTTCGTAGCTTTCCCGCCGCCCATTGCCTGTATCGGAGATGCCCATCAGCCGCGACGAAAGTTTGTCGCTGAGATATCCCTTGAGAATTCCATTTTCGATGAGCACGGTTTCCTGGGTAGGCTCGCCTTCGTCGTCAACATTGAGCGACCCGCGCCGCCACGGCATCGTCCCGTTGTCGACCACCGTGCACTTTTCGCTCGCCACCCGCTTGCCGATCAGTCCCGCAAACGCCGATGTCTTCTTTCGGTTAAAGTCCGCTTCCAGTCCATGTCCCACGGCCTCGTGCAGCAGAACTCCCGGCCATCCCGGACCCAGCACGACTTCCATTTCGCCAGCGGGAGCCTCGCGCGCATCCAGTTGCAGAATCGCCTGCCGCGCCGATTCTTTCGCGAAAAATTCCGGAGTTTTCTCCCCAAAAAAGAAATCCAGCGCCACACGTCCGCCACCACCCGACGATCCGCGCGCCGAATTCCCCTCCGTCTTCGCGATGCACGACACGTTCATGCGCGCCAGCGGTTGCGAATCTTCCGCAAAAGTTCCATCCGACCCAACCACCAGAATGTTCCGCAATTCGTCCGCGTAGCTGGCCCGCACTTCCTGAATTCGCGGATCATAGGCGCGCGCCGCCTTATCGCCCCGCATCACCAGTTCGACCTTCGCGCTGATCTCCGCATCCACCGAAGGCAGCGTCACCGGATACAGACTCCGCGCTGCCGCTTTCTGAAAACCAGCCACGGTCGCCTTCGCTGGGGCTCTCGCAATCAATGCCGCCGTGCGCGCCGCATACAAAATCCGATCCGCCGAAAGATCATCCGTGTAGGCGTAGCCGGTGCGTTCACCGGAAACAACCCGCACTCCGCATCCCGCCGAGATCCCCTGCGACGCCGACTTCACCATGGATTCATCCACCATCAGCGACGTGGACGAAAGATATTCGAAGTAAAGGTCGGCATAGTCGCCGCCCGCCGATAGAGCCGCCGAGAGATAACGTTCCAGATCATTCTCGGTCAAGCCGTAGTGCTCGAAGAAGAATCGTTGCTTATCCAAGCTCTGTTTATCCACGTGAATTAGATGCCGGCGAGTTCAGCAAAGACTCGGAGCAGGCACTCCCCTTTACCCTTTATCCCACACGAAATCCCATCCAAGCCCCGCCTCCACCCATTGTCATCCTGAGCAAAGCGAAGGACCTGTGCAATTTGCGGCAGCCTAAACGATGCCGACAAGTCATAGCTCCTTCGGGCCGCAAACACCGCGGGCCTCAGGATGACAAGGATATGTTTAAGCCTTAGCCCGTCGGCACTCTTCGGGCGGAGCAAAGAGGCTGCCCTGAGCGCAATCGAAGGGATCTCGTCTAACCAGTTTCCATGCGGCAATCCCCAGCGGCAACTCTTCCACACGTTCACCGATAGCCAATGGTCACTCGTCACAGACTCCGCCCGGCCCAATGTGGACAATTCATTCGTGACTCCAGACGCCCTCACCCGCACGGTGCAGGAATATCTCAGCGAAGCCTCGGGAGCCGTTGTGCTCGAGAAAGGCGCGGTCACCTTCGACTTGGGCCAGGCCAAGTACTCGATCTCCGGCGATTACAATAAATGCCTGCTGCAGCTCTGGTCCGCCGAGCGCAACACCGTGCGCCGCGTGCTCGACGCTGAAATAAAGAGCGGAGTCTTGAAACTGGCGGTGCAGCGCCTCGGGCAGGCGCGTCCCACCCGGCTGGAAATTTGCCGCGAGCGCGATCGCCGCACGCCCTCGGCAAAAAAGGTCGCACGGGCAAGTTATGAACAGAAGCTCCGCCGCGCTCTCGACCGCCACTTTCCCGGATTCGCCGTCCCCCGTCCGACCACCGCTGTCGACCTAGAGAAATCCTTTGGCCCGATTTATGCCCGCGGCTTGCTGCGCCAGGGCCAGTCTGCCTTTGCCGTTCTAGGAGTCAACGCCTCGGAAACACAGGCTTCCATCGATGTTCCTTAACCTTCGGCATCCTCTGGCTCGATGTCTGCCGCCATTCCGCAGCAGGGAAGTTTCTCGTCGAAGGCCTCTACCTGTTCGCGCCGCATGGCTGTTCCGCGCTCGTCCGCGAGCGCATGGCCAACCTGAATCGCGCCGCCGCGAAGTGGCGTTTGTTTCGAGTTGAACGAGCGCGACAATGCTTTGATGGAGATCGACTGCGCTGACCGCGGCAACGTGGCCACCCGCCTAGTCCACGCCACCAACGAAACCACAGCCCTCGAACGCTTCGCCGACTCGATCGCCCGAATCAGAACCATCCTGCCCAATTGCGAGGTCGCTGTTATCTCCGCCGCCGAACTTTCCTTTCGCTGGCGAGGCCTCGAGTTCGCCCGCGCCCGCATGGGCGCCGAAGCAGCAACTTTCCGCAGCAAGCAGAAATCGCCTTCGGCGTCGGCGCCGAAGAGCGCGTCCTCGAAGAACGCAACTGGCCGTTCTTCCTTCAACTCCTCTCCGCGGTCCGCGACACTCGCCATCCCTACGGCCCCGTCAGCATCCACTGTTCCGCCTGCGCCCCGAACGCTGGCTGGAATCCCTGGTTGTCACCGACGTCAGCGTAATCGACGAGCGCCTCGATGCGCAGTGCTCTATTCGCAGGTCCCGGCCTTCTCGGCCTCCGACCGCGCCATGCTCGAACTTCTAACTTGCACTCGCGGTGGCCGCCTTGCCGTCGTCGAACTCAAGGCCGACGAAGACATTCACCTCCCGCTCCAAGGCCTCGACTACTGGTCGCGAGTCGAGTGGCATCACACTCGTGGAGAATTTCCCCGCCTCGGATATTTCCCCACCCGCGAACTATCCACCGAAACGCCCTTGCTGTACCTGGTGGCGCCAGCCCTGCACATCCATCCCGCAACCGACACCCTGCTCCGTTACCTCTCGCCCGAAATCGATTGGGAATTCGCAGGCATTGACGAACGCTGGCGTGAAGGCGTAAACGTCGTCTTTCGCAAGCGCCCCGAGCATAAGACGAAACGTGGAAGCGAACTACTCAACCGCGCCGCCAGTTGACGCTCTCGGCATATCTCGTTCACGCCTGCTCCTTACGGATGTCTTCTCTCTGTACCGGAACCAGTTTCCTCGCTGGTTCGCGATAACCGCGCCCACCTCGCTCCTGGCCGCTGGCGTTCTATGGATGGCGGACCAACAGATAAGAGCAATTTATCGAAGCATTTCGCCGCTCGAGATGAAATATCACCCCGGCGTACTTGCCGCGGCAATCGCGTTGCGTTTTGGCAGCTATTTCATCAGTTGGCTTCTGGGATGCTTTGCGTTTGCTGGAATCGCCACGGTGGTCAACGATCTCGATAGCGAAGATGTCGACTCAGTGTGGAGACGCGATTGCCATCAACGCGCGCGGGAGCACTTTGGCGGGTTGGTTCTTGCCGCCCTGTTCACCTTCGGTTCATTCGGAGCGGGTATGGCGATTGAGGGGCTCGTTATTTCTTCCGTGATTCGCCTCGTCGGCTGGTCGCACTTTGCACGGTTTAACTACGCAGTGTCCTTCGTTGGCGCAGTGGTGGTCGCGAGCATCGTATGTTGGCTGGGAATGAGCATTCCCCTAATTGTTGCCGGGAATCTAGGAGTATGGGCTGCACTGAAGAAAAGTGTGGAACTTAGCAACGGTTATGAAGGTGCCTTGTTCTGGTTAGTCGTTCAATCGGTGGCTGGATCCTTCGTCGCTTGGTATGCAACCTACTATGGGCTGAGATTGTTGGTTCCGACCGATTTGCGACACACTCTCTGGTACGGCTGGCTAGTTTATATCGCCGCTGTATTAGCGAGCGCGGCGGTCGAGCCTCCACTCTTCATCGGCTTTTCCTTGCTCGCGAATCCCGATCAATTGAAAACCTCAGCCCTTCCACGCCCCTAACAACCGCCGCAAATCCACTAACTGCGCCAGGTGATACGCATTGTGATCGGCCACCAGCAACGCCTCCCGCAAAATCGTCTGCCCATCACCCCACGGAATCCGCGTGAACAAATCCGTCTTCGGGTTTGCAACCAGATCCTCCATCTCCTTCAGATCACTGCGGAACTTCCGAACGCTTTCATTCCACGCAGCCGCATTCGGCGGACCCTCACTCTTGGGCCAATATCCCCCGGGCCACTCGGGCGAAACATGCTTCGCATTCCGACTGAACTCGAGGATGTCCAACTGCACCAGCCGCATATGTTCCAGCAGCATCCATGCCGTATGCGGAAATTTCGCCGCTTTCACCCCGCGCAACTTCACCGGCAGATCTTTGATAACGTCCTCGAATTTTGCATGCGCCCCTCCGCCTGCGAGAAGCTCAAGAAGATGTTGCCGTAACAATTGCTCGTGATCTTTCGTCATCCGCCCCTCCGCGTGGCTCACAGCTCAGTGTAACGCTGCGGGCAGAGAACAAGGATCGAGGATACGCACGATGCGATGATCAAGGCGGGGGTTCAAGCGTCGCAGGATCAATTCCAGGGGCGTCATCCTGACCGGAGCCGTTCTTCAGGCGAAGGGAAGGATCTCGCGCGTTCGCCTCGCGACCTCACAGTAGGAACTTCTTACTTATTCTGCGCGCTGGCACTCTGCGATGACGTTTCCTGGCCCATGCCCCCGATCGCGTCGCCAGACATCACTAACTCCACGCGCCGGTTCTGCTGGCGCCCCTCCGGCGTATCATTCGACGCAATCGGCTCGCTCTTGCCAAAACCGCGAGCTTCAATCGCGTTAGACGGAATCCCCTGCTGCACAAAGTAATCGCGAACCGACTGCGCGCGCCGCTCCGACAGTTCCTGATTGTACTCGTCGCCACCAACGCTATCGGTGTGTCCTTCCACCGCAACATGCAGGCTGGGATACGCCAAAACGATTCCTGAAACTTTGGCCAGACGTTCGCGCGCCCCGGGCAGCAACTCAAAGCTTCCGCTGCGGAACAACACGTCTGACATATTCGCGATCAGCCCGCGGGCGGAATCGCGCGTCGCCAGGATCGAATTAAGCTGCTGCAGAAGCCGGGCACGCAATTCCTGCTTTTCTTTTTCCGCCTGCTGCCTCAGATTCTCCGATTGCGCGGCCGCAGCGCGAGCCTTGTCCGTCTCGGCAGACAACACCTGCTGTTGAGCCACGGCTTCGGCCTTGGCCTTTTCCGCCGCTTCTTTCTGACGCGAAGCTTCCTGCGCCGCCGCCAGTGCTTCCTGTTTCATGCGCTCGGCTTCGACTTTAGCCTGCTCAGCTTGAGCGCGCGCTTGTTCGGCTTGGACCCGAGCCTGCTCCGCCTGCGCCCGAGCCGCTTCTGCATCGGCGCGGCGCTTGGCTTCGGCATCCGCGTCTGCGCGAGCCTTCGCCTCGCGCGCCGCGGCGGCGGCCTGCGCTTCATCTTCCGCCTTCTGCTTCACCGCCATCAGCCGCGCTTCTTCCGCAGTCTCGGTGGCTTCCTTGGCCGCAACTCCCACGGTTTCCTTCTTTTGCTTCTGCCGGTAGAGCTCTTCCGCGCGCAACAACTGTTGTTTAGCTTTCGGCAGAATGGCGCTCGCGTACTTTTCCCCCGCCGCGATCAACGCGATGCGCACCGCATTCCGCGCCTCAAACAATTCCAGCGGAGTCTTGGTATCGATTCCAAAAATTGCGTCCTGAATGTGTGTGTTGGTCGACGAGTACGTTCCCCGCGTCACCAACTCGTACTTGGCGTCGATATTCTCGCCGCCGCCGAGTACCGACGCACTCTCCATCACCACCATATTTCCCGGCTGCGTCACGGCGAAATAAGGCTCCGCCGTCACAATCATTCCAAACGTCTGCAAATCGGTATACGCCTTGAGATGCGCGCTGCCGCTGTGGTTGAGCGTGAGTTCGCCGAGATTCACCGGACGCCCTTGCGGCGAAACCGCCCAGGCAACGTAGGTCAGGTATTCCAAGCCAAACTTAGTCGCGTCCTCCAACCCTTGAAATGTGGCGTCGATCTCGAAGTTCGTCTTCTTGCCTTCCACTTTCGCTTCGCCCGAGGCGCGTCGCGACAGATCGGTTCCCTGAAAATCCACCTTGGTCGTCCCGCCCTGCAGCCGGTAATGCACTGCCTTGGTGGTTCGCGAGACCGTGCTCGCGGCCGCAGGAGCAGCGCTAAGAGCAGCAGTCGTCCCAGAAGCGGGAGTTGGCGTTTGCGCAGACGCAAGTGTCGCTACCGCGAAAACGGCAAGGGCCAGAGAAGTGTTTTTCACAGTGATCTCGATCTGGGGGAGATGAGAGCTATTTAATCTTCTTGATAATCTTCGTTGATATACCCAGGAATGAAAAGAACAACAAGGGATAGCCCTTTAGTAACAAAGGAGTTCTTCCCTGTGCCCCCTGTGGTGTAAGCTCTTGCCTTATTGCGCTAAGGGACAAACGCGACGGCTCCCTTAGGCCCAACCACCAACGCCCCACCCTCCGGATAAGCGCTGACCGCATTGAATCGAATCCCCAACTTCTTCTTCCCCCCAATGCGCCTCGGATCGTTAGGCGGTCGCAAGTCAAATACAAAATCCGCTCCGACGATAAAAAGTCGTTCCGGCACAACCGGCTGTAACCGTGCTTTCTTTGCACTCGAATTTTCCCGAATCGCCGCCTCGTTCACCCTCCGGTCATAAGCCACGGCGGAAAAATAAGCGAGCGGATGCAATCTCGAAAGCGTCCAGGTCTTACCTCCATCTTCAGTAAAGGCCAGGTTCGGCCCATCCTCATTGGGGCGCTTGTAGTCTCCACCAGAAATCACGCCATGCATCGCGTCGCGGAAAGCGATTGAGAAGATTCCCGCCGAGTCAGGCCCGTGCACTATCGGAGTATCGAAGGCCTCCCAGCTTTGTCCGCGATCCACAGAGTGAAACAAGCGCGCAGTTTTGCCACCAGTAGCAAACCAGATGTTGGTGGAGGCCGATGGAATGATCGCTATGCAACTATTCGACGCCGCGAACGCGCCCTCGCCTTCCATCGCCGCTGGCATCTGGACAGGTGAAGCCGCCTTCCAGTTCTGTCCGTCGTCCGTCAAAAGAATCTCGAACTTTAGTTTCCCCGATTCATCCGGAATGGGATCGCCCACCACCACCCCATGCTTCGAGTCCCAGAAAGCTATCGCATCGAAGAAGCCCTTGGGATTCGTGTTGGTGAACTGAAGTTGCCAGTGCCGCCCTGAGTCGCCCGTATGGTAGATCCGCGACTGCTCGCCCAGTCCCGCCGACATAAGAAATGCTTCGTCAGCCGAGAACGCCACGACGCCGCGAAACTCAAGCCCACCCGCATCCGGCACCTGCGCCGGCGTCCACGTACGCCCGCCATCAATCGTGCGCAGATAAGTCCCGTGCGTTCCGCTAGCCCACACGATTTGGCGTGACACCGCGCTGACCCCGCGCAAGTTTTCCGTCGTGTGAGAAATCTGCACTCGCGGCCCGGATTGCCCCATCGCGGTCGCCGCGACGAGCACCGCCCATAAATAGCGCATGCGGAATTGTCGCAGAAATTCAGCCACCGGAAATAAAAGAAGAAAACGCCCGTCCGCCTTGCCCCTGGCGGCCCGCACCGCTACAATCCCAAAAGCGCGCTTCCCGGTTGGTCTCGTAATCTGTCAGACGGTTACAACCATTATTTGTTCCCGAACCTCATAGATGTAAGTTAGGGGTTCTTTCGCACATCCAGCTTCTCGGTTTTCATCACCTGTACTCGCGACCGGCGCCACAGGTCTCTTTTTGCGCTAGCCGGCATCGCGAGTACCAAGAAAGAATTGGATCATTTTTGAGGAGAAGTCTATGCGTCGCATTTCTTTTGGCCGGGCCGGTTGCGCGGCGTTACTGCTTGTCGCCACCAACTGGAGTTTTGGCCAAACCTTGAAAGTTCGTCGCCCCGCCGGACAAGACCCTGAACAAGTGAAACCGGATGAACAAAAGGACGCAACTTCTGTCATTGAACCCGCTCCCGTCACCGTGCCCATGAG
>Ga0307474_10003430_pt1 | contig 11399 bp, 18 predicted proteins | sample atmos_gasesECM1C_2_FD_203312 | JGI IMG/M metagenome (GOLD analysis project Ga0307474, IMG submission 203312) | Hardwood forest soil microbial communities from Morgan-Monroe State Forest, Indiana, United States - atmos_gasesECM1C_05 | ecosystem: Environmental > Terrestrial > Soil > Temperate... | reverse complement strand
CTCCACGCACGCCCACGCATCCTTCTCGACGTGAAGCCAGCGCCCGCGCATCCAAATCGGCCGCCCGAGGTACCCGGCCGTCTGCTCGGTCTCGAAGATCGGCTGCTTGCAGAACTTGCACGTGAGCACGTACTCGGGCTCGGCCACTAGATCCACTCCCGGAGCTGCTCCAGTTGGTCGCGCGTCAGCTCGTAAGATGGGCGCTGCGCTGCCAGGAAGTCGTCCAGCATCGCGCGCACCTGTGCTCGACGCGCCGCGGCCTGCTCTTTCTTCCTGTCCTCCCCGCGGTACACGCGGATCATCATCCAGCCGAAGATCGGCGGAACGAGCGCCATGGACCATCGGCGGTTGGCGAGACAGAGAGCCGTCGCCGGAATGATCAAGACGCCGAGCGTCAGGATCCCGAAGGAGCCCGCCTGATCGTAGAACCAGCGCCACGCCGACACGATCCACCGCTTCCGAACGTCGGCCGCCATCTAGTTCGAGTCCCTTCGTGCTCGCCAGCTGCACGGATGCTGGCAACCGCGCCGGAGCGAATCTTCCGCCTGTCGCACGTCACGCGACCGCTTCTTCGAGGCTTCGGTCTTCTGCGGTACCAGCACGGGACCCGACCACGCCCAGTTCTTGTCGAGATCGACCAGCGTGAAGCTCGTGCCGCCCCCATAGACCACCCGAACGTCCAGCTCCAAGCGATCGTGCGCACGGATGGTCGTGAACGTCTCCTTCGTCAGGTTCTCCCCCGCGAGAAGTCGCTCACGGATCTCCCGAGTGACGGCCTCCATGGACCGACGGCGGCCATCGGCGGTGCTCGGCATCCCATCGTCATACGCCGCGTCCGACGGCCCCGCAACGGCCCGCGTTGCGCAGACGTTTGACAGCACGTATAACATCGCCATGAACGCTGCGGTTGTGACTTCGCTCTGCACGCGCAACAGGGTCGATTTCATGGCCCTGCTCGAAGCCATCGCCCGACGGAGCGACAGGTTCCGACCCATCGGCGTCGCGGGCGCATTCGAGGTCTACCGCTGGATGGTTCAGAGTCTCCACGGAGGTCGAGACAGGGACACACTTCCGTACCGCTGGCCCACGCGGTGGGGCTCCGGCAGCCTGCTCGCAAGCCTCAGCGGTCTGCCAGGCTGCACCGACGTTTCCAACTGCCGTCCGCTGACCGACCTCTGGCGCACACAACTCTTCGATAGGCTCGCTTGCGCGCTACTCGACGACGGTCCTATGGCCGACTGGCGCACGCTCATGCGAATCGATCTCGCCCAGCCACGCCACGTGCCCATGATCTGGCGCGATGACTGGTCCGTGGCCCGCGAGCTGGACGCTCTCTTCGCGCTCGCCGATCCGACCAGGCGTCTCGTCGAGTCCCTCAACAGCGTTCACGCAGACGCCGTCTTTCTGACCGGCATCCAGCTCTTCGTCACGAGGTCGAGTGGCTGGAGCGCCAGCGTCGAGTACGGCGTTGGCGGCTCGCGGTGGAACGAGGACTACCGGCCGACATCGCCACCGTCCTACAACCGCGCAGAGAACGAAGAGGACGCCGTTCACACCTACCAGAGGGAGGACGAGTTCTTCGGCGACTTCGTCGCGCGCTCGCGGCAGACGTTCGAGAAGCTCCTGACGCCACCTTGCCGCACGCAGCGCTGGTCGTGCTTCGAGAGCCGTACGTCGACGATCCGGCCAGAGCCGGGTATCGACACCGCTCGCTCCTGCGACATTTGCGCCGACGTTTGACGTCGCGTATAACGCGTACATGAACGCTCCCGCACGGCGCCGCCGCTTTCTGCTTCTCTGTGCCATCGACGACGCGCGCGGTTACCCCGTGCCCGTTTTCATCCGGCCGAGCCTCAATCGCACCGTCGTCCGGATGGCCGCGGCCATTCGGAGGCAACGGACCGCTCGCCGCTACCGCCGCACGGACAATCGCGCTGCCGCGCTCGAAAGCCGTACGGTAGGCTGACGAGCAGCCCATGTTGCACGAAGGGTTCCCCTTCCACGTCACCGGCACCTACAACCCTTCCGACCGCGGCTCGAACGCAGGAGGCCACCATCTCATCGTCGACGCAAAGCTCGACATCGGGCGCCTGCATCGACAGCCAGGGGATCCGCTCTGCAAGCCCGCGCGCAAGTTCTGGGGGCTCACCGGCGACATCCGCCCGAACGTCACGTGCCACAAGTGCGCAGAGATCGCGCTGCGCCTCGGACTACCATTCGACGCGCGCCTGCAACTTGACATCGGCCGCTCCTGGACCGCGGTACTCGTCGTCGACAAGGGCGACCCGAACCACATCTTCCTCCGAAGCTACTGGTTCCGCGTCCCACCCGTCGTACCGCCATCGCCTCCAACGGAGGAGACACTCCTTCGCGCCGTGCGCGTCATCTATCCGCAGGCCCACGTGGTGACCATGCGGCAGATGGGACCCGATCCCGAAGATCCGACGCACCTACAAGGCGAAGCAACCGTCGACTAGGCTTGCCACACCATGCCCACGAGCTTCGTCACCGGCGACCTCTTCGCGGCCAGAGACGTCTTTGCCTTCGCGCACGGATGCAACTGCGCCGGAGCCATGGGCAAGGGGATCGCAGTCGAGTTCAAGCGCCGCTACCCACAGATGTTCAAGGAGTACAAGGAGCGATGCCAGGACGGACGCTTCCAGCTCGGGGACGTCTTCGTGTGGAGGAAGGGCCCGAAGACCGTCTTCAATCTCGGGACCCAACCACACTGGAAGGCCTCCGCAGAGCTGCCCGCGATCGAGAAGGCTCTGCGGACCATGATCCCGCTCGCCGAGCAGGCCAAGATCGAGCGCATCGCCATTCCACGCATCGGAGCGGGGCTCGGAGCACTCGACTGGTCCCTCGTACGGCCGCTCCTTCAGGCGGCCGGCGAAGGGAGCACCGTGCAACTCCTCGTGTTCGAGACGTTCGTGGCTGGCCAAGCACCCACGAGCACGTGATAGCGATTGGGTTGGACCATGCTTCTCCGGTTCCATCCACAAGGAGAATAGTCCGATGAACCTTCGCAACGATGCACAGAAGAACATCTTGGAGGCCCTCCAACGCTTCCGAGAGATCGGTAGCCTCGCGCCGTCGCTCTACGACCTGGGTTGCGTGATCTCCATACGCAAGGATCGTCTCCGGCCGTCGGAGGACGATGTGCTTCGGGCTCTCCAGCCACTTCTGGCTTCCGGCGTTGTCGTCGAGGAGTTCTCACGCGACTACCTCAGTCGGCACTTTCGGGCTCGATGACCAAGGGTGAGAGCATCGCAGAGGCTAGACGACGCGGGACGCTGTACGTGGTTCCCAACAGGAAGGCGATCGACGAAGTCAGACTGCACTTTTCCGACGTCGTACTCATCGGTCGAAGGCTCGCCAAGAACCGATTCGGGGACATCGAAATCCCGCTGTTCAAGTTGGCCTAGTTGCTAAACGTCGCGAAGACACGACCTAACCTCGCGGCCGCGACGCTCACCTCCGCACGCGATGTCCGATCCGCGTCGAGACACGCATGAGATGCGCCTCCATGATGCGAACGGCCAGAGCCTCGACCTTGTCGAAGTTGATTCCCTCCGGCAAGACGGAGCGCTCGCGAAGGGACGACATGGCCTCCAGACGCTGGGAGACGTGCTCCTTGACTCGATCGAGCAGCCACTTGCCCTGCTTGATCTCGATGATCATGTCGCGGTCCCACGTGCGGCGCACGTTGAGGACGCCCGTCTCCATGTACTCCGCGCCCATGTGGAGCAGCCGAACGGCGTGTCCCGCGTTCTTGCAGTCGTACCCGTGCTTCTCGACGAGCTGCTTGCGCTTGGCGCCCATGTAGCCCTGGAAGGCGCCGCTCGTCATCTTCTCCATCTGCGACTTCGTGTACCCCACGAACGCCTCGTACGCGGCATCACGAGCGCGAAAGAGGTTGCGGTTGAAGAGGAGGAGATTGCCTTCCGGACTGAGCTTGAGGTAGTCACTCGTTTCGAGCCACAGCATCGACAGAGCATTCGGGTTCTGCTTGCAGAGCAGACGGATGAACTTCCGCACGTCGTACAGCACGACGTCCCAGACGCCATTGATCTCCTCGCTCGACTCCCAGCGCGCAGAGCCCTCCCAGCCACCGGTGCCGAGCACCATCGACTCCGGCGGAATGCACAGGCCGAGTAGATCCCGATCGTCGATGCCCTCCTTGTCCTCGGGCGGGATGTACGTGCCGTGAGCCTCGCTACCTCGACGCCCGAGCAGGATGAGCGACGGCTCCACGGGGAAGGGCGTCTTCGGAAAGATTGGCGTCTCGTCCACGGTGTTCGGATCCGTCGGCGGATGATGGCCTAGAGCGAGCAAATCCGCATCCGTGTAGGAGACCTCGTTTGGGTCCCTCCAGGTCCGTCGGCGCCCGGCTCCGATGGCCGCGAGCGCTTGCTCGGGCACGTCGTTGGGGACGATCACGCACGCGTCGCGCCGCATCTCGAAGCCATCGTCCAATTCGATGTCCGATGCGCGCATGAGGCCATAGAGGGGCCCACGCCACCAGAAGCTGTAACGACCATCCGTCAGCTTTCCGCACCACATGTCAGCCACCGACCGCCGCAAGGCAGCGGCGCGTCGCACCGAGGCAAGCAGCGCCAGCGCCTCCTCGGAAACACCGAGCGTGACCGCCGTGTCGCCGAGGAGGCTCGACACGTTCATGTAGAGGCGCTTGGGTCCAAAGGAACCCGCCGGGCTCCAACCCGGACCAATGCCCTTGTCGGGCTCGTCGGGCACGACGATGAGGTACTCTCCGTGCGCCACGAGACGCACCTTCAAAGCGTTCATGCCGATGTTATACATCACGTTGAACATCTTTGCTACCCGGACGCGGACAGGCGCGCTATCGTGGCGACCGGGGAGCGATGAGCGGTCGACCTTCGGAGGGCTCGGGGAATTGGAACCGCGCTGGGCGCGTCAGCGGTGGCAACCGGCCCGTCACCGTAACGGCTTCTCGACGCGTCGTGCCCATGCTCTCCATCCAGTGCCATGAAGACCGCCATCGCGACTGCATGGGAACGTGCAAGCCGTTTTTTCCGGACGACTGCCAGTGCGACTGTCACAAGGAGACATGAGCCGTGACCGATCCCGTCCCGCGCTACACCGTCTGCACCGCGTGCGCGGCTGCGCGTGCCGCAGGCAACCTCGACGAAGCACGCAACTGCTCTTCGTGCCACGGCACGGCCATGGTGAGAAACCCCGAGAGCTACGTCTGCAACCGCTGCGGCGAGGGCATGTACATCCAGCCCAACTGGGGTCCGCACGGCCTCATCGAGGCGCGCGTGAGCGGCGGCTACGCGTCGCCACACCTGCTCGATCTCGTGCGCTACAAGTTCTCGCTCTGCGAGAAGTGCCTGCGCGAGATGTTCGATCAGTTCAAGGTCCCGCCCGAAATCCAGGACAAGCACGGCGGCGCGACGACGTACGCCGAGGAGAGCACCCGCTACAAGCGCTGGCAGTGGCGCAAGACCAACGGTCACATCGAGAAGCTCAAGGCTGGTCTCTGCAACGCCACAATCGAGTGCGAGAAGACCGCCGACTGGCGCGTCTTCGCGAGCGGCACACTGACAGACGACGCCTGCTGCGAGGAGCACCGCTCCTTCTTCCAGTACGCCAACACCCTCTACGTCCCGGCCGCGCCCATCACGGACTGCCGGCGGGGAGACCGACCGACAAAGGAACAAGCCACGCGGATCCTCTCCGCCTTCCTCGGCGTCGCGGCTCGACATGGCGCCAGCAGCCTCCACCCCACGTACTTTCAGTACGTGCCGGACTGCGTGGCCGAAGCGGCACCGATCGAACGCCTCGGCTGGCGTACGAATCGCGCGGCACTCGACAGCTGGGCAGCCGTATGGTCTCCAGTGTCCGTGGCCACCAGCCTCTACGATCTCATCGATGTGGTCTCGCTCGACGTCTTGGGAGGGCAGCTCCTCGTCGGCCCGCGCGACCAGCTCGAACGCTTCGCGCAGATGCCAGGCGTGGTGACCGCCTCCCTCGTGCCCGAGCTGGAACGTCAGATGAGCGAGCCACCGCCCGACAGCTCGTCGTAGACATGCCGCTGCCAGGACAGTCGTTCTCAGGACTGCTGTCCGTGTTCTACCAGCTCACCGCGGCGGCGGCGCTCTAGGTCGCGTCCGCCCAAGGGCGCCAGCTCGTACCCCACGGCGTCTGGACTGCCAGTCGTCGCCGAGCGCTGCGAGGCCCCTCTTCGAGTCGCAGTACCTTCCGGTCGAACATCTCCATGTCCCGACGGAAGGACGATTGCAGGCGATCCTCCTCGAAGCCCTCGAAGCCGAGCCAGGCCACCGACCGCGAAAGCTTGCTCGCATCGATGTCCGACGAGCGCAGCTTCACGAGGGACTCGCGCACCTCGGGTGCCATCCTCGCGACGATCTCCCCAGGCACACCATGGTACCGCCGGTGGCGCCGCGAGGACACGACCGACGGCCAGCCGCCGCGACAGATGGTCTTCTCAAGAGCTTCGAGCGGCGTCAAAGAGCACCTCCTTGGCGGCGTCACCGAAGACGTCCGCCACGTACGATGGACGGAGAAAGGCCGAGCAGGCTGGCGTCTCGTGCGTTAGCTCGCCCGGCGCACCCAACGTCACGACGCGGCCACAGTCGCAGCGAAAGCGATCTGGATCGCCAAATGGCGGATCCACGCTCGGCGCCTTGGGATAGCCCGCACCATCGTAGGACGACGCAGGATGACCGTAATGCATGTGGTCGAGAGGGCGGCTGCCGTCGCGAACGATCGCGCCGCAAACGGTACACTTGCCATGCAAGCCATGGCACCGCTTGCCCCAGAGGAACGCTTCACTCTCGATCATGAACCCGGTCGAGCGTATCAGGCGCCGGGCGTTGCCGCTACGTACAACGCGGTGTATGACACGTGGCGGATGGTCAAGTACACGTACCTGGAGGACATCTGCATCGCGAAAGCCGAGAGCGTAGGGATCGATCTGCGCCAACTCCTTAGATTCCAGCCGAACAAGGGCCCGGTCGCATTGCTCGTCGACACGCTCATCGCCAAGCTGCGCGCAAGCGATGCGGAGGCGACCACGTTGCGCCAGCATGTCTTCGACGCGACGGACGTGCTCCTCCACACCGGCGAACACGATGAGGACTCCATCCAGCACGTTCTCCAGGACCACGCTCGCGATCTGCCGACCTACTACCGGACTCTGGCCAAGGCCAACCGCAAGACGGTCGAAATCCTCAACCCACCCGTCGAGATCGGCTGATGACGCAGGACCCGGACGCAATCTACGCCCTGCCCAAAGAGAAGCTCGTCGCCGCTCTGCGCGATCCGGCAACGAAGGGTCGACGTGGGGTCTTCGTCTTCGCGCTGCTCCGGGGCGCGCACGATTGCTCGGACATCGTGCCCGATCTCGTCGGCTGTGTGCTCCACGGCAGCTTCGAGGAGGCCAATCACGCCATCCACATCCTGGAGCCCATCGACACCTGTCTACCCATCGACTTCATGGTCGAGGCGGCGGACCGTCTTCGCGCTGCGCTCGATGCAACACCACCCGGCGAGTGGCGCCGCGACGCCATCGACATCTGCCTCGACATGTTCGAGGGCAGCCTGCGACGGAGCGACCCAGCCAAGGAAGGATCACGCGATGGATGAAAACCCGGCGAACCCCCAAAGGCTCGGGAAGTTGTGGCGGTGCATGTGGCTCGCACGCGAGCTGATCTCGGTGGAACTTGCCTCTCCGCCGGTCCTGGCCTTGGCCTCGCTCGCCGAGGGCACTGCGGTGCAGCTCGTGAGAGCCGCATTGCTCCGCTGCGTGGAGGTGCCCGGAGACAAGGACCAGCACGCGTGTTTCGTAGAAGCCGCCACCCTCGACCTTGCTCTCGCACGTGCCCACGATCTGCACCCGCACTGGGTGCCATCATGAGCGACGCACGAATGGAGGACCGACGATCATGAGCATCCAACCTCGCATCCACTTCACGTGCCCCCGGTGCCACGCGCAGCACGACCGCGGGTACCTGAACGGCATCGATCTCTTCCGGTGCCTTCGCTGCGGCTACGTCGGCTACGGACACGACGCCGATCCGGACAAGGACCGCATGCTCCACGAGAAACGAAGCACCACGACACACACCGTGGCGACCGAAGTGTCGAGTGATGAAGCTCCCGCGGCCGCGGCCGCCACGCCCGCAGCTCAGACGCTCGAAGAGGCGCTTGCCGAGAACGCAAAGCTCCGCGAGGACAACCTGAAGCTCGGCAAGTTTGCCGTTCGCGTCCGGCATCATGCCCTGGACCTGCGACTACCGGACACGCTCCAGAACAGCCTTCTCCTCGCCGGCATCCTGGCGGAAGCCGACAGGCTCGTGAGCCTCAACCGAGAGGCGCTCGTCGCTCTCGACGACGACGAAGAGCTGAGGCGGCTGCGCACGACGCGCGCCACACACGACGCGGAGATCGACAAGCAGAAGGCGGAACTACGCGAAGCGCGACGCAAGGCGGAGGCGGCCATCGCCGAAGCGACTGGCCTCGGGCAGCAAGCCCGGGACAGGCTCGCATCCGTCCGTGCCAAGCTTCAAGCGCTCTACGACCGCGCTCGCGAGTGGACGCTACATCCTCACGCCACCGCGCAGGCCGTGAAGGACATCCTGGACGAGGCAAAGGACACGGGTGCGATCGCCCCATTCTTCGTCGTCGACTCCGACACGCGGCACGGCGACGAAGCAGTCGACTACGTCCTCAAAGGCGGCCAACCGGGCACCGAGGACTACTACCTGTCCTCGGTGTTCATGGGCGGCGCCGTCATGGACTGGCGCTCCACCAGCTGCCAATCCGAAGCCTTCCGCTGCGACGGCGTGACAGCACGACATCTAGCGCGCCTCTTCCACGCACGGATCGTTCGACTTCGTCCGCGTGCCGCGCAAGCCGCTACTGGTTCCTGATGTTCAGTTCGGAGCGGACCCAGTCACCCCGAGGATGCGCGCGGCGTTCATGACACCACGCGCCGTCGTCATGACGAGCGGTGGCTGGCCTTGCTGGGCAACCGCGGCCGAGACCGTGTTGCACACCCACTCGATCTGGATGGCCACGTACCGCGCCTCCCAGTAGTCCTCGATGTCGTACGCGCCGGACTTGTCGCCCTCCTGATCGCACCGGACGTTGTGCCCCTTGCGGTTGGCCTCGACGAGAAGCTGAGCGAGCTGGTCGTAGGTCTTGCCGCGGCACGACTCGAAGCCCTGGATCGAGCCCGCCAGACGCTTCGGGTACTTGGCGATGTGCTCGTCCGACTTCACGCTCGCGATGCCGTCGTCCACGACGCGCGTCAGAAACTCGTCCCAGTTCATGGCCATGACGTCCTCCTCACTTCTCCCTCTTGGTCACATCCTCGTACGCCATCACGATGCCGTGAGAGCCGACGCCCTCACGCACGTGGCCCAGCGCTTCCACGAGCACCACGTAGCGAGCTTCGTCTTCCCTCACGCTGGTGATCTCGCCGTCGAATGGCTCCGCCACCATCGCGCCCTTGCGACGGGCCTTGATCGTCACCAGGTCTCCCACGCCGAGCGCAGGCTTGATGTTCTCGGACTTCACCCACTCGCACACGACATCGTGGTGCGCGTCGTACCGCCGCCACGCGAGCTGATCCATCAGCTCGACGAGCTGACTGTCGGCGCTCCAGCCGCGTGAATCCAGCTCACGCGCGATCTCGTAGCCGTCGAGCGTGCTCCATCGCATGGCCCGCTCCACCTCGGCCATGGCTCGGTCCATGTCGGGGTCTTCGTCGCCCTCCGAGACGAGGTACTGACGCACGTCCTCACGAATGGCCCCCATGTGGCGCGCCACAACACGCGGATCGTCGTGCGTCGGACGCCTGGCCGGCGTGGGCGATTCTTCCACCGAAGCCACCGTCCCGATGTTGTACACCACGTATAACGGTGACGCAAGCCCGCGCGCGGTGGTATGCATCGAGGCTCTGGAGGGGCGCGAGACATGCGTACACCGTTCTTCCCTGGTATCGCCACGGCACCGTCGCTGCCGGAGCCGGCGCCGCGACGCGCTCAGGTCGACGCACACGTCGCGATGCTACGGCTCGCAAAGCAGCTCGACGGAGTGCATCCCAAGGTCGGCACGACGGCTCTCTGCACGCTCATGTGCGCATGCGCACATCAGGCGGGCATGAGCCTCGAAGCCATCCAGCAGCTCGTCGCCGACACACACAAGAAGACCGACCGCCCGTGACCCTTCGAGTGACAGAGAAGCTGCTCGACGATCTGGAGGCCCTCGCCGCCGGTCGGCCCGTGAGCAACACATCGATCCGTGCACTATCGAAACTCGGTCTTCTGAAGCAGAGCAAGACGACGAAGGTCTACGAGGCCGGCCAGACGCGCAAGATCCTGAACTGGACCTTCTCCGAGGCAGGTCGGCAGGCCATCCAAAACCGAAAACACGAACGCTGAGAAAGACGACCAACCGTCGAGCGTCGCTTACGGTTTCACGTTCTCGACAGCTTCGGAACGGACGTGCCCCGCGCCCTTGCACGTCGGGCATGGCTTGTAACCTTCAAGGCGAGCGAGACGCCATCGCTCCACCACAAGGTGGATCGGGCTCGCGCTGCCCGGTGCCCGCGCGTGCTGCGCCTCGTTTTCGGCCAGCGCGGCGGAGATGTCCTCGGGGCTCGTGCCCGGGCGGAACGCCCAGCGTTCGTCGCGCGGACCGTCGGGCACGAAGTGCGGGCAGGGCTGGAACGGGCAGAGCCCGGGAGGAGCGCCATGCATGCAGGTGATGGGGGCCGGCCCTCGCTCGGACCCGCGCTCGTCATCAGGTACGGGCGCCGTCACGAAGTTCGTCGTGTGGAGTCGCTGCGAAAGTCGTCGTCGAGGACGTGCTCGATGCAGGCGAGGACGGCATCGAGCTGTCTGGGAGGCAGCTTCAGATCGCGCAACGAGTTCTGGAGCAGGGCGCGGTGAGCGTGGAGCGTCAGATGCGCATCGCGCAGTGCGCGTGGACGAACGAAGATCACGCCTTCGGGGCGCTTCATGACACGAATCGTACCGCAGGCGCCCCAAATGCGTCGAAGAATACGTACCCAGGACTCTTCGCCCTCGGCCGCGTCGAGCTACTTCCGACGCGGCGGCGGAGGCTCCGCGGACACCGCGGGCGCGACTGGAACCGTTTCCGCGCCGTCCTTCACCGACATCACGAGCACCGGCGGCTGCGTGAGCTTGAGCGGCTGATCGGAGTAGAGGTAGTGCCCCGTCCACTCCACGTACGCGCCTTCCGTCGTGAAGAAGAAGATGCCCTCCGGGTTCTTGCCGTAGGAGCCGTCGAAGTCCGGCGACGGCAGATCGTGGAGCTGGTAGCCACCCGCGAGCGGCACCTTCACGACCTGCGTCGTCGTCGTGAGG
>Ga0307474_10003429_pt1 | contig 11399 bp, 11 predicted proteins | sample atmos_gasesECM1C_2_FD_203312 | JGI IMG/M metagenome (GOLD analysis project Ga0307474, IMG submission 203312) | Hardwood forest soil microbial communities from Morgan-Monroe State Forest, Indiana, United States - atmos_gasesECM1C_05 | ecosystem: Environmental > Terrestrial > Soil > Temperate... | reverse complement strand
CATGGCGCGACGACAATTGTGGACGAACCGCCCACAACACCGCGCTCGCGCCGTTGCCCCAGCCCATCGGGCTGATGCGATTGTGCGCGGCCCAGGGCTGCTCCACCAGCCAGTGTCTCGCCGCAAAAATATCCGCCACGCGCTCGCGGCGGGCGTGTATGCGGCGTTCCTTGATGTGACATTGCGGGCCTAGTTCGCGCGAACCATAGCTGTCCGGGAACAAGACCGCCTTGCCCTCTTGCAGCAGGTGCTCCGCCCAATCCCGATATCGAGCCTGTATCGGCTCGGAACGGCCGGTCAAGCCACCGCACCCATGCAACGCAATGACGACCGGGAACGGACCGTCGCCGTCGGGCTTGAAAAGCACGGCGTGCAACACCCCGCCCTCGAAAGGAATCTCCACCTGATGCGAAGCGGGCAGTGGTGCGGCATCTGCCGCACACGCCACGGCAGATGATGCCAGCAGGACCAACGCAGACAACAAGCGCATGAATTTGCCGGATCGTGATTTTGCCGGGTCGTGATGCTGCTTTCCAAGACAGCGATTCATTCAATCGAAAGCTATCATGCGAAAAATTCCCATTTCATCACAAATCGGTGGGTTTAACGGGCGGACACCCGAACCTATTTGTGGTAATTTCACCCACCGGCGCATCGGGCAAGAACCAGCGGAGAACTTTAGACGTGCTGAATAAATTCGGTCCCTCCGGTCATGGCGAGGCAAAGCTGCAATTTCTCGACGGCGATTTTCGCGTGGTCTCGCCGGGAACCTTTGTGCGTTGCGCGGTAACCGACGTGCGGATTCCACTCGATGAATTGAAATATTGGAGTGTCGATCTTCAGGAAGCTTACGCCACCCCCGGCGCGGTGCTGCAGCGGCATTTTCCCGGCGCGCTGAAAAAGGCTTGAAAATTAATCGCGGGCGCGGAATTTTTTCTCGCGCGCCTTGAAAAGCCAGTTCGATACGAGCTTCCTCAATTCCGTCGCATCGTCGATCTCGAGCGTCACCGCAAACGACACGATTTCGCGCAGCCCGCAAGGCAACCCCTCGCGGCCACGCATGCGCGCGAGATCCTTTTCGGTTGTGACCAGGGTCAGCGCGTCGCGACTTGCTTCCGCGATCAAGCCTTCGATCTCGCGTTTCGAAAACGGGTGATGATCGGCAAAGGCCCGTTCGCTGGCGACCTCTATTCCGTTGGCGTGCAACATCCGGAAGAACCTGACGGGATCGCCGATGCCGGCAAAGGCCAATACGGGCTTGCCTCGAAGCGATGCCAGCGATGTTTCGTCGGCCTTGAGGTGGGCCGACATGACCGGCTTGCCGCGTGCGGCGACAGCGGCGGCGACCGCTTGCGCCGCGCTTCCCTTGCCTACAACGATCAGGGCATCGGTGCGGTCGACTTGCGGCGGCAGAGGCGCGCGCAACGGCCCTGCCGGAAATACACAAGCATTGCCCAGGCCACGGCTCGCGTCGATCACGATCAGCGAGGCATCCTTGGCGATGGCCGGATTCTGGAAGCCGTCGTCCATCACGATGACGCTCGCCCGTTGCGACCGCGCCAAGGCCAGCCCATCGATGCGATCGCGCGCGACCACCACCGGAACCGTTGGCGCCAGCATCAGCGGCTCGTCCCCCACTTCGAGTGCGGCATGGCGAGTGGGATCGACCATGACGGGTCCGCGCAGCCGTCCGCCGTAGCCACGGCTGAGCACGACCGGTGTCTCGCCGAGCTCACGCAGCAGCCTCACAAGCGCGAGCACGGTCGGCGTCTTGCCGGCGCCGCCGAGGTGATAATTGCCGACGCAGAGCACGGGAATGCCAGCGTCGAATCCTTTGCGTTGCAATCGGCGGCCGGCAATCGCGCCATACACGGCAGCGAGCGGCATCAACAATCGCGACATCCATGATGATGGCCGGTGCCAGAAGGCCGGCTCATGCATCCGCCGCCCCCTTTTCCAGGCGCAATTGCAAGAGATAGGGCTCGAGCGCCGCAAGCGTTCGCTCGAGCGCGCCGCCGAGCTGCGAGACCACGCGCTCGGCTGCCGCAACCGACAGATCACGCGCCGCAGGATCGGCGAGCAATCTGCCGAGCTGCTTCACCAGGGCTTCCTGCGTGTCGGCCTGTTTCGCTCCGCCGGCAGCATCGAGCGCTTCGTAAACGTCGCTGAAGTTGAACACGTGAGGGCCATGCACAATCGCCGCGCCGAGCTTCGCCGCCTCGATCGGATTCTGCCCGCCATGCTCGACCAGCGAACCTCCCATGAAGACGACCGGCGACAACCTGTAGAACAGTCCCAATTCGCCCATGGTATCGGCGACGTAAACGTCGATGGCCGCGGTCGGCAGCTCCTCGTGCGACCGCAAGCCTGCGTGCAGGCCGGAAGCCGTGATCATGCGGGCGATCGTTTCGCCGCGGCCGGGATGGCGCGGCACGATCACCGTCAACAGCGCAGGAAAAAATCCGACCAGCGTGCGATGGGTTTCAAGCAGGATTTCCTCCTCGCCGGGATGGGTCGAGGCCGCTACGATGATCGGACGACCGCGCGTGACCGACGTCAGCCGTTCCAGCCTGGTGAAATCGGCCGGCGGCGCCGGGACATCCAGCTTCAGATTGCCCGTGACGACGACGTTGCGGCTGCCGAGCGCCGCAAAGCGCTCGGCGTCGACCCGCGATTGCGCCAAGCAAACGTCGAACCGGGAAAGCAGCGCCGAGATCGTGCCGCTCACCCTGCGCCAGCGCGGAAACGAACGATGCGACATCCGCCCGTTGATCAGAACCATCGGCAGCCGCCGCGCTGCGCTCGACAGGATCAGGTTCGGCCACAGATCGGATTCGATGAAAAGCGCCAGAGACGGCCGCCAGTGATCCAGAAATCGGGCGACATAGCGCGGAGAATCGTAAGGCACGTATTGATGGATGATGTCGGCGGGAAATCGCTTGGCGACGATCGCCGCCGAGGTCACAGTGCCCGAGGTCAGGAGAATGCGGACGTTGAGCGCGCGCAATCTCTCGATCAGGGCCGCGGCTGCCAGCACTTCACCGACGCTGGCGCCATGGATCCATACCAACGGCCCGTGCGGGCGAGCGTCGCCGCTCATCCCGCGGCGCTCACCGACCCGCTCCGGATCCTCCTTGCCCTGCCTCAGCCGCCGCTTGATCAGCGCAGGCGCCAGGGGGGCCGCTGCCGCCGACAGGCGCCGATAAACGCGCAAGGTCATCGGCAGCGAGCTAGCCATGACCCGCCTCTGGCGCGCGGCCCACTTGCGCATAGGCGCGCTTCGTTGCCTCGTTCAGCGTCGCCTCCAGGCGCGCGCGAAGCTGTTCCATGGTCGCGGCATCGGCATCGCCTGGAACCATGATAATTTCGCCTCCCACCAGTGCCCCTCGCCCGAATGGCAGATTGATCGTGGTTCGGTCCCAGTTTTTCAGGCGCCAATAGCGGCTGGTCGCCATCGCGAACGGCATGATCGGCCGCCCCGATTCGCGTGCCAGCATGATGATGCCGAGACCGGCTATTCGCGAGCGTTTCGGCACATCGGCGGTCAGCGCGACGTTATAACCTTGTTCGAGCGCGCGCACCATCTCCTTGAACGCGCCGACGCCGCCTTTGCGCTGAAACGCCGAGCCGTGATCCCCAGAGCCGCGGATCGTGCCGATCCCCAGCCGTTCGGCCGCAATCGCATTGAATTCACCATCACGATGCCGCGAAATGAGCACCTTGGCGCGGTGGATATCCTTGGTCTTGATGAAAGGAGTCAGGAAATGCTGGCCGTGCCAGAACGCGAAGATCGCCGGCATCTGAGGCTCGACGATTTCGTAGACCTCTGGCGGATCGAACGTGAACCTGTTGGTCAACCAGACCAGCCGCAGGAACTCGGCCGTGAGTCCGCCCACAGCACGCTGCAGCCAGGCGCTGCGCAGGACATTGCGGACCAGCCTTTTCAACGGGCGGGCTTTGCGTCTTGACCTGGGTCGAGCAGCCGATGCAGGTGGACGATGAAGTATCGCATATGCGCGTTGTCCACTGTCTGCTGCGCCTTTGCCTTCCAGGCCGTGTAAGCGGTGGCGTAATTCGGGAACAGGCCGACGATTTCCACCTGGGAGAGATCCTTGAACGTGCTGTGCTCAAGGTCGGTCAGCTTGCCTCCGAGCACAAGGTGGAGCAGTTGCTTTGGCGCACTATCCGACATGACCCTTCTTCCCAATGCATGCTGTTGAGCAACATCTTCGACCCGTATCAAGCCCGCGTTCGCTGTTATGACGGCCCCGATTCGAATCACCAACGCGCGCTAGTGTCCTGATTCCGAAGTTCGTATCATTGCACGGCATACTCGTTTACGAACTTCGGAATCGAAAGGACACTAGCAAATCCACGTTTCTAGTGTGGCTTTTGGTTCAGAAGTCCGCATGACGGACTCGCGGCAATAATGATGCGGACTCCTGAACCGCCACACTCGAGCCTTTTCGGTTCTGATTGAATCAGAACCGAGGCTCTAATCTTTTGTTTTGACGCGTTTTCTTCACGCGAACGGGTATCCACTTCGCTCGAAAACGCTATAGCGTGCTGTTGGAACATGATTGTTCCGAAAACCCACTTTTCCGGGTCATGTCTCAGGAGCGACTGCGAAAATGCTCGACGATCGATGCATGGCGATCACGCCCTGCCGCCATCAGCACCCCGTGCGTCACCTCGCGGCGATTGTATTGAATGGCTTCCCCCGACAGCGATGACATTTTACCATTCGCTTCCTGCACGATCAAATCGGCCGCAGCAAGATCCCAGTCCCGGCTTTGACCACCCGCGAAGGCCACATCAAGTTTTCCATGCGCGACCCGGCACAGCCGGAGCGCCAACGACGCGATTCGCGGATGGGGAGATATTTCGCCGGATGAGCCGACAAGTCGTTCGATCAGTGGCTTGGGACCGGCGATGCGGGAAATATCGATTGCAGTGCCGGACGTCGCATCAACCGGCCTACCATTCAGCAACGTGCGCCGCCCTCGCTCGGCGAAGAAGAATTCATCGCTTGCCGGCGCAAACACCGCGGCCAATAGCGGCCGCGTGCCCTCGACCAGTGCCACGCTGATGCACCAATCCTCGCGACCGGCGAGATAACCGCGGGTGCCGTCGATCGGATCGACGATCCAGACGCGTTGCTTGTCGAGTCGTTGTCCATCGTCGACACTCTCTTCCGACAGCCAACCATAATGCGGCGTCGCCGATCGCAGCCTGCCGGAAATCAACTCGTTGACCGCGATGTCGGCCTCGGAGACGGGCGACGAAACGCCCTTGGTCCAGTTTTTCAGATCGGTTCGGAACAGGGACAGCGCCAGTGTGCCGGCTTCACGCACAGTGTCCCTCAACAGAAGGGCGTCTCGCGTCGGCTCGTTGCGTGTCGCAATCGCGGCGCTCACGCCGTCGGAACTAGCGCCCGCCAAGCGTCAATCCTTCGATTCGCAGCGTCGGCGCATTGACGCCATAGCGAAACTCCAGATCGTTGGCTGGCGTCAGCGACTTGAAGATATCGAGAAGGTGACCTGCGATCGTCACCTCGCTCACCGGATAGGTGATCTTGCCGTTCTCGATCCAGAAGCCGGAGGCGCCGCGGCTGTAGTCGCCCGTCACGCCGTTGACGCCGGAGCCGATGAGGTCGGTGACATAGAAACCCTGGCGGATGTCGGCGATCAGCTCGGCCGGGGAAGGTTCGCCGGCTTCGAGATGAAGGTTATAGGCGCCCGGCGACGGCGAGGAGGATACGCCACGGTGAGCGTGACCAGTCGTGACCATTCCAAGCTCGCGCGCGGTTGCACAATCCAGCAGCCATGAGGTGAGAACGCCTTCGTCGACGATCGCAAGCTCTTTGACCTTGACGCCTTCGGCGTCGAACGGCTGCGAGCGCAGTCCTCGGCGGCGCAACGGGTCGTCGATGATGCGGATGTTCGTTGCGAACAGCTGCTGGCCGAGCCGATCCTTGAGAAAGCTTGTCTTGCGCGCGATCGAGGCGCCGTTGATCGCCCCGACCAGGTGGCCGACCAGCGAGCCGGAAACACGCGGGTCGAACACGACCGGCACCTTGCAGGTCTCGACCTTGCGCGGATTGGCACGCGCGACCGTGCGCTCGCCGGCAGTGCGGCCGACGCTTTCGGGCGAGGCGAGATCGACGAAGTGCAGCGCGGAGGTGAAATCGTAATCGCGCTCCATGGCGGTGCCTTCACCGGATATGGCGGTCACCGATATGCCCTGGCTCGAGCGCAGGTAGGAGCCGTGAAAGCCGGTGCTGGTCACAAGCACCATGCCGCCGATTCCGGTCGATGCCGATGCGCCGCCGGATTTGGTCACGCCCTTGACGGCGATAGCGGCTGCTTCGGCCTCAAGCGCGCGGCGTTCGAGCTCTGCCGTCGTTGGAACGCCGGGGTCGAGCAGATCCAGGTCGGGGAACTCGCGCGTCAGCAACGACGTATCGGCAAGACCGACATATTTGTCCTCAGGCGCTACACGCGCCATCGCCACCGCGCGCTCGGCAAGTCTTGCCACTCCATCGCCGCCGACGTCATTCGTCGAAACTACCGCCTGGCGCCGGCCCACAAGCACGCGCAGCCCGACGTCATCGCCCTCCGAGCGCTCGGATTCCTCGACGCGCCCGTCGCGCACCTCGACGCCCTGCGACACGCCACGCACAGCGACCGCATCAGCGGCATCCGCGCCGGCGCGCCTTGCAGCCTCGACGAGACGCTGCGCCAGCGTACTCAACGCGGATTGATCGAAAAGATCGGAGTTGTTTGCTTTCGACGAAAGGGACGATGCGGCCGATGGTGAAGAGATCACGAACAAAATCCCGGAGAATCAACAAGGAACAAAAAAGGACTCGGCTGCACGCAGCCGATCCACCAGATGTGCCCAATTTTCAAGGATTTCAAGCATTTTCGGGATGCAAAACCATACATTTTTCAGGAGCGATGCAAGGTCTCGTCAATCATGCGGGCCAAGCTCTTGTCAATCATGCGGATGAATGGCGGGCCGGTGAGAACGGATTAACCAGGCTTTTTAAGCGGTTTCGGACGCGGCTCTGGCAAGCTCTCGCGCATCGACCGGGGAACATAATCCCGGCGTGGAGACAAGGCCGTGAGGCGTCAAACAAAAAGCGGGGTAAACCCCGCAGGGTCGAGCCGTGCATTGCGACTCGACCCTCTTTCTTTGCCGGTCAGCTTTGATGCGCACGACGTTCGCGCCGACGGCGGCGTGCGCAACGTGGAACTCCACCGCGAACGTGTCGTGCTGCGCCGTGCCGTGCAGGGCATGCGAATGGCGATCCAGGTTCGCGTCAGCGATTTCCGCGGCATCGCGGTTCGCGGCATCGATGACGCCCAGATGCTGGTGCTCCTTCACCGCGACCCATCCCTGACCGTCCCGCTGTGCGTGAGTTCGGACCGCGAAGAGATCGCGGCGGCATGGCAGATTTGGAGCGACATCTTCGCGTTGCCGCAACTGCCGGAAGACAAGCCTTGCGAGCCGGCGGCGCGACGGCGGCGGCGCAACGTGATCTACTCACGGCGTCCGAAATTTCTGGTGCGCCGGCGCGGCGGTGGCGCGCTCGATGCGTCCAACGTGCACCGCGGCGAACGCGAGATCATCGCGCGGAACTAACCTTCCTGCTTCCTCAGCTTGCGCGCATCCACGCGTCCAGCAGCAGGCCCGCAAACAGCAACAGGCCGGCATCGCGATTTGACCTGAAGACGCGCAGGCACAGCGCTGGATCGTCGATCTTCAGGCGCGCGATCTGCCAGGCAAGATGCGCGGCAAACGCGACAAGTCCGAGCCACGCCGGCAAGCCGCCGCCGCCAAGGGCGATCGCACATCCGATCAAAGCCACCGCAAGCGCGTAGAACGCGATGAGCGCCTGATGGGTGCGCTGGCCGAAAAGGCGCGCGGTCGATTTGACGCCGATCAGTGCGTCATCTTCGGCGTCCTGATGCGCGTAGATGGTGTCGTAGCCGATTACCCAAGCGATGGATCCGGCGTAGAGAACAAGGGCGGTGCCATCGATCCGGCCGAGGATGACGGCAAATCCCATCAGCGCGCCCCATGAAAACGCAAGACCCAGCACGACCTGTGGCCACCAGGTGATGCGCTTCATGAAGGGATAGACCGCCACAATGGCGAGCGAGGCGATACCGGTCGCCACCGCAAAGCGGTTGAATTGCAGGAGCACCGTCAACCCGATCAACGCCTGCACGACCAGGAAGACCAAAGCTTGCGGCACGCTAACCTGTCCCGCCGGGATGGGGCGCGAGCGTGTGCGTTCGACCATTGCGTCGAGATCGCGATCGGTAATGTCGTTCCAGGTGCAGCCGGCGCCGCGCATGACGAAGGCGCCGACGAAGAACAGCGCGACGACGATGGGTAATCGGCTCAGATCATGGGCAAGCCCGGCGGCAAGCGCCGCCGACCACCAGCACGGCAGCAGCAACAGCCAGGACCCGATCGGCCGATCGAGACGGGCGAGCCGCAAATAAGGCCGCGACCATGCTGGCGCCAGCGTATCAACCCAGTTGCCGGTCGCGTCTGCAACGCGGGCCGCAGCCTCGATCATGTGGGCGCATCGTCCTCTCTAGCGAAGTTGCCCCGGCTCGGCGCGGCTCATCTTTGCAAAGCGTTGCCGTTCAGCGTGTCGAAAGTACCGCCCTTCTTCGCGGCGGCCACTTCGGGGAGCGCCGTTGAAGACCCCAGTATGTCGCTCAGAGTCGGACCCGAGGGTCCCTTTTGCATCTGCGCCGCCGCAGTGCAGACCTTCTTCTGCAACGCCTCCGTGCCCTGGTGGCCGCGCTTGAGCTGCTCGTTGATCTGCGGCGGAATCCCGCATCTCGCCGCGTTCGTTTCGACGTATTTCAGCATCTTGACTTCGGCCTGGGCAAAATTGCCGATCAACTTGCAAGCCTCGTCCGGGGTGGCATGTTTATCGCTGGCTGCCTTGATCAGCTTGCCGCGCTTTTCCGCCTCTTCGCGCAGCGGCAGGAATTGCTTCATGCATTCATCGATGGCACCCGTCTGCGTCGGCGGAGCCGCGAAAGGCGACGTTCCGAACGGCGGCCCACCCCCACCCACCGGCGGGAATGCACTGGCGGGCGGCGGCGCGGCAACGGCGGGCGCAGCTCCGTTCACCGGCGGAAATGGCGAAGCGTTGGCCGCGCCAGCCTGCCCAGGCAGCGGCGCCGGAAATGCACCTTGCGCGAAGCTCTGTCCGGCATAAAGCGTAACGATCGCCGCGGTGAGCGGCACGATCAGGCGGCGGATCATCAAAGCTGTCCCCTCAGGCAAGGTCCGATGCGCCTTCCGATAGAAGAGCGACTCCGATGGGTTATTTTACGATTGCAGGCGGTCCTTAACAAGGACGTGGAATTTGGCAACAGCGCGGCGTTGAGCCGCGTCGAAATGGCCAATAATCGCGCATTTTCTCATCCTTTGGGCTAAAAGGCGCGCGGATTTGGAACATTGACCATGCCGCCATTCGATTTTCGCAAACCGCGCTTATTCGTCGCGGACGCCCTCGCGCCAAACCGGACGGTCACGCTCACGCGAGAGCAAAGCCATTATCTCGGCAATGTGTTGCGGCTCTCCGCAGGCGAGACCATCCTGGTGTTCAACGGGCGCGACGGCGAATGGGAGGCTTCAATCTCGGGGCGCAAACGGCCCGACAGCCTCACCATCGTGACCAGCACCCGGCCGCAGGATCGCCTGCCGGGCCTCGCTTACGTGTTCGCGCCGCTCAAGCATGCCCGGCTCGATTACATGGTGCAGAAGGCCGTCGAAATGGGTGCTTCCTCGCTGCAGCCGGTCCTGACGCGTTTCACGCAAGTTTCGAGGGTCAATGGCGATCGAATGCGGGCCAATGTGATCGAGGCGGCCGAGCAATGCGGCATCCTGTCGATCGCTGAGGTCGCTGAGCCCCTGCCGCTCGATCGCTATTTGGCTTCGCGCAACGCGAGCCGCCTGCTGGTCTTTTGTGACGAGGCAGCGGAGGTCACGGACCCGTTCCGGGCGCTGGAAGGCGGGCAAGCGGCGGCCGAGGGGATCGATGTCGTGGTCGGGCCCGAAGGCGGATTTGCCGAGGAAGAACGCGCCTTGTTGCTGCGGCAGCCCCGTACGTTGCGGCTTTCGCTGGGGCCGCGAATTCTCCGCGCGGACACCGCCGCGGTCGCGGCCCTTGCCGTGGTCCAGGCCGTTTTGGGCGACTGGGCCGGGCCCGGCGCCGGCCGGTAGGATCTGGCTCTGCCCGCTCTGCCGTCTTCGACAGCGGCCCTCCTGTCACGACCGCCTTGGCAGAATTGTCGTGGCACGACTGTCTTGGCCGGTTGTTAAGACACTTAGCCGATCCCGGTCGAAACACCGCCCCGGGCGTGCTAAGGGCTGCCGGCATGGCCGAAAAAGGTATTTTCGCCCCGGGGTCCAGGCGAGAGCACCCAAGAAGATACCTTTAATCAATGACTTACACATATTCTCGGGCTAAGAAGCCTTAAAGCGTGAGAGCCTGTTTTTAACGGATTCGGACTTTGGGATGACCGACGGACTTCGGAAAGTGGGCACTAGCGCGACCGGATCCGCCGCGTGGGCGGACGCGCTGCTATTGTCGTTCGCCAAGGCGGGTTACACCCTGGCCGAGCCGGCGATTCTGCAGCCTGCCGAGCCTTTCCTCGATCTGTCGGGCGAGGATATCCGCAAAAGCCTTTATCTGACCACCGACGCCAGCGGCGAGGAGCTGTGCCTGCGGCCCGATCTGACGATTCCGGTCGCGCGCGACTACCTCGCTTCCGGCAACGCCGGCAAGCCCGCAGGCTTCAGCTATCTTGGTTCTGTCTTCCGTTATCGCGGCGGCCAGCCAAGCGAATTCCTGCAGGCGGGCATCGAATCGTTCGGCCGGCTCGATCGCGCGGCGGCGGATGCGGAAATGCTGGCACTGGCACTTCAAGCCACGAGCGCGTTCGGTGTGGGCGATGTCGAAATTCGTACCGGCGACGTGGCCCTGTTCACGTCCCTGATCGACGCCCTCGACCTTTATCCGGTCTGGCGGCGCCGGCTGATCAAGGATTTCAACCGGAAGATCAGCCTGGAGCAGGATCTCGAGCGGCTCGCGCTCGCAACCGCATCGACCCGCAACGAATATGAGGGCGTGCTTGCAGCCCTCGCCGGCTCCGATCGCAAGGCGGCACTGGCGCTGGTGACCGACTTGATGTCGATTGCCGGGACGACCAATGTCGGTGGGCGCACGGTCGCGGAAATCGCCGACCGCTTCCTCGAACAGTCGACGCTCAAAGGCGGCGCGTTGCCGCGCGATGCGCTCGAACTGATCAAGCGCTTCCTGGCGATCTCGGGCGATCCCAATGATTCGATTCTGCGGTTGC
>Ga0307474_10003427_pt1 | contig 11406 bp, 9 predicted proteins | sample atmos_gasesECM1C_2_FD_203312 | JGI IMG/M metagenome (GOLD analysis project Ga0307474, IMG submission 203312) | Hardwood forest soil microbial communities from Morgan-Monroe State Forest, Indiana, United States - atmos_gasesECM1C_05 | ecosystem: Environmental > Terrestrial > Soil > Temperate... | reverse complement strand
GCCATCGAACGTGGCTATGCCACGCGGGTGGTGGCTTTGGAGGGGCTTCCGGCAACTTTACAAGCTCTGTGTGGCCGCAACGAGGGCCACCGGGACGGCGGCGGGGCGGGAAAAGCACTCCGCGCCGGCCGCTAGAACGAATTGCTGACACAGGTCTTATGGACCTGAGTCATCTGGCCGGCGGGAAACCGCTGTGATGGAATGTTAAGGGAGGGTGTTATGGAGCAGTTTGCACCAGTGAAACGCAGTAAAGACGGCCAACCGATCCGCTACTTGATCGTGGACGATTCAGTGTTCGCGCGCAAGAATCTGGCTCGCATGATCGAAAGTTTTGGCGGGCAGGTGGCGGCCGAGGCCGGTGACGGGTTGACTGCGATCAGCGAATTCGAGCGCACGCATCCCGACATCGTACTCATGGACATCACCATGCCGCAGATGGAGGGAATCGAGGCCGCCGAGAAGATCGTGCAGGCGCATCCCGAAGCCCGCGTCGTCATGGTGTCTTCGGTCGGCTACCAGGAAAATATTGTGGCCGCATTGCAGCGCGGGGCACGCCATTTCGTCCAGAAGCCGGTGAAGCCCGAAGTGCTGTACGAGGTCATCAAATACGTGCTGGGAGAAGACGGCGCGGTGGCCGGGGCCGCCAGCGCGGGGGTCTAATCGCATGAAGATGGATCTGATTCAGCCTTTCATCAACGCGGCTGACGCCGTCCTGTCGCAGGGACTTTCGGGTACCACGAAGGTGGGCCATCTTGCGATGGAAGAGGATGGCTATCGCCGGAAAGGCGTAGCGGGCATGGTGGCGCTCTCGGGCGACATCGAGGGCCGCATCATTCTGGACCTCGAGCCGCAAACCGCGCTGCGCGTGGCCAGCCACTATGCGGGCGCCGAACTGCCTGAATCCGACGGGCTGATCAAAGAGACCATCTTCGAACTCGCCAACCAAGTCGTCGGCAACGCCATCTGCGCGCTCAACGACCAAGGCTTTCACTTCCGAGTGCATCCCCCCCTGCTGCTCACGAGCGAAGAGGGCGATAAAACCAGCGAGGATGTGGAAGCGCTCATGATCTGCTTCGAGACTGCCCTGGGCAATGTGTTTATGAACGTCGCGCTGCGCCACAACAAGCAACGCATGTCCGGCCACGCCACGATGGGAGCCTAGAACCGATTTTCGGCTTTCGGGCCGGGACTCCCGACCCCTCTATTCCAGCTGTAGTCAACAACAAGGTTGGCCTTGACTTGGGAAGGTCGCTAGTTCGAGGCCTATGCCTACCGCGTCAGCGGATTTCATAACGCGATGGCTGTGTTGTCAAGCGTCCCGTCGGACCCTCGTTTCTTCTCGACGGCGTCGATTCGGGCCTGTATGTCGACACCGTATCTATCACCGAGGCGACGCGCTAGCACCACAACATATTCACACATTCCCGCACTATAAGCGCTAAGCGTATCGTGTTTTACGACTACCGAATCTCCTATCCTAAGATTAAGCCACGGACAATTCGTAATCAGGCGCCTGTCCGCGACGCCGCTCCGATGAACAAGGCAATTGCGCACATTTTGTATTTCCCACATCGTTTTAGCCAAGTCAGCAGGAACGGGACCTGCGAGCCCAATTTTTTCGAGGACCCCCTCAAAGGTTCCAAGGCCACCTTCCTTCACACCGGAACCCAAATTACGCTGAATCTCGCCGAGTACCGCTCTCATGCGTTCATCTTTTTCCAACGTTTCGTATTCTGCAACGGACATCCGCACCTTTCCAATAACGGATCTTTTCAGGAGCTCCGGTTCGTTCGAAAGAATCCCAACTACCATGTCCTCGATCGCGGCCTCAAATGATCCCCACAACCCCATCAACGTGTGTGCATGCAGAAGAGGAAATCCGTTGTCACACTCTTCTTGAGCGAACTCGGCCTGCGCCCTTGCCTTTTCAAGTCGACTAAGAACTCTTCCAGAATCCGTAGCGGTCGCCAGGGCCTCGTTTGCACTTTCAATTGAGGGCTGTACCTTTTCTAGTACTTCAATTATGCGCGGAACACCCCGGAGCATGGAGATACCCTGCATGCTCATACGCACAAGACGATCACACGCTTCCCAACATTCTAGGAACCGTCTAAGCGGATCGGCGGCATAATCTGGTAAATCGTGAGGCATAACCCTTCCTCGAACTGTGAGTATAGCCCACTTATCTCGCCCTTTGGAGAGCCAGGCGCCACCACAGGCTCCCGATTTAGCCACTGAGGTGGCGCACCCCACGCATCGAGAATCTCAAGCTCGCAGCGGCAATCTCGGCCCGAAGTCGACGCCGAAATCCTCCGCAGGATCAGCAATCCTTCTCAACTCCGGATACTTCTGGATCAGCGTGGGCGGAGCCAGCACTCGCTTGCCGCTGATCATGGCCTTCAGCTCCAGCGCATTTACGCCGGCCTTGCTCTCGAAGTGGTTGTTCGTAATCACATACGTTGTCAACGCCCGTTCAGCGACGCTCTCGATTCTCTCTTTCCAGGCCGCGAGTTCGGGTTCGGTGTAGAGGTAGTTGTAGCGGTCGTTGCGGTTGTCGGAGTCGGAACCTTGATCGGCAAACCAGTGCTCGTAGTTGCGGCCGTGCAGGCGGACGTAACCGATCGCCGCCGTCACGTGTTCGGTGGGTGCGAGCGATCGTCCGAGCAAGGGCTGGTCGATGTTGCAGAATCCGACATCCTTCTGCGTGAATGCAGCCAGGGTTTCGGCATCGTTCCAACTGGAATGCCGCACTTCGACCACGCGGGGATATTCAATGAATTGCCGCAGCAGCCGATCGAGATATTCGCGGTTGAGAGAAGTATTCTTGAACGACACGGGAAACTGGATGAGCAGCGCGCCCAGTCGCCCTTCGCTGGCAATGGCGTCGAGGCCCTCGCGGGTGCGGACTTCGTCTTCGTCGGTGGGACGGATGGTCGCGGCCGAAGTAGGCTCCATCACAGGGATGGGCGAGTGTGTGAAGGCACGGTAGAGTTTCGCCGTGAAGAGGAAATTCTTATTCACGGCGGCGACTCTGCGGCACCAGAGCTTCGCCCACTCTGGCTTCAGCGGTCCGTAAAACGAAGTATTGATCTCGGTGGTATCGAAGAAGCGCGCCAAGTACTCCAGCGGATGCTGCTTGCGGTGCGACATGCCTGAAGGATAGAAAATGCCGTCCCAGTCTTTATAGGACCAGCCCGCCGTGCCGATGCGGATATCCTTCGATTGAACCTGGGGCAGGCGGACTTGGGCCGAGGATTCCATACACGGAACCGCAGACGGAGGGCAGGGCAAGGTTAGCATAGGAATAGCCGGAGAGGAGTCAAGACGCACATCTGGCAAGCGCCCTCACGCGCAAGCCGCGCTGAGTGCCCAGAGAAGGAACTTGCGCGGTCTGCGGGATTGTGCGACATAAAGCTATGTCCACCCGCTTATTTTCCGCTTTGATCTTCTGCTTGCTCGCAGGGATGGCGGTGATCCCTTTGGCAGCCCAGGAGAAACCTGACGCCGCCTATATTCGTTCGCTCGAATTGCAATGGACCGAATCGTACAAGCAGCGGCAGGTCGACATTCTCGCTTCCTTGCTGGCCGACGACTTTGTCATCACCATTGAGGACGGCAGCACGTACAGCAAGACGGGCTACATCAGCCACAGCGCCGAACCTTCGGTTCATGTGGAAGTGGCAGAAATGTCAGACCTCAAGGTTCGTATGCACGGGAACACTGCCGTAATAACTGGCGCGTATCACGAGAGAGGCGAGTCCAACGGCAAACGCTACGAGTATCACGACCGGTTCACCGATATCTGGATGAAGAACGGGGGCAAATGGCAGGTTGTGGCTTCGCACTACAGCGTGCCCGTGAAGTAGTGATCAGGGTTCACTCCAGCGACAGCACCACCCAATACACGCCGGTGGGATACGTCTCGGTGCGTGCATAGCAGGTACCCACCGAGAAGGTGCGCAGATTGTGGCTGGCGAGCGCGTGATTGGCGTTTGCAGGCAGCGTTTCTGGATGCATGCTGGTGTAGGTCAGCACCGTGGAGTGTTGCGAGAGCTGATGAACTGCTGAGGCGCCAAGCTTATCGGCTCGCGCCATGGAGCAGGCGGCGGCGTCTGCATTGGGCAGATCGCTGCGGAGGAGATCGGGTTGGCTGGCCTGACGCCGCGCTTGCGCAACGGTCGCCGCAATCCGCTCCTTCACTTCCGCCGTTGAATAATTGGGGAGGGCATGACCGAAGTCCTGCACAATGTAGAGCCGGTCTCCGCTGCGGACCACACCCAATCCGATCACGTTATAAGCCGGGTTGAGCAGGTTGGCGCGATGCGGAGGAGACAGCATGAGATGTTGATGCCCCTTTTCCGCGTCGAAATCGAGCGCAACATTCTCGCCTTCCTGATCGAGTTGCGTGGAGGTCGCCGTGGCCAGGCGTTGAGGAAGGGAGGGCTCGCCTTCAAACTGGTGCGAGAGTTGTCGCGCCGCGAACATCGCCTCGGCGTGCACGCGTGCCGCCCGGCAAAGCCCGGCATCGAGCGTCAGACGCGGGGCACCAGCCTGCGTTCTCGCCTGATTTGCCAGATCCAAGAGTTGCTGTTCGGCTTGTGAGTCGTAGTCGCTGAAAGAAATATCGGGAGCGGCTGCGGCAGCTGGCTTTAAAGTCGCACGCTGCGCGGATTGGCCCGCAGGACCGCCGTTTCCCCCGGACGCAGCCATCACTTGAGACGACGGCCAAACCGAAGCAGCACCCGCCACCAGCAAAAGTGCCATCGCAAATCTTTTATCGATCACTGGCTTGATCCCTCATACGGGCTTTTGGCATTGCTTAGCCGACTCAACTCGACCTGGGGGGATCTGACTTCAGGCTCAAACTTGCCGCTAGTGCTAGGCTAGAGGCTGGAAGCCAGCCTGAGAAGTTACCTTCGCTATGGAACCTTGGATCACAGGGGTCATCGGCCTGTTGTTGGGCAGCGTGCTCGCTTCGCTCGTTCTACGCTCGCGAACCGCCACACTTAGCGTGCGTTCGTCCTTGATGGAAAAGGAATTAGAAGCCGGAAAGGCCGATCTGGCAGGGCTTCAGAAGGCTCACACCGACCTGGTCGCTGGCAAGGCCAGGCTGGAATCCGATCTCGCATCGGAACGGAGGAACAACGCCGAAAAGATCGAGCTAGTCACTCGCGCCAGCGAAGAATTACGCAACGCCTTCAAGGTCATGGCCTCCGACGCGTTAAAAAGCAACAACTCCTCTTTCCTGGTGATCGCGGAGGAGACTCTGAAGCGCTTCCAAAGCCAGGCCAAGGGTGATCTCGAAGCCCGGCAGAAAGCGGTGGCCGATCTGGTTGCTCCGGTGCGCGATTCGCTGAATAGAGTGGATGCCCAGATTCAGCAGATGGAGGTCGCCCGCGGGGACGCTTACGGCGAACTGCGCGCGCAAGTGCAATCGCTCATCACGACTCAGAAAGAGCTGCAATCGGAGACCGGCAATCTGGTGCGGGCGCTGCGCACTCCGAACGTGCGCGGGCGGTGGGGAGAGATTCAGTTGCGCCGCGTGGTTGAGATCGCCGGCATGCTCTCTTACTGTGATTTCACTGAGCAGGAGTCGGTGACCACTGAGACCGGAAGGCTGCGGCCTGATCTGGTGGTGAAGCTCCCGGGCGGCAAGAACGTTGTGGTGGATGCGAAGACGCCGCTGCAGGCTTTCCTCGACGCTTTCGAGACTACCGACGAAGAAACCCGGCGCGCGTGTCTGGCCAACCATGCGCGGCAGGTTCGCGATCACATGAAGACCCTCGCGGGCAAGAATTATTGGGAGCAGTTCGATCCCACGCCGGAGTTCGTCGTGATGTTTCTTCCTGGGGAAACGTTTTTTAGCGCGGCGCTGGAGCAGGATTCAAGCTTGATTGAGCAGGGAGTGCTAAGCCGCGTGATTCCGGCATCGCCGACCACGCTGATCGCGTTGCTGAAAGCGGTCAATTACGGATGGAATCAGGAAAAACTGGCGCGCAACGCCAAGCAGATCAGCGAACTCGGCAAGGAGCTCCACGACCGCCTGCGTCTGCTCGCAGGACACATCACGCAGGTGGGCACTGGACTCGACCGCGCCGTCGAGTCTTATAACAAAGCTGTTGGCTCTCTCGAAAGCCGGGTGCTGGTTTCGGCGCGCAAGTTTGCCGAGCTGGGCACGTCGGTGGCCGACGACATTCCGGAACTCGCTCCCATTGAAACCACGGCGCGGGCGCTTTCGTTTGAGTGGGACGAGGATGATGCCTTGCCGGAAGCGGCGAATGATGAACGCAAGGCGGGATGAAAATTCGCTAATATTCCGATGCCCTTCACCTGAATTCTGAAGAATCTCTAAGCCTCCAAAGCTGCTTTTCGATTCCATCCAAAAGGGTACATCTCCGCATACACTCTTGGTCTGCCGGAACTCGCCACCAAACCACTTTCAGCCTAAAGATAGCCCCTGCGTCGCCGATAGCCTCAATTGAAGAGGCTGCATCGCAAAGCGTCGCTCTCCCCTCGTTCCGTCCCTCTTCGCGAAAGCAAAGCGATAAGGAGTCATCGGGCTCGTGAAGCGCGTTAGTGCATCTCGCCTCGGCAAAGCAGGGATTGCCATCCCTGCGGCGGTAGGCTCGCTCTGGCTGGGCGCCAAAGCTGTGGGCGGCGCGGCTGCCCGGTCAGCAGATTTCATGCCGCATGGATATTGTTTCCTGTGGAATCCCTGGATCTTGTGGCTGCACGTCATCTCAGACGGTCTGATCACGCTCTCGTATTACTGGATTCCCCTTGTCCTGATCTATTTCATTCGCAAGAATCGAGACATCCCCTTTAATCGAATTTTCTGGATGTTTGGGACTTTCATCCTGGCGTGCGGCACGACGCACCTGATGGAAATCTGGAACGTCTGGCACGGCAGTTACGTGCTCGCGGGCGTCGTTAAGGCGGCCACCGCAGCGGTATCCGTACTTACGGCGGCGATGCTTATTCCGTTGGTTCCGAAGGTTGTTTCGCTGCCTGGCCGGATGCATTTGCAGGAAGAAAATCGAAAGCTCGAACAGGAAATCGCCGCGCGCAGGCGGTTCGACGCGCCGATCGAGGCCCCTTTCCGGCGCAGGGTTACCGCTGGTTTCGTCGCGGCCGTGCTGCTGACGATTTTCATCAGCGTTTCGTCCTGGCAAGGTACGCAGCGGGCGGAGCAGGACGCTTACTGGGTATCCCACACCCATGAGGTGATGGAGACGATCCAGCGCACGACAAGACATGTAATCGAGGCGGAAACCAGTGCCCGGGCATTTGCCTTGACCGGGCAAGAACCGCTGCTGACGCATTATCAGGCCGCGCTGGACGCGATCCACCAGGACGAGGACGGGTTGCGCCGTCTGACGGCGGACAACCCCGACCAGCAGCGGCGACTAGACGTGCTCAGGCCGCAGGTGAACACGGCGCTCGAATTCGCCGCGAGCATCGTCGCCAAGCGCCGGAGGTTGCAAGCCCATCCCGACGGTGGCGACGCCCTCGAGATCGAAAGGCTTCTCGACGTGGTGCGCGGAACGACTCGAGACATGTACGCCGAAGAGGCTTGGCTACTGGGCCAGCGTGCTCCACGAATCCGGGCGGGACAGCGGCTGGCGAGGGCCATCGCCGTCGCCGGCGCTTTTCTCCTTGCAGGCTTGTGGTCGCTCGCCCGACTAGCCGTCAATCGCGAGATTGATATCAGCACACGGGCACAGGCGCAGCTCAACGCTCTGAATACCGAGTTGGAAGAGCGCGTGGCGCAACGTACGTCGGCCCTGCAGTCCGAAATCGCAGAGCGCGAGCGAGCTGAGGGGGCAAACGAGCAGGTGCTCTTGGAGCTGGCCGATCAAAAGTTCGCCTTGGATCAGCACGCCATCGTGGCGACGACGGACGTTCAGGGGACCATCACCTATGTCAACGACAAGTTCTGTGCCATAAGCAAATATTCCAGAGAGGAATTGCTGGGCCAGAACCATCGCATCCTCAACTCAGGTCATCACCCTAACGAGTTTTTCCAGCAGATGTACCACACCGTCGCGAATGGCGAAGTGTGGCACGGCGAAATCTGCAACCGTGCCAAGGACGGCTGGATTTACTGGGTGGATACGACCATTGTCCCGTTCGCCGGCGAGGATGGCAAACCGCGGCAATATGTCGCGATTCGGGCGGATATCACTGAGCGCAAGCGGGCCGAGGAAGCTCTGAGGGAGATTGCCGCCACCAACAAGGTAGCGCTCAAGGACCTGGCCGATCAAAAGTTCGCGCTGGATCAGCACGCCATCGTCGCCACCACCGACGTGCGGGGGACCATCACGTACGTGAACGACAAGTTTTGCGCCATCAGCAAGTATTCACGCCAGGAACTGGTGGGCCAGAACCATCGAGTCCTCAACTCCGGCCACCACTCCAGGGAATTTTTTCAGCAGATGTACCGCACCATCGCCAAGGGAGAAGTGTGGCGCGACGAAATCTGCAACCGGGCTAAAGACGGCTCGATTTACTGGGTGGATACCACCGTCGTTCCCTTCCTCGACGCCTACGGCAAACCCAGACAGTACATGGCGATTCGCGCGGATATCACCGAGCGCAAGCGGGCGGAGGAAGTGCGCGGACGGCTGGCCGCGGTGGTCGAATCGTCCGACGACGCCATTATCAGCAAGACCCTGGAGGGGATGATCACCACCTGGAACTCGGGCGCCGAAAAGGTATTCGGCTACACGTCATCGGAAGTTGTGGGCAAACCCATGCTGATGCTCATCCCGCCGGACCGCATTGAAGAGGAGTCCGAGATTCTGGCAAGCATCCGGCACGGCGAGAGCATTGAACACTTCGAAACCGTCCGTGTCCGGAAGGATGGCACGAGGATCGACGTTTCTGCGACGATTTCGCCGATCAGGGATGGTAGCGGCACGATTATTGGGGCTTCAAAAATTGCGCGCGACATCACCGAGCGCAAAAGAATCGAGGCCGCTGTGGCCGAGCAGGCTTCGGTGCTCGACTCGGCCCAGGTGTTTGTGCGTGACATGGAAAGCCGCGTTGTGTTCTGGCCCCGAGGCGCGGAGAAGCTCTATGGCTTTACCCCTCAGGAGGCGTTGGGCATCCTTTCCCACGACCTCTTCCACACCCAATTCCCCGAACCGCTGGAGGCAGTAAACAAGAAGCTCTTCGAGACTGGAATGTGGGAAGGCGAGATGATACACACCAGGCGTGACGGCCGCGTCATCGTTGTCTCCAGCGCATGGGCATTGCATCGCGACAGCCAAGGGCAGCCCGTGCGCATCCTGGAAACCAATATCGACATCACCGAGCGCAAACAAGCCGAGGAGCGGCTCGCTGGACAAGCCGAAGAACTCTCCCGGCAGTCCGACGAACTGCTCCGCTCGCAGCAGGCGCTGGAAAGCCAGAGCCTTATGCTGCGATCCGTGCTGGACAGCATGGCGGAGGGACTAGTCGCCGCCGACGAGCGGGGGAAATTCGTCCTGTGGAATCCCGCAGCCACGCGGATCGTCGGCATGGGCGCGGAAAACGTTCCCCCCGGCGAATGGAATACACATTACGGCGTTTACCTGCCCGACACTATCACCCCCCTCCCCAACGAGCAAAATCCCCTGTCGCGCGCCATTCAAGGCGAGGTGAGTACGGCCGAGATCTTTGTACGCAACCCGGAGCTCGAGGAAGGGGCCTGGCTCGAGATCAGTGGCGGCCCCCTGAAGGGCAAGGATGGAGCCACGCGCGGCGGCGTAGTGGCTTTCCGCGACATTACACAAAGAAAAATTGACGAGCAGAAAATCCGCCAGCTCAACGAGGAATTGGAAGAGCGGGTGATACAACGCACCGCGCAGCTGGCGGCCGCCAACCACGAGCTGGAGGCTTTTACCTACTCCGTGTCGCATGATCTGCGCGCACCGCTCCGGCATATTGGCGGTTTTTCGAAGATCTTGATCGAGGATTTCGGCGCCGCGATGGACCCTGAAGCACGGAGCCATCTGGAACGCATTGGAGAGGGCGTTCACCGGATGGGGTTGCTGGTGGATGAACTGCTGAATCTGGCGCGGGTGGGCCGTCACGCTCTGTGTCTCCAGATCACCGAACTGAATTCGGTGATCGAAGACGTCGTGTCGCTGCTGCAGCCGGAAATTGAGGGCAGAACAGTAACCTGGAAGATTGCCGAGCTGCCGTCGGCGGAGTGCGATCCCATCCTGATGCGGCAGGTTTTTCAAAACCTGCTGGCCAACGCTCTCAAGTTCACCCGGACCCGGGAACAGGCGGTCATCGAGATCAGTTGCCAGCGGGAGAATGGGCAGATGGTCATCGCGGTTCGCGACAATGGGGTTGGGTTCAACATGAAATACAGCGACAAGTTGTTCGGGGTTTTCCAGCGTCTGCACCGGGCCGAGGATTTCGAAGGCACGGGCATTGGCCTGGCTACCGTGCACCGCATCGTTCAAAAGCACGGAGGCCGAGTCTGGGCAGAAGCAGAACTGAATAAGGGGGCAACATTCTACTTCACCCTCGAAACCGCTAAACCAAGCGAAATCAAACCAGGCGAAATTAAACCAGCCGAAATTAACGCAAGTGGAATTACGAACCAGGCAGCCGCCCCGGGAGCATAGCTATGGACCCAACTGAAGTCGATATTCTTTTGGTCGATGATAGTCAAGAGGACGTGGACCTGACTTTGCATGCCTTGCGCGCGGAGAATCTGGCCAACCGGGTCTTCATCGCGCGCGATGGCGAGGAAGCACTGGATTTCTTGTTCTGTTCGGGAGCGCATTCCCAACGGTCCTTTGATCATCCCCCGAAGCTGGTTTTGCTGGATCTGAAGATGCCCAAAGTGGATGGAATGCAAGTCCTCAAGCGAGTCAAGGGCGACGCGCGAACCAAGACCATCCCCGTGGTGCTGATGACTTCCTCGCGGGAAGAGCGGGATATGTTCAGCGGTTACGACCTCGGCGTCAACAGTTACCTCCAGAAACCCGTAGACTTCGACGAGTTCCGGAAAATGGTGAAGCTGCTGGGGCTGTACTGGCTGGTGACCAATCGGCCGCCCGTAACCAATGGCAATCCGCATGTGACGGGGCAGGTGAAATGAGGGGTACCGGAACCAAGCTCGAAAAGCAGGCCTTCGTTCAGAACGAGGTCAAGCTGCAGGTTTTGGTAGTCGAAGACAACCCGCTCGACGCCGCGCTGGTGGTGCGGGCGCTGCACAAGGACGGCTTCGACGTCACTGCCGACGTGGTACAGGATGAATCGGGGTTCACCAAGGCGCTTCGCGCCCACTCGCCCGAGGTGGTGCTAGCCGACTACAACCTGCCGAGTTGGAAAGGGATGGACACGCTCGCGGTGATCCGCCGCGAGGGTCTCGATATCCCGATGATTCTGGTCTCGGGGGCGCTG
>Ga0307474_10003426_pt1 | contig 11410 bp, 8 predicted proteins | sample atmos_gasesECM1C_2_FD_203312 | JGI IMG/M metagenome (GOLD analysis project Ga0307474, IMG submission 203312) | Hardwood forest soil microbial communities from Morgan-Monroe State Forest, Indiana, United States - atmos_gasesECM1C_05 | ecosystem: Environmental > Terrestrial > Soil > Temperate... | reverse complement strand
TTGGTTCCGGAGTGATAAACCGATGCGCCGATATGGTCGGCGCGGATTCATCACGGCGCACCGGCGATGCTTCTCGCACCGGCTCCGGCGGCATAATGCGCCCGGTGGAAACGGTCGGCTCAGCAGCCTCGACGGGCCGGCGAGACGACACGCTCGGCTTCGGAATTGGCTCCTGCCAAAACTTGTGTTCCTGGGTCTTTTCAGCCCGTTCAGGCGCCGGGGGAACTTGCGCATCCATGTTGCGTTGAGATGCGACATCCCTCTGCGGCGCAACCTTTGCAGTTGGGGCAACCGCAGGCTCTTCGACGTTCTTCTGGACTGGATCAGCCTTATGACGGCTGCGGGCCACCCGCGGTTCCGCGTGGCCTTCCCGCTGTGCCTGGGGTGCCGGCTGGCTGCGCGCCGAGTTGCGGGCAAAGGAGCGGGCTTGCGCGTGCAGATGCTTCTCAACCGCCCTTACCGAGTCACGGAACGACGCATTTGCTTTCGCCAATGAGACGCGGTTCAGAACAAAGCCGACCGCCGAAACCTCGAGGCGCTGCAACGTCTGGGCCAGCTCGCGCAACTGCGACCGCGTAGTCACGCCCGACTCGATTACCACAATTGCGGAGTCAACAAACCGCGCCAGGTACTCGGTCTCGCCCGAAACCAGCAGCGGCGCGGCATCGGTAACCACAATGCTGTCCCCGGCGGTGACATCGGTCATCCGCTGCAGCAGAGCCGTTGAGCGGCTGCCGCGCGGCGACGCTACCAAACCCGTATTGTCGACCCGGCCGCCACTGGTCTCCACCGGAGGCGCGCCGGATGCGTCTACCAGAACCGTCTCGCGACCCATGGCCTGGAGCATCTCCGTCACCTTGGTCGCCAGCGTTGTTGCGCCTGCGCCCGGAGCCACCCCGGTGAAGATGCAGCTCTTCATCGCACCTTCCTGGTAGGCGTGCTCCACCGCGGCCGCCAGGCGCAGCATGTATTCCTCTGAAACTCCGCTGCCCACCTCGTGAAAGTCCGGCAACATCGCCATCGGCGCGAAGCCGAGGATATGCTCAACGTCCTTAGCCACGTAGATGCGCGGGTCCAGGTTATGCGCCACCAGGGCGGCGCCCAGCCCCAGAACCAGGCCCAGCACGATGACGATGAAGCTGTTGCGGAACATCTTCGCGTGGTCTGCATTCAGCGGAGGCGTTGCCGCGGAGACCACGTAGATCGCACCGGGCGCGTTGCTCTCCAGGTTGAGATTGCGGAACTGCTCGTCAACCACCGCGAACCGGTTCTGCAGGCGTACGATGTCGGTGGCAAGCTCATTGGAGCGCTGCAGCCTCGGCGTCGCCGATCCGGCCGTCGCGGTCAACTGGGCCAGCTGTCCGTTCAGCTTCGCTTCCACGCCCGAGGTGCGTTCGAGATCGTTCTTCAGCCGCTGCTCGATGTGTGCGCCGGCCTTGTCGCGAAGTTCCTTGGTAATAGCGTCGAGCGACGTGTTGATCTTGACCAGCTCATCCGAATCCTGCTTGTACTGCGGATGGTTCGGTGTCAGGTTCGCCATCTGCGAGATCAGGTCGGAGCGCCGCTTGTTCAGAGCGGTCTTCATGGCAATCATTCCCGCATCCGACGAGACGATCTCGTCTGCCTCCGCGTCGAGCGCGGCTGAAGATGCCCCGCTCTTGGCCAGGCTCGTGAGCCGGGCTGCGGCCTCGTCGTTAGCCGTGCGCGCCTTCACCAATTCCGCGCGGACTGCACCGATCTGCTCATCGTACGGATCCGGAGTCTGGCCCGCGACGGCGGCAATCCCGAGTTTCTTGTTCAAATCCTCCTGCTCGACGCGATCCGACGCCAGCTCCTTCTGAATGCGATCCCTCTCCTCACGCAACAACTCGATCCTTTGCGTATCGCCGGAGCGCAACTCGCGCGTGGAGCTCTCGATGAAGCTGCCCGCAACGGCATTGGCGATCTGGGCGGCCTGCACGGCGCTTCCAGCCTTTGCCGTAATCGAAAGCTGATAGCCGGCCCCGACGCGCACCACTTCGACGGCGCGGTCCATGCGCGCAGCAGCGGCCTGATCGGTCTCGGAGGCATCTTTCCAGCCGGGCAGCTTGTGAACCGCCGCGACCAGCACATCGGGACGGGTTACGTTGTGAATCTGCTCCTGGATGTAGGACTCGTAGGTATTGGCGTCGGATGGCCAATGCTGCGTCTGCGCCGAATCCATCAGGCGCGGCGGAGCCGGTTGCACATACACCAGGCTCCCGGCCGTGTAGTGATTCCAGCTCTTGGCCATGTAGGCAGCGGCCAGCGCCAGCGCGGCCACAAAGATCCCGATGGCCAGGCCGCGATGGAGTTGCAGGCTGCGCAACAGGTCAAGACGGAAGAAGGCCTGGGGCGGATTCTGGGCCGACATGGAGCGGACCGAAACCGCAGGAACCTCCATCGGCCTGCCGCCGGTCTGCAACTCGTCGCGGAATCCACCGCTGGGACGCAAGGCGCTCATAGCACCCCGTTGTAAGAGAGCACCATGGCCATCTGCGTCATCGGGTTCAGGCGTTCCAGGTAGTACGTTGCGCGCGAAAATCCGGTTTGCGGGACGTAAATGATCTCGCCCGGCTTAAGGGTTACCTCAAGGTTTTTTGCCGGATTCAACAGATCGTTGAAGGCGACAGTGCGCGTGGTGCCGCCAGCCGGATCGACAATCTGGATCTTGGGCCTCCCCCCGGCCTTGTCGGTGATGCCGCCTACTGAAGCCAGCACGCTCGCGAGCGTTGTGCCCGTAGTCAGGGGTACGGCGCCGGGATGGTTCACTTCGCCCAGTACTGAGACGAAGCGCGCAGCCGGATCAGGAATGTAGATCACGTCGTCCCGGCGAAGGCGCAGGTCGGCGAGAGGATTTCCCGAATCGATCAGCGAGCGCAGCTGCACCCAGAGCACCTGGTCGCTGCCCCGATAGATCGCGCACTGGTCGGGAATCTGCGGTCTCTTCTCCGGACCGGCCGTGGGCAGGCCGCTGCGCGTGATGGCTTCGAGCAGAGTCGGCACGCCGTCGAAGAGCATTGGGCCCGGATGCTCAACCGCACCAAGCACCATGACTCGATTCGCGGTGTACTTGGTCACCGTGACCTCTGCAGCCAGATTGGAGTAGTACGGAGCCAGCCCCGTCTCGATTGCCTTGCCCGCCTCGGCGCGCGTGAGACCGGCAAGCATGATTTCGCCTGCCAGCGGCAATGTAATCCGGCCGTCAGGTCCTACCACGAGCTTGGCCTGCAGATCGGTGCGCCCCGCAAAATCAATCGTGACCTCGTCGCCCTTTCCCAGGCGATACTCTTCGTCGGCCGCGGGTTCGAATTTGCGCAGCGCTTCAATAGGGTTCGGCTTCAGCTGCGGATCGGAGCTGCTGTTGACGATGGTGGCATCGAGGGACGCGCTCGCGGACGACCCCGCAGGCGGGACAACTGGTTGCGCCGGGCTTTGAGCCCACGCCACCACGGCCCCTGCACTTGCAAGAAGCGCTACGCCCAACGATCTGCAAAATTGCCGGTTCATGGTCCTTCGCTCAAATCGGCTAAGTCCGCCATGCTGCGAATTGCTGAAGAAGTCCCGGCCCCGACCCAATAATCGTGATTGCTCCGGGGAGGGCAGCCGCGTCTATCGCTTTATCTTCCGGGGTCTTACGCCCCTATCCCTGGAATCCAACCCGCAGACTCGCGGCACCGACTGGGGAATTATCCGTGCGCAGGGATACATCCTGTTCAGCCTAAAGGAATTTGCTCCATCGCAATATCCCACAAACAGGGTGTATCCCTTACCCCTCTTTGGTAACCAAGTTGCAAACACTCACGTGAGCCATTTGCATCCCGCATACGGGAACAAATCCCCGGAATGAGGCTATGGCGATTGGGCGGACGGCTGGGCAGATGCCTGACGCCGTCGAAATTACGGTTGGAGATTTGCGCTGGCCGTGTTTGACGGGGCCGTCAAGATCACTGCCCAATGCGCCGGCTGCATCGGCCACAAACACAGGCTAGATCCCCGATCGAAGCCGGTCAGCGAGGCGATCGGGGAGCCCCGCACGGCGGATGCGTGCTTGCGACTCGGCTACCGGGTACGGCGTTCGGTACCAGGTGAAAAGCGAACGGTCCGCATCGTAGACCGCAAATGCGGCCCGCCAGTCGCGGTCGCGTGGCTGCCCGACGGAGCCAGGATTCAGGAGATAACGCGCGTCAGGATGGAGCGGGAGTTCGTGGGACACGAGCCCTTTGTTGAAGTCGAACTGCGGCTCGGGGTAGTACCAATCCAAGTCGGCCTTGGTGAATCCCTTTTGCTTGTGTGTATGTCCGAAGAAGATGATCCTCGCTGGGTGATCGTAGATAGCTACCACGGCATGAGCACTCGAGATCAGATACTCATCCTCATCAGCCGGGGTGCCGTGAACGCAGGCGACATCTGATCCGTCGGGAGTGAGAGGGCCCGGCGGAAGACCGGCCAGCCAGGCTCGGTTCTCGCCGGTGAGAACTTCGCGAGTCCACAGGATGGCCTGGGCGCCCTCGGAATTGAAGTCGCTGATGTCGGCGTCCTGGCTGCAGGCCCGATCGTGATTGCCACGCACCACCAAGCCCTTGAGCTGGCGCGATCGGTCGATGACCTCATTGGGGCTGGCGCCGTAACCAACAATGTCGCCGAGGTTCCATACCTGGTCGCACGGAGGAGCAACATCGAGGACCGTCTCGAGAGCCTCGAGGTTGGAATGGATGTCGGAGATGACGAGGGCTCTCATGCAGGATTGCTGCTCGCCTGGCGATCGAGTCGCGGTCAAGACGGGAAGATCGAAGTGCGCGACGCCCGCAATGTGGGCCGGGTGGGTGGCGGCTCCGGGGTAGGAAGAGGTTCGGGAGCAGGCTCGGGAATCACTTCGCCTGATTTGAGCTCGTCGGCAAGGTGGGTGCGGAAAGAGCTCATGACGAACTGCAGGAGAACCCAGGCCTGCTCGGGCAGGGTGGGGTCGCGTGTGGCGCCGAGACGGCGTGACTTCCAGGCGCCGACGCAGACCTGGATCTCCCTGAGGGTGTAGCGGCCGTCGTCGCCGCGCGGGTCAACGCCGAGCTCAATGTTGCGAATCTTGCGCAGCTCGTCCATGGCGCGGGAGGGGGCGCCGAAGAGAATCTCGTCGGCGGGGCGGCGGAACGAGAGCGAGTGAAGGATAAAGAAGTTCAGCACTTCCTGGATGAGAAAGTAGCGTCCCTTCGACCCCGCGGTAAGCAGCCATCCCTGCTCGAAGTACCAATTACTGAGCCTGGAGGAAAGTTCCGAAGCGCTCGGGCACTTGTTTGGCCCGAAGAGGCTGAGAGCGCCGGTGAGACCCCAAATCTCCCCGTAGGCCTCTCCGCGGCTGCGCACAAGATCGGACTCGATGCGCTCCTGCCGAACGCGCAAGGCCTTACTGGCTTCGAGATGCTCGTCGGCGCGGGCACGGAAGTCGGCGAAGGCGGCATCCTGTTTCCCCTTGAACTCCTGGAGTTCGTTCTCATGCTCTTCTTTTCCTGCCGCCAGCCGGCGGGCGAAGACGAAGTTAATGACCGCCAGGATGAGCGAGGTGATGGAGGCAACCAGTGCGGCGGCGATGCCGAGGGATTTGAGGAATTCAATCGATTGCATAGCGATTCCCTCCGGCCTGAAGTGACGACCCTGTGTTCGTGTGTCGCAACGCAGATTCTCAGGCAGGACGTGGGGCAAGTCTAGCATTTGAAGGACAGGTGCGGCGTCTATCGCGTTCGCCACGTCGGCGCCGACATCAACGTGCGGGTCTACGAAATCGTCACGTTCCACCCATGCTCTAGACTTGAGTTGGTTATGGAAATCATCAGCCTTTTTGGCAGTCTGAACGAGGAACCGGAAAAGCCCGAAGAGCCGCAGGAGCCGGAAGAGAAGAAATCCGGCTTCTTCAGCCGCATGAAGCAGGCGGTGACGCGGACGCGCGAGTCCTTCAGCCAGAAGATTGAAGGCATCGTCGCGATGACGCGCACGGTGGATGAGCGCGACCTCGAGGAGTTGGAGACGGCGCTGATTTCGAGCGATATCGGGGTGCAAACCACGACGGAGATCCTCGACGCGCTGCGGGAGCGGGCACGGCGGAAGGCGATCGAAGGCGGGGCGGAGCTGCGCGAGCTTCTGAAGGAGCAGATCAAAACAATTCTCGAGGCGCCGCAAAAGACTGTCGTGACGCCGGCCGAACCGCCCAAGGTGACGTTCCTCGTCGGCGTGAACGGGACGGGCAAGACAACAACCAGCGGCAAGCTGGCGGCGTGGTCGAAGGAGAAGGGGCGCACGGCGATGTTGTGTGCTGCCGATACTTTCAGAGCCGCTGCGATCGAGCAGCTGGAGGTGTGGGCTTCGCGCTCGGGCGTGGACATGATCAAGACAAAACAGGGGGGCGACCCGGCAGCGGTTCTTTACGACGCGGTGAGCGCGGCGAAAGCGCGCGGGATCGCGGACCTTTATGTGGACACGGCGGGGCGGCTGCATACGAAAACTGGCCTCATGGATGAGCTCGAAAAGATGCGGCGGACGGCGGCGCGGCTGATTCCTGAAGCACCACATGAAGTTTTGCTCGTAATGGACGCTACCACCGGGCAGAACGGGCTGCAGCAGGCGCGGCTGTTTACGGCGGCGGCGGGCGTAACGGGGATTGTGCTCACCAAGCTCGATGGGACAGCGAAGGGCGGGATCGCGGTGGCCATTGCGCGGGAGCTGAGTGTTCCAGTGCGCTTTGTGGGGATTGGGGAGAAGATGACGGACCTGCTGGAGTTTTCCGCAGAGGCGTTTGTGGAAGGGCTGTTGGGGTGAAGCAGGGGCTAGAGACTATAGGGTCTAGGGGTTAAAAAAGGGGCGAAGTGCGCGGGGACGCTCGTATGAATCTGGCTGAGATTGACGTCTACTGGATGACCCGGGCGCTGGAGCTGGCGCGGCGGGGCATCGGGCTCACATCGCCCAACCCGGCGGTGGGGTGCGTGGTGCTGGACGTGGCCGGCCAGGTCATCGGCGAAGGATGGCACGAGTACGACCTGGTGGATCACGCCGAGGTGGTGGCGCTGGCGGAGGCGCGGCAGCACGCGGTTTCAGCGGGCACAAAGGACCGGCTAAAGGGCGGGACAGCGTACGTGACGCTGGAACCTTGCAATCACACGGGACGGACAGGGCCATGTACAGAGGCGCTGATTGCGGCCGGAATTAAACGCGTAGTGGCGGCGACGGGCGATCCGAATCCGAATGTGGCGGGGCACGGACTCGACCGCCTGCAGGCGGCCGGGATAGAAACCACGCTCGGCGTTTGCGAGCCTGCGGCGCGCCGGATCAACGAGGGATTCGCTCGATGGAGCCAGAGCAAACGGCCCTTGGTGCTGATGAAGGTGGCGATGACACTGGACGGCCGGATTGCGCCTTCGGCGGGAGTGCACACCGCCCACTCGCCTTATTGGATTACCTGCGAGGCGGCGCGGCAGGCAGTGCAGCCGCTGCGCTGGCAGGCCGATGCGGCTCTGACCGGCGTGGACACCGTCCTCGCCGATGACCCCATGCTGACGGATCGGAGCGGACTGCGGCGACGGCGGCCACTGTTGCGGGTGGTGTTGGACTCGGCGCTTCGGATGCCGCCGGATTGCAAGATGGTGAAGACCGCGGACAACGATGTGGTGCTCTTTACAGTGTCGAAGGACGAGAAACGGATCGGCGAGTTGCGGGGGCGCGGGGTGCGGGTGGAGGTGTTACCCGCGGAAGCCGGTCGGGTGCCTCTGGGACTGGTGCTGGACAAACTTGGCGCCGAGGGAATCCTGACGTTGCTGACAGAAACAGGTACGCGTTTGAATACGGCCTTGCTGGCGGCGGGGCTGGTAGACCGAGTGCATCTGTTCGTCTCTGCGCAGATCATGGGGTCGGATGCGGTGCCGGCGTTCAAGGGAATGACGCACGCCATTCGTCTCGCTGCGGTGGAGGTCGAGCGCTATGAGAACGATCTGGGATTGTGCTCGCTCCTGAAGGATCCGTGGCTCTCAGGAGCATGAATTTCCGGGCGCAATCCGTGCTAATGTGCTTCTGAAACGGGAGGTAAGACCGTGCTCCTCTATTGGCGAAAAGGCAATCTGGCATTCACCACCGACGTCGAAGACTGGATGGCGGATCAGGAATTCACAGAGGTCTTCCGATGGCGCGGAGAACCATCGAGCGAGGAAAAGAACATCACCCGAATCCTCGACTCGATCCTTCAGGAGGTTCGGTACGGACACAAAGGGATAGAAGACACGCTCAAAGAGATGGCGAAGGGCAGTTCGAAGATTGTCAAGGGGCGTCCTGCCCAGGCGGGAGAGATATCCCTGGGGGCGTCGGAAGGATCCGCGGTGGATGCTGTCTTCAAAGTTCGGCTGCTGAATCTTCTCAACGCGTCCGGCGGCCCTTCGAACAGCATGCTCACCGTTGTTCCACGCGGCGACCGGGGTGCCGACGTCTATTCGAAGAGCTTGATGGTGGCGTGGGACGTGACTACAGTTGCGCAGGTTTGGGACCACGTCGAACGGGATGTCTTCGGCAAGCGCGATCCGGGCAAGCCACGGATCGGCGACCTCTGGGATCGCTACTATTTGCTGGTTTGGGACGAGCCTAGAACCAATCGGACCAAAGAGATTGCCGAGATCGAGGCCGGCAGGCTTGAGGCGACTCCTACCCTGATCGGTCAGAATTGACTCTCTCCGAGAAACCTGCAGCGAGGAGTAGCGCGCCAGTTCCCGTAAACTGGGGGTATGCATCCTCCGGTTCGGCTGGTAGCAATTGATGTGGATGGGACGCTGCTGCCGACCTTTGCGCAGGGGGTGAGCGCACGCACGGCCCAGGCACTTCGCACCGCACAGGCCGCGGGGATCACGGTTGCCATCGCCACGGGCAGACGGACGGCTTACACGGCTCCGCTTCTGGAGGGTCTGGGCCTAAGAGCGGATATGCCCCTGATCACGTCCAACGGTGCAGTGACGCGGACGCTGGGCGGTGAGCCGATAGACCGCTGCCAGTTGGAGGCGCGCGTAGCGCGGGGAATCTGCGGGCTGATGCGGAGCTTCGGCTCGGTTATCTTCACGTTTGATCGGCCGGGACGCGGCGAGCTGGTCCTGGAGGATCTGCCGCAGGCTGAAGGACAGATTTCGCTATGGGTGGAGGCAAACCGGAACGCTATCGAGGTGGTGGTCCCACTGGAGAAGGCTCTGCCCGACGGCGAGGACCCAATCCAGGGCATGGTGACAGGAGGCATCGAACGGATGAGGGCCGCCGAGAAGGTCCTGAAAGCGAGCGAGTGGCTGCTGCACTGCGAATGCGTCCGGACGGAGTATCCGGCGCGGAACCTGTCGATCCTCGACCTTCTGCCGCCCGGGGTGTCGAAAGGCTGGGCCTTGGCGCGACTGGCACAGAGGCTGGGTGTCGACCGCAAGGAGACCATGGCCATCGGCGACAATTGGAACGACGTGGAGATGCTGGAGTGGGCCGCCCAGGGTGTGATGATGGGCAATGCCGCCCTGGAGCTGCGAGCAATGGCCAAGATGAGGGGATGGAAGCAGGCCCCACCGAACGATGAAGATGGCGTTGCAGTGATACTGGAACGGCTTGTTGCAAAGCAAACATCGGTTGCGCGCCTTGAGGTAAAGCTTTAACTTTGCGGTTGTAGTGATTTGAAATGTTGCGACTCCGAGCTCAATTCGTTTTCGTCGCGGCCGCAGCCGCTGGACTGGCAATACAGGCGCGCGCGGCCGAACGGGTAACGCTGAGCAACGGCTTTGCGCAGGTCTGCGATCACCACGAGGTGGTGGAAGGCAAGTACCGGCTCTACACCAGCAAGGATACCGAGAGCTACATCGAGTTTCCCCGGGACCAGATTGCGTCGATCGAGTGGGTTCCCGACCCGCCTCCCGAGCCGGTTGCGCCTCCCCTAAAGGCGGCGGCGCCGGCAGGCGCTCCGGCCGTTCCGGCGAAGTCGCCGGTGACCGAAGCCAGGCTGACACCGTCAGACCTGCACCAAATGCTGGCCTCGGCCGGCAATGCGCACAACGTGGATGAGGACCTGCTGGCCAGCGTGGTGAAAGCGGAGAGCAACGGGAATGTGAAAGCGGTGAGCCGGACCGGGGCGAAGGGCTTGATGCAGTTGATGCCGGCAACAGCCGCGGACCTGGGCGTGGAAGACAGCTTCCGGCCCGAGGACAACGTGCGCGGCGGCTCGGCATACCTCGACTGGTTGCTCAAGCGCTACGATGACAATCTCGCGCTGGCGCTCGCTGCCTACAACGCCGGGCCGGCGGCGGTGGACAAGTATCACGCTATTCCACCCTACCGGGAAACGAAGCTCTATGTCGCCCGCGTGATTCACGAGTTCAACCGGCGCGTCAAGGAGCGGGAGCGCCTGGCGGCCCTGGCTAAGGCACAGGCGTCGGGCTTGAGTCGCTAGATCCTCTCAAATCACAGCTCAACGGAAGAGGTGCGGGACGAAGCGGCTCGTATTCGTCGTGATCAGCCCCTTCGATTCCCGGATTCCCATGCCGGCGGGCTCGCCGTCGACTAGCCAGCTTCCGATGACGAGGAAATTGCCATCAGCCTCCGCAAGGGAAGCCAGCTTCTGATAGACGCAAGCGTCGTTTTCGGCCGGGGCTGCGCTTCCTTTCTCCGGCGGCTCTTCAATCCAATTGCGATAGACCTTAACTCCTTTGCCTTCTCGACCAAAGAGCGGCTTCTTCACGTAGTCTTTCAGGTTGCGCGGGCCGTCAAGATAGGCGGGTAGCAGCAGATCGTGGTTGGGGTTGAGCTCCCAGAGGATGGCGAGGAGCGCCTTGTTGGACCACAGCATCTTCCAGATCGGCTCGATCCACTGGACGGGGTCCTTCTGCCCAGGTCCCATGCCAATCAGCGCCTGCGAGCCGAAACGCTCGGCAAGCATCCACTCCCACGGGTAGAGCTTGAAGATGGTCTCCATTGGCCTGCGGTCGAGGTCAACGAACCGCGACTTGGCCTCTTCCCAGCCAATATCCCGCATAACGATAGGGTGGGTCTTCACGCCACCCTGCTCCGCGGTGTCACGGAGGTAGCTGACGGTCATGAAATCTTCTTCCGAGCCGTCGTGGCCGAAGTAGACGGGTTGGTGGAGGTAATCGCGAAGGTCTTTCCACTTGGCCACAAGCTTCTCGTGGATGGAGTTGAACTGGTCGGCGTCGGGAAAGCTGTCCTGCAGCCAATACCACTGGGTTACAGCGGCCTCGACGAGCGCGGTGGGCGTATCTGCGTTGTACTCGAGGAGCTTGATTTGGCGGCCGTCATAGGCGAGATCGAGGCGTCCGTAAAGGGCAGGCGGCTCGGAGTCCCAGCTTTCCCGGATTCGGGCCGCGGCAGGCGCTGGGATGTGCATCTC
>Ga0307474_10003425_pt1 | contig 11411 bp, 6 predicted proteins | sample atmos_gasesECM1C_2_FD_203312 | JGI IMG/M metagenome (GOLD analysis project Ga0307474, IMG submission 203312) | Hardwood forest soil microbial communities from Morgan-Monroe State Forest, Indiana, United States - atmos_gasesECM1C_05 | ecosystem: Environmental > Terrestrial > Soil > Temperate... | reverse complement strand
ACCTCATCGACGATCCCGCGAGCTACTACGACTACGCGCTCGCAACGCTCATCAAGTTCCAGCTCCACGACCACATCTGCACGAAGATCCTCAAGCAGGACGTGCGCGCCTGCAATTACCTCGGCAGCAAGGACGTGGGCGACTTCCTGCGCGGCATCCTTTCGAGGGGCGCGACGCGCGACTGGCGCGCCATCATCAAAGAGGCGACGGGCGAGCCGATCTCGCCGCGCGCCATGATGGCGTACTTCGCGCCCCTCACGACCGAGCTCGAGAAGCGCAACGCCGGAAAGGACTGCGGACGCTGAAAGGCAGGCTTCACGTCGCACCGCGAATCGTTGTAGCCGCGCTGCCCTTCCTGGCGGCCCTCGGCGCGGCGATCGCGACGGGCTCTCCTCTCGGCCCCCTGCCCGCGCCGCGCGGCGATCGGACGAGCGCCATCGAGACGCCCGCCCCGCGAGCGCCCGCGAGCTCGCCGGACGCGGCACGGCCGGCCGAGCCGGCGGCGCGGCAGCGCGGCGTCGCGCTCGGCATGTTCGCCGAGGACGTGAGCTTTTCTTACGGTGGCCTGCTCGCCGAGATCGTCGCGCTCGGGGCCACCCACGTCGCCCTCGTTGTGCCCCTCTATCAGACCGACGGCGCCCGCGACGACCTGCACCTCGACACGCGCCTGTCGCCCACGCTCGCGCTCGTCGCCGAGACGATCCGGGCGGCGCGCCGAGACGGCCTCGAGGTCACGCTCTTCCCCATCGTGCGGCTCTCGGCGCCGCGCGCGGGCGAGTGGCGCGGCACGCTCGCGCCCCGCGACCCGGCCGCCTGGTTCCGCCGATACGGCGAGGTGGTGGGCAGCCTGGCGGCGCTCGCCGAGACAGCCGGCGCCACGCGCCTCGTCGTCGGCAGCGAGCTGTCGACGCTCGACGGCGAGGACGCCCTGCCGCGCTGGCGCCCGCTCGTCGAGCGCCTGCGCGGCATCTTCTCGGGCAAGCTCGTCTACTCCGCGAACTGGGATCACTACCGCGACGTGCGCCTCTTCGACCTCGTCGACGAGGAGGGCGTCACGGGCTACTTCAATCTGCGCGAGCCAAACGCGCCCCCGGACGACGCCACGCTCGAGGTCGGCTGGCGCCGCGTGCGGCGCGAGCTCGAGACCTGGCACGCCGGACACGCGCGCGCCTTCCTCTTCACGGAGCTCGGCTACCGCTCGCGCGCGGGCGCCTCGGCGACGCCGTGGGACGAGGGCTCGTCCGGCGCGCCCGACGCCGAGGAGCAGCGGCGCGCCTTCGCGGCCTTCCGGCGCGCGTGGGCGGGCTCGACCCTCGTCGACGGCCTCTACGTCTGGAACTGGTACGGCTGGGGCGGGCCCGGCACGACCGGTTACACGCCGCGCGGCAAGCCCGCCGAGCTCGAGGTCCGGCAGCTCCTGCAAGACCTCTAACGGGCAGCCCGCGCGCTCACTTCTTTCGGGTGGTCTTTTTCGGAGGCGCCGCGAGCTCCTTCTGGCCGCCGGCGCCCGCTTGCATCATCTCCTTGATGACGCCGCCGGCGTTCACGAAGGCCGTCGGGGGAATCGTCATGTCCACCGACCACGACTTCCCACCGCCGTCGCCGCCGGCCGAGCCGTAGAGCGGGATCGCGCCGACGTCGGTCTTGGCGAGCACCGCGAGCCTCGGGTCGCCCTTGCCTTCCTTGTCCTTCAGCAGGGTCGCGACGAACGAGAGCACGGGGCCGATGTCGAAGTGGAAGAACGCGTCGCGCCCTTTGGTCGCCGCGAGCGTTTCGGCGAGCGCGCCCGTGGGCGCGCCCGGCTTCGCGGCCGCGAGCTTGCCGAGGCTTCCCTTGGCGTCGTGCCCAAAGGTCATGAGGAACCGCGTGCCCGAGACGGCGACGTAGGCGTCGAGCCCCTTGCCGAAGAGCTTTTTGACGATCCCGGGATCGAGGCCCACGTCCTTCTTGAAGGTGAGCGTGTAGTGGAGGGTCTTGAGATTTCCGACGGTCTCCTTCTTGACCTTCCACTCGAAGAAGGGAACCTGCCCGACCTGCGCCTCGAGCAACGCGACGCCGGCGTCCCGATCGAGCTTGACCAGGGCGGCGCCGAGCGCGGCGGCCGCGGGCGCGTCCTTGAGCGGATACGAGAGCTGCCCCGAGAACAGCGGCGCCTCCTTCGCGAATCCCATGGCGAACGAGGTCTGCCCGCCGAGCGCCGCCGTCATAGCGTCGTGGAAGGCCAGCGCCGACGGCACGCCCTTGGCCTTGCTCGCCGCGAGGCGCTCGCGCTGGTGCGCCATCTGCGCGCGCAGGAAGGTCCCGATGCTCGACGCCCCCACGAACGTCGGCGTCGTCTTGCCCGCCGCCAAGAGCGTGCCGTCGAGCGCGTAGGGGTGCACGTCGCGCGCGACCGCCTCGAGCTTGGAGCCGGCGCGCGAGCGCAGGCGTGCGCGCAGCGCGAGGCCCCGCGTGCCGTCGACGGCCATCCCGAGCTCAATCGCCTCGGCGTCACCCGCGAGGGAGAGCATCTCCTCGAACGTCTCGAGCTGGTGCCGGCTCGTGGGCGCCTGCGCGGACTGGGCCGCCTCGATCTGCGCCATGACGAGGGCGAGCGCGGTCTTGACGTCCGTGCCGTTGGCGCGCGCGATGACGTCCGGGTAGAGCACGGCCATGACGTCCTCGGCGACGGCGTGACGCGCCTCCTCGGCGAGTCGGGCGCCTCGGGCGAGCGCCGCGACGTCGTCCGAGAACACGATGACGGCGCCGTCGCGATAGATCCAGCCGCGGCCGCCCGCGCCGTTGTCGATAAGGACGACGTCCCCACGTTTTACGATCACCTTGCCGAGCGCCGCGACGACGCGCGCCGCCTGGTCGCTGCCGCGAGCCGCGACGGCCATGACGGCGCCCGTGCCGCCCACGGCGCCCGTCCAGACGACGGCCGCTCCGGCGGGCGCGCCGAGATCGAGGTTGGCGGCGACCTCGGGCGGCAGGCCCGCTTGTCCGAGCAGCATGTCGCGCAGCCCCGCGGGATCTATGGGCAGCGGCACGGCCTTCGCGACCAGCGTCGCGCCGTTCGTCAGCAGGCGGTCGAGCGACGTCACCGAGATCGCCGACAGCTCGAGCGCGCGCGCGTCGGCGGCCAGCATCAACTTGACGGGCGCCGCGGCCGGCGCGAGCACCGCCCCCGCGGCGGCCGGCCGCGCGGCCGTGCTCTTCGCCGCGGGCGTCGGCCCCTGAGTGGCGCAGGCGCCCACGAAGAAACTTGCGAAGACACTCGCGAAGCCAAACACCGTCGGAATGGGGCCCGCAGCCACACGACACCGGAACCCGCGCGCACGACTCGATAGGTTCGGCATGGCCCGGGAGAATACTGCTACATGACGTCGAGCCCCAGGAATTTCCGGACGGCGAAGTAATCCTCGCTGACCGAGTAGGCCAGCAGATCCTTGAGTCGATCCTTCGGGCTCACGGTGCTGCCCCCGAGCGGCTCCGTCGAGATCACGCGCGCCGCCGACGCGAGATCGTTCGTGAGCGCGAACCCCACGCGCGCCGCCGTGAGGTCGGCGGCGGCCATCCAGGCCGGAATGTCGATGGTGTCGCCCAGCGCGGCGACGAGCTTGCGCCCCACGGCGCCGAGCTGCTCCGCGACCGCCTTGGGCACGAGGCGACCGAAGTCGGATGCGAGGCGCTCCACCTCGCCGTTGTGCGCGCCGCTGCCGATGGGCGTCCCCGCGAGGGCCAGCGCCGCGCGCAGCGCGACGTCGAGCGCGGGCGCCGACGGGACCGCCGAGCGCACGAAGCGCTCGGGCCGCAAGAAGGCCATGCGCTTGCCCATCTCGAAGACGAGCTCGGCCTCGCTGCCCCGCTGCTCAATCCCCTTGCCGATGACGAGCGCGGGAGTGAGCACACCCTTCTCTTGCAAGTTAACGAGCGTGAGGCTCTGCGGCTCGCTCTCCTTGAAGAAGAGGTCGGGCGTCGCGAGCTCGAGCGTCTCGGCGACGTAACGCAGGATGCGCGTGGGCACGCGCTGGTCCGTCCCGACGTCGACGCGCTCTTTGCGGCGCAGCCCCACGACCTGGTGTTGTTGAGCCGCCGCCGCCGCGACGAACGGGCCCAGCAGCATGAAGATCGCGTCGATGAAGCGATCCTCGTCGGGGTGTACGACCTTGAGCCACGTGTCGTCGTTGAAGGGGCGCTTGGCAGCCCGGAACTCGCGCGGCCGGTGCGTCTCGTAGAAGGTCTCGAGGGTCGAGTCGGCCTTGTGCAGGAAGGACAGCGTCGCGGCCACGCACCAGAGCTTGTCGTAGGCGCCGACGTCGCCGTAGAGCTTGCCGAGCGCGAGGTAGGACGCGAGGCGATCGGGGTTGTGCGCGACGATCCACTGATGCTCGGCGATGGCCTTGTCCTGGTGACCCGGCCCCGCGGCGACGTGAACGTCCGCGAGCTGCTCGTGGCGGAGGACGTTGCCTTCGTCGAGCGAGACGGCCACCTCGAGCGCCGTGGCCGCCATCTCGACGTCCTCGAGCTGCGTCAGCGAGACCTCGCCGAGGCCGCTCCACAACCGGAGTCGGAGGCCGGGCAGGCCGTCGACCGGCAAGCGCTTGATCATGCGGCGGTAGTTGCGCGCCAGCTCCTTCCAAGCGCCCACGTCCGCGAGCACGCGCTCGATGGCGTCGAAGGCCTTCGTGAGTTCGGGCGCGTCGTCGAGCGCGCGGTTGAGCAGCACGACGGCGCCCGCCGGATCGTCGAGCTCGTCGCGCCGGATGAGGGCGGCCGCGTACAGGACCTTCGCGCGCACGGCCGGAGCGTCCTCGAGGTCGGCCAGGCCCTCGAGCGTCGCCGCGGCGTCCGTCCACTGCTCGGCCGCCGTGTAGAGATCGAGCAGCTTGTGCAGCGCCTGTCGCCGCGCGGGCGCGACCGCGAGGACGGCGCGATAGGCGGCGATGGCGCCCTCGACGTCGCCGAGCTTCTCCGCCGCGAGATCCCCGAGTTCCTCCCAGAGTCGGGCGCGTGTCTCGTCGTCTTGCGCGAGCGCGAGCAGGGCGCGCTTGTCGGTGGCGACCGCCGCGTGATCGCCCATCTCCGCGTGCAACTTGGCGACGGCCGCCGCCACGCGCGCGTTCGCGGGCTCGAGCCCGAGCGCCAGCCCGTAGTAGGCGAGCGCCGCATCGCGACCGCCCGCCTCGGCTTCGCAGCGTCCGAGGCGCTCGTAGAGCTCGACGCGCTCGGCGACGGGCAACGCCTCTGCGCGCTCGACGGCGGCGGCGTAGAGCGTCGCGGCCTGCCGCCACTCGCCGCGCTGCTCGCGCAGCGCCCCGAACCCGCGCAGCACGGCGGGCGCGTCCGGCGTGAGGCCGTGCGCCGTCTCGTAGGCGCGCACCGCCTTGTCGAGGTCGCCGAGCCGGCGCGCCGTGTCGCCGAGCCGCGCGTGCAAGAGCGCCGCCGAGGCGGCCTTGTCGCCCGCGCGATCGGCCTTGCGCGCGAGCATCTCGAGCACGGGCTCGAGCGCGGCCCAGCGTTCAGCCTGCTCGTGGAGCGCCGCGAGACGCTCGGCGGCGAGGACGTGCTCGGGGTCGACGTCGAGCGCGCGGACCAGGAACTCGGTGGCCTGCGCGACGTCCTCGAGGCCGTCCTGGTAGAGCGCGCCGAGGTCATGGAGGAGCCGCGCCTTGTCGATGAGGTTGGTCGTGCGCGCCTCGGCTTCGCGCATGAGCTTGGCTGCGCGCAGGAGGTCGCCCTGGCGGCGATAGAGCGCGGCGAGCGCCCCGAGCGCCGCGAGGTTGCCCGGGTCGAGCTCGAGGACGCGCGCGTAACGTGACTCCGCCATGGCGCGATCGTCGAACCGCTCGACGGCGAGCGTCGCCGCGCGCACGAGGGCGTCGGCGCGCACGGCCGGCTCCCGCGCGACGCGCGCAAGCTTTTCGAGCGCCTCCGCGGCGCGGGCCCAGCGCCCCGCCTGCTCGTGCAGCCGCGCGAGCGCCCCGAGCGTCTCCTCGCTCTCGTCGCCGAGGGCCTCGGCGTCCTCGTACGCCTCCGCGGCGCGCGCGGCGTCGCGCAGCTCATCGGCGTAAACCCGCCCGAGCTCGGCGGCGAGTGCCCGGCTCTCGGCGTTGCTGGCGGCGACACCGCGCCGACGCGCGAGCGTCTCGGCGAGCGCGAGGAAGCGCCTCGAGTCCCGATAGACGCGCGCGAGCGCGCGAAACGCCTCGACGTCGTCGGGCGCGAGCTGGAGGATCTGCTCGAGGGCGTCGGCGGCGCGATCGAGCCCCGTGCCGCCCGCGCCTTGCGCGCCGCGCCGCTCCTCCCAGCCGGCGGCCACTCGGCGCAGCAGCGCCATGCGCTCGGCGTCCGGCGGCGCGAGGTCGGCGAGGCGCTCGAGCACGCGCAGAACGTCGGCGTCACGGCCCTGCTTTTCGTAGAGCTTCTCGAGGGTGCGCAGGGCCGCGCGATCGTTGGCGTCGGCCGCGAGCACCGCCTCGAGCTCGCGCGTCGCGGCCTCGACGTCGCCGAGGCGATCGGCGAGCAAGTCCGCGCGCTCGCGCCGCACGCGCGCCGCGACCCCCGGATCGGACGCGCGGCGGGCTTTGTCGTCGAGCCAGCGCACGAGCTCGGCCCACCGTTCGGTGCGACGCGCGAGCTGGAGGGCGGCGTCCCGGGCCTCGTCTTTCTCGGGGGCGTCCGCGAGGATGCGCTCGTAGGTCGCGAGCGCGGCCGCCGGGTCGTCGAGGCGCGCCGCCTGGACGTCAGCGAGCTGCAGGCGCAGCTCGACGGCCCGCGCGGCGTCGCTCTCGAGCTTCGCTGCCTTCGCGAGTGCCGTCGCGAGCTCGGGCCAACGCTCCCGCCGCGCGAGCAGGTCGACGAGCGCGCGCGTCGCCGCAACGTTGCTTTCGTCGAGCGCGAGAGCGGCCTCGTATTGGGCGACGGCGTCGGCGAGCTGATCGAGCTCCTCGGCGTAGACGCGCGCGAGCGCCAGCCTGTACGGCAGCGCCGCCGCGCCGCCGCCCGGGCCGCCCGCGATCTCATCGACGAGCTCGACGTAGTCCGCCGCGAGCTCGGCCCAGAGGCCCGTAACGGCGGCCGCCCGTTCGAGCTCGGCGCGCAGCCCCTCCGCGCTCGGATCGCGACGGAAGGCGGCTTCCAGCGCCGCGAACCCGCGGTCGGCGGCGTCGAGCTCCTCGCTGTAAAGACGCGCGACCTCGCGCAGCGTCTTCGTGCGCTCGTCCCGATCCTTCGTGAGCTCGGCGCGCCCGAGCAGGAGCTCGACGACGTCGTCCCAGCGCTTCTCGGCGCGCAGCGTCGCCTCGGCGCGCGCGAGCGCGGCGCGCGGCTCCTCGTCGGCGGGCTCGCGCCGCCAGATTTCGAACCAGCCGGCGACGTCGTCGGCAGCGGGACGCGCCTCGTCCGCGACGGAACGCCACGCGTCGCGCAGCGCCGCGAGCGCGGCCTCGACGCCCTCGCGGCCGGCTGGACCAGGCACGATAGTCAGGCCGAGCTCCGCGCCGAGGACGTCGGCCTCGAGCGCGGTCGCGTCGGCGAACAGGAAGTGTGGGCCGCCCTCCGCCTCGGCGAGCACGCGCGTGACAAACGCGAGATCCAGGTCGCCGGGCGCGAAGCCCACGAGCACGAAAGAGCGACGCCGCGCGAGCTCGCGCAGCGATGCCAGCAGCGCCGCCCCGAGGCGCGCGCGCTGCGCGGCGGCGCCGACGACCAACGTCTCGGGCGCGGCCGTCGTGCCGCAGAGGTTCAAGACGAAGCGCGGCGCGTTCGTCGCCAGCGGCGGCGCATCGACGTGGGCGAACCAGGGCTCGCCGCCCGCGCCGCCGACGCCGGCCCCGCCCCACAGATCATCGAACCCCGTCGAGATGACGCCGCGCCACGGGATGGCTCCCGCGGCCGCGATGAGGTCCGGCGTCGCCGCGCGCACGGGGTACGCCTCCTTCAAGACGTCGAACGCTACCTCGCGCGCGAGTCGTTCACCGAGGTAGGCGACCAGCGCGCCGTACCGTCCCGCGGTCGCGAGCGCCTGCCATTCGCCGCCGGAAGGCGCGTCGCCGAGCCGGCCCATGAGCCGCCGGGCGAGCTCCTCCCACCCGGGAGCGCCCGCGAGCTCGGAGCAGCGCAGACCCGCGACGAGGACTGTCTGGCGATGCTTGAGACGCTCGAGCAGCGAAGGGGGGATCTCGATCATGGGCAAGGTGCCCTCCTGCGACCTCGGTAGATACCGCGAAAATCGGCGCAAGGACAGCGAGCACGACGACGGCGCTCGCCGCTCGCCAATCGGGAGCGAGCGTCGACGCGCGTGTCTCCCGCGCGTCGAGGTTGCGGCGGCCCACCCAGCTTGCTACCGTGCCGTTCACCATGACGCGCGACGGCTCCGCCTTGCTCACGTTGGTGGGGGGCGCATGCTTGGCAATCTCGTGCAGCGGCGCCAGCCCCAGGGACATCAACTTCAACACCGACGCCGAGAGCGGCTTCGAGCCCCCGCCGCGAGAGACCGCGAGCGATATGAGCGACGCCGGTGACCTCGACGCTGCCGCGGGAGCGGCGGGCGGAGCTGCAGGTGCGACCGCCGGATCCGGCGGCGGAACGGCCGGAGAAGCGGCGGGCGCGGGCGGCGCGGGCGGCGGCACGGCGGGAGCGGGCGGCAGCGGGGTCACCGACGGTGGGAACGCTTGAACCCAAGCTGGACAATGCTCCCGATCTGGTCCAAAACGGCGATAATCGAACGGCCGCAGTGCTGACCGACTGACGGCCGGAGGAATCGAATGCAGGTTGTTTGCGGCAACTGCCAACTCACGTTCGACACTCCCGAGGGAGCGACGGGGCTGGTTTGCCCGATCTGCCGCAATCCCCTCCAGGTCGAGGCGGCCGCCGCCGGCAACGGAGCGGCCAAGCCCGTTCGCAAGATCATAGACTGGAACGGCGGGACGCTGACCGACCTCATCGCCCTGCTCTCGGCGCCTGCCGTGTCGGCGCGCGTCGAGGTCATCCCCGTCGGCGCCGACACGCCCATCGGCGAGGTGCACCTGGTCGCCGGCGGCGTGTCTGACTCGATCTACGCCGGTGAAGCCACCGACGATGCACTCGACAAGCTGCTCACGATCACGCCGGCGCGGTTCCGCGTCGACCCCCGCCTGCCGAACCCGAAGACCGGCGAGCTCGGCACGCCCGGACCCGAGGCGGGCACGCTCGACGGCCGCCCGCTCGCGCACCTCATGCGCTACTGCGAGGACTACGTCATCACGTGCGCGATCGACGTGTGGCGCGGCAACGAGACGGCGCGCGTCGACTACCGGCGCGGCGAGATCAGCGGCGTCACCGTGGGCGGCATCGACGCGCCCGAGCGCCTCGCCGAGGTCATGCAGTGGGCGTCCGGGAACTATCGCCTCAACCTGCCGCCCATCCAGCTGCCGGCCGTGGCGCCCAAGCGCACGACGGCCGGCGTCATGCCCATCGTTGCACCTTTGCCGCCGTCTTCGCCCGCGGCGCCCGAGCCCACATCGGGAGGGCGCGCCGGCGCCAAGACGATCTTCGGCATGCCGCAGTCCGAGATCGCCGCCGCGCGCGCCGCTGCCGAGGCGATCATGCAGGCGCAGGGCGTGGGCACGCCGGCGCCGCCCGACGTCGCGCCCCCGCCCGTCGCCGACACGGCGCCGGTGGCGGTGCCGCCCCCAGCGGCCGCCCCCGCGCCCCTCGCCGCGTCGCGCGCGAGCGCCACCAAAACGATGTTCGGCGTGCCCGCCCCCGACCTGCCCCAGGGGTTCGCTCCGGTCGGCGCGCCCCTCGCGGCGGCGCCTGGCGCCTCGGCCCGCGCGACCGAACCGGCGCTGTCCGCCGAAGCGGGCCAGGCAGCGGTCGTGGAGAGCGAATCGGCGCGCGCCGAGCGCATCATCAAGACGGGCGCGCGGAAGGTCGCCGTGCCCGCCCCCGAGATCGGCGCGGCGACGATCATCGGCACTCCGGCGCCCGCCGCCGCGAAGGAGAGCGGCAAGGACGTCGGGCGAACCACTCAATTCGGCTTCGAGGCCCGCCCCTCGGGCGTCCCCAAGAAGGTCGACCCGAAGGGCGACAAGAGCGAGAAGACCAAGCCCGTTCGGGCCCCTGCCGCCTCCCGCCAGACGGAGCACCCCACGGCGCGCTCGATGGAGCGCCAGGGGCCCCTCTGGACGTACGTCGGCGTGGGCTTCGCCTTCGGCCTCGCGTTGCTGGGCATCTACCAGCTCGTCGGGCGGCTCGCGCACTGACCCAAAACGCGCGCCGCCCCTGCGCCCTTCGGAGGAGCGATGTTGGCTGACATCGTAGATGCCTACCGCCGGACGCGAAAGCCGCGCGACATCCTCTGGAACCGATTCGTGGCGCGGCCGCTCGCGGCCGTGTTGCTCGTGCCGCTCGCGCGTACGCGCGTCACGCCCAACCAGGTGACGCTCGCCACACTCGTGGTCTTCGCGGCCGGCGCCGCGATGCTCGCGCTCCGCCCCGAGAGGGGCGCGCTCGTGGGCGCCGCCGCGATCCTCGAGCTGTCGTACGTCCTCGACTGTGTCGACGGCCAGCTCGCGCGCTGGAAGGGAACGTCGTCTCCCGTGGGCGCGCACCTCGATTTCCTCATGGACGAGATCAAGGCCTTCGTGCTCGTGGCGGCGGTCGCGCTCCGCCTGTGGCGCGGCACGCGCGCCGACGCGTGGCTCGTCGAGGGCCTCCTCGGCCTCGTCGCCGTCGCGACGGCCATCAGCCTCACGACCTTCGTGCGCAGGCCCGAGTACGCCGCTGCGACGGGCGCCGCCGTCGCCCACGGCGCCGGCGACTACGGCGCGGGCTTCGAGCCGGTCTCGAGCGCCCTGCCGGCGACCGGGCGCCGCTCACCCCTTGCGCTCGTCGAGGCCGTGGGCCGCTTCATCGTTCACTATCCGAGCTACATTGTCTTCGTGGCGCTCGCGAACCGCATGGATCTCTTCCTGCACGCCTACGTCGGAATGAACGCCGCCTATGCCGCTCGCTCGCTGCTCGGCATCGCGCGCAAGCTCGGCCGAGGCGCGCCCGGGGGCTCCGCGTGAGCGGCGGCGGCGCGCGCAAGGCCGTCATCGTCGCCGCGGGCCGCGGCCGCCGGCTCGGCCCCGAGACCGACGAGATCCCCAAGTGTATGGTGCGCGTCGCGGGCCGCGCCATTCTGCACCGCCAGCTCGAGGCGCTGCGCGCCGCGGGCGCCGACGACCTCGTCATCGTACGCGGCTATCTCGGCGAGCGCATCACCACGCCCGCCTCGCGTCCCCGCTTCGTGGAGAACCCGGACTGGGCCGAGAACAACATCCTCGCGTCGCTCATGTACGCTGCGCCCGAGCTCTCAGGCGGGTTTCTCTTCTCGTACTCCGACATCGTCTTTGCCCACGAGCACGCCAAGCGCGTGGCCGAGGCCCCGGGCGCCGTCGCGCTCG
>Ga0307474_10003424_pt1 | contig 11413 bp, 7 predicted proteins | sample atmos_gasesECM1C_2_FD_203312 | JGI IMG/M metagenome (GOLD analysis project Ga0307474, IMG submission 203312) | Hardwood forest soil microbial communities from Morgan-Monroe State Forest, Indiana, United States - atmos_gasesECM1C_05 | ecosystem: Environmental > Terrestrial > Soil > Temperate... | reverse complement strand
CTCGATGAGATTCCGCAGTTATGGTGCGTGCTGAAGGGCGACATGCATTTCGTGGGGCCGCGTCCGGAGCGTCCGGAATTTGTGGAGTGGCTGAGCAAAGAGATTCCGTACTACGGAGTGCGCCACGTGGTACGGCCGGGAATCACCGGCTGGGCGCAGGTGCAGTACAAGTACGGTAACACCCTGGAAGATGCGCGCGAAAAGCTGCAGTACGATTTGTTCTACATCAAGAATGCATCCCTCGGATTGGATCTTCTGATTCTTTTCCAGACCATCAAGATTGTCCTTCTGGGCCGGGGGGCAAAATGACATGGGTGTTCTGGCTGGCCGCGGCGTTGATCGCCTATGCCTACTTCGGCTACCTGGGGTGGCTGTGGCTGCGGGCGCAGTGGCGTCCCTGGCCGGTCAGGCGCGGTCGTGTTGAAGCGATGGTTTCGGTCGTGATGGTCGTCCGCAATGAGGAAGGGGTGCTGGAGCAGAAGCTGCGCAACTTGCTGGAACTGGATTATCCAGGAAAGAATTTTCAGATCGTTGTAGTTTCGGATGGTTCGACCGATCGGACGGAAGCTATTCTGCGCGAGCATGCGAGCGATCCGCAAGTGCATGTGCTGCTCAATCAGTTGGCTGGCGGCAAGGCAATGGGACTGAACGCCGCCATGAGCATGGTGCAGGGAGATATCGTCGTATTCACCGATGCTCGGCAGCAGATTGAACCCGGCGCCATTCGTTTGCTGATGGAAAATTTTGCGGATGCTGAAGTTGGCGCGGTGAGCGGGGAGCTCATGCTAGGCGATGCCGGCAAGGGAGAAACCGGACGCGGGATGGGACTGTACTGGCGGATCGAGAAGAGAGTTCGTGAACTGGAGGCGGCCGCGGGTTCGGTGGTGGGCGCGACTGGGGCGCTCTACGCGGTGAGACGGGAATTGGTCGTCGAGATTGCTCCAGATACGATTCTCGACGATGTGTTCATTCCGATGAATGTGGCTAAGCAAGGATTTCGGGTGGTCTTCGAAGCGCGGGCAAGAGCCTGGGATCGTCCGGACCTGGGATCATCGCGAGAGTTTCGCAGAAAAGTACGCACCTTGACCGGCAACTACCAACTGCTGCAACTGGCGCCGTGGTTGTTACACAAAGAGAATCCACTGCGCTTCGAGTTCATAAGCCACAAGCTGATCCGGTTGCTGGTTCCCTTTGCGCTGTTGCTGGCGCTGGCTGCGTCAGGGTTTCTGCCGGGGGCGTTTTATCGCGTGGCTTTTTGGGCGCAGCTGGGATTTTACGGCTTGAGCTTACTGGGATTGGCCCAGCTGAATCTAGGCCCCATGTCGCGAATCAGCGACGCTGCTTACACGTTTGTAGCGCTGAACACGGCTGCACTGCTGGCGTTTGTGAATTTCGTCACGGGGCGCAAGACGATCTGGATGCCCCCGGTTCTGCACCGGGAGATCAAGGCCCGATGAAGACGCTGTCGATTGAAGCGACCAGACTTCTTACGAGCGTTATCAGGATGTTCGCTCATTCAGGGGAGAAAAATGGCGGTTCTTGAGAAGAATGTACCGGCCGCCAGGTTGTCGCAGCGGTTTGCGCCGAAAGGTGAGCCGCTGGCGGGCGCGTTTTTCTGGCTGAGCGCATTTTATGCCGTCTATTGCGTTCGTCCGGAGGACTGGATTCCCGGTCTTTCCTTTCTTCCTCTGGCAAAGATCTCAGGTGTATTCGCACTCGTGGCGTTGTTGATGAGTGCGGGAAGATCGAAGCGACGGTTCCGCGATCTGCCCCCGGAAGCGCGTTATTTTTTTGCCATGATCTGTTTGCTGTTCCTTGCCGCGCTGCTCTCTCCGGTGTGGAAAGGCGGTGCATTTTTCAAGACGCTGGACTTTACCAAAGCTCTGGTCGCATGGGTGTTGACATTTATGGTCATCACCAGCTTCGCGCGATTGCGGCGAATCGTTTTCATCCAGTCGGCATCGGTCGCGGTGATCGCCGTGGTCTCGGTGATCAAAGGAAGGTCGAGCCCCAGGCTGGAAGGCGTGATCGGAGGCATCTATTCCAATTCGAATGACTTGGCATTTGCGATTGTGCTTACTCTTCCGTTCTGCTTCGCTTTTTTGTTAAGTACCCGCAGCATCCCGCGCAAAGTGGCGTGGGGAGTGCCTATGCTGGCGATGTGTCTTGCCATGTTCCTCACGGCCTCGCGTGCGGGATTTATCAATCTTCTGGTCACGGGCACGGTGTGCTTGTGGCTTTTCGGAATCCGGGGCAAACGGTATCACCTGGTTGCGGCTGCCGTCTTGGTGGCGGTAGTGATTGGGTTCGCCGCCGGGGGAAGGCTGAAAGATCGCTTTTTCGCCATATCCGGCAACGATCTTGATACCGGTCTCGAAGTGAGTGCCCACGGCTCGTACCAACAACGGAACCTGTTAATGATTGAGAGCATCAAAGCAGTTGTGCACTATCCGCTGGGCATTGGAATGGATAATTTTGGGAATTATTCCGGCACTTGGCGGGAAGTTCACGTCTCGTATCTTCAGATCGCGGCCGAGGGCGGGGTTGGAGCTTTTGTGTTCTACATCCTCTTCTTTGGAAGCGGGTTTGGCAATCTCAGGCGGCTTCGCAGAATACCTAACAAAGACGCCGAGGTTGAGCTGTTTTCAGGAGCCTTGTACGCGTCGCTGATCGGATTTGTCGTAGGAGCTTTTTTTGCGCCTGCAGCGTATGAGTACTTTCCCTATTTTGCGGTGGCCTACACTTCGGTACTACTGGCGATCGCTAAAGAGAAAGAGCAGTCAGAAGTTCCCACTCCGGACTGGTCGAATCGGCCTCAACCTTGGTGGAAAGAGCGGCGGGCGCGCAAGTCTACCTCCACGCGCGCGAATGCGACCCAGTCTTCCGCAACACCAGCCGCGCCGCTTCGAAACCGACGATGACGAATACGACGCAATGCTTGGGTGCGCAGCGCGGAGAACGAGCACCAACGAGGCGCACTGCCGTGGGCCGTGGACAAAAACTCTCCTATCTGGGCCGCTGGCTGCCAGGCTATCTGTGGCAGAGACTGTCTCGCCGTCGCCCTCCAAGCAAAACTCATTTGATCTTTGCTCTGGCGGACCATTTCGAACCGGCGATCATGCCGGAGGACGGCTCGGCCCGTGCTCCTTATTCTGAACAGGAGCGTCGCTTGGAGCGCTGGTGCCACGAATACCCGATCCGGTTCGGAGCCTACCGCGATGCGGAAGGTCGGCCGCTCGTTCACTCTTACTTCTATCCGGCGGAACAGTACGACCAGCCTCTGATCGCTCGCCTAGTCGAGCATTGCCGTGCAGGATGGGGGGAAATTGAGATCCACCTGCACCACGGAGTGGACGCTCCAGACTCGGCCGAAAATACCCGCCACCAATTGATTGAATTCCGCGACCGGCTGGCGGGACATCACGGCTGCCTGTCCTACTGGGGGGAGTCTACCGAACCACGCTACGCTTTTGTTCACGGCAATTTTGCGCTGGCGAACTCCAACCATGGGCATGCATGCGGTGTCGACAGCGAAATGCAGATCCTAGCAGAGACCGGATGTTATGCCGACATGACTCTGCCGACAGGAGCGTTTCATCCAGCACAGATTGCCAAGATCAATTCGATTTACGAATGCGCGCTGCCGCTGACGGAGCAAGCTCCACATCGCAAGGGACGAGATTTGTCGCGAGGCCGATTTCCCAACGTTTTTCCATTGATTGTGCAGGGGCCTCTCATGCTGGGGTTCCGTTCCGGCGGCGGAACCCGACGAATTGTAGGCATCGATAATGCCGCGGTGACTGGGCCGAATCCAGCAACCCTTCAACGGTTGGGTCGATGGAAGCGAGCCGCGATTTCGGTAAACGGCAGGCCGGATTGGCTCTTTATTAAGCTGCATTGCCACGGCATGGACTCCCGGCATGAAGAGGCCGTGCTGGGCTCGGCGATGCAAAAATTTCTGCGCGAACTGACAGAGGGTGCCGAACAAAGAAACGAAGTGCTGCACTTCGCTTCCGCTCGAGAAATGGTAAATATCATTCTGGCTGCCTGCGATGGCAGGGAAGGGAATCCTGGAGAGTTCCGTGATTATCAGCTCAAGCGGGTGCGGCCTGGCGGGTCCGAGTCCCGGCAGACCGAGCAATCTATAGCGGTACCGAAAGGATAGCGCATGTGCGGCATAGCAGGAATGGTCCAAACATATCCCGATGGCGTGGTCGACAACGCTGCGGTGCACCGGATGTGCCAGGCCATCGTGCATCGGGGGCCAGACGACGAAGGCATTTTCGTGAAGGGCGGCGTGGGGCTGGGGATGCGCCGGCTCAGCATCATCGATTTGACGGGTGGACATCAGCCGGTATTCAACGAAGATAAGACCATTTGGATTGTCTTCAACGGAGAAATTTACAACTTCCCAGAGCTGCGCGGCGAACTTGAGAAACGCGGCCATCGTTTTTACACCCACTCCGATACGGAAGTGATCGTTCATCTGTACGAAGATCTCGGCGCGGACTGCGTAAAAGAACTGCGAGGCATGTTTGCCTTCGCCCTTTACGACGAGCGCAAGGGCAAGTTGCTAATGGCGCGGGATCGCCTGGGAAAAAAGCCGTTGCACTATGCACTCATCGGCGGGCGGCTTTTGTTTGGTTCCGAGATCAAGTCCATTCTTGCAGTGGCGCCGGAGCTCGCGAGCGTGAATCACGAAGCACTCTTGCAGTACATGTATTTCGGGTATGTTCCCGATCCCATCACTGCTTTTCTGCCAATTCAGAAATTACCGCCTGGCCACTTGCTTGAATTCGAATCGGGCGAGGCGCACGTTCGCCAGTATTGGGACTTGCCGGAATACGGCACACACCAGCCGCGGAGCGAGGAAGAATGTTTGGAGGAACTGGAGTGGCGTCTGGCGGAAGCGGTGGGAATTCGTCTGATTTCCGACGTTCCGCTCGGGGCTCTGTTGAGCGGAGGGACAGATTCCTCCACCGTCGTGGCCTTGATGGCGCGGGCGAGCTCCAAACCGGTGAAGACGTTCTCGATCGGCTTCAAGCACGACGATTTTAACGAAGCTCACTATGCCCGAATTGTCGCGAAGCACTTCGGGACCGAGCATCATGAACTGATCCTGGAACCGAATGTTCTAGAAACCGTCGAGACGCTGACCAGCTCACTCGAAGAGCCGTTTGGCGATTCCTCAATGTTGCCGACCTATTACGTTTCCTGCATGGCCCGAAAGCATGTCACCGTTGCCTTATCGGGAGATGGCGGGGACGAACTATTCGCCGGCTACGACCGTTATGGGATACATCTTCGGCGGCAAGTGTTCGAGCGAATTCCGCCCTCGATCTGGCGTATGTACCGGAAGCATGTGTATCCGCGGTTGCCGCAGGACATGCGCGGAAGAAAATTCTCATATAACGTCTCTTTGCCGTGGCGGGAGCGTTACGTGGACGGAATTTCGTTTGTCCCTTCGTTTGAAAGGGATATGCCACTCCTGTCGGATGCGTTTCGCGACGTTCTGAGGACGGCTAGAAATCCGGAAGATGTAATGTACCGCTATTTCGATCAGGCTCCGGCGAAGGATCCGATCAGCCAAATGTTGTACGTCGACACGAAAACCTACATGGTGGCCGACATTCTAACCAAGGTTGATCGAATGAGTATGGCGACTTCGTTGGAGGTACGGGTTCCCATTCTCGACCATTTGTTTGTGGAATGGGTCACCGGGCTGCCCGCGGAGTGGAAGCTGCGCGGGGGGCAACAGAAGTACATTCTCCGCAAGCTGGCTGAACGAGTTGGAGTGCCGCGCGAAGCGCTGTACCGGCCCAAACAAGGTTTCGCGCTGCCTCTGGTGCACTGGATTCGAAATGAGCTGAAAGACCTGATTCTAATGGTGCTCCTCGAACCTCGAACTCTGCAACGAGGGTACTTTCATCCAGCGGGCATACGGCGACTGCTGGACGAGCACTTTCGCGAGCGCCGCGACCACTCTGGACGAATCTGGCGCCTACTGATCTTCGAACTGTGGCATCGCAACTTTCTGGAGCGAATTCGGGCGGCGGATGGCGACGCCCATCCTTACTGCGTCACCAGTGGGGCCGGGAAACTGGGATGAGTTTGTTGACTGCAAACGGAACCAAACCAGACCGGGATCCAGAAACGGTCTCGCAAGCCAATTGTCCAGCTCGTTCATCGGACGGTGCTTCTTCGGAATCTCCTTCTTCCGAATCTTCTTTTTCCGAATCTCCAGGCGCCATCTTTCTAATGATCAACAGCCTGGAGACTGGCGGCACAGAGCGTCAGTTCGTGGAGATGGCGCGCTCGCTTAAGGAAGGCGGCTTTCACGTAGAACTGGGCTGTTTGCTAAAACAAGGCCCCTTATTGGAGAGGCTGGACGACCTGTACCTGTCCGAACCCGGTGGAAACCTTTATGGGCTGCGATCGATGCGAAGCCGTTGGCAGTTGGCGCGCCATTTGCGAAAACAGAACGTTGCGGTGGCGCATGCGTTCGACTTCTACGCGAACTTGATGATGATCCCAGCCGCAAAACTGGCTCGGGTCCCGGTGGTAATCGGCAGTCACCGCCAGATTGGGGATCTGCTCACTCCAAACCAGTTCCGGGCGCAATTGGCGGTGTTTCGCCTGTGCGACCGCGTGGTATGCAACTCGCGTGCGGCTGCCGATCGACTGGTACAGGCGGGTTTGCCGGAGCGCAAACTAGCGATCGTGGGCAATGGATTGCCCCCGCAAGCCTTTGAGGAAACCGCGCCCTCTCCGCCGCATCGCGAGGGAATCCCCCGCGTCGGCATGATCGCCCGGATGAACGCGAAGTACAAGAACCACAGCCTATTTCTTCGAGCAGCGGCACGAGTGCGCCGAAAATTTCCGGATCTCGAAATGGTTTTGGTGGGCGATGGTCCTCTGCGCCCGGAGCTCGAACGGGAAGCAGCGCAGCTCGGCTTGCAAGAGAGCGCTATCTTTTTAGGCGACCGTCGTGACATTTCGGCAACACTGGCAGGAATGGATGTGTCTGTCGTTCCTTCCGTTTCGGAGAGCTTGTCGAACGTGATGCTGGAGTCGATGGCTGCGGGTATTCCGGTAGTGGCGGGCGCGGTCGGGGGAAACATTGAACTCGCCGGCGACGAACGAGCGATCCTGGTGCCTGTTGGCGACGAGGAAGCGCTCGCTACCGCGTTGGAGCGGCTGCTTGCGGATCGATTATTTCGATCTTCGATGGGCCGGAAGGGACGGCAGTTTGCGCAAGAACACTTCAGTATCGAATCGGTACGAAAGCAGTATTTGGGCATCTATGACGATGCGCTGGCGAGCCGAAACAAGCGCGCGAGAATGATGCTTAAGAGGGGTCCGCGAACGACCGGAGCTTCGCGCATCCGGGTGGCTTTCGTGGCTCCAAGTTTGCGATACGTGGGTGGCCAAGCCGTACAGGCCGACTTGCTGATGCGCAGTTGGAAAGACGATCCCGACGTCGAGGCCAGTTTTGTTGCCGTCGATCCCAATCCGCCTTCGGGTTTGGGTTGGGTAGAGCGGGTGCCGCTGTTGCGCACCATTCTCCGGGAACCTCGGTACATGTTGTCGCTTTGGCGGCGATTGAAAACTGCCGATGTGATTCACATATTTTCGGCATCGTACTCATCCTTTCTTCTAGCTCCGCTGCCGGCGTGGTGGGTTGCGCGTCTGCGAGGAAAGAGAATGCTGATCAACTACCGCAGCGGAGAATGCCGCGATCATCTCCGCGGATCTTCTATTGCGCGCTGGGTGCTGAAAGAAACCGATCGGCTGGTAGTTCCTTCTGGATATTTGGTCGATGTGCTGAGAGAGTTCGGCCTGGCGGCGCAAGCCATTCCGAACATCGTGGATGCAACACAATTCTCCTTTCGAGTTCGGCATCCGTTGCGTCCGCGCTTGTTGTGCACGCGAGGCTTTCATCCCTACTACTGCGTTGACATCGTGGTGCGTGCGTTTGCTGAGGTACAAAAAGCCTTCCCGAATGCGCGGCTTGACTTGGTCGGCAGCGGGCCGCTCGAAAAGAACATTCGCAGTCTCGTCAGTGAGATGAAGCTCACGGGAGTCGATTTCAAAGGTGTTGCCGGTCGCAATGAGATCGGCCGCTTCTACGATGAGGCCGATATCTTCATCAATGCCTCCCATCTTGACAACATGCCAGTATCGATCTTAGAGGCGTTCGCTTCGGGCATGCCAGTGGTCACGACGGAGCCAGAAGGGATGCGCTATCTTGTCGAGCACGAACGTACGGGCTTGCTTTCGGCGCCGGGAGACCCGGTGGCGCTGGCGTCGAATGTAATCCGGGTTCTGCAGGATGCAGAGTTGGCGCACAGCTTGGTTTCGAATGCCCGGCAAGAGTTCCAGCGCTATTCCTGGTCCGTCGTGCGCCAACAGTGGTTGGAGGTTTATCGAGGCTTAGCTCCGGCGAGACGCCCCTGAAATGAAACAGTCGCAGCAGTTAACGCCCCGCGCCATCGATTCCAAAGGTCGGTGGGCCCTGGCAAGAGTCCCTGCACCCTACCGAATAGGACTTCCTTCCGAGCGTGTTATTTCAGCCGGGACTATTTCAGCCGGACTATTTCAGCCGGACAATGAAAACGTCGGTCCGGTATTTGTCGCCGTTCGGTGTTCTGCCCAGTTGATCTTCCCAATCGGAGGTGAACATGAAGAAGCGTCCATCCTGCGAAACATTTCCTCTGGGTGTCGACCAGAAGCCGTTCCGCGCAGTGCTGTAGGTGTGGGCGAACCGCCAAACTTTTGAAGCGTTTCCATCCGTCTCCGCACAAGCGATCTCATTCTCCCACGGTCCGGTTACGACAGGCGCTGCTCCGGGCGTATCCGGATTGTTTGGCCGGTACGTCGAAAAACAGACCGGTGCAGAATCGTTCTCGTCCACATTGTTCCACGAGAAATGCGAGTCAAACCAGAAATTTTTTGCCGGCTCCAGTCCGCTGACCATCGGGGTAGAGGCTTTCAGATCATTCAGCGGTCTCACCCACAGGTCCAAGGGATGGGTGAGTTCGGAGGGACCAATAATGTGGGAGTAGCCCATGACATGGTGTCCGCCACAGGCTAGGGAACAAACGCCGATGTTCATACTGTCGATCTCCCAAACCACCCAGCCAGTGCCAATGCCACCGCCGCCTCGCGTTAAATAAAGGAACTTTCCAGACTTCGCCATGCGGGCGTTATGGAGCAGAAATCGATCGGGAACCGAAATCGTACCCTTGGGTCCCCACTGGCCTCCGATCTCACCGGTCTGAGTGTTATACCAACGGCAGCCTTGCGCCCGGTCGTAGACGTAGACCATGTAATTCTTGTCTTGCTGCGGTCCTATCATAGTAAGGAATCGATTGTCGTCGGCGCTGACGGAGACCAAGGTTGCCGTGTCGCTAGAGCCAAGTTTGACGCATTTGGAGGGTTCATTTACTTCAGTTGTCTGTCCGCGCGATGTGTCGTACTGCTCAAACGCCCGTTGCCGGCGATTCATGCCATAGAGGAGGTTGGGCTGCTGGAAACTGAACTGAGGTTCTGACCCTAAATCTACTTTTGGGGATTTGGCGGGTCGCGCCGTCATGGTCTCGGGGTCGAAATCGTAGAGCAAAATCGTGCCTCCGGACGTCGACACGTAAAACATTGTGGAGTTCTTGTTCCATGAATTCTGCTCTGAAGAAGAAGGCGTGAACAGAGGACGGCCTACCTGCGTCGGATCCGACCTGCCATCCGTCACGCGCAGAATGCGCGATCCGAAAGTTGGATCACTGATCATCGAACCAGCCGGTCCGATTGCAGGCGGTTTTTCCGGGTAGGGCTCAACCCGGCGATCGGTGCGTGCGCAATATTGCTGCGGTCCGCACACGGCGGTGGTCTTTTGTCCGGCGTCAGGCTGAGCCTGCGACGCACCGGAGGCTACGGTTAAAAGCAGCACAGCGAAGCACTGAGAGAACGGTTTCATCGCTCGCGCCGATAACCGCAGCGTCCCCATGACCGGCTCCTTAGGCTCAACCCTAGGTTAGCAGAAGCCTGCCGACTCCTAATATGCAGCGAGAGCAGTTGCAGCGAACGAATCAACTTCCCGGGAGTTCCTGATCAGATCGCTCTGCGTCTGAATCTTGAAGTTCCAGAGCGGAGAGATTGGCGAGACGGCCCATCGGGGTATTCAGTTTGAGCCATTGCTTTACACTCAGAAATCGAGGATAGATTGCCGCGAGACTCTTGAGCCGAAATCCCGCGAGCCGCTGTTCGGCGTCCACCGTCAGAGAATAGCCGAATTCCTCGAGGCTTGATCCGATGAGAGCCTCGAGCTCCGCGACCTGGGGATGAGATAACTTTTCTTTCCAGCGGTTGACTGGATTCTTGATTTCTTTGTCGTCGCCGCGGAACGAAGAATTGGATTCGCGGAGCCGGCCTAATCCTGCGCTTTGGATGCGTTCGTAGTCCAGATCGTGATCGAGAAAGTCCCCGAGTCTGGCTAATGCTTCGCGGGGCTGGTTTACCAGTTCCTCATAATGGATTTCAATGTAATCATCGGGAATCTGGCTTCCATGTTGCCGGCCCTGGTGTACTATCCACTCCCAGTAAAGCGCCGTTTCCAACAAAGTGCGTGCGTGCCGGCTCCAGGGGAACGGCCGGAATCCTTCCATTTTCATGAGCGACAGGGCGATGTCGCGGCCGTCGCGGATGATGTGTATGAATAGCGGATGCGGTATGTCTTTCCGGATTTGAGCCACGTGCAGAACACTATCGGGATCATAAAGCGCCCAACGCTCTACGCCCTGGTTCTGCGCGATTTTGTCCATGACAATGCGGATGAAGCCTCCCGCGCTGCTGGCCTCGGCCAGCAATTGGGATGAGATCTGCGCCGGGTCCACGCCTGCGCGGCGGAAGCCCTTGGTCTTCAACCAAGTTTCGACGATCTTTTGCCGGTTGGCTGGACTCTCGAGAGTGCCGAAGCGTGGGACTAAGATTTCGTAGATGGGAAGATAGCCGCGATAGAGAGCGAAACCGCCAGCCGACAGCAAAGTGTCGTAAAGCAGATTCGTTCCTGACCGATGACAACCCATCACAAAAACTGGACGCTGTCTTCTAGGAGGGTTCACAGAACTGCCATGTGCCGGAGTGCTGCTGTTATGCGTTCCATTCATCTGGTTATAACGCCTGGAAACGGTAATATCTGAGTTCTTGCCTGGCGCGAATTGCACTTTCAGCCAGCATCCGATCTCTCACGAACCCGACTCGCTGGCCTGTCCTGCGAAGTAGCGGGACATCCTATTTCTGAATTCGATCCCCATCGGCTCGCGGGTCAGAACAAACCAGAGAACGCAGACGCCATAAGTCGCGACGCCTACCAGCAAATTCAGAAGGAGTTGCGGATAATGGTGAGCGTAATGAGAGC
>Ga0307474_10003423_pt1 | contig 11413 bp, 11 predicted proteins | sample atmos_gasesECM1C_2_FD_203312 | JGI IMG/M metagenome (GOLD analysis project Ga0307474, IMG submission 203312) | Hardwood forest soil microbial communities from Morgan-Monroe State Forest, Indiana, United States - atmos_gasesECM1C_05 | ecosystem: Environmental > Terrestrial > Soil > Temperate... | reverse complement strand
GATGCCGATACGATTGAGGTGCGCGAACTGGCTCATCCTAATCAACCGCTGAAAACGAGAGCCGGGTTCGGACGCTTTCAATTCGGCCTCGACGAAAAGCGCGTGCTCTTGAAGCGCGGTCCCGACGAAAAGTCGGGTACCCTGGTGTGGGTCGGTCTCACGGATGGCACTTTCCGCCCAATCCTTCATGATCAGCTGGTAAGCGCATTTCAAATCGCGCCCGACGGGCAGTCCATCATTATTGCCGAACCCGGAAAGCACATTTTGAAGGGCTATTCCTTGCAGTAGTCTAAAGCGTGGCGCCGGCTCATGTGTTCTTTCAGAATGCAGGAATCCTCGATCACAAATAGCCCGGCTTGACGTGCGCACTCTGCGGCTGCAGGATGAAACACGCCTTTCTGCATCCAAACGGCACGCGCTCCGACACGAATCGCAGATTCCACGATCCCCGAAACATATTCTGAACGGCGGAAAATATCTACGATATCAATGTGCTCTCGTACGTCCTCCAGGCGCGCGTAACTTTTCTCGCCCGACACTTCGGTTTCGTTTGGGTTCACCGGGATGATCTTGTATCCGGCCGATTGCATGTATTGGGCCACTCCGTAGCTCGGACGCATTCGGCGGCTCGAAAGCCCGACTACCGCAATCGTTTTGCTGGTTTTGAGAATTTCGAGGATGGAGTCGCGCGACGACAGCGTGCCATTCGTCATTATCGTTGCTTCTGAGGTTTATGGCTATCGTGGTGCCGGGAAGCCCGTAATCTGGCGAGGACCTGTAGAAATTTCTCATTCTCCTCGAGCTTTCCCACTGATACGCGAATGCAGTTCGGAAAGCCCATCCATCGCATGGGCCGCACGATCACGCCGCGTTTCAGCATTTCATCCGAGACCGGTTCGGTTTCAAAACCGAAGTCTACGAGGAGGAAATTCGTAAACGATGGCACAAATTTGATGCCCAACTTCGTGAGTCCCGCCGAAAGCTGCGCGAGTCCGGCGCGGTTCGATTCAATCGAGCGCCGGACGTGCTCCCGATCGTCAATCGCTGCCAGGGCCGCGGCTTGGGCCACATTCGAAGTATTGAATGGGCCGCGAATTTTGTTCATTTCTTCGAGCAAATCGGCTGGACCGATCCCATAGCCGATCCGCAGACCAGCAAGGCCATACACCTTCGAAAATGTTCGCAATACGATCATGTTGCGCCCGCCACGAACGAGCTCTATCGAGCGCGTATAGTTTGGGCTTTCCACGTAGTCGCAATAGGCCTCGTCCAGGACGATCAGGACGTGCTCGGGAATTTGCGCGAGAAACTGATCCACCGCGTCTGCATCAAACATCGTCCCAGTGGGATTATTTGGGTTCGCAAGGAAGGTAAGTTTCGTTTCAGGCGGCAGAAATTCGGCCATCGCGTCGAGGTCGAAGTGATAATCGCGCTGCGGCACCTCGACATATCGTGCGCCGGTGGCGCGAATTGCGATGTAGTAAAGCGGAAAAGATCCGAAGGACGTTACGCCGCAATCCCCCTGCCGCAAGACCAGGCGCGCGGAAAGATCGATCAGCTCCGTCGAACCTCCACCGAGAATAATATTTTCCGCCGAAATCTCGTGCTTCTTCGCAAGTGCGTCCCGCAAATACGTGCCGCTTCCGTCAGGATAACGGTTCGAGCCGGCCAAGGCTTTTTTCGCTGCCTCGACCGCCAGCGGCGAAGGGCCAAGCGGATTTTCGTTGGAAGCGAGTTTGATGGCGGTGGTTTTCAATTCCCGCTCGACCTCCTCGATCGGCTTTCCCGGGACGTATGGCGCGAGCTCGCGGATATATTCTGGGACGAGTTCACGGATCACGGTGCTCATGCGCGGCAGGTTCTCAACGGGCTTTCCTCGGTCCGGTGCGCGATTGCTTCGTTGCCTTGAATCCCCTTCGGCGCTGGCCGCCAGAGCTCGATTGTCGCTCTCGGTCACGCTGACGATTCTTTCTCCCACCGTGGTGCGGATCGGCGTCAGCCGGAGAGCGTCTGACCTGAGTTCGCTTTATAGCCGCCTCGGAAGCCGGTTCAAGCTTTCCTTCGATCGCCCGTAACAACGAGGCTACCTCCTCCGATGAGAGCGTACGGTGTTCGCCAGGCTGAAGCGAGCCGATCTCGAGGTTACCGAGGCGAATGCGTCTGATTTTCTCAACCGGATGGCCCGTTTGGAAAAGTCTATTGCGCAACGCGTCGCGTCGCGCTTCCGTGAGCGTCACCTCGTACCACGGCGATTCCTTGCCGCGGACCCTCGAGATCCGTACGCCGGTCGAGCGCACGAGCTGCTCGATCTCCTCGAAGGTGAGAAGCGACTTCAATTTCATCAAGTACGTCTGCCGAAGGCGATGCGCCTTGAGCATGCGATTGGCGAGTCCCCCGTCATTCGTTAGAAAAACCAATCCCATCGAATGGTATTCGAGGCGGCCGACCGGAAACACACGCACCGTGACGCCATGAAGGAGATCCTGCAGCGAGCGACGGCCTTCCGGGTCACTCGTGGTTGAGACCACTTCGGGCGGCTTATTGAGCACCAGATAAACGCGATCGTGCTCGGGCCGGAGAAGCTTGCCGGAAACTTTAATGTGGTCGGTCGATTCGTCGGCTTTCGAGCCGAGCTCCGTGACGGTCCGGCCGTTCACCGTCACCAAGCCGGACTGAATAAGCTCTTCGGCGTGCCGCCGTGAGGCAATTCCCGCGCGGGCGATGATTTTTTGCAGGCGCTCTTGCATCAGTTTCGCTGAATAGACGTCATAACTTCTATTTATGCGCTAATAGAGTAGCGGAAAACTGCTGTGGACGCGAACGCGAAGACATGAAATGAGATGGAGGTTACGCACAAAATGGCCTATCCGTTTACGAAGGTCAGCTAGGCGGAAGTGCCTTTCGCTTGCGAATCCGAGATTGGTTCGTCGGAATCGGCAAATACTTCGGCGGCGGATTCTGCGGGAGTGCCCCCAAGTTCGGCCTCGGCCGATTGCTCGACGGAGAGGTCGATGGATTCTCCTTCAACCACCGCTTCGCGCGCATCCGCGATCAATTCCGCTGGCGCTGCTATTTCTCCTCCGGAGTCGGTCTGCGTGGCGTCCTCAGGTTCAATCGAAGCGATACCCTCGTCAGAGCCAAGCGCGGCTTGTGCGAGTTGTTCGAATTCCTTCAGGCTCGGCAGTTCTTCGAGGTCGGACAATCCGAAGCGCATCAGGAATTGCTTCGATGTTCGATACAGGATGGGCCTGCCAATCACGGCCTTGCGGCCTGCTGTGGTGATGAGCCGCTTTTCGAGAAGCGTTTTAATGACCCCGCCAACGTTGACCCCACGAATCTCATTGATTTCTGGCACCGTGACGGGCTGCTTGTAGGCAATCACTGCGAGAGTTTCTAGCGCGGGCATCGTCAGGCGAATAGGCGGTTGCAGGCTCTTGATAAAGCGCCGTACAACTTCGTGATGCTGTGGCTTGGTATAAAACTTCCAGCCGCCCGCAACTTTGCGAACTTCGATGCCGCGGTCTTCGGTTTGATAAGACGCGACAAGAAGGTCGAGCGCGGCTCTTGCCTCGGTCTTTTCAACACCGAGCGCGCGGCTTATTTGATCCATCGAGGCGGGTTCATCAGCGGCGTAGATTATCGCTTCGAGCGCGGCTTGAATTTCTTGTGGCGTCATATTTGGCCTCTCGATCGCGCTTAGTGACTAGAACTGCCCGCCTGTCCTTCGCTCTGCTCAGGACAAAAAGGCGGCCGCTACAAATACTGTTCTTCGATTTGCGACATCGCGTCAGGCCCGGCAAAAACAGCGTCAAACATTTTGTGTTTGCGCAGACGGATGTCCGCGAAAAGATCCGACTGGACGAGCAGCACCGCCTGCATCCGCACCATTTCGAGGACCGCGAGCAGCGCGACAATCATGGCATTACGGGTCGTGCAGGACTCAAAAAACTCGATGAGCGAAACGGCTTCGTCCGTCCCGATCAATCGCTGACGCAACCGGTCCATCATCTCCGCGATCGTTACCGTATCGTGCCGCAGCTCGAACTTGGGAATTTCTTTTCGCCGTTCGAGAACCTGCGAGAACACTTTGACCAGGTCCACAAGCGAAACGACCAGTTCCCCTTCCGTCTCCTCGCTTCCGTAGAGCGATTTATCCGGATGCGACCAGACGTGGTCCTCAATCTGCTGCTTCTGGTAGAGCAGCTGCGCCGCATTCTTGAATTTCTCGTGTTCGAGCAGCCGATGAACCAGCTCGTCGCGCGGATCCTGCTCGCCCTCGGGTCCTGCGAGCGGATCGGCCGGCAGAAGAATCTTGGATTTAATGTGGATCAGCGTGGCGGCCATGTAGATGAAGTCCGCCGAAACGTCGATATCGAATTTTTCGAGTTGGTGCAGATAATCGAGGTACTGTTCGGTGATTTTGGCGATGGGAATATTATGGATGTCCATCTCCTGCCTGCGAATCAGATCGAGCAGAAGATCGAGCGGGCCTTCGTACGCCGGCAAATTAATTCGGTAAGGTGACGCCATCCTTCAGGCTGTGCTCCCCTGTTTCATTCGCTAATTCCTGACTTCCGCGCTTCGTCCCATTTGAAGATCGCGTTCCGGACGCGCTTCATCGTCCGCCGCGCGGCCTTTTGGGCTTTCTTCGAACCGGCGTCGAGGATATCCCAAACTCTTCCAGGATGCGCCTCTAATTCTTTGCGACGTGTCTGAATAGGCTCGATCCACGTCACCAGGTTTTCAGCCATCAGTTTCTTGCAATCGACGCAGCCGATCTGAGCCGTGCGGCAGTCATGGTCGACTTTTGCGATTGTCTCGGGCAGCGAAAATAATTTATGGTAGGCGAAGACAGGGCAAATTTCCGGACGGCCGGGATCGGTGCGGCGGACGCGCTGCGGGTCCGTCATCATGTTGTGGACTTTCTTGCGAATTTCGTCTGGCGGGTCACTCAACCAAATCGCATTGCCATAGCTCTTCGCCATCCGCCGCCCATCGGTACCCGGCAGCCGCGGCGTTTCCGTCAGCATTACATGCGGCTCGTTTAGTATGGTTGTAAATTTGAATAGCTTCTTGTTTCCCCGCTCCGCCATGAAATTTTCGATCCCAGACTCAAGCGCTGCCTTTTTGAAAACGAACGCAAGGAAATCGTCGTATTTCGCGTCGAGTGGGTTTAAGTCAATCTTGTACTTTTCCCGCAGGGTCTCCAATACCGCCTCGTCGCGCTCAGTCTTCGGGTCGAAAGCGCCAGGCCGCACAGATAGGCCGTAGTTGGTATTGAAACGGCGGACAATTTCGCGGGCAAGCTCGATGTGCGGCACCTGATCTTCGCCGACTGGGACGAGGTCACCGTCGTAGAGAGTGATATCAGCAGTCTGTAGCAGTGGGTAGCCCAGAAATCCGTAGGTGCCCAAGTCGCGGTCTTTGAGGTTCGCGATCTGCTCCTTATAAGTCGGCACACGCTCGAGCCAACCAAGCGGCGTGATCATGGAGAGGAGCAGGTGCAGCTCCGCATGTTCCAGTACGCTCGACTGGATGAATAGCGTCGCCTTAGCCGGGTCGAGCCCGACGGCCAGCCAATCGGTGGCAACTTGCAGGGTGTTGTCGGCCACCGAGGAGGTATCTTCGTAGTGCGTCGTGAGGGCATGCCAGTCCACAACGCAGAAAAAGCAATCGTATTCGTCCTGGAGCTCCAGCCAGTTAGAGAGAGCACCGAAGTAATGGCCGAGATGAAGCCGGCCGGTGGGCCGCATGCCGCTAAAAACTCGTTTGCGTTTAGCCAACTTGGCGGCTCCCCGAGGCGCGAAGCAGATCGCGGGCAATCACGAGGCGCTGCATCTCGCTTGTGCCTTCGTAAATCGTGAGCACCCGCGCGTCGCGATAATAACGCTCCACATCGCTTTCCCGCGAATAGCCCAGGCTGCCGTGCACCTGCACGGCCTTATACGCCACGCGATTGGCCATTTCGCTCGCATAGAGTTTCGCACGGGCCGAATACGGGCCAAGGCGTGAAGGTCCGGGCGTACCGGACGACTTTTTGCGCATTTCGAGGCCGCGAACCTGTGCTGCTTGATATGTAAGCATCCTTGCCGCGTCAATCTCGGTTTGCATGTCCGCCAACATCCACTGAATCGCCTGGTAATCTGCAATCGGATGACCGAACGTGCGCCGCTCCTTCGCGTAGCGCGTCGCCGTTTCGAGCGCACCTTGCGCCAAGCCGACCGACTGCGCCGCGATCCCGATGCGGCCGCCATCGAGCGCTTCGAGCGCGATCCTCAGCCCGTGCCCTTCTTCGCCCAGACGATTTTCAACCGGCACGCGGCAGTCCGACAGTACGATTTCCACTGTGGGCGAAAGATGCATGCCCATCTTTTCCTCGTAGCGGCTCACTCGAAATCCAGGAAACGATCCTTCAACAAGAAACGCGGTTATCCCGCGCGCCCCCGCTGCCGGATCCGTCTTCGCAAATACGATATAGACACCTGAAATGTCGCCGTTCGAGACCCAGATTTTCGTGCCATTCAAAACGTAATGATCGCCGTCGCGCACTGCCCGAGCCTGAATTCCTCCGGCATCCGAGCCGGCCTGCGGCTCAGTCAGGCAGAACGCTCCGATAATCTCACCGCGCGCGAGTCTCGAAAGATATTTCTTCTTTTGCGCTTCGGTGCCGTGCTTGAACACAGGGCCAGCGGATACCGTATTCGTCACACTCACGACCACAGCCGTGGAAGCGTCCACCCGCGCTACTTCCTCAATCATCACTGCGTAGCTGATCGTATCTGTGCCGGCACCTCCCCACTCCTCGGGAATCATCATGCCGCAGAAGCCGAGTTCGCCGAGCTTGCGGAGCTCTGCAACGGGATATTTGTGCTCGCGTTCATATTCGCGAATCACCGAGCGCATTTCCGTTTCCATGAACTGGCGGACGGTGTCGCGAATCAGAAGCTGATCGCTTGTGAGAGAAAAATCCATTCCGAAAGGTGTACGAGCGATGCTAGCACAGCGACGGGAGAAATTGAAAAGTGGATAGCGCTAGGGAAAAATGGCATGCGGTCCGTGTCCGACTTGAACATCGGCAGTTGGGTACGCGCTGAGCTACAGTCTAAGCAACTCGCGCAGCCGCTTCGTCTGCGCCCGCGACACCGGAATCTCCGACTGCCGCTTGTCGTTCATCTTGAGCATGTAACTCGACTTGAACCACGGCACCACTTCTTTGATGTGATTGATGTTGATCAAATAACTCCGGTGCGCCCTCCAGAAAATGGCCCCATCGAGTGCCGCCGCAAGCTCTTCGATCGTGCGGTAGTTCGAAACGCCCTCTGCATCACGCGCGTAAATGGTGATCGTGCCGTCCTGAATCGAGGCGTAGATCATCTCGTCTGCGTCCACAAGGAACATACGCGCCTGCGATTTTACCAGCAGCTTGACGGGCTGAGCCGTCTTGGCACGAGGCGCTCCAGCTCCCAGTTGGCCGACCAAATTCTCCAGCCGCTCCACCGGCGACGTTTGCGCTTCCACCATTTTCTTGGCGCGTTGGACGGCTTTGGCGATGCGCGCCTTGTCGAACGGCTTCAGTACGTAATCGACGGCGTTCACCTCAAAGGCCTGGATCGCGTAGTGATCAAAAGCCGTCGCAAAAACGATTGGCGGCACGCGCAACTTGCGCTCTACGAGTTTCTGTATCACACCGAAGCCGTCAAGCCCGGGCATCTGCACGTCCAGAAAAACGAGATCGGGATTGTGCTCCTTGATCAGCGCTACCGCCTCGATCCCGTTCTTCCCCTGCGCAACCACTTCGATTTCCGGAAAGCTGCGCAAGAGAAACTGCAACTCGTCGCGCGCCGGCCGCTCGTCGTCCACGATTACTGTGCGGATAGCCATGGAATTTTCGCATCCAGTATAGGATAAAATCGGCGGGCAAAGTGCAAAGGAGCGCGGGTGGCTAAGAGAAATGTTAAGACTAAGATTCTGAGCAGCGAAACAATGTACACGGGTCGAGTGTTCGGCGTTCAGCGCGATCAGATAATCGAGCCGAACAGAACCAGAGCAATTCGCGAAATTGTGACTCATCCTGGGTCAGTTGTGGTGCTGCCCGTGTTTGATGACGGAAGGATTCTGATCATCCGGCAATACCGGTACGCTGCGGGACAATTTATGTGGGAGCTTGTCGCCGGCCACCGCGAGCCTGACGAAGACTTTCGCCGAGGTGCAGCTCGCGAATTGCGAGAAGAAACTGGCTACACCGCGCGACGATATCGAAAGCTGCTCGAAATTTATCCCAGCCCTGGCCTTTTAAGTGAGCGTATGTTCATTTTCCTAGCAGAAGGCTTGACCAAAGGTGAAGCTAATCCCGAAGATGACGAAAAGATTGAAACGCGAATCCTCACGCTCCGCGAAGTCGAGCGCTGGATTCGGAGTGGTAAGATCCGCGATGCGAAAACCATTTGCGGCTTGCTCTATTACGCCGCATTTGTCCGACGGAAGCGCTAGGCTCTTCGACGGCCATCGCAATCGCTATAATTGGTAGGTAAGAGAGGCAAAGATGGAAAATCGGGAAGTAGCACTCATCCTGCGCGAGACGGCTCAACTCCTCGAGATCGATGGCGCGATCATCGGGCGCTACCGGAGCTACGAAAAAGTCGCGGACTTGCTTTTCAGTCTCCACGAGCGCATCGAGGACGTCGCTAAGGACGTCAAGAAACTTCGAGAGCTCCCCGGCATCGGCGAGAACATGGCCGAGCATATTTGTGAAATCCTGGAGACGGGCGACTACAAGCTGCGGCAAAAGCTGCTGAAGAAATACCCTCCGACGCTGCTGGAGCTGCTTGCCCTGCAGTCGCTAGGACCCAAGAAAGTCGCCTTCCTGTGGTCCAATTTTAAATGCGCCACTGTAGCCGATCTCGAAAAACTGGCTCGTGAAGGAAAACTGCGCGATCTTCCCGGCTTCGGCGAAAAGAGTGAGCAGAATATTTTGAAAGCCACGGAGACGGCGAAGCGCTCGTCTGGCCGCTTCCTCATGGATGCTAGCGACCTTGACGCCGAACGCCTCTCAGAATTCATTAAGCAAGCAGGCGATTCCGTCGAATCGATTACAGCGGCAGGTTCGCTGCGCCGCCGAAGGGAAACGGTCGGTGATCTCGACCTGCTCGTCACGATGCGTCCGGGACAGGATAGGCAAAAGAATATCGACGCCGTAGGCGAGCACATTCTGAAGTATCCCCGAAATGTGCAGACGCTCGCGCACGGAGAAAACAAGGTCAGCATGCTGCTTGAGAGCGGACTCCAGGTGGATGTGCGCCTTCTCGATAAAAACAGCTTCGGTGCCGCGCTCCTCTATTTCACGGGCTCGAAGGAACACAACGTCGCCCTCCGCGGCCGCGCGAACGACATGGGCTGGACGCTCAACGAATACGCGCTCACCACAATCAAAAGCGGCCGCAGCGTAGCCGGCAAGACGGAAGAAGAAATCTACGCCAAGCTCAAACTCCCGTACATCGAGCCGGAACTGCGCGAAATGCGTGGCGAAATCGAAGCCGCTGAACAAGAGAAACTCCCATCACTTATTAAGCTGGAAGACATGCGCGGCGACGTGCAGATGCATTCCACCGCATCTGACGGGCGCAACACCGTCGAGGAAATGGGCGAAGCGGCGCGAGCGCTCGGTTATGAATACATCGCCGTCACGGACCACTCGAAAGCCGTCACCGTCGCGAACGGCATGGATGAGAAACGTACGCTCGAGAATATCCGAAGGATTCGCGCAGCGCAGGAACGAGTGCCCGGCATCCGCCTGCTCGCCGGAATTGAAGTCGACATCCTGAAAAGTGGCAAACTCGATCTCGATAACGAAGTTCTGGCGCAACTCGATGTGGTGGTGGCTTCCATACACTCCTACATGAATCTGGATCGAATTGAAATGACGGAGAGGCTTCTCGCGGGAATCGAAAATCCTTACGCGCAGATTATTGCGCATCCCACGGGCAGGCTCCTTTTGCGCCGCGATCCGTATGCTTACGACATGGAGAAAATCCTCGACGCCGCGAAAAGGCATTCCGTCGCGATGGAGTGCAACGCGTATCCGGATCGCCTCGATTTGAACGACGTTCATCTGCGCATGGCGAAAGAGCGCGGCGTGAAGGTCGCGATCTCAACCGATGCGCACTCGACCACTCACCTTCGCTTTATGAAGTACGGAGTTGCGACGGCGCGCCGAGGTTGGATCGAAAAGAAGGACGTAATCAACTCGCTGCCGGTCGACCAATTCATCGCAGCGCTACGCCCGAAGCCGGTCGCTGCATCCCCGTCGAATGCTGCGAAGAAGAGATCTGCTTAGCCGTCGAATTACGGAACATTGTCCGGCATTCTTGCGTACCTCATGCTGTAACCGATCAAAGGGCTACACGTCTTGATGCTCTACGGAGTGACACGAATGAAGCGGACACTTTGGATGATGGCGGGGATTTTAATGGTGGGGATTTCGTGGGGAGCCGCGGCTCAGCCCGCGCGCGGTGACGAATGGTCGAAGACTTATAAGGTCAGTGGCCATGCGAATCTACGCGTCGAGACCGACGACGGCGACGTCAACATTCTCGCCGGCGACCCCGGACAAATCGAAGCTCGCGTCACGACCGACTCATTCAAGATCGGCCCCGGCGGTGTGCGCGTCGAAGAGCACCAGGAAGGCGACAGCGTGACCGTTAGCGTAAAGCTCCCGCACTTCAATTTTTCATTTTTCGGCGGCCGCCACCGCTCAGTGCGAATCGACCTTCGTGTTCCAAAGGACCTCAACCTCGACGTGCGCACGGGCGACGGCAACGTAAACTCCCAAGCTATTTCGGGCGACATTCGGATCAACACCGGCGACGGCCACATCACCGTCAGCGGACTCAAGGGTTCGATCAGCATGCGTTCTGGCGACGGCAATATTCAGGCGTCGGGTCTCGACGGTTCGCTCGAAGTTGATACCGGCGATGGGCATGTTTCGGTAGATGGCCGCTTCGATTCCCTGAATTTAAAAACGGGCGACGGCAACATTGAAGCGCGCGCGATGAGCGGATCAAAGGTCGCTAACAGTTGGCGGCTCCATTCCGGCGACGGCCATATCAACATGTGGCTGCCCGGTGATTTCAATGCCGACCTCGACGCACACACCGGGGACGGTAAAATCACCCTCGATTTTCCGATCAGAGTTTCCGGCTCGTTGAGCCACTCCTCGATTCACGGCACTCTGAACAATGGCGGCGGCACAGTTTCACTCACGTCGGGCGACGGCTCGATTCATCTTCAGAAGTTGTAGGGCGTAACGCGAACGCTGCTTGGCTGCGAATCTCAGGAGAATGCGCTCTTCTCTCCCACCGTGTCAGCCGAAACCTGCAAATGACTGCGCGGGGACACATCTGACGAGAACAGCGCT
>Ga0307474_10003422_pt1 | contig 11413 bp, 8 predicted proteins | sample atmos_gasesECM1C_2_FD_203312 | JGI IMG/M metagenome (GOLD analysis project Ga0307474, IMG submission 203312) | Hardwood forest soil microbial communities from Morgan-Monroe State Forest, Indiana, United States - atmos_gasesECM1C_05 | ecosystem: Environmental > Terrestrial > Soil > Temperate... | reverse complement strand
CGTCAAAAGAGGATAGGGGCTTAGCCCTCGACGGAATGCTTGCGCGCCGCCGAAGCCGCAGCTGCAGCAAACTCTGAACTCCTCGCGCAGCACACGCCCGGCGGGATCGGGGCCCCGTGTGGGCAAGTCCTAGGATGTCCCAGGAACGTGCAGATCTTATCCGTAGCTTCCGGCGACAGAATGTGTTCGAACTTGCAGGCCTGTTGCTCGATCTCCGATTCGCTATCCATCGCCAGACTGTCAGTAAACAGTCGCTCGGCCAGACGATGACGCCGAATGATGCTGCCTGCCCGCTCCCGTCCACGCTGAGTAAGTTCCACGATCAACGTGCCGTCGCCCACCGAAGCGGATACGGGCTTCAGCGCATCGTGACAGGGATTCACAAACGGCTTATGCCCATGCGCCAGGGGAGGATGCGGCGCTGAAACCACCAACTCCATCTGCATCATCTTCTCAATGGCCAGACTCACCGGCAACGCACCGTGGACCTCCATGCGCTCCACTTCCGCAATCTCTCCGTGCTCCTCCAGCACCCACAACTCTTCGAGCACCTCGTCGAATTGCTCTTCGTCGGCCATCGCAAATACTTCCTGCGACTCGATCTTGCCATGATGAAACTCAATGCGCCGGTCGGCGAGACGGGCCACCACGGGGTCGTGCGTGACCATCACGATCGTGCGCCCCTGCTGGTGAAACTCGCGCAGGAGTCGCAGCACGATTTCTTCGTTTTGCGCGTCCAGGTTGCCCGTCGGCTCATCGGCCAGAATAATTTTCGGATCATTAATCAATGCTCGGGCAATGCAGACCCGCTGCTGTTCACCGCCGGAAAGTTGCGACGGCAAATGATGCGCACGATCACCAAGACCCACACGGGTCAGCGCTTCAATCGCCTCATTCTCGTCGGTCATGCTGTGAAAATACTGCGCCAGCATGACGTTCTCTACCGCTGTGAGAAAGGGAATAAGGTGAAACTGCTGAAAAATGAATCCTATTTTCTCCGCCCGCACCCGGTTCAGTTCGCCAGCGGAAACTCCGGCAACATTCTGCCCGTCAAGCCATATTTCTCCCGAGGTCGGACGATCCAGACATCCGATCAGATTCACCAGCGTCGATTTACCCGATCCCGAGGGCCCCATGATGGAAAGCCATTCGCCTGGGGCCACATGCAGCGAAATGTGATCCAGCGCATGTATGGCTGCGCTCTGATTTTCTTTGCCGTTCGCGCTCTCCTGTCCGGCGCCTTGAGAGGAGTAGAGTTTGCTCACGTCTTTGATCTCAATCATTTCACTCTCCCCTCAGGATGACCGCCGGCTGCACCCGCCGTAGCAGCGAAATCGGCAGGATCGCTGAAAGCATTGTCACCACTATGCTACCAGCCAGAATAAAAGGTAAGACGCTAAAACGCGGCGCCACGGGTGCGTGAAAGTTAACCCGCCCAATCCAGGCCGCGAGGCCAAGGCCCAGAACGAATCCAATCACGGCGCCGGTTGCACCCAGAGCGGCAGCTTCCGCCGCAAAGAAACCGTTCAGCATGCGATCGGAAGCACCTAGCGCTTTCAGAATGGCAAAGTCGCGCCGCCGGTCGAACACCCATCCCATGAGCGTGGAAAGCACGCACAGCGCCGCGGTCAAAATAATAAGCGCTGTCGCAGCCAGCAATGTGGCGCGAGTCTTGCCCAGCACGCGCGCTTCGCCTTCCACAATTTGCCGCACCGGCCGGACCTCCGCTTTCGGGATCGCGCCCTCAAGCCGATGCAGTATCGCACCGATCTCTTCCGGGGAACCAGTTGCCGCGACCTCAATCGTCGACGGACGAACTCCCGTCCACGAAACGAAGTCTGGAAGCGAAAGATACACGCGGCTGTCTTCCGCAGCACCGGTTTGCACCGTTCCCGAAGATGTCAAATGAATCGAATGTCCCTGAAACGTCAGATCGAACGACTGATTCTTGGGCGAGACCACTGAAAGCGCACGCACCCCCACCAGCGCTTGCTGCGGACCCGAGGGCCAGTTGCTTACCGACCACCAATGATCGAGTTGCCGCACTCGCTCGAAATCGGTGCCTGCGACCACCACTGCCTGACCGTCGCTGGTTCGCGCCACAACCAGGGCGAAGGGCGCAACCAGTCCACGACCAGCCAGAACGGATTCCACCTTGGCGAGAGCGTCCGAGGGAAGGGAAGCGCCGTCTTTTCCAGCGACAATAATGTTTGCGCCATAGTTGCGGAATTCACGCCGCAGCTTGGCCTGCACGTCGACGTAAAGATTCAGCATCGCGGTTGCTACCGCGGCCGCCACCACCATGGCGAGCAGCGCGGAGAGTGCGCGTCCGCGCCGCAACACGGCAGCCCGAACCAGCATCCGCATAAACATGGAGGTGTGCGGAGACCGTGCCCGGCTCGCTGCCACTTGCAGCGCCGAGCGTGATTGCACGGAACCTGATCGCCCGGAAAACGAGACGCCCCGGGTCACGGTTGGCCTCGCAACGCAAACACCGGATCCAGCATCACCGCTTTACGGATGGCGGCCGCGCTCCCTGCAAACGTGACGAGCACCGCTATCACCAGAATTACGGGAAACAGCACCGCCGAAATCGTGATCTCCGAATCGAAGATGGAGCGGCCGATCTGGTGAGCCAAGAATCCCCCGGCGACGAAGCCTACCACACCTCCAAGCAACGCCAGCAGCGTAGCTTCGGCAAAGAACACAGAAGCTACCCCCAGCCTTCCCGCGCCCAGAGCCTTCATCAGACCAACTTCCGCGCGCCGCTCGAAAATCGCCGTAGCCATCGCCGCTGACACCGCCAGCGCCGAGGCAAACAGCGCAGCCAGCGTCACTAAAAAGATCAGGCCTTCAATGCGAGTGAGAACCGCTCCTTCGTTCTGTGCGACCTGTCGAATCTGCTCGGCATGCGAGTGCGGAATTGCTTGCTGCAACTGAAACGCAATCGATTGCGGATACGGCGAACAATACCAGCGGTCATACACCGCGCCTGACATGCTCTTAGGATCGCGGCGCGCGAAAGCATCTTCCGGTTTTGTGAGCGCACTCACATAAACGCGCCGCACCGCGCCGGGCTTCCCCAGAATTTCCTGAGCGAGCGCGATTGGCGCGACGATCTGATGGTCTTCACTGCCGCCGGTGGAAAGAATTCCACTCACTCGCAGCCGTCGGCCGGGGAGCGCGATCTCATCCCCAGCCTTCGCCGAAAGCCGCGCCGCCAGCCGCTCTCCCAGCAAAACATCGCGCGAAGAATCATCCGGCCACGCTCCCGAAACTTTCCACCACGGGTGCGTGGATCTCACCCCCGTCGCAAACTCTTCTTTACCGAAAGCGATCCGCTTGGCAAAGTAAGTCCCGAGCAGGGTCACATTTTCTGACTGACCATCCCGCTCGAGCGCAGCCTGCACCGGCAGCATCGGCGCAAACCCTGTGATGTTGTTATGCCAGAAAGTGCCCTTGATTTTCGGCAGGTCGGCCTCGTTGAGGAAAGCCCCGTCGCTTGGCGGCTTCAAACTAACGCCGCCAATTTCAACATCCAACGTGTCTTCTTGGGGAGTGACCAGCAGGTTCGCACCAATGGTGCGCAGCTCGCGATTGATCTTGTCGCCGATATCAGTGGCCACCGCAATCATCGCCGTTGCCACCGTAACGCCAAGCGTGATGGCCGCTCCGGCCAGCAATTTACGCCGCTTCTGGCGACGGAAGGATTCGTAAACAAGGCGGACGAACATCCCTTATTGCTTTTCGAACACGCGGCTGCCTGCCGCGACGTCCGCCTCCTGAATGATCACGGAATCGGCCGTTTGCGTCGCCTTCAGAGGAATCGGATTGCAGCCTCCCGCCGTTCCCACCGACTGCGGATTAATGGGAGCGGCGCAGTTCTTGCAAACCACTCCACTGGCCGATTTATAAAATCCCACCCCTCCGCAAATCTGGCAAGCATCGAACACCGTCGCGACTTTTCCGTCCGGCTTCTGATAGAGCCAGAAACGAATTTCTGTGCCGTTCTCCTGAGCCTGGAAGCGGTGCAAGTCGCCGTCTGAAACCTGCACCAATGGAATCTTTACCTCACCGTTGGTGAAGCTGACTGCCGTAGCCGGCGAAAGGGCGCTCTGGCTCTTGGCATAGACAAACTCCGCGGTCAGCATGGCAATAAACATGAAAGAGAAAATGTAGACCGAGGCCATCCACAGGCGCTCCCGGCGCGCCGTCCAGGCAGCCTTGCGGCGCTCAGCTGCAGAAACTGCGTCAGGCAAAGGCTCGCGCCGCTTCGCGTCAAACAAAACCATCAGCGCCGCGAGAGCCAAAATCGTTACGAAAAAGAAAAGATCATTCCTTACAATCGGCCCGATCAGCGCCATCTCCCGCTTGGAAGACGGAATCACACCACTTTCCGAAAGCTCATGCAGCCCCGCGATCACCAACTGGGCTGCTACCAGAAAAAGAATTGCGGTCGTGACCCGGAAAAACTTTTGCAAATTAATCCGCACGCTGCCCTTTACGAACATCACCCCGAAGGCGATCGCCGCAATCACTCCCAGCAGCGTCCCCAGAAAGCTCATCAGTTCCGTGGAGTTTAAGGTTACCGCCGAAAGAATCAGGACCGTCTCCGCGCCTTCGCGCAGCACCATCAAGAAAACGAAGAAGAACAGCCCGATCCATGCGTCGTTTCCCGCCAGTAATCCAACCTTGCCCTCAATCTCGCCTTTCATCTTGCGCCCCGTCTTCATCATGAAAATAACCATGGTGACGACGAAAAAGGCAGCCACCAGCATGACCCACCCTTCGAACACGTCTTCGTTCAGATTCAGCCGGGAGAGTAGAATCGCCACTCCGATGCTGCCGGCGAACGCCGCTCCCAGCGCGGCATATACCGCCTTCCGCAGATTGTTGCGCCCAATCTTTGACAGATAGGCCAATGTAATCCCCACGATCAGCGCGGCCTCGACCCCCTCGCGCAACGTGATAATGAATGCCTGAAGCATTTATGAGCCGTCCACCATCTTGAAAATGAATTTCAATTTCAACTTCAAGGATAAGCCGTTCGCGGCGAGGCCGTCAATCTGTTGCGTCACGAGCGAGCGTGATCTGCAGCACGCGGCGGAATATCGCACTTAAACGGAGGTCCTCCAGAGATTCAATTCGCGTCTCATTGCGTTCCGGCTTTTTCCCGGATCGGAACGACACATTCCATGTCTTTTCTTTACGCGCCGCTCGAGAAAAAATCCGACGCCTTGTCGCGAACGGTAAGAATGAATCCGACGCCGCTCTCGTCGAGGCAGTGGACCGCGAAAGGAGTGCCTCTGTTAAGCATTCGTTCGGCGTCGATGGGACCACGCGGTCGACCTACGATCTCATGATCAACACCGCCACTGGAGAGGACAATGCGATCTCGACAATCCTCCACGCGATGGATCGCGTCGAACAAGGAAAGGAGGTAGTCGATAACCGGGTTGATCTCACCTTGTGGCAGGTTCGCTATGTTTCCTCATTGATCTTCTTCATAAGTCAAGGCAAAGGCCGACGATCCACTTCGTGGCCTCTTTCGAAATCAATTGTCTGGCTCGCCACCGGCGAGCTCAATGTACCCACCGTGAACGCTCCAGCGCACTGGCCCGCGGCGCGCAGCGCATTCTGCTAAGGAATAGCGGTTTCGGATAAGAAACTGTGATTGACGAACGCTGTTAGAGAGTGGCATCTTCTCAACCATTCAAACCACTGGGGTCCATCAGGGTTATCCAACAATAGAGACCGCGCAATCGTAACAGCGAGGAATCCGGAGGAGGCGTCCTATGTACCGTAATGTTTTTGGAGAAAAGGTTTCCAAGGCGCGCTATCGCGAGATGGTCAACGCAGCCAAGAATCGCCGCGAACTGATCGCCGCTGGGCTCACCAGCCGGCGCGCCCTCATGAAGATGGGGCTGCTCACAGCGGGCGGCATGCTGGTAGCCAAGAGCGGCTTGAGCGCCCGCGCTCAAGGTTTGGGACAGGTGTCGCCACCCAGTGGTGCAGATCCCAATCGCAGCGCAGGCACACAACAGAACTGCATCCCGGGCAACCAGACCCAGAGCCCGGTGACCGCGCCGTTCATCGATCCGCTCGTGGTCATGCCGCTAACGCAGAGCGTCAAGTCGCTCACTCCAGCGCCCACCCTGAATCCGAATGTCGGGGCAGGCGAAGTGCGCGCGGCGGCCTTCCAAGCTCCGAATATCAGTCTCAGCCGCTTCCCGGTGGTGCCGTCGGTACTCTACAACATCAACCAACGGCAGTTTACGGTTCGGCAGACTAGCGATACTCGTCTCCCAGCCCAAACCCTCTGGGGATTCGATGATGGCTCGGGCCCACGCAGCCCTGGGCCGACCTATCAGGCTTTTTACGGCACCCCGCAGTTGACGCGCAATATCAACTCGTTGCCGGCAACCACCCAGGTCAACAATACCGGATTTGGTATGCCTCAGGTTACGACCCACCTGCACAACGCGCACAACCCATCGGAGAGTGACGGCAACCCCTGCGACTTTTATCCCTCCGGGCATTTCTGCGATCAGTACTATCCCAACGTGCTGGCCGGATTCAACTCCGACCACCAGCCCAACGGCGACATCAACGAGTCGCTGAGCACGCTCTGGTATCACGATCACCGAGTGGACTTCACCTCGCAGAACACCTACAAGGGCTTGCTGGGATTCTATTGCCTGTTCAACCAGTTTGATACCGGCAACGAAGAGACCGGCTTCCGTCTGCCCAGCTTCCCGCAGTTCGATATTCCGCTGGCTTTCGCCGACAAGGTTTACGATTCGGAGAGCGGCGAGTTAGTGTTTGACCTGTTCAACCTGGACGGCATCCTGGGCGACAAGTTCCTGGTGAATGGCACAATCCAGCCGTTCTTCCAGGTATCGCCGCGCCGCTACCGCTTCCGCCTGCTGGATACCGGCCCGTCACGCTTCTATGAGTTCTTCCTCACCGACCTGAACAACCTGAGCGCGAACAACCAGTACTTCCTGATTGGCACGGACGGCAATCTGTTGCCCAACCCCATACAGGTCTCGAGCGTCCGCATCGGCCCCGCGGAGCGCGTGGAGGTCATCATTGACTTCAGCAAGTTCGCCGGCAAGACGATTTACCTCGAGAACCGCCTGAACCAGGTCAACGGTCAGGGGCCGGTAGCGGTGGACAGTCAATTCTCCGCGCAGAACAGCACGAACACGGAGTGCGCCAATCTTCAGGTCCCCGTGACCGCCCCGAATGGCACTCCGAACACCAACGCGGTCCTGAATGCCGGACAGGGCAACCTGATCCTGCAGTTCCGGGTAACCGGTCCCACTGTGCCGGACAACAGCGTGAATCCGGCGAAGAAGCCCACTTTTTACCAACTGCCCAGCACCAAGGTCGATCCCAGGATTGTGCGCACGTTCAAGTTTGACCGCTTGAACGGCCAGTGGTCCATCAACGGCCAGTTCATGGATTGTGGGTACGGGAATGAAGGAACGGGTGGCGAGTCCACGGAGATGTTCCGCTTCACCGTGCAGCAGAACAGCGTGGAGCAGTGGCTGTTGACTAACCTTTCGGGCGATTGGACCCACCCCATCCATATTCACCTGGAGGAGCACCAGATCCTGAGCCGCAACCGGGTCGCTCCGACCGTACCGGCGGACTTGGGGCGCAAAGACGTTACCCAGTTGCATCCCAACGAGCGGGTGCAGCTGTTCTTCCGCTTCCGCGACTGGCTGGGCAAATACCCCATTCACTGTCACAACGTAGTCCATGAAGATCACGCCATGATGGCCCTGTGGCACGTTGCGCTTCAGGGAGACAACATCCTGGTGCCGTAAGCTGACGCAAATCTGCCTCCCTGGGCTGGGGACGAACAGCCCAGGAGGCGCATAAGGAGATACTAGACATGGCTGACATATCAAGAAGAAGACTATTGAGTTGGACGGCGATGGCGCCGGTCGCCGTGGCGACAGGCGTAGCGCTTGGAGGCGTCAGCAACGTCGCGGGCGGCAGCGGGAGATTGACGCAGTCCGAGTTGGCTCGGCGGCGCATTCAGCGCTTGCATTTACCCAACGTTCCCTTGCTCACGCATGAAGGTAAGCAAGTGATGTTCTATGACGACTTGATTAAGAACAAGGCTGTCAGCTTGAACTTCTTTTTTGCCAAGTGCGATGAGATTTGTCCCCGGGTGATGGCCAATCTGGCCAAGGTGCAAAAGCTGCTCGGCGCCGACGTCGGCACAAAGATCTTCATGTACTCGTTCACGCTGAAACCGGAAGAGGACGATGTGCAAGCGATCAGGCACTACCGTCAGATGTTAAACGCCAAGCCTGGCTGGACGTTTCTGACGGGTAAACCTGAGGACATGGAAAAAATCCGCAGGGGTATTGGCTTCAGCTATCCCGACCCGGCCATTGACAAGGATAAAACCCAGCACATCGGGAACGTGCGTTATGGGAACGAACCGCTGATGTTGTGGGGCGCATGTCCGGGAATGGCCAAAATTGGCTTTGTGGCGGAGTCCCTCTCCTGGATGATTCACCTGGACGCGCCGGGACCTGGGATCAAGAGGCAAGCCTGAGGCCCAGTGAGGGTTCGCACGCCTCGGTGGTGAGGACAACAGTTTTCAATTCCGGGAGCCAAGTCATCTTGCGGCCTCGCCGGAGGAAGGATTCAAAGTCATGAAAGGCATTGGAAAATACGCTTGGCTTTTAGTTACCGTGCTGGTGGTGGTGGGACTCATGTTCCTGGCTGTTCCAAAGGCAGCAGCCCAGCAGGATGGGCCTCCCATCGGCGGGGACGCAGACGACACTTTCAACCCGCCGCCATGCGATTACAATGACCAGTTCTATGGGGACAACGGTATCGATGTAACCCAACTAGTCGGTCGTTTCGGGGACAACAATGGAACCACGCGGCTGACTGGCCCTCCGGCGACAGGCAATCAGAAGAACTACGTGGCGGACAGCACCTGCAGCGTCAAGGATCCCAACCGCAGAAATTTCCGCATCCTAGCGACCACGGGGGGCAACTCGGACGATAGCAACAGCCCATTCACCTGTACCTTTAACGGCGGTGTGAATGGTGGTCCCAACTGCGTCCACCAGTCGTCCCTGGAGCCTGAAACCTTCGAGTTCATCTCCATCCTGGCCTTCGTGAACAACCAAAATGCCTTTAGCAACAGCTACTTGCGCAATGTAGGCTTTATTAACGGCGGCCTCGAAGGGGTTCAGCAAAACCCCGGCGAAGACATCTCCATTGGCCAAACCTCCCTCGGTGAGGCTCCCGCTCAAACCCTGCGCGGCTTCGCCATGCAGGACATCGTCAGCAACTTTGAAGCCTACGCGGCATTGAAGCAGACTACGCCGCAGGGTTTCGCTACGGGTCCCTGCTCGCTCCAAATGATGCAAGCATTCTTCGGGCCGACTGCTACGGTTCCGAGCCCTTGCTTCCCTGTGGCCGACACCGTGGTCAACGGCCAGGTAGTCTCGGATGTTGCCACTCCGAACCTCCGGCAAGATTGGAGGTTCGCCACCAATCGCAACGCCATGGACGGCAGCGATAACAACGATCCCGTCGGCGCCCTGACCGGCGGCGTGGTCAACGCGCCCTTCGGTTACTTCTGCGACGACCTGCTGGGCATGTGGGTCATTACCTACTTCTGGTTCACGCAACCTGCCAATACTCAAGTTGAGCCCTGCAAGGATACTTACGCGGCCATCGGCGCAAAGAACGGTTTCAACCTGGATGGAACTCCCATCATCTTAACCGCCTTTGAACTCAACACGGAACTTGAGGCCGCAGGATGCGGAGCTGAAGCCAAAGAAGACTTGGCCGGCGGCGACGGAGGAGCGGTGTGGCTGATTTGTCCGGGCATTCCCGACCCACGCGCCGGCGCCATCGCCACCGACGCGTTCTCGGACCAGGTGCGCAATTCCAAAGGCGTCCCGCAAAACCTCGCCCTGACTGCTAACTTCCTTAGCCTGCAGATCTTCGGCAAGTTCGCCAACGAACTCACGTCGAGTCAGCTTTCAAAGGTGATGTCAGCGGCAACTTCAGCGAACTAGTTGCGGGGATGACGTAGAAGCGGTTATGAGAGGCCCCTGACATGGCTCAACGCCCTGCCGGGGGCAACTTGTGTCAGGAGCGCAAGAGGGATGTCCAGGCCAAAGAGAGAGAGGGTTACTCGCCGCAATTTCATCAAGCTGGCCGCGGGAGCGGCGGCTGTTGGACCGTTTTTTGTATTTACGCCTAACGCATTCGCCAGCGAGAAGACTTTGAAGGTCGCCAAATGGGCGCACTTTCTCCCCGAATTTGATGATTGGTTCATCAACGTAATGGCTGCGGCGTGGGGCAAGCAGAACAACACCAAGGTCACGGTGGATCTGATCGCGGTGGAGGAAATTCGCGACCGCGCATTCGCCGAAGTCACGGCCGGCACAGGGCATGATATTTTTATTTTTCCCTGGCCTCCAGCCGAATACCACCGGCATGCGATCGATCACGCCGGTATCTATCAGACGGTAGCTGCCAAATACGGCGCTATTCAGCAGCTCGCACACCGTTCGACTTTCAATCTGAACAACAAGACATACTTCGCTTTTGCCGATTTTTGGGCGCCCTCACCGCTGCATTTCTTCCAGGACTATTGGGCTGAGATTGGCATGCCCTTGGGGCCGGTGCATTATGGCGGTCTGTTCAGCGGCGGTAAGAGGATGCGCGACAAGCTGGGCATTCCCTGCGGTCTGGCGTTCAGCCCAACCTTGGAGGGTAACGTTACGCTGCATACCCTCCTTTACTCCCACCGTGCCTTGATTTTCGACTCGGGGAGCAATCTGGTTTTCAACAAAGACGTGTTTGCGGCCAGGGCGCTGAACTACATCCAGGTCCTGTATCAGGAGGCAGGAACGCCTGAGCAGCTCTCTTGGGGGAGCGGCGGCAGCGTGGGCGCTATGCTGGGCCATAAGAGCTCCGCTAGCATCAATGCCATCAGCCTGCTGCGCGCTGCCGAAAAACAGAACCAAGACGTGGCTCGGAGGCTTTGGATTCAGCCGCCTTTGCTCGGAACCAGTGGCATGGGCGTGACGGCGCTCCCGCATGTTACTAATTGCTCCGTGGTGTGGAACTTTGCTCCGAACCAGGAGGGAGCCAAGCAGTTCGTGGGTGATCTTATCGACACTTCCCGGACCGGCTACGAGAAAAGCTTAGGGGTCAACTTTCCCATCTACCCGAAAACTGTTCCTGATGTTATCGTCCGGCTCTCCAAGGACCCGCGGGCCAATCCGCCCTCCAAGTACACGGCGCTCAAAGACGCGCTGCACTGGACTCCCAACCTCGGCGTGCCAGGGTATGCCACCCCGGCGTACATGGAGATTTTCAGTACTTTTGTGGTGCCCAAGATGGTGGCCAGAGCCCT
>Ga0307474_10003421_pt1 | contig 11414 bp, 12 predicted proteins | sample atmos_gasesECM1C_2_FD_203312 | JGI IMG/M metagenome (GOLD analysis project Ga0307474, IMG submission 203312) | Hardwood forest soil microbial communities from Morgan-Monroe State Forest, Indiana, United States - atmos_gasesECM1C_05 | ecosystem: Environmental > Terrestrial > Soil > Temperate... | reverse complement strand
AGCAAACTTCGAACGGCGCCGCGAGATTACGAGCGGCGACAAGATCAATATTAACTATAGTTAATGTGACGGAAACCGTTTCGCGGACCGATCGAGCGGATCATCCAGCCTGTAGTGATCGCATGCCGAGGTGAAATCATGCGGTGTTTATTATCGTGGCAACTCTTAAGCCTGCTCTTCGTCGCAACGGCGGCGGGCGCTCTGGATAATTCCGATCAGGGAACTCAGTCGCCGAGCAACCCGCCCTCGGATAGCGCAGCGCCGCCCAGCACCAGTGCGGACACAACGCCACCGGCAAACAGCACTCCGTCAGTCACAGTCACCGGCAAAGTGGCACCGCTGCCAAAGCTTGCACCGGATAAATTCACAGACTGCTATGGAGTATTTTCTACCAGTGCAAATCTCATAGGTGGAGCACCGGACTATACGGCGGCGGCTACGTGTGAGGCTGAGCTCGCGCGGGACACGCGCATCGTGATCGACAAGTGCATTAATCGCGACGGGAAGAGCGCGCCGGCCGTGGCGATTCAGGCGTGCACCGAGTTAGTGGACGGCGCTGGCTGGCAACCAGGCAGCGGCAGCAAATTGCTCGAGGGCCACGACCGCTTCTATCCGTTTGTGAACCGTGCCATGGCTTATTATGCCCAGGGCGATAAGGCGCATGCGCTCGATGATTACAATACAGCCATCCAATTAGCCCCGAAACGCGCAACGCCTTACTACTACCGCGGGGTTTTCTACGCAGCTCAGACCGATGGCGCGGCCGCCTTGCGGGACTTCGACACGGCCTTGAGCATTGATCCCAAACTTATCGCAGCGCTGCGCCAGCGCGCGATAATCTACCTCAGGCAAAAGAATTTCAGCGGCGCACTCGCGGATTTCTCGGAGACAGTTCGGTTGCAACCAAAAATTGCGCAGTTGTGGAGCGAACGAGGGTATGTGTACCTGCTGCAACGTGACTACGAGAGTGCGTTAAAGGACGAGGCCGAAGCGATCCGGCTCGATCCGAAGCTGGCTCGGGCCTATTTCCTTCGTGGCGCCGCGTTTGGAGATCTTGGCAATTCGACCAGTGCCGTCAGCGACCTTGTGACCGCTGTGAACCTCGATCCGTCGCTCGATCATTACGTTTCGACCAAGGGTAAGACCGCTTCGATTGCGCTCCCGCCATTATGAGAGGCTTGCGCTGTTTTGCGGGCGGCCATGGTCAAGAATCAGGCCTACATCTGGCGAAATTGCGCAGCGAATGAGCGGCTGACCGACAACACGCCTGCCCCTTTCTTGAGGTGCAGCTGGGGGCGACCGAGTACGTTGTGCTCGATGCGCTCGATTTCCCTTAGGTTCACGATCACGCTGCGGTGTATTTGCACAAACCGTCTTGGAGGGAGCTGCTCGAGCAGCTCCTTTAGCGAGGTTCGGACCAAATGCCCCTCCGTAGCGGTCACGGCCTCGGTATATTTGTCGCCGGCGCGAAAGTACAGCACTTCATTAACGGCCACCAAGCGTGTGGTATCGCCCAGGCGTACCGTGAGCCATTCGAGATAGGACTGTGCCGGCTGTTGACAGAGCAGTGCGGTGAGCGCACCGACGTCCATGACGGCGGTTCGGGGCTGCAAGAGTCGGGCAACGCATCGCGCCAGGCGTTCATTGCTCACCGGCTTCAAGAGGTAGTCCACCGCAGCCGCCTCGAATGCGGTCACGGCATATTCGGCGTGGGCGGTTACGAAGATGACACGCGTGGTCTGTGCCAGCTTGGCGACTTGAATGCCGTCGAGGCCGGGCATGTTGATGTCGAGGAACGCAAACGCGGGTTGATGAGCAGCAATGGCCGCCGCTGCGTCGAGACCGTTGGCTGCAATCGTTACAATGTCGAGCTGCGGCCATGCGGCGCGCAACTGTGCGGCGAGATCCTCGGCCAGCCTTGGCTCATCATCGGCAATGATGGCGCTGGGGCGTGTCATGGGTTCATGCGCGTTGTGCCGGCAGCCGAAGTTCAGCGATAACCCCGTGAGCCGAATTGGAAAATAGCGATAAGCGGCCTTTATCGCCGTAGAGGCTTGCCAGCCGTGCGCGCACATTGGATAGGCCCACTCCTTCGGGGGCGCCGCCTGTCAGGCCTTTGCCGTCGTCCGTCACCCGCAGGATCAATTCCCCGCCGAGCTGCTCCCCATCGACGCGAATTTCACCGCCCACCACGGCAGGCTCGATGCCGTGCCGAATGGCGTTTTCAACCAAGGGCTGCAACAACATCGGCGGCATCCGTAGGTCGCTTAATGATGGGGCGATCCCGATACGATAGCGCAGCCTGGGGCCCAAGCGCATCGCAGCGATCGCCAGCAACGCCTCGATCAACTCCAGTTCCTCGGCCAAACGGTGTTCGCTCTCGCGGCTGCGTCGCAATGTAGCGCGCAGGTAACGAGTCAGGTGCTCGAGCATCGCCTTGGCAACGGGCGGTTCGCGCTCGACGGTACTGAGCACGTGCGCCAGCGTATTGAACAGAAAGTGAGGTTCGATCTGCGCTTGCAGCAAAGCAAGCTCCGAGACGGCTCGAGCGCGTTGGATTTCCGCCGCGCGATGGCGCTCGGCTTCCAGGGCCACTCGATAGTAGGCGGCCCTGTAAAACCGATCGAAGAAAAGAAATGCCGACGCGGCGAAGAGCAGGGAGGCTGTGATCCCCGACCAGAGCAAACCTGGATGGCGCATCCAGTGCGCAATAAAGTCTTCGCCGCCCAGCAGCGCCGCGGACAATTTATCGCCGATGACCCAACCGAACGGAAAGGTTATCAGCGAGATCGTCAGCCACCTTATCCGACCCCGGGTCAGCAATGTGACGCATTGGTCCAGACCCCAGCAGACAACTCCGATACAGGTGACGGTCTTCAGCAGCGGCAGGAGATCAGACCCATTCGATCCGTTCACCATGGCAATCAGCGTCGAGATGACGGCGCTGAACCCGATCACCAACAGCAGTGCCCACCAGCGCACGTGGGCGTGTGTGATCGGGGTCGCGGCAGCAGGAGAGGTGGAAAGCTCCGCAGGCATGGTCATTGCCGCTACTCTAGCACCGCCTGTGCATGCCTTTCCCATACGTGCGACGAACGGCAATAGGGCCGCGTCAGGCGTCGCCGGAGCGATCTCGAGCGGCCGTAATACGCCAAACGACGAGCCGGGCCGAATAGTCAACCTGACGTGCCCAGGGAGGGTTAATAAGACGCTCCTTAGCGAAACAATTCTTCTCGCCCTGGACGAAGCCTTCTAAACTCGCTGCATGCGCGCGCAACACGACAGATCGGTTCAGGTTGGGGTCGAGACATTTCCGCGAGGCAGCGCGCCCGCCCGCCACCGGCATTTGGAAAGTTATGCGAGCGTTGTCCTGGCCGGCACCTTCGTAGAAGCCGGCTTCGGAGGTCGCGTGGAAGTCGCCCCTGGAGATGTGCTTTCCCACGGGAGGTTTGATTGCCACGCCAATGGCTCCAGCTGCTCGCGCGCAGTTCAGATTCTTCGCCTCCCCTGGAGGGATGATTGGGTCGAAGGTCATTTCTGTATCTCTGACCCTGATCTGGTCGCGCGACTGGCCGAACGGGATCCCCGAGAGTCGATGGTGGCGCTCGCCGAAAGTCTCAGAGTGGCAAAGGCGACGATGCCGCATTGGACGGGCACCTTGGCGTCAGCTCTTCAGAGTACTCCATCTCTGTCACTGCGCCGTTGGGCCGCCGAGGCGGGCATGCGACCCGAGGCTTTGTCGCGTGGATTCCATCGCGAATTCGGTGTGTCGCCAAAGCAATTTCGACTGGAGGCACGAGCAAGGCGTGCGGTGCTTGAAATCCTGCGATCGCCTCGCACGCTGACGACGATTGCGCACGACTTTGGCTTTTCGGACCTCGCGCATTTGAGCCGAAGCGTGCGCTCCTTGACGGGATATCCGCCAAGCGCATGGCGGTCCCGGGACCCGGCTCCCGGGTGACGCAATTCCGTTCAAGCTGAACACCCAAAGATCGGCTAGCCTCTCCTGTCATCGCAGCGGTCAGATACTTGGCTCTCCAGGATAACAAGCAAGCGCATGAAAACTTCCGTCGCCATCGCATTTCTGGGACTTTTGCTGCCGTTTTCGGTTATCGCAGGGACCGACGTAAGGAGCGACTGTCATGTCGGCTCGTATCACTTGAGTGACGGCGGAACCGTGGATGTCGCGCAGTCGGACGGCAACAGTCTACGCTGGCGAACATTCACCGGTGAGACAGGACAACTTCATCCGCAGGCGAATGGCGCATGGAGCAGCACCTATGGATGGACAGACCGTCCTGACGGCAAAACCGTTTCATTCTCAGATTGCGACAAGGGCGAGATAGTCTTTGGAGCCGTGTCGGGCAGGCGCATCGCCTTCGACGTGCGCGATGCCGTTTTCGAGAGCAACGGCGTCAAGTTGGTCGGCCGTCTGATAATGCCGAAAGGCAGTGGAAAGATACCCATCGTAGTACTGGTACATGGTTCAGAGCAGGATTCCGCTCTTGACTCTTATGCCTTGCAGCGGATGTTCCCGGCACAGGGTGTTGGCGCGTTCGTCTATGACAAGCGCGGCACCGGCATATCGGGCGGCACATACACGCAGGATTTCGAGGTCCTCGCTGATGACGCCATCGCCGCAATGAAGGAAGCGAAGAGGCTTGCCGGCGCGCGGCTGGGTCGCATCGGATATCAGGGCGGCAGTGAAGGCGGATGGGTCGTACCGCTGGCGGTGAACCGTGCACCCGTGGATTTCGCGATCGTGAGTTTCGGCCTGGCGGTCACCGTGTTGGAAGAGGATCAGGAAAGTGTCGCATTGGACATGTATTTTCATCATCACTCGACCGCCGACACTGTCAAGGCGCTGGAGCTGGCGCGCGCCGGCGAGCGGGTGGTCGAGACCGGCAGCAAGGAAGGCTACGAAGCGTTCGACGCTCTGCGCCAGAAATACAAGTCCGAGGCTTGGTACCCGGATGTGCATGGCGATTTCGTATTCGCCATCATGCCGCTCGGCCGGAAGCAGATCATCGAGGCAATGAGTCACGAATTTAGTTTCGTCAGCACCACGCCATTCCGTTACGAGCCGATGCCGACCTTGCGAGCCTCCACTACGCCGCAACTATGGGTGCTCGGCGGCGACGATCTGGAAGCGCCCAGCGCCGAGACGGCCAAGCGCATCAAATCGCTGATCGCGCAGGGCAAGAGCTACACATTGGCCGTTTATCCGGGCGCCGAGCACGGGATGACGGAGTACGAGTTGAATGCGAAGGGTGAGCGCGTGTCCACGCGCTTCGCGCCAGGCTACTTCCAGATGATGGCGAAATTCATCCGCGACGGCCGAATCGGGGAGCATTTCGGGAATGCGGAGATCACTCAACCCGTGCGCGGTGGTCGGCACAGTCGCCTTACGCCACAACGATCTTCGCTTGTTGCTGCGCCTGCCAAAGCGCTGCATACCGTCCGTTTTGCTCGAGCAATGCCTCGTGAGTCCCCTGTTCAACAATAAAACCCGCATCCAACACCACAATATGGTCCGCATATACGACCGTGGAAAGCCGATGCGCAATCACGAGAGTGGTCCTGTGGAATGAGATATCCCGGAGACTCTGCATGATGTCCCTCTCCGTGCGCGTGTCGAGCGATGATGTGGCCTCATCAAACACATAAATGGCGGGTTGCTTGATCACCGCTCTGGCGATGGAAACGCGCTGCTTTTCTCCGCCTGAAAGCTTCACACCCCTTTCTCCAACACGGGTCTCATAGCCATCCGGTAGAGTCATGATGAAATCGTGCAGATGCGCCAAGCGGGCCGCTGCCTCGACCTCTTCGCGCGTGCTTCCGGCCTTTCCAAACGCGATGTTGTAGGAGATGGTATCGTTGAAGAGAATCGTATCCTGGGGAACCACCGCGATCGATTCGCGCAGGCGGGTAAGCGAGACCTCGGAGATCGGAACGCCATCCAGTAGAATTCTCCCACCATCCGGTTCGATCAATCGCGTCAGTAACCGCACGATCGTCGATTTCCCAGATCCGCTGTGACCGACAATCCCCAGCGTCTTGCCGGCGGGAGCCCGAAAGCTCACTTCTTTGAGAATTGCCCGATCAGACTGGTAGGACACGCTTACCTTCGAGAATTCCAGCGCACCAGGACCGGTCAAGGGCGCCGAATCTCCCTTCGCCAACTCCTCGGACGTCGCACGGAACAATTCGAGCATTTTGTGTAGATTGGCCATTCCATGTGCCAGAGCCTGAACAGAAGACCCCAACATTTCGACTGGCCGCACGATCTGCAGCACGTAGGCGTTCATCAATACGAACGTCCCTATAGAGATCCTCCCCGCTTCGGTTTCGTGCGCCGCATAGAGGGCCGTCAGCGCGAGAAACGTCGTGTAGACCATTGCTACGCACAGTCCATTGATGGCGAACTGCCGAGAGAACCGCACCCACTCTGCTTCAGTCCGCACTAATGCGCCACGGACACTTCGCTGAACCACCGTTTCGGCCGCAAAGTACTTCACCGTCTCGTAGTTCAGAATGCTGTCGGTCATGACGGCATTCGCATCGATCTGAGCAGCCGAGCCGCTCTTGGCCGCCTCTTGAGTCCTGCGCGCTGCAACGGCGAACAAGACGCTATAACAAATGATCGCTCCAGAAAAAAACAAGAGGAATGCCGGCTGATCGAGGCGGCTCAGAACCACCACGATCGTTGCGAGTTCCACCGCGATCGGCAATGTGCCAAACAGCAGGGTGTGCACCACCACCATATAGCCCTGCATGCCATTGGTTAATGTCTGCGTAACGGCACCTGTCTGCCGATTCAGATGAAAGCGCAGTGGCAGCTTCAGTACGTGACCAAACAAACGCTCGCTCAAGGTGCGAACCATGCGCTGCTCCGCCCCCGCGTAGAAAAATGCTCTAATCTCCCCTGCTGAGCGCGCGAGCCCTTGACTCAGCACGTACAAACCTATGACGAGAGCGAGCGGAACCGTCGACGTTTTGGCGGCGCCGGCAAACCTGTCGACCACGAGCTTGAGGGCGACCGGCCCAAGTCCAATCAATGCAGAAGCGATGAGAGTCAGCAATAGAGCGGACGCTAGGCGAATTTTGACGAATCGATCGGCTTCACTCCAAATGAGCGCGATCACCTCGCGAAGATAGCCCAGACGACGTTTAGGCTCAGTTCTCTCCATGTTGGTACCCTTGCCCACCGAACGAAGAAGGGCAGCATGACAGCCATGGTCGTGCCAGCCAAGCTCTCAGGATGTCACTTGGATTCCGTTGGCGCGAACGGCGACAAGGGCGGCAGGATTAGTACACTCCCATGAAATCACGTTTGCCGATGGGTAGCCCGTTGTGGCGCAAAATCGCGTAGGCGGTGGTGACGTGAAAGAGAAATTGCGGCAAGCCGTAGTTGGAGAGATAAGCCTGACCGGTCAGTTTCTTTTCTTTGGGCGTCCCAGGGCGCAGTACGATTTCGTTCCTTTCGCTCCCTTCAAATTTGGAGGTGTCCACGCCATCAAGGAATTCCAGTGTCTTGGCTAATAGTCCGTCGAGATCGGCAAAGCTCTTCTCCTTGCCTTCGAAGACGGGAACGGCAACACCCGCCAGGCGTGCCGAGATCCCGCGCGCAAAATCGGCGGCAATTTGCACCTGTTTGACCAGAGGAAACATGTTCGGGTAAAGGCGTGCCTGTAGAAATGCGTCTGGCTCGATCGAGTTGGCGGCCACGTGTGCGTCGGCTTGCGCCAGAATCGCTTTCAACGCGTTGAGCAATTGCTTGAGAACGGGAACCGAGTTGATATACATAGGGCTGGTCATGGTCGTCCTTTGGTTGATTTGGCGTAGACTACCGCATCGCGAAAGACGGGTTCGGGAATGTTCGGTCGGAGCGTGAAAGCTGCTAGCGCCGCAGTGTCGGCGCATTGTCGAGGCGGGCGAATACGCTTTGCATGGTCTCCACACGCTCGATGTAGGCGCGCGTCTGGTGGTCGCCGCATCGCTCGCCTTCGGCCAATCTGAATCTGCGCCGGGCAAACTCATCGCCGGCCCCGGCACCGCAGAGGTGGATCAGCGCGGCCAGCATCTGCTTTTGCAGCAGCGATGCGGAGCTCATGCGGTGGCGTTCGAGAATCAGCGCGACGCTTCGATCCAGGTACGCCGAGGTCAGCTCGACCGCATCGCGCGGAATGACGCGGGCGTACAGACTGTTGAACCAGCACGAATGCCAATCATTCCACGGCCCGTCCGCGACGACCACGTGATCGTGGATGCAATAGCGGCGCGCTTCGGCGAAATTGCCATCGGTAATCTGGTACATGCCGACGGCGCTCGACGCGGGACGGTAGATTGCGAAGGGTTGCGATGACCACGACCAGCGCCAGTAAGTGCGCGCCACGGGATTGCCGGAACCTTCGACCTGGGCGATGGCGGCGAGAAAGTCGGGAGTCATCACTTCGGTCGCGAATTTCTTGAAGATCGGCGCATACTCAGCCCACGTTTCGGCGGGAGACTTGTAAAGCGTGCCGCTCACGGGAAAGAACAGCTCGGACGGCTTGCGCACGACCTGGTAGATCCAGTTGATGCCGAGCCACAGAATCAGAACGATGAGCGCCGCCATGATGTACTTCGCCGGTCGGGGCGCCGGGCGCCACCAGCGCCGGACGCGAGTCCACACGCTGCGCGCGCGCCGCCACACTTTGAGGGCGCCGCGCCAACCTTTTTTCATGCGGCGGGCTCGGTTGCCCGTTCGCTTCGCTGTCTTAGTGGGCATGATCCGCCCGAGGTGATCCCATGTACTTTTCCATAGTCATCGCGTTGATGCTGGCGTTGCCGCTGATTTCGATCGTAGCGCAGATCATTTTGACCGATCGCGGCACGCTGCAGGGCGCTGCGTATTTAATTGTAGTTGCAAAGTGGTACGTATTCTGGGCGGTGGGTGCGCGCTTGTCGCTCGCGGGACTGCGCCAAATTATTCAACCGCGCTATACCGCCGAAACGATCCTTGGGTTGAAAGGCGCCGAAGCGCTGTTTTTCGTGCGAGAACTGGGGTTTGCGAACGTGGCCGTGGGCAGCGTCGGCATCGCGAGCCTCCTCGCACCGTCCTGGGTGACCCCGGCCGCGATGCTGGGGGCAATTTATTACGGGCTGGCCGGAATCAATCATTGCTTTCACACCGGCCGCAACCAGTTGCAAAACGTGGCACTGGTAAGCGATCTGTTCGCCGCAGCCGTGCTCGCTACCTGCTGCTTCGCCTGACGGCGATGGGTCGCCGGCAAGGCCTGAGCGCGGACGCCCGCAAGCTCGCCGATGAACTCGGGCGGCCTTTAACTCGCAATCCCATATCTCTCGATCGGATTCAGAGTCGACGCAAACGCAAACCTATGCAGCCTTGCCCACCGCATTGCGGCGGGGGATTTCGCCACGATAAAGAATTGCGCCTGTGAAGTCGCGAAATTCAAAAGACAGTGAATGGATACTCGAGCGCATTGCCGCGAAGCCTGAGCGGGCGGCGCAAAAGAGCGTTCCGGTCACTGTCTCTACCGGTCGGACCTCGGAACCGGCCCCACAACATAAATAGTCGACACCGCCCCGGCGAATGTGTTGCAAATCGTGGTGGTGACCATTGATGTAGGCTTGCACGCCATGCTTGCCCAGCAGCGGCTCGATCAGCTCGGTGGTCTCAGGTGTGTCGCCATGCCCGCTGCCGCCGGAATATATCGTGTGGTGTGCGACAACGATCTTCCATGGTGCGGTGGAACGGGATAGCTGTTCGTCCAGCCAGCGCAGCTGTGCGGACACGTCTTGAGTCGACACATTGGCCGCAATGGCGCTGTGTACGTCTTTTCGATACTTGTGCACCAGCGGCGAGGTATCGATGACGAACAGGTCCAGGTGCGGGGCGCCGATCTGGGTCCCTGATACCTTGTAATAGCGGCTGGGCATATGCCATCGATTGCTGATCTTTGAGTAGTCGATTTGTGCCTGCGGAACCCCGCGGTAGTCGTGGTTGCCGAGCGCAACGTACCAGGGAATCTGCAGCGACCGCGCGGAATAGATTGTTTCGAACGATGAGCTCCACAGCGGATCCGAAGTCGATTGCACTCCGTCCTCGTAAAAATTGTCGCCGACGGAAATAACGCACTTGCTGGCGAGACTCTCGGCTGCGTTTCCCATCTGCACCCCGACTTCGCGTTGATGTGCGTTGCCATTGCGGCCCCAGTCGCCAACGACCAAGAAATTGACGGGAACAGGCGACGGGCTGGCAAAGGCGTTGGGAATGCTCGTCACCGCGGTCGTTGCCATCAGTGCATTCAATACTTCGCGGCGATTGAGAAGATCGTGTCTCATGGTGGCTCCTAGCGGCATGTTTGGATGGTGCTCTAGAAGTGTTGCGGTTTTATCTCAACACTAAGTGCCGCTGCGCGTGGTTGGTATAAATAACTGGGCGATCGGTCACATCATTTGAACATCTCATCGACGACTACAAGAACCAGACCGGTGAGGATGATATGACGCACTTGGAAGAGATATTGGCGCTACATGATTTGTCCAGAGACCCGCTAGCGGGGGACGCTGTGCAATTCAGTGCGCGCAGCCGGAAGAACTTTGAAAATCGATGTTTGCATCATCATGTTTTTGACGCGCCGCTGATTGAGCGCATGTTTGAGCACTTCGGAGTGCTCCTCCTGCGCGCGGATGCCACCAGGACGGATTATCTCGCATTAGGCAAGGTCAGGAAGTAATGCCTGGGACGGCAAACATTGGGCTGGACCGCCCCTCCACTCGAAGCTCAAGGCGTCAGCGTCGACGAACGCCTGGCGGCGAAGTGATCTTTGGCCCTGAGAGTGCTTCGTCCAGAAATGAGGTTTTTAGTCCGATGAACGTGCTGCGGCCGGACAAGCGGTAACTGCCGACGCTCATCTCCTCGGCGATGTCACTTCCAAGCCCGTCATACTGCTCGAGCACCGAGTCGAAGCCTACATCGCGAATTGCCTGGATCAGATACTCCCGCTGAATCCAAAACGATTGACGGTTGTTCCAGGATGCCCAGCGGCGATTCGCGCGATCGCGATACGCTCGCTCATTCCGAAACTCTGAAAACCAACGCCCGGGAAGTCCTTCGTTTTTCACCAGGCGCGAAAGACGATGAGTAGTCGTCGCGGTGTGGCGAAGGGGCAGGATGCGCGCGAACGCCCGGCGCAGTTGACGTGGACGAAGCCACGCCGGCGAGTCCTTGGCCTCGGAAAAATGCGTTTGCAGAATGAGAATGCGTCGGGTGACCTTCGAGAGTATACGGAGAAACTCGAGCGGCTTATCAAGGTGATACAGCAAGCCACAACAGAACGTGGCATCGAATTCGCCGTGCTGCGCAACATTCCACGCGTCGTCCTGCACGAACTCGAGAGCCTCGGTCC
>Ga0307474_10003418_pt1 | contig 11420 bp, 4 predicted proteins | sample atmos_gasesECM1C_2_FD_203312 | JGI IMG/M metagenome (GOLD analysis project Ga0307474, IMG submission 203312) | Hardwood forest soil microbial communities from Morgan-Monroe State Forest, Indiana, United States - atmos_gasesECM1C_05 | ecosystem: Environmental > Terrestrial > Soil > Temperate... | reverse complement strand
CGCCGGAATGCCGCGGTCGATCGATCACATCGACGTAGACGATGTCATACCCCTCGCGGCGAACCAGCGCCGGCAGAAAGCGATGCAGACCGTCGAAATAAGGCAGCGCGAGGAACACATCGCGCCGGAACGCTTTCAGGCCGCACCCGGTGTCGCGCGTGCCGTCATGCAGAACGGTCTTGCGCACCGCATTGGCGATGCGCGATTGCAGTTTCTTGAAGTCGGTATCCTTGCGCCCCACGCGCTGACCGGCGGCAAGGCCCGCGCGCCCGCCGCCTTGCTCGATGGCGGAGATCAACGCCGGCAGAAAAGCCGGATTGTTCTGGCCGTCGCCATCCAGCGTCGCCACAATCGCACCGCGCGCGGCACGCACGCCGCTGCGCACCGCCGCCGATTGGCCAACCGATGCTGCATGACGGATCTGGCGCAAATTGGAACGGCTTTTCATCGCGGACGCCAGCCGCTCCGCCGTCGCGTCCGTCGAGCCGTCATTGACGTAGATGATTTCATAGTTCCAGCGACCATCGAGCGCGGCTGTGATTTCAGCAATCAATGGCGCAACATTGTCAGCCTCGTTGCGCACGGGAACAACGATGGACGCGGCGATTGCGGCTGTATCGGAAGAAGACAAATCTCACCCAATAGCGTTGGCCGGCGGACCGGCCAGTGCTCGCTTCTTATGAGGCTGATCGCCCGGCGGCAACCCCTTTGAAGGCGACCGGCAAAATGATGCCATGCTCGCCAATCGCAAATCCCAGCCCGCGCGCAGCGAACCAATGGCGGACGCCCATGGCCCCGATGATCCCGATTGTTGCTCCGGCGACGACATCACTCGGATGGTGCGCCAGCAGCACAAGACGCGTGACCAAAATGAGGAGGGCATAGGCGATCATCAAGCCCCGCATTCGCGGCCAGATCGCTGCCACCGCAAACGCAAGCGCGAAGGCTGTGATCGCATGCGCGGAAGGGAAACTGGAATAGGCCTCCGTTCCGGTGAAGGGAACGAAGTTGAAGGGGTTGGCCTGCCCGCCGACAAACGGTCGGCCGCGCCCAACGATCCACTTCAGCACCTCGCCGAACACAAGCGGCACAGACATCGCGAGCAATACAAATTGCAGACGCAAGCCAATCGCGAGTAACCAGCGTCGGGAGGCACCGTGCATGGCGGGTGCCGCCAGCGCTCCCGCAAGCAGGAGGATGACAGTCAGCGCCAGGACGTTCGTATCCTTGCCGAAATCGGTCAAAATGCGGAATGGCCAGAGGCCCGCTGTGCCGCGGGGCGGCATCTGCGCAATTTCCCACGCGTCGATCCAGATCATCAGCGTGACGAACAGTATGGTCGCGACGACCGCTGTAGCTAAAGCGTCGCGCGTCAACCGCCGCGCGGCCTCAGCGCGGTGCACCGGCGACGGCGATCGCACCAATTGCATCGCCCAGGTCGAGACGATGATGGCAAGGCGGGCGAAATAGCCTGACGATGCATCGGCGCCGGACTGAATGGACATCTATTCCGTCCCTTCGGAGCGGAAGATCGCGATCGAAACCGCTCTGCCCTGCGAAATGTTGTAGCCCTCGATGCGTGACGCCACGTCGTAGCGCAAACCGATCGCCTCCGCGCGTTGGGCAAAGCTGCGTTCCGCGCGTTGCTCGATCAGTGCAAAGCGGCAACTCCCCTGGGAGAGGAAATCCGCTGCGCCCGAGCCATCGGTCAGAAGTGTCGAGGTGCCCGTCATGAAGACGAGGCTCGGCTCATGAAAGCCGGCTGCAGCCGCCTTCGGCCCAACGCAGACGACGTTGCGAAGCGCCCGCGCGATCTCCGCGCTCGGAAACAATGGTGTCAGTGCCGGCAGCACAACGCCGTAAATCGCAAACGCCAGAAACAAGGCTGCGACCACGGCATTGAGCAACGAACGTTCGGCACGGTTGTCGTCATAGAGCCACCAGGCGAACAGCCCGAAGATCAGGGCGGCAGCCACGAACGGCCATGCTAGGAACACCGGCTGACGCGTTACGGTCACCGCTCCGATAACGGCAGCGAGCGATGTGAGTGCGGGAATGAAGAACCACCAGGCTGCGCCGCTCCGCAGCCAGGAGCGCGACAACACGCGGCGCTCCAGCGCGCCGACCGTCAGGATTGCGATCGCCGGATAAAGCGGCAGAACGTAGTGCGGCAGCTTGGTCAGCACCACCTCGAACACGATCCAGGACGGTATCAGCCAGGCCAGCAGAAATTGTGCGCCCGGCTCTCGCCTTGCCCGCCAGACCGCGGGAGCCGCCATCGCGGCCAGCGGCGCGCCGGGCCAGAAGGTGACCCAGAACAGCAGCAGATAGACGCCGGGCGGTGCGCCATGGGATTCCTGCGCTGCCAGCTTGCTCAGCATGTCGCCGCCGATGGAATCGGCGAAGAAGGCATCGCCCGCGCGCCAGAAGATCGCGACAAACCACGGCAACACAAGAACGAGCAGCCAGATCAAACCCCAGACTGGCCGAAGCCGCCACAGCCACGCCGCCGAGCGGTCGAAAAAGGCCAATGTCACAATGGTCAGTGCCACGAACATCAGGATCAGCGGCCCCTTGATCAGGATGCCGCCTGCGAGCGCCGTCCAGAAAATGATCGGCCACGACCATGGCGGATGAGGATCGTCGTCGCCGCGCTGCCAGGACAGATAGACCCGCGCCATTGCGCCCATCGCAGCCACGACCGTGAGCAACAGCATCGCGTCCGTCTTGGCGAGCCGTGCCTCGACGCCGAGCAGCACCGAACTCGCCATGATCAGCGCGGCGAGGATGGCGCCGCGCCGCGTCACAAAGGCGAGCGCGGTCCAGTAAGTCAGAAGCATCGCACCGAACGCGCCGATCAGCGACGGGACGCGGTAAATCCAGATGCGGACCTGCGCGCGCGGCAGGCCGAGTGCGGACGCCGTTTCAACGGCGGCTGACTGCATCCAGTAAATGCCGACCGGCTTCTTGTAGCGGACGTCGTCCTGGAAGCGGATATCGACGAAATCGCCGGTCTCGACCATTTGCTTGGTGGCCTGCGCAAAGCGCGCTTCGTCGCGATCGATCGGCGGAATGCTGAAAAAGCCGGGCAGAAACAGCAGGAATCCGCACAGCACCAGAAGCGCGATGGCACGCATGTGGCTGGCGGTCGCAAAATCGAGGAGATCGACGAGACGGCTGCCCCGATCGACCCTCTTTTGAGGCTCGCGCGGCTGTCCAAATCGGGGGCGTGCATAGGTCTCGCTCATCGGTTCCGCATACGCTGAAAACGACGTCGCGACAACCGCTTAGCGAAATACCTTTTGTGTTCTATTGAATTCTGATGACGACTGTGTCCGCCGCGCCCTTGGCGTCGATCACTGTCAATCTGGCAAAGCCGGGTCCAGGTGAATCGATCAGGCGCTGGCGGCGGCTATCGAGTTCCCCGACCGATATTCCATTGACGAGCATGGTGATCGGGAGAACGCCACCTGCCACCTTTACGGGCATCCCAGAAGTCGTCCCGTCTCCGCCCGACGCATCGATCCGGGAACCGTCGAGCGGGAACTGGATATGCGGTGCGCGTTCGCCATCAGTTCGAACCAGTTCGCCCAACGGCCGGTAACGCCGCAGCGGCAGCGGCAGCTTGGCGTTGCCGGCCACCAGCGTGCCCTTGGGCGGCCTCGGCAACGCCGTCGGCTGCTTGCCGGTCCGCGCAAAGGCGTCAAACAGGATTGGCGCTGCCGCCGTGCGACCGGCGATGCCGGGCACCGGTGCTCCATCGGGTCTTCCGACCCAGACACCGATGGTCATTCGCCCATCGAACCCGATCGACCAGGCGTCGCGGTAGCCGTAGCTCGTACCGGTCTTGAAGGCGATGCGATTGTGCACGCCGTTCTCGGGCGGCGGCGTGCCCAACAGAACATTGCCGACCTGCCACGCAGCAACCGAATCGAGCAATCGCTCCGGCTCCCGCCCATCGCCGCGCTGGCTCTGGATTTCGAGCAGCGGCCGCGTATTGCCGAGCCGCGCCAACCCCGAATATAGCTGCACCAGATCCTGCAAGGTGATGCCGACGCCGCCGAGACCCATTGCCAATCCTGGCGCCTCGTCTTTCGGCAATACCAGATCGGCCCCCGCTTGCTTGAGCCGCGACGACAAGCGGCTCGCGCCGACACGGTCGAGCAGCGCCACGGCCGGAACGTTCAGCGACATTTGCAGGGCTTTCCGCACCGGGACGGTACCCTGAAAAGTCATGTCGAAATTTTCCGGCGCGTAGGAGCCGAAGCGGATCGGCCGGTCGTCGATCAGGCTTTCCGGGTGAACAAAACCATCTTCGAAGGCGAGACCGTAGATGAACGGTTTCAACGTCGACCCCGGAGAGCGCACCGCCCGGGTCATATCGACCTGCCCGGCGCGGCTGTCGTCGAAATAATCCGGCGAGCCGACCCGTGCGAGCGCCTCGCCGCTGGCGTTGTCGACCGCGAGAATGGCGACCGAGATATTCGGCCCCAGCGCAGCCGCGCGATCGCGCGCGAGCGTTTCAAGCGCCTGCTGCAAGGGCGCCTCCAGCGTCAGCGCAATGACAGGCTTGTTCTTCACCGATGCCATCGCCTGATCGGCCGAATGCGGCGCCAGGATCGGCATCGGCTTGCGCAGCTTCGGCACCGCTACAGCTTTTGCGATCGTCGCATCGGCCTCGGAGACGACGCCTTCTTCGACCATCCGGTCGAGCACGCGGTCACGGGCGGCGCGCGCCGCATTTGGATAACGATCGAGTCGGCGGTTTTCCGGCGATTGCGGCAGGGCCACCAAAAGCGCGGCCTCAGATAGCGATAGCCGCTTCGGCTCCTTGCCGAAATAAGCGATCGAAGCCGCACGAATGCCTTCGAGATTGCCGCCATATGGCGCCATCGCCAGATAGAGATCAAGGATCTGGTCCTTGCTCATCTGCCGCTCGATCTCGATTGCACGCACGATCTGTCGGAGTTTGGCTGAGATGGAGCGTTGCCGCCGCGGCTCCATCAGACGCGCAAGCTGCATGGTGATGGTGGAACCACCGGACACGATGTGACCGCGCGTCGCCAGTTGAAACGCCGCGCGTCCCAGCGCCAGGAGGTCGACGCCACCGTGCGAACGAAAGCGATGGTCTTCGTAAGCGAGCAACAATTTCAGATAGGTCGGATCGACGTCAGTCACGGCGTTTACCGGCAAGCGCCAGCGCCCGTCAGCCATTGCGTAGGCGCGCAACAACTTGCCATGGCGATCGACGATGGTTGTCGAGACGTCCCGCGCGTGCTCCAACGGCAGCGGCCCGAGTGAAATGACCCAACCGGCAAACATCGCTGTCAGGGCGAGGCCGATCGCGGCCAACACTTTCCATCCCGCAGTATGGCGAACGGGCCCGCCAGCGTGCACTTGTTCGGCCTCCGCGCTCATTTGGCCGGGCGCACCTCAACCGAACCTGTTCCGGTGCGGCCATAACGCGAGGGATTGTACATGTCCTCGACATAAGCCTGCGGCAGCACGTATTTTCCGGGCGAAACCGCTCGCACCACGTAGGCGACCGTAAAGATCGACTTGTCGTTGGCGGCGCGATCGATCGCCGCCGTGAAGCGGTCATCGCGGAACTCGGTGTCTTGCGGCTCCGCACCGTCTTCGATCCAGGCCAGCGTTCCGGTATCTCCGGACGAAACGAGATTCGGATTATCGATCTCGAAACCGGCCGGGAGATAGTCCGACACCATGATGTGGCCGAACTCCGGCTTTGCCTCGGTGACCTTCAGCACCACCGCGAAGCGATCGTTCTGCTTCACCTTCGAGACATCGGCCGGCTTGCCGTCGAGCGTGAAGTAGTTGCGCTCGACCTTAAAGCCGTTGGCCACGGCGGGCTCAGGCGTGATTGGCGAGCCGCCGACCGAAACCACCGCCTGGATCGGCGCGTCGCCGGTGTTGGTGATCTTGATCGGCTTGCCCGCCATCTCGGCCGACTTGTAGCTGCGATAGAGCGCGGTCTTGACGGACGCGCCATCGACATCGAGCGACATAGTTTCGTTAGCGAGCGCCCGCGACGCCAACACCAGCCAGGCGTTTTCCTGGGTCGAGGTGTAAGGCGATAGCCCGCGCGCCGCCTCGACGCGCGACACCGCCTGCATCAGCGTTGCTTTCGGCGCATTGCCTTCGCCGGCCAGCGAGACCAAGGCCGCTGCATCGCGCAAGGCGCTTCCATAGTCGACACGGCCGAATTCAAGCACGGGCTTTGGCGCGAGGCTGTCGGCAGCCGCAGCGTAGACCCGCTCCGCTCTCGCTCTGTCGCCGACCAGCGCGAGCGCAGCAGCAAGCTGAGCTTTCGCGATTGGCGTCGCCAGATTGTTCAGCTTGGTGTCGGCGAGATACCGCAAATCGCCGATCGGCGCTGTGCCGTTGCGGGCCAGCACGTAGAGGCCATAAGCGAGATTCTTGCCGCCGTCCTTTTCGGGCTCCTCGGCGTTCACAACCGAATTGCGAATGCGGTCGAGCGCAGTTCGGAACAAGACGTCCGGAACCGTAAAGCCCTTTTCTCGCGCCCGCGTCAGGAAGTCGGTCACGTAGGCATCGAGCCAGGGATCGTCGCCGCCAGCCGACCACAGGCCGAACGAACCGTTCGAGCCCTGCCGTGCCAGCAGGCGATCGATCGCATCCCGAATACGCTGGTCGATGGCGGTGTCCATCGCCAGATGCGCGCCGGCGGCGAGATCGTTGACGTAGAGCAACGGCATCGCGCGGCTCGTGATCTGCTCAGAACAGCCATAAGGATAACGATCCAGCGCCTTCAGGATGGTTGCCGCATCGAGCGCTGTCGAAAGGCTCGCTGAAATCGAGACCGCGCCGGTGCCTTCGACGAGATCGGAGAACATGTCCGACGTCAGCGTCAGGCTCTCGCCCTTCGCCAGCGTCCGGACCGAGCGGCGCGTGAGCACCTGCGTCGCAGGCTTCACGTCTAGCGCATAGTGCCGCGCCAGCGTCAGCCCGTTCGGCCCCTTGATGTCGACGTCGAGATTGGCTGTACCAGCGCCGCCGGCGTCGAGCGCAAGCGACATCGAGGTGCGCTGTTTGGCAGCGAGCTTCACGGTCGTCGCTGGATTGCCGCTGACCTTCACTGGCCCCGAAGCCTTCACATTGACGGTGTAATCGCCGGGCGCGCCTTCGACGTTGTCGAGATCGAAACTCATCGTGCCGTGGTCGCCGTTGAGCAGGAAGCGCGGCAACGTTGCCGTCAGCACAACGGGATCGCGCACGGTGACGTCGACCGTGGCCCGGCCGAGTTTGGTCGCGGTCCACGCCACCGCCATCACGCGCGCCGTGCCGGCGAATTCCGGAATATCGAAACTGACCTCTGCCGTGCCGTCGGCGGCGACCGTCACGATGCCGGAATAGAGCGCGAGCGGCTTCTGGGTGGGCGGGCTGCCTTGCAATTCGGCGCCTGAACTATCGCCACCGGTCTTGAGCTGGCCGCGGGTGCCCTGCATGCCGTCGATCAACTGGCCGTAGAGATCGCGGATTTCCGCGGTCAGGCGGCGCTGGCCGAGATAGTAGTCGTCTGGCGCCGGAGGCTTGTAGTTGGTCAGGTTGAGGATGCCGACATCGACTGCAGCCACGACGATCTTGGCGTCTTCGCCGGGATTGAGACCGGTCAGTTTCACCGGCAGCTTCATCGTGGTGTTGGGACGCACCAGCGCCGGTGGCGTTAGAGCGACTTGAAGCATCCGCGCCTTCTTGTCGATCCCAAACCATTTCAGCCCGATGGCCCGACCGGGCATGCGCAGCGCAGCAGCATCCAGCGGGCGCCGCAACGTCGCGACCACATACGCGCCGCTGCCCCAATCCCTGGCGACGGGAATCCTGACTTGCGCAGTCCCCTCCTTGACGTCGGTGGTTTGCGTGGTCAGCAGGCGATCGCCGAGAACGTTGATCGTGAGTTTGCCCGCGGAGCGCGCATTGACTGAGACGACCATCGTATCGCCGGACTGATATTCCGGTTTGTCGATTGACGTTTCCAGCAGATCCGGCGTGTCGGCGCTGCCATCGGAGTACCAGCCGACGTCGAACTGCACTGACGTCAGCGGACCGTCGGCATCGGTCGATTTCACGTCGAGGCGATAGCGTCCGGGCTGCGGCGACAGTGTGATGCGCGCCGGACGGTTGGCGGCAACCGTCACGTCGCCGTCGGCGACGCGTGATGTCGATTTAACCGGCTCATAATTCCAGGAGGAATTCTGGCGATACCATTGGTAGCGAGACTCAATTTTCAACAATTCGTAGCGCAGCCCGTCGCGCGCCAATGACTTGCCGTCGGGCGAAACGAATACAACGTCGAATGCAGCCTTGTCGCCCTCGGCGACGTTCTTGTCGCCGAACAGCGGCTTGACGCCGATCATGGCAGCGGTCGGTGCGACCGGCAGCACGATCTTGTGCTCCACCGCGCGACCGCCGGCTTCCGCCATGCGGATGAAGATTTGCGCTTCCTGTGGGCGCGTGGACGTCGGCGGCTTGGCGATGCTCACCGGAAAAGTCGCGACGCCCTTGGCGTCGGTTTCGGGCAGGTTCTCGATCGGGGTTCGTTCATTGCTGGCGTTCTCTTCGTCCGCCACGCCGAACTGATAGCCGGCAAAGCCAGGCCGCTCGTCAGCGGGCGCCACCAGCATGTCGCCTTCGAGCTGGAGCTCCGAGGCCGGTGCGCCGTAGAGGAAATGGCCGTCGACCTTAAGTTCGGCAGGAGCATCGACCTTGATCTGCGTGTCCTTGCTCGCAATGTCGAAGTCGATGCGTTCGGGGATGTAGTCTTCGACCATGAAGGTCGTCTCGCCCACCGAATTCCCCTTCGGATCGGTAAAGGCGCGCGCTCGCCAGGTCCCGGTCGGCACCGCGGAGTTGAGTGCAACGGCGAAAGTCCTCCCACCCGCGCCCTGATCGGGCAGCACAGCACGGCGGAATTCGACGCCATCGGGGCGCTCGATCACCAGTGTCAGCGGCCCGCCGGAGATGGCATTGCCGAGGCCATCGCGCAAAAGCGCTGTCAAATACACGGTCTCATTGGAGCGATAGACGCCGCGCTCGGCATATACAAAGGCGTCCGCACCCGAAGGCACCGCCCTGCCCGATACGCCGCGATCGGACAAATCAAAGGCGCTTGCCTTCAAACTGAGGAATGCGTAGTCGGCCTGGTCGGTCGACACCGTCAGCATCGCCGGCGAAAGCCCGCCTTCACCGCGTGAAAGGCCCGCTTCGAATACGGCATGACCGGCATCATCGGTCCTGCGCGTCGCGAGGATCTCGTTGTTGCGCGCGACCAGCCGGACTTCGGCCTTTGCCACGGCCTCTGTAGATGCCAGCGAATTCACGAACACATGGATTCCGTCGTTGCCGGAAAACGCGGCCAGGCCAAGATCGGAGACGATGAACCATTGCGTCGCCAGTCCGCCACCGCTGTCATCGTCGCCGGCGCCGCTGCCAGGGCCCTTGGCGGCAGCGGTCATGACGTAAACACCCGGCTGCATTGTGCCGAGCGCCTCATCGACCGGAAAAGCCGTCGTGACGTCCTGGTTGAGTGCCATCGCGGTTGCGAGCTGGCCGGACCAGACCTTGACGCCGCGCTCGTCGCCGAGGCTTGAGAGTTCGTAGCGGCTCAGCGCGCGCTGGAAATCGCCCTCGACCACCGAGTTGATCAGATTGCGGTCGCCGATCCGAAACACGTTGATATTGACCGATGGCGTGTTGACGCTGACGAGCGGAACGCCGCGCTGGCCGGTGCGCGGCAGCACGTAAGCGCGGCCGGTGAAGCGAACGAACGGCTTGCGATCGCGGACATAGATGTTGAACTCGGCCGACTTGGGCAGACCTTCCCTGACCGTCGACGGCAGGCCGGCGCGCAAATTGACGTTGTAGCGCTCGCCGTGCTTCAGACCATCGACGCAAAGCTGCTTGCCCTCGGACGTCAGCGCCGGGTTGTCGGCGCCAGCGAGTGCGACAAACGGCGTGAAGTCGGTGCGTTTGGCCAACTCTTCGGAGAACTGGAAGCAGGCCCGCGGCGAAGCTGAATCGGAATCGATCGTGTAATCGAGCAGCCGGAAGCCGTGCTCGTCGCGCATCTTTTCATACTGGCCGCGGACGTCAGCAACCTCGCGCAGATCGAGTGAGAGTCGCAGGCTATCAAGCGCCGGACGCCACAACTTGCGGTCAGACAACGCCCGGCCGAGCACAGCGAGCGCGTCCGCTTCGTCGCCCGCGTTTGTCGCGCGCTGATAGGCGATATAGGCGGCGGTCGAGGCGCGTTCGAGCAGGAACGTCTGCTCGCTGGTCGTGGCGGGGCGGATTTGGAAAATGGTGCGCGCCAGACGCAACCAGTTGCTGCTGTCATCGGGCGCGGCGGTGGCGATCTGGCCGAGGATCTGCAAACCGGTCCTGAAATCGCTGCGCCTGAAGGCGGCATCCGCATCCGCCTTCAGCGCGGCGCCGGATTTGTTGACGGCACCCGCCTCGCCCTTGATCTGGGCTTCCAGTTTGATCGCGGAATCGGCGAGGTCGTCGCGCTTGAACGGCTTGTCCGCCGCGTTGGCCGGTGTCACGCCCCCCGAAATCAAGGCAAACGACAGCGTGGCGCCAAGAATTGCCGCCCGAACCAGACCGATCATGATGGAGCTCCCGGTGCGGCGAATGCGCCGCCGATCAAAAGAAGTGCGTTAATAAGGTGACGGACTCGTGGCGGAGACAATGGCGGCCCAAAAAGTCGCATACGACATTTGTCGAAAGCCTCGAATCCTGCCGGCGCCGCCTCAGCGGTCGCCGCAGGGTATGGCCAGCCAACCTGTTCGGACGGCTCGCCCAGCCATTGGTCGTAAGCTTCCCATAACCGGTTCGGTACGACCGGGCCATGAATGCGAATTTTTTCACATTCGGTGGTATAAGCCCGGCCCGAGCGGTCCCATAGCTCAACTGGATAGAGTAGCGGATTTCTACTCCGCGGGTTGCAGGTTCGAATCCTGCTGGGACCGCCACGTCATTTCCTGCTCTGGTACTTTCAGGGGACTGAGCGCGATGGGGTCTGGAAATTGACTGTCCGGGAAGTCGCAACTGCACCTGCCTCGGTGGCTGCTGCGCGGACCCGGCCCGAGCCCCAAAATACCGGAATTTACCTGCTGATCGCAGGCTTTGGCGCCGCGTGGTGGCTGTTCGACCTTCTATCGCTAGGCTCGGTCAGCGCGCACTACGATCTCAGCGAGCTGTCCGAGTGGGCGCAGCATTTCGCCTGGGGCTATAAACACCCGCCTCTGAGCGCCGTTGTCTTCGGGCTGTGGTTTGCGGTTTTTCCGCGGACCGACTGGGCGGCCCATTTGCTCGCGGCAACCACAATCACCGCAACGCTTTTCGTTACGTGGCGCCTGCTTTGCGATCATCTCGATCGT
>Ga0307474_10003417_pt1 | contig 11421 bp, 10 predicted proteins | sample atmos_gasesECM1C_2_FD_203312 | JGI IMG/M metagenome (GOLD analysis project Ga0307474, IMG submission 203312) | Hardwood forest soil microbial communities from Morgan-Monroe State Forest, Indiana, United States - atmos_gasesECM1C_05 | ecosystem: Environmental > Terrestrial > Soil > Temperate... | reverse complement strand
CTTGCCGTCGCCGGTCTCGACCGGCGACCACTCGATCCCCTGCCCCGACGTCAGCGCCCGCGGCGAGCCGCCGGCGACGCCGACCCGCCACAGGTGCCGCCGGTCCTCGTCGGCGGGATCGGCGCCGTGCTCGTTGGCCGAGTACAGGACGCTGCCGCCGTCCGGGCTCATCACGGCTTCCTCGACGTCGAAATCGCCCGGGGTCAGCTCGACCGGCTGCCCCCCCGCCGCCGGGATGGAGTACAGGTGGTTGCGGCCGCCGGCGTTCTGCTCCGACGCGAAGACGATGCGGTCGCCGGCACCGTAGTAGAACGAATCGCCGGCGAACGGCGACAGCGAACCCTCGGGGCCGGTGCTGCTGCGCCAGATCTCGCGCGCCGCGCCGGTCGCCGGATCGCCCACCCACAGGCTCCAGGGACTCGGCTGCTCCGGGATGAGCGGCAGCTTCTCGGCAGCCGACGGCTCACGGATGAAGGCCAGGCGCGAGCCGTCGGGCGACCAGCGCGGCAGCTCGTCGCGGTCGACGCTGGGGGCGAGGTAGGTCACGCCCTCGGTCGCGAGGTCGTAGACCACGACGTAGGCATGGTCGCCGCGGTTGAGCCGGAAGGCCAGGCGCTTGCCGTCCGGCGACCACTGGGCCTCCGAGCTGTCGCCTTGGAGGCCGTTCAGCTGGCGCGCCGGCGCGCCGCTCGCCGCCCGCCCGCCGGCGGCCCCGGCCGCACCGCCCGCGGCCGGCGCGCCGGCCGCTGCCGGCGCGGCTACCGGCGCCAGCCATAGGTGGTGCCTGGCCGCCCAGACTGCCTGGCGGCCGTCGGGCGAGACCTGGACGTCCTCGCACCCCTCCTCGGCACAGCCCATGTCTCCGAGCAGCCGGGGCCTGGCCTTGCCGGCAACGCCGGCGTCGACCGCCAGCGCCCAGACCTGCTGCTTCGGCGCCTGCGCACGGCTGGTGGGATTGGCCGACTCGCCGGCCTCGTTGACCTCGGTCCCACGCACGTAGAGCACCGTCTTGCCGTCCGGGGTGAGGCGCAGGCTCGCGAGCGGCTGGCCGTCGTCGCCCTGGTAATGGGTGACCTGGCGGGGCACGAACGCCGGCCCGTCGGCGATCCAGACGTTGCGCTCGCCCCGGCGATTCATCACCCAGGCCACGCGCTCACCCTGGCGCGCGGCCGCCAGCTGATCTGGAAACGGCGCGCCGAGCACCTGCTCGAGGGTGAACGCAGCGGCGGCGGGCCGGGCCGTAACGGCGGCGACCGGCACCACGCACGCGACTGCCAGCACGACGAAGCTTCGCCTGGGCATAGGAGATCTCCGAGGTTGTTCGAGGGCGGAGTCTAACCCGCATTCCCAGGATCGGCTCGCAGCCCATAAGATCCGCCTTCACGTCGCAGGTACCGGGCGGCAGGTCGGCCTCTGGAGAGGTCGGCACCGCCCGCCGCGCGCGCCGCGGCTGCGCGCCGACCGTGTAGAGTAGCCCGCCAAGATGACCGAACAGCGCGGCGCCGATCGCGTCGAGGAGGCCGCCACCGGCCCGGCCGAGCGGACCGGCCCGGCTGAGCGGGCCGGCGAGGCACCGCGTGATCCGCTGCTGGCGCTCGACCCCTGGCTGCTGTTCCTGCTCGGCATGCTGGTGGCGCTGCAGGTGACGGGCGACCCGGCCTTCTCCACCCTGGGGCGGTTTTCGCGCTGGGACGGCGAGGTGGCGCGCACGGTGCTGGCGGTCGGAGCGGTCGGGACCCTGCTGCTGTTCCTGACCGCGGCGCTGGCACTGCCGGGCGGCACCGAGCGGCGGTCCTACCGCGCCTGGAAGCGGGCGACTCTCGCCGTCCTGGGAGTGCTCATCGTGGCGCTGCCGATCGCCGGCCGCGCCCGCCAGCGCTTCGCCAGCGGCCAGCCGCTGCACTTCGCCCACGACGGCGGCGTCATCCAGACCGAGGAATCCGCGCGCCTGCTGCTGCACGGGATCGATCCCTATGGCGCCGACTACTCCAAGACGCCGCTCGCCGGGGTGGCGATTCCGGGAATCCTGCGGCACAACCCCTACCTGCCCGCGAGCTTCGTGCTGCCGGCGCCGCTGATCGCGCTGGCGGACGCGGTCCACTGGCCGTTCGACCAGCGTCTCGTCTACCTGCTGCTCTACGCCGCCGGCGTCTGGCTTGCCCCGCTCGCCTTCCGCCATCGCGGCGCCGGCGAGCTGGCGCAGACCGCTTTCGCGCTCAACCCGCTGGTGGTGCCGTACGTGGTCGTGGGACGCAACGACATCTATGTCATCTCGTTCCTGCTCTTTGCCCTGGTGGCCCTGGCGCGGCGCCGCGCCCTGGCCTTCTTCAGCTGCCTGGCGCTGGCCTGCGCGCTCAAGCAGTTCGCCTGGTTCGTGGCGCCCTTCCTGCTGGTCTGCGCCTGGCGCACCTGGCCGCGTCCCACCTTGCGCCGGGGCCTGGCGGTCGGGGCGGCGATCTTCGCGTTGCTGGTGCTGCCGTTCTTCGCCTGGGGGCCCGCCGCTTTCGTCGACGACGTCTACCGCTTCAACGCCGGCCTGAGCCCGGACAGCTACCCGCTCGGCGGCACGCCGGGCTTCGGGTTCGCGATGCTCGCCGCGGCGTTGCGCTGGGCGCCGGATCGCGCGGCCTACTTCTCGCTGACCCCTTACCTGCTCTTGACCGCCCTACCCCTCGGCGTGCTGCTGATGGCGCGCCTGCTCCGCCGGCCGGGCGTGGCCCAGGCGATGCTGGGCGCCTTCCTGGTGTCCTTCTGGATCTTTTTCTTCTCGCGGGTCTTCAACAACAACTACTTCGGAGTCCTGGCCTTCCTGCTGCAGATGGGCGCGCTCGCCTCGGTGGACGCCGCCGCGGAGATCACTTCGCGACCCTGAAGGCTTTCGCGGCCACGGACTGGCCGTCGAGGAGAACCTCGATCTTGTAGTCGCTGGTGGCCAGGCCGACAGGATTGACGAGGTGGAACTCGGTCGCCGCGTCGCCGGTTGGCGCTATGGTCTTCGTTTCTTCGCCGGCCGGCTTTTCGGCGCCGCTGCGCGATACGGTCGACCACCGCACCGTGAGCTTGGCGCCGGGCGAGGCGCCGGTGGTGCCGACCGCGGCGTAGACGGTATCGCCCGGCGCGAAGGTGTCGGCTTCGGCGGTGACCTTGTGGTCGGCGCCGACGCTCTTGCCGATCGTCAGCGCGACGACCTTGAGCGGCGTTGCCGGCACTGCCGGCGCCGCGGCCGGCGCGGCCGCCGGCGCGGCGGCGGGAGCGGGGGATGTGCCGGCAGCCGGCTGCGCCTCCTCACTCTTGTGACAGGCGGCAAACGGCAGGACCGCGATCAGGAGCGCCAGGGGCGACAGGCGGAGGATGCGCTGCGCAAGGTCGGTCATGCGCGGATCATACATTGAGCAGGCTATGCTGAGGGGCCGGCCACGCCTGGCATCCGGCCCGCGCCGATGTCCTCCGGGATGCCTGCCCGCCGGGCCGCCGGGACCGCCGAGACCGCCGGGAGAGAAAGGATCTCTATGCTGCCGGAAACCACGGCCGTCAGGCTGCGCACGCAGCTCGATACCTTGCCCCTGCTGCTCGCCGGGGTCGACGACGATGCGCTCGAACGCCGGCCCGCGCCGGGGAAATGGTCGGCGCGCGAGCAGCTGGCACACCTGGCGCGCCATCACGAGGTCACCGGCGAGCGCCTGCGGCGCATCCTCGCCGAGCCGGAGCCATCCCTCCCCCGCTACCGTGCCGAGGAGGACCCCGAGTGGCCGCGCTGGGCGGCCCTGCCGCTTGCGGCGGTCACCGCCGAGCTCGCCGCGCGCCGCGCCGGCCTGGTGGCGGCAGTGGCGGCCATCCCGCCGGCCGACCTCTCGCGCCGCGGCGTTCACCCCGTGCTGGGAGCGATGCCGATCCCGCTGTGGCTCGAGTTCTTCCTGCTCCACGAGGCGCATCACCTCTTCTCCACCATGCAGCTGGTGCGAGCCGCACCTGCCGCCGGACAGCAGCGGTGACCTGAAAACCTGCACCTCGAGATGACACGGAACTTGCAAAGAACCTTGGCCCGCGAGACCATTCGCCCGGCCGTGAGAACCAGGAGCGGGGCGCGCAGCCCCGGGGAGAGCAAACCGGGCGCACCGCCGGGATCTCACGGCGATGCGCAGTCACAGGAGGGAACCATCCGTGGCGCATGACGAGACCATCACCCGCGAAAGGTTGATCGAGCTGCTCAACGAGGACCTCGCCCGCGAGTACCAGGCCATCATCTCCTACGTGATCTACAGCAAGGTGCTCAAGGGCGCCGCCTACATGAACATCGCCGCCGAGCTCGAGAAGCACGCCGGCGAAGAGCTCCAGCACGCGCTGACGCTCTCCGAGCAGATCGACTACTTCGGCGGCCAGCCCACCGCCAAGCCGAAGGCAGTGCGCACCTCGGACAAGGCCGAGGAGATGCTCAGGTTCGATCTCGAGAACGAGAACGAGACAGTCCGCAACTATCGCGACCGCGTGCGCCAGGCCGAGGCGCTGGGCGAGTACGCCCTGGCCGAGGACCTGCGCCAGATCCTGGTCCAGGAGCAGGACCACCAGATCAGCCTGGCCACCGCGCTGGGCATCGACGTGCCCAAGGAGGGCCTGGGCCGCGAGAGCGGCAAGGTGACGCCGGTCGCCGGCTGAGTACCGAGCCGCCGCCGCTCGGATCAGTTCGACGATGAACAGGATGGCGCGGCCGGCGGTCGCGAAGCGGCGGCGCTACTGCATCGCCGCCATCGGCGACAGCCGGGAAGCGCGGATGGCGGGATAGAGGCCGAAGCCGACGGCCAGCAGCAGGGCGGTGGCCCAGGCGGCGGCGAGGCCCAGCGGATTGACCACCAGGCCGTAGGGGAACTTGTCGGCCAGGGCGCGGCAGAGGACGCTGCCGGCCAGCGTGCCGCCCAGGGCGCCGAGCGCGGCCAGGACCAGGGCCTCGAGCAGGAACTGGGTAAAGATCTGCGGGTCGGTGGCGCCCATCGCCTTGCGCAGGCCGATCTCGTAGCGGCGGTCGGCGAGCGAGATCAGCATCACCGAGAGCACCCCGACCCCTCCCACCAGCAGCACCGTGCCGGCGAGGCTGAAGAGCACCACGCGCCAGCCGTGCATCTGCTGGAGGAAGTTCTGGTAGGAGCGCGCCGCCTCGGCGTCGAGGTTGACGATCTCGACGTCCTCGATGCCGTGGTGAGCCTGCTTGGCGCGGCCGACGAGCAGCGCCGAGACCTCGTCGAGGTCTTTCTTCTCGCGCAGCTTGACCCCCAGCTTCGCCAGGCGATGCTCGGAATCCATCCGGTCCATGTAAGTGGTCAGCGGGATGAGCAATCCGTTGGCGTCCATGTAGTTGTCTTCGCTGAAGATCTGCTCCGGCGCCTGCACCCCGACCAGGCGGAAGCTGACGCCGTCTGCGACCACGTCGCGGCCCACCGGGTCGGCGCCCGAGAAGAGCTTGGCGGCAAGGGTGGCCCCCGCCACCGCCACGGTCGAGTGCCGCCGCACGTCGTCGTCGGTCAGGCCGCGGCCCAGGCCGATCGGCCGGTTCATCAGGCGCGCATAGTCGGCGTCCACACCGGTGACGAAGACCTTCTCGCTGCCGCCGGGGAGGCGCACCGCCACGCTCTTGAAAGCCCGCGGCACGAAGCCGGCGATCCCCGGAAACGCCGCGGTCACGCGCGGCAGGTCCTCGTAGCGCAGCCCCGGGCTCATCGCGAAGCGCTTCTGGTCCTCGGTGGTCTTGGGGTCCTTGGGCGCCAGCATCACCGTGCCGTCCCAGCTCATGCCGGCGAAGCCGGTCGTCACCTTGTCCATGATGCCGTCGAGCACCGAGGTCATCACGACCAGCGCAAAGACGCCCAGGGTCAGGAGACTGAGGGTCAGCAGCGAGCGCAGCTTGTGCGCCCACAGCTCGAACAGGCCGCCGGTCACCACCTCCGCCACCAGGTTGAGCTGGGCGCCGATGCCGCGGCGCGCCGGGCGCTCACTCATAGCGCAGCGCCGCCATCGGCGACAGGCGGCTCGCCTTCCAGGCCGGGTACAGCGCGAAGAGGAAACCGAAGGCGCCGGCCAGCGCCGCCGCCCAGCCGAAGCTCGCCACCGAGATGGCGAGCGGCACCCCGATCGAGGCGGTGATCGCCTTGGAGAAGACGACGCCGGCCACGAGCCCCAGGCAGGTGCCGAAGAGCGTCATCAGCAGGGCCTCGGTCATGAACGCCTTGAAGATCTCGCCCCCCGAGGCGCCGATGGCCATCTTGACCCCCACCTCGCGCACCCGGTCCTTGAGCGAAGCCATCTGGATGTTGACGTTGACCATGCCCCCGCCGAGCAGCGCCAGGATGCCGGAGAGCAGGAAGATGACGTTGTAGACGTCGCCCTGGCTCAGCATGCGCTTGATCCGCGCCGCCACGTCGTCGAGGCGGAAGTCGCGCTGCTGGCGATGGCTCGCCTTGAGCTGCGATTCCAGCGAGCGCGAGAACAGCGCCATGGCGTTGAGGTCGGGGATGCGGAAGGTCACCCGGTCGAGGCGGCGGTAGGCGTCGCCCTGCATCCGCCGGGTCACCAGGGTGGCCGGCACCGCCACCAGGCGGTTGCGCCAGGCGAACAGGTTGTTCTGGCCGTCGTGAAAGCGGAAGACCTTCTCGCGCAGCACGCCGACGACGGTGACCGGCACGTCGCCGATGCGCAGCGGCCGGCCGACGATCTCGCCGGTCGGGAAGAGGTCGGCCGCCGCCTCGCTGCCGAGCAGCGCCACCGGCGCGGCGGTCTCCATGTCGTGGAGCGAGAAGCGGCGCCCCTGCTCGAGGTCGTAACCGTTGAGCGCCAGGTAGTCGCCGCCGACGCCGGTCACCTGCCGTTCCTGGTCGGCGAGCTGCGAGCGCACCCGCGCCCGTAGGAGTTTCTGCTCGCTGACGGCGCCGACCAGCTTGGCGTCGAGCTCGCGGCCGCGCTCGGAGTCGGCGGCGCGAAGGCCCAGGTTGGCCGTCTGCAATGCGGTCGGCGAGCCGTCGTCGATCACCTCGGACGGCAGCACGTTGAGCTTGTCGAGGCCGCCGATGCGCACGAAGAGCCGCTCGGCCTGGCGGCGCTGGCTGTCGGAGATCGAGAACCCTCCCACCACCGAGGCGACGCCCAGGATGACGCCCAGGGTCTGCAGCACCGCCCGCGGCAGGTTCTCGCGCAGCTCGATCCAGGCGCTGCCGAGCCGCTCGGCCCAGGCGCCCTGGCCGTTCACGCGGCGTCCTCGTCTGCCTCGGCGGCGGGCGATGGCTGGCCGGCGCTTGCCACCTCCGCGGGCGGCGCGGCACGGACGAGACCGTCGTGGATCTCGACCCGGCGCTCGGCCATGGCCGCCACCGTCGGATCGTGGGTGACCAAAAGCACCGTGTTGCCGCGGGCGTGCAGCTCGCGGAACAGCGCCAGCACCTCGTGCCCGGTCTGCGAGTCGAGAGCGCCGGTCGGCTCGTCGGCCAGCAGCAGCGCCGGGCGGTTGGCCAGGGCGCGCGCCACCGCCACGCGCTGGCGCTGGCCGCCCGAAAGCTGCGCCGGCAGGACGTCTGCCTTGTCGGCGATGCCGACCTGCTCGAGCAGCTCGTCCGCGCGCCTGCGGCGCTCGCGGCGGCCGACCCCGGCATAGAGCATCGGCAGCTCGACGTTGCGGCGCACCGATGCCCTGGGCAGCAGGTTGTAGCTTTGGAAGACGAAGCCGATCTTGCCGTTGCGCACCCGCGCCAGCTCGCCGCCCGAAAGGTCGTGGACCCAGCGGCCGGCCAGCGAATAGGTGCCGCCGCTCGGCGAGTCGAGGCAGCCGAGGATCGCCATCAGCGTCGACTTGCCCGAGCCGGAGGGCCCGACCAGCGCCACCAGCTCCCCCTCCTCGACCGTCAGGTCGATGCCGCGCAGGGCGTGCACGGCGTTGCCGTTGCTGCCGAAAACCTTGGTGAGCTGGTGGGTCTCGATGATGTTGGGCATGGTTGGTGTCCCGCGCGGGCCGCGAAACGGTGGCTGGCCAGCGGCATGGCGGCTCAGTTGTTCTCGTCGTCCTTCTCGACCTTCTTGCGCGTCGGGTCCTCGAGCGAGACCTGCTCGCCCGCCTGCAGGGATTTCCGGGAGGCCAGCACTTCGACGCGTTCGAGGGTGGCGATGCCGGCGCTCACCGGAACGGGCTCGAAGTAGTCCTGCCAGTGATCGGACAGCCAGACGAACTTGTTGCGGCCGGCCAGGCCGTCGCGCGCCTTGGCGATCGCGTCCGTGGACAGGCCCGTCTTCAGGCGGTAGGCCACCGGGTGACCGTCCCGGCGCTGCAACGCCTCGAGAGGGATCGACAGCGCCGCGGCGCGGCGGTCGCCCAGGATCTCGACGTTGGCGCTCATGCCGGTGTGGAACGAGGCTTCCAGCGCGTCGAGCGCGATCTCCACGTCGAAGACCTTGATCTTGTCCTGCAGCTTGGCGGCCGGCGCCACGAAACGCACCCTGCCGGTGAAGGTCTTCTGCGGATAGGCGTCGAGCGTCACGCGCACCGGCTGGCCGACGCTCACCTTGGCGATGTCCACCTCGTTGAGCTTGACGCGGATGATCATCGACTCGAGGTTGGCGACGGTGAACAGCACCGTGCCGTCGCTGAACGAGGAGACGCCGGAGGTCACGGTCTGGCCGAGCTGGATGCCCTTGGTGATCACCACCCCGGCCATCGGCGAGGTGACGCGCGCCTGCTGCTTGGAGGCGTCGCCGGAGATCGGGATGCCGCGGTCCTCGACGATCTGGTAGCGGCTCCTGGCGGAGCGCAGGTCGGCGGCGGCGAGGTCGCGCCCGGTCACGTACGGGCGCAGCGAGTCGCGCGGGAGCAGGCCGTTGTCGAACAGCGCCTGCTGGACCGCCAGCGCGCGCTCGGCGTCGTGCAGCTTGACCTCCGCCTGCGCCACCGCGCCCTGGACGTCCGAGAGGGTCTGCGCCTGGTTGACGTCGGGCTCCACCTCCGCCAGGACCTGGCCGACCTTCACCGCATCGCCTTCACGCACCCGGATCGCGGTCACGCGCCCGGAGACGGCCGACTTGACGTCCACCTTGTCGACCGGGTCGAGCGCGCCCACCTCGCGCACGCTCACCTGCAGGTCCTCGGTCTGTACCTTGCCCAGCCGGAACGGCAGATCGTCGCCGCCCGGCTTGGCCGCCTTGGTGCTGCGCACCGCCGCGATCAACGCCCCCGCTCCGAGCACCAACGCCAGGCTGCCGAGCAGCCATCGCTTTCTCATGATCCCCTCCTGAAAGAAGCGCCGCATCGAGGTGCTGGTCATCCGGTTGGACTGGGCGCTGGCCGGTTCCACTGGCTGTCTGTCTTACGGCATGAGGGTATGCGTTGTTTCAGGGCGCCGCCGGCAACCGGCTTGCCCGTGCGACAATGAGACATTCCCCGGCGGGGAGAAAGGCCAGGAACCCGATGGCTCAGATCGGCGCTGATGGACGGAGCGGTCAGGGCGGCGAGGACCGGAAGATCCAACGGATGAGTGCGACGGGAGCCGGGGGCCTGTCGCGGCGCCGGTTCGCCCAGCTGCTCGGGGCGGGGGCCGCCGCGGCGGGCGGCGCCGGGCTGGCGACGGCGGCTCCGGCAAGGGCTGCTGATTGGGCGCCCGCGGCTTGGCGGGGTTGGCGCGGGGCTTTGGCGCCTGGGGCCGTGCCGGCTCGCGCGGCCAAGGCTGCCGGCGAGGTGGTGCGGCTCTCCGCGAACGAGAACCCTTACGGCCCGTCGCCGGCCGCCTTCGACGCCATGCGTGAGGCGTTCGGGCTGGCCTGGCGCTACCCCGACGAGCACGTGAACGCCCTCGGCGAGGACCTGGCGCGGCTGCACGGCGTCGAGGCCGGGCAGGTGCTGCTCGGCGCCGGCTCGAGCGAGATCCTGCTGGTCGCCGCGGTCGCCTGCACCGCGCCGGGACGGCCGGCGGTGGCGGCGGCGCCGACGTTCGAGCTGGTGCCGCGCCATGCCCGGCGCCACGGCGCCGAGGCGCTGGCGGTGCCGCTCACCGCCGACTTTCGGCACGACCTGCCGAAGATGCTGGCGGCCGCGCCCGACCCCGGGCTGCTCTACGTCTGCAATCCCAACAATCCTACCGCCACGATCACTCCCAAGGCGGAGCTGCGGGCGCTGCTCGCCAGGGTCCCGGAACGGACCGTGGTGCTGGTGGACGAGGCCTATTTTCACTTCGTCGACGATCCGGACTTCGAGAGCGTCATCCCCCTCGTCGCCGCCCATCCCAACCTGCTGGTCACCCGCACCTTCTCGAAGATCTACGGCATGGCCGGCCTGCGCTGCGGCTACGCGGTTGCGCAGCCCGCCCTCATCGCCCGGCTGCGCGAGCACCAGGCCTACGACAGCGTCAACGTCCTCGCCCTGGCGGCGGCGCGGGCCAGCCTGCGCGACCAGGAGCACGTGAGCCGCGGCAGGCGGCTCAATCGCGAGGTCAGGGCCGCCGTCTGCGCCCAGCTCGAGCGCCTGGGCTTCGCCACCATCCCGTCGTCCGCCAACTTCATGATGATCGACCTGCGCCAGCCGGTCGGCCCCACCATCCAGGCGCTGCGCCAGCACGGCGTGGACGTGGGGCGCGAGTTCCCGGCCCTTCCCAACCACCTGCGGGTGACGATCGGCACCGCCGACCAGATGCAAGCCTTCGTCGCCGCCTTCGGCCAGGTCGCCCCCAGCCGCGGCTGAGGCAAGGAGCGGAGGCAGCTTACCGTCCTTCAGTTCACGACATCCGCCCTACCCTTCACAGGGCAATAATCAACTTGGCTCACCTGCGGGACGCTCAGAACGCCGCTATGCTGATGCCGCAAGACCTTTCACAACCCAAATTGGCTCCTAACGAGAGCAAAGAGTAATTGCTTCAGTATGTCCAGGGTGACGCCACCAGCCTTGTCCTTGATCATACCTGTAGCTTTGTTCCACGTCGTATCGCTGCGCGCTGCGTCTGCAAAGTCGTGCCCGGCTGCTGTCAGATTATGAATCCGCCAGTCCGGTGACGTGTCGGTCGTGTTCGTCGCATCAAATCCCTCAGCCAAGCCTGAGTCAATGATCAGGTAGCTGTGATAACCGATTTCCTCGTGAGAGTAGCCATCAATAATGACATCTCCGTGAGTAAATCCAGTGGGACCGTCTTCGACGGTCAATATGATTTTACGGATTAGGTTGAAGTCGCGCTTCATGGGTTGTTACGCTCGTGGTTTCTTGGGCGGAAGGTGGCGCCGCTCCCGATAGAGCCGTTCTTGCTCTTCAATCTCAGACTTTGGAACGTTGACGATCTTGCGGGCGAAGTCTACGAACCGGTCGAACGTCGGGGACGACGGCAGCGGTGGCAACTATGGTACGTCGCCGGGCAAGAGGACTTCGAGGAGACCAGCAAAGAACTCGGCGTCGTCCTCTTCGTCGTTGTGGGG
>Ga0307474_10003415_pt1 | contig 11423 bp, 11 predicted proteins | sample atmos_gasesECM1C_2_FD_203312 | JGI IMG/M metagenome (GOLD analysis project Ga0307474, IMG submission 203312) | Hardwood forest soil microbial communities from Morgan-Monroe State Forest, Indiana, United States - atmos_gasesECM1C_05 | ecosystem: Environmental > Terrestrial > Soil > Temperate... | reverse complement strand
AAAATCGGTCAGAGACTTCAACTGCTGCCAACTGGCCAATCCTCGAGAGATCCCGGCAAATGTCCGCCAGATCGATAACCCTGGTTTCTCCACAGTGCGAGAAGACGCTGCTCGAGAGAACCGATATTCCAAAATCGATATGGGTCATGTCGGGTCGCCAACGCGTCTTGTCGTACTCGATCACCTCACCGTTCCTGAACACGATGTTGCTTCTGTCCCAGCGACCGTCATTGCGCAGCACCGTCATGAGCGCCGGACGCCGCGCGAGTTCGAATGCCGTTTGAATATCAACGAGTGAACAGCGTAGATAGGAATCACCATTCAGGACGAAGAAGCTATCGCCGAGCAACGGCAGGGCTTGCTTGAGCGCGCCGCCCGTGCCCAGCAATTCACTGCCATCGAATGAGTATTGGATGGCGAGACCGAATTGGCGGCCATTGCCCACCGCCGCCACCACTTGATCGGCAAGGTGACCCAGGCACAGAACGACTCGATCAGCGCCTTGCGTCCTCAACAACTCGAGTTGATGAAAGATGAAAGGTTTGCCGGCGATGCTGAGAAGCGCTTTCGGCAGGTTGCGCGTCATCGGATATATACGGGTAGCGAGTCCGCCGGCGAGTATGGCAACGGGAAACATGCTCAGGACAGAACGACCCTGGTGCCTTCGAAGTCGAATCGGAAACGGACTTCTTCCAGACCCGCCTCAGCCATGCTCTGCCGCAGTCGGCTGCGGTCCGCCGCATAGAACATCAGGAAGCCGCCGCCACCCGCACCGACCAACTTTCCGCCCACAGCGCCATTACTCATGGCTAGTGAGTACCATTTATCGATCTGTGGGTTGCTGATTCCGCCGGAGCGGCGCTTTTTTTGCTGCCAATGTTCATCCATCAATTGGCCAAATTGCTCCAATTGGCCGGATTCCAATGCATCCCGGCTGCGATAGCCCAGCGCCTTCACATAATCGAGATTGCGCAGCATATCGGCATCGCCGGTCAGTGAACGGACATGCTGATCCTTCAAAATGCCCGCGGCGGTTCGGTCATAGCCGGTGAAGAAAAGCAGCAGATTGTCCTCAAGATCGAACATGGTCTTGCGGGAAAGTCGCAAAGGCTGAACCGTGACTCGGTGGTCTGTGTGGAAGGTCAAACAGGTAATTCCGCCGAATGCCGCAATGAATTGGTCCTGTTTGCCGATCGGATCGCCCAGGCGGTTGATTTCAATTTCGCACGCCAATTCCGCCAGTTCTTGGGCGTGAACTATCTTGCGTTGGTGCGTGTACAGCGCCTTCAATAAAGCCGTGGTAAAACTGCCGGAAGAACCCAGGCCGGTTCCCGCTGGAATATCCGCCAGCGTGGTGATTTCTATTTGCGGGGTATCGAGGTTCTGCATCGCAAGCGCTTCACGAATGATGCGATGCTTGACGTCGGCGACCTTCTCGACATGCTCCAAAGAGGAATATTTAAGGTAGATACCCGGGCTGAAAGGGCGCATTACGCTGACGTAAACGTACTTATCGATCGCGGCAGCGACCAAAAACCCCTCCTGGGAACCGTAGTAGGAAGCAAGGTCGGTGCCGCCGCCGCCCAAAGTAATGCGCAACGGGCTACGCGCGATGATCATATCCGGAATCCTTGTAGAGTTTGCCTACCACGGCAAGCGCCGCGATCGCGTCATTCAGCCCTGCTGACGGCTCGCGTGAGCTGCGGATATCCTCGAAAAACTCGGCCATTTCGATTCCCCAGGAGTTGTCCTGCATCGGATATTCCCAGATCGTGGTTTCCGGCGGCCCCATATCGGGCAAGTTCTTGTACCAAAAAAGTTTTTCGACGCCATAGCTGCCGCCAAGTCCCTCGACCTGGAGCTTGCCGTCGCGACCGTAGAGCTCCCACGAGAAGGTATTTTTCCATTCGGTGCAGCTGACATGCATGAATGCGGCCTGTTGCGCCGCCGTCTTGAGCAGCATAAAGCCGTTGTCTTCGACCGGCATGTCCCAAAAATACGTGTGCGCGAAGCCGCTAACCTCAACAAAGTCGCCAAGAAACCAACGCGCCAAATCAATCAGGTGAACCCCTTGATCGATCAACTCGCCGCCTCCGGAGCGCAGCGGCTGTGCACGCCATTCGCGATCGTACCCGGGCCGGCCGCCGTGTCCGTAGCGCGCGCGGACGAAAAGCAAGGGCCCCAATATCCCCGAGTCGACCAGACGTCTTGCTTGCTGGAATGCACGGTGATAGCGATGATTGAATCCCACGCGCACCCGCACATTGTGTTTAGCAGCAAGTTCCGGGAGATCCCGCAATTCATCGGCATGTCGAGCGGCAGGCTTCTCTACCAGCACGTGAATCCCCGCGGCTATCGCCACTCGCGCAATCTCCGCTTGCACGTCCTGCGGCGTGGCGATGACTACGGCATCGATGTCGCTGCCATCCAGCAGCGGGCGCCAATCGGTCCCTGCCGCGCAGTCCGGCTGGAGAGAGGCGAGGTGCTCCGCACGCGCCAAATCCGTATCGACGCAGTGCACCAACGAGGCGTTGCCGAACTGTTGCGCCCGTTTTCTTCCGATCGCGCCGCACCCTATGATGGCTATGTTCATTCGTCTTCCCGCCAAGCCAGGCCGCGATCCTTGGGCACGATGCGACGCAATGTATAAACATCAGTCGCGTTCAAATCGGCCAGATGCTCCGGTAGTAATTGCCACGGATCCCAGGCTGCGCTGATCAGCTTGCCGGTGACGCCGTCGCTGAGTCGCGAGGCCAGAAATACACAAAGCTCCGCGCCCTTGGACAGCGGCACACCGCCGTCTTGCTTTTGCTGCCGCGCGCGGGCGTGGAATGCCGATCCGATGAGGTCAGGGCCGGCAGCCAAGAACTCATCCAATATACGGGTGTCCAGGGCGCCGGGTGCGACGGCATTGACATCGATATGGTGCGCGCGCGTTTCCTCCGCGAGCGTTTCCATGAAACGGATGACGGCCGCCTTGGAGGCGGCGTATGCGCTCAACATGGGCAGCGGATTGGTCGCGCCGCCGCCGGACAATTGGATGATTTTCCCGCGTTTCGCCTGCTTGAAGTGCGGCAATACCGCGCGACTCAATAAGACCGAACCCAGTAGATTTATCTCAATCGTGCGGATCCACTCCTGCCAGTCCGAGGATTCGACACTGCCGATGGGACCCGCGATGCCGGCGTTGTTCACCAAGATGTCCAGGCGGCCGAACTCTCTAAGCGCTGTTGCCACGATCGCCGTAACATCCTGCGCTCGAGAGACATCGGCGGCCAGTGCCAGCACGGACTGCCCAGTCCCCGCCAGCTTCTTCAACTCAAACGTCGCTCGCTCGAGCAGCTCTTCGTTGCGCGCACATATCATCAAGCTTGCGCCGGCCTCAAGATATTTCCTGGCGATCTCAAAACCCAGTCCTTGGCTGGCACCGGTAACAATGGCATATCGCTGTTCAAGTAATTTAGGCATCGTGTCTCCGATCCTCGAGGGGCATGCCCACCGCAAAGTACCTCAGAAGCCCCTTCGAACCCGCCAAGTTCGTCAAAAAGCGATTTGCGTCAAGCACCACAAGACCAGCGTGCGTCCGTATTGATTCATCGGTAATGACGCCGCGATATACAGGCCATTCGGTTGCCAATACCAGGGCATCGGCCCCTTCAAGTGCCGAGATAGGGTCATCGAAGCGGCGCAACACGCCGGACCAGCGCGCTGGAAGAGCCGGTACAGCGGGGTCGTGCACCCGAATCGTCGCACCCTGGCGAACAAGCCAATCGCAAAGATCCACCGACATCGAACCCCTAAGCGTATCGGTGCCTGCCTTGTACGTAAGCCCCCACACCGCGATGGTCAATCGCCTGAGATCGACAAAAAGATCGAGAAGCTTCTCCTGCGCCCAAGATTTGTGCGCGTCATTGCTCGGCAACACCGACGACAGCAGCGAAGTCGACAGGTCATTCTCGCCCGCAACTTGATTCAAAAAGCCGATGTCACGTGCCAGCGTACCTCCGGCAAACGCGCCGCCGGGCGCCAGATAGGCGCGCGCACCTATCCGCGGTTCGCTTTTCAGTCCTCGTTCCACTTCCTTCGCGTCCGCGCCTACCCGCTCGCAAATCAAAGCGATTTCGTTTGCGAACACGACCGACGCTGCAAAAAAGGAATTGATGGCATGCTTGGTCATTTCGGCGGATTCGACCGACATCCATTCGATCGAGTCGGTGATCGAACTGATAACTTGTCGCAGTAGGTCTTTATCGGTATCGGATCGAATTCCGACGACGACTCTGGCGGGATGCAGAAAATCATTCACTGCATGTCCCAGGCGCAGGTTTTCGGGGCTATAGGCAAATCTGGATGGCCGATTGTGTCCATGCGACCTCATCGTTTGCTCGAGACGATGAATTGAGCCAATGGGCAATTGCGAAGAAATCAGCACCAACAGATCGGTGCGCATTTCGAGCAGTGCACGCTCAATTTGTTGTACTACAAAATTCGCGTCTGCCTTGTCCTGCGCGTCGACGGGTGTGTCGTAGGTAACCCATAGCAGGTCCAAATCTATCGCGTCACTCATCGCTGAAGAGAAGCGTAGATTGCCCGATGCCAAGCCTTGCGCGATCAACTCGGCAAGTCCCGTTTCAAAAACAGGTGCGACGCCCCTGTTCAAATCCGTCACCCTCTGTTCATCGAAATCGAGTCCGATTACCCGGTGGCCCAATGCGGCCAAACCGGCGGCCGTCACCGATCCCAGATGCCATAGACCCAGGACGCCGATATTCATTGGCGCGTTTCGAGAACGTGCGGGTTGGCTCTGAGATATTCCACCGTTCTTACGATGCCTTCCTGAATCGTGAGTCGCGGTTTCCATCCCAGTGAACGAATCCTCGTCGTATCAAGAAAGATGAAAGGGTTGTCGCCGATCCATCCACGCTCACCGCCGCCGTACTCAATTTTCGGCGTTACCCCGAGCGTCTCGCAAATCCATCTGATGGAGTCATTTACCGTGCAATAGCTGTCGGTGCCGAGATTCAGAACATTCACTTTCTGCTCCGATCGCTGGATGGCGAGAAGCATGGCATCGATGCAGTCCCGCACGTAAAGATAGGACTTGCGTTGCTTCCCGTCGCCGAGCACCCGAAGGATGCTCGGGTCAGCGTGGAGCTGTTTGTAGAAATCAAAGACATGGCCGTGTGTATAGCGTTCGCCCAAAATCGACACAAACCTGAAAATGTAAGATTGAAATCCGAAGCCATTGCAATATGCAGTGATCAGGCCTTCGCCCGCCGACTTGGATGCGCCATACAGAGAGGTTTGGGTGGGGAAGGGCGCATCTTCAGGTGTGGGAATTGCCAAAGACTCTCCGTACACCGAACCCGAGGAGGAGAACGCGATCCGAGCCACGCCACTCTGGCGCATCGCCTCCAGCACGTTGTGCGTGGCCAGGGTATTTTGCTCCAGATCCCGGCGCGGGTGATCGGTACCAAAGCGCACATCCGCGTTGGCCGCCAAGTGGAATACAAACTCCGCACCCATCATTGCCTCGGAGAGGGCGGCCTGGTTCAGAACATCCCCGCGCGCCAGGCGAAAGCCGGCGGATCCGGACGCGACTCGCAGAAAGCTCTCCTGCCCGGTGGAGAAATTGTCGTAGCCAACCACCACATGGCCGTCGGAAAGAAGCCGCTCGGTCAGCGTACTGCCGATGAAGCCGGCGCAACCGGTAACGAAATAACGCAACTTGGTTTCCAATGGCTTTTGGAGGCCGATAATGACTGAAATTGACAACAACTGGTATTGCGTATCATCTTGTATGATCTCAAATGCACCTGTTCTTTAGCCGACCCGTCGCGATTCTTCTGTTTGCCGCCCTTGCATTCGTTCTCACGGTGCGCGGTTTGGTGCCGGCAATGTCCAAAGTCGACAGCGATTTCCCCGGCTATTTCACCGCCGCGAAAATCGTCGTGGAAGGCGGAGACGTAGCGCGGCTATACGATAACGCGTGGTTCCAAGACCAAATGCGCCTTTACCGCATAGGCAAGCCCTCCGAAGGGAAATTCTCCCCCTTTCCACCGCCCACCGCATTGCTGCTCGTTCCTCTCGCCCAACTGGAGCCGCTCAATGCCCTGCGAGTCATGACCGGGGTGAGTGTTCTATGTCTTGTCTATGCGATCGTTCTACTGGCCAGGATTCTGTCGTGGAGCTTGATCGATTCGGCGGTGTTCATCTTGTTATCGGGTAATGCCGTCATCGGTGCGTTGCGTCTCGGACAGCCCTACATTCTGGTTTCTTTGACCTGTCTCCTCGGATACTACGCATACCTCAAAAGAAGGCCGGTGCTGGCCGGAGTGTGCTTCGGTCTTTTCGCCCCGATCAAATACTTCCCCGTGGTCATACTCGCTTATTTTGCATTTCGAAAGGAATGGAAACTGATTCTAGGTGGAGCGACCGCAATTCTGGCCGTGGCATTGACCAGCATCGGCGTCCTGGGATGGAAGATTCACGAGGACTTCCTATCCTCGGTCCTCGGAAATCATCTCGTTGCGAACATGAGCATGCAGGACCCTTTTACCGCCAGTTTTCAGTCATTCGATACGCTGTTTCGGCGGCTGTTCCTGTTCGATGCGGCGTTGAATCCTGAGCCTTGGATGGCATTGCCTCGTCTGCAAGTCATCGGCGTTATCATCGCCAAGGCTTCGATTTTCCTGGCAGCGATTGCGACGCTGGTCAAGCTAGCTCGAAGCGCCGGCGGAAACGCTGCTGCACCGTCCATTGGGCTCCTCGGTGTCCTCACGTTGCTTCTCGCACCGGCGACCGCGACTTATCACTTCGCTCTGCTCTGGTTACCCGTGGGGTTGCTCGTCGATTATTTCTTTCGCATTGGCACTCCCATGCGCGCGTACTTGATTCTGGGAATCTATGCGCTCATCGGATTCTTTCCGTATCGCTTTACCATTCCATTTGAAGGGCACGGCGGACTCACGGTGCTGGCCTATCCGAGACTGTTGCTCCTTTTGGCGATGTTCACCGCCTGCGTCTATTTCGTTTGGAATCGAGCGGAGCCTGCGGCAGCACTCCCTGACGACAGCCCGTATCCCGCAACGGGTTCATAAGGCTCCGGCGCCGCGGCGCCTGCGGTAGGCATCAACCAGGCGTTGAGGCACGTAGGGGCGCAGTGGCATCTTCACCAGTGCGAGCCACCACAGGGGATTGCCCCATGAGTATGGCAGGGCCCGGCACAGCGCGCGCAACATGCCGGCGGTGTTACCGAGCGATGCGTGCCTGGCAGCCAGCGTCAGCGCGTTCCGGGTGCGTTCCGTGCGCAGCAGCGCGCGCCTGTCGTTGTTGACCAGCGTTTGCAATTTCTCCAACGAGTGATCGCGGCCCGTGAAGGCGATCTCCCAGTCCAGGGAATAATTCGCTTCGTGGCGACGCACTTGCACGAGTGGTTCGTCGAGTAGAGCCACATTGCTCATCAACGCCAGCCGCAGCCACAAGTCGTAATCTTCGCCGGAGCGAATGGTCTCATCGAAGCCGCCGGCCCTTACGACCAATTCCCGCTCCGCGAGCACGCTCGGGGTGCGGATCACCACGGGGCCGGTCACGAGACGCTCGAAGATTGCGCCATCGCAGGGGAGCCAAGGACCGAAGAGCGGCTCGGTCAGGGTCTGTCCGGAGCCATCGATGTGGGAAATTGCCGTATAACACCAACCGCACCCGGGCCGAGCGCGCAGAATCGCGACCTGCCGGGCCAGCTTGTCGGCCGCCCACAAATCGTCGGAGTCGAGGAATGCGACATAGTCTCCTCGCGCCTCGCGCAGCGCGGCGTTGCGGACGACGGCGGGGACGCCGGTATGCGTGAGCCACAGCACCCTCACTCGGTTGTCGGCTTCCAGTGTGCGCAGATAGCCCCTAGTCTCGCCGTCCGAGCCATCGTCGGCGACGATGAGCTCCCAATCCTGGAAGCTTTGGCGATAAACGGAAGCGACCGTCGGACGCAGGTACTGCAGGCGGCCAAACGCCGGCAGAATCACCGATACCACTGGTTGGGTCACGTAGCGCCTGCTCGCGGCGAGGCAATCATCACACCCGCTCGCTGCGCGCCTCGGGGCGCAATGCAGTACACACCCAGGAAACCTTCCTGCCGCTGTGGACTACGCGCACTTCATCGACGGTTGCATATGCTCGCTTGAGCCCTCGCAGTATTGTGGAACTGCCACGCGCCGCCGTGCACAACGACACCAACAAAATGCCGCCGGGCTTCAGTGAACGCACATATCGTTCCACGGTGCGCAGCGGATCGCGCAGGCAACACAACACCTCGTTGAAGACAATGACATCGAAATGTTCCGCGGGCGAATACTCCTCGCAGTCCGCCGCGAAAAACGTACTGCGCTCGTTCCCGTGCTCCTGCGCCACCGAGATGGCGCTGCCCGACAGGTCGATCCCGACATACTTCGAATAACCGAAACTTGGGAGTCTGCGCAACAGAACGCCTTGGCCGCATCCTGTATCCAAGATTGCCCCTCCCGGCTTCAAGTGGCAGATATAGCCCGCCAGTACGCTGAAGCGCGCCAGCTCGGAAAGCTCCGCGAGGAAGTCCCATCTTCCCGCGGCATACTGCGCTTCCCAGGTCTGCGCCGACTGCAACAAACCATCGGACCGGCGGCCCCGGTCTACGAGCGACTTCAGCCAACGCGCCGCGTGTTCCAGAAGCGCATGCCGACCCACGTTTTCGGTGTTCACGGCGCTTCACCCGTGCTTACGGAGACGACTGGTAATATTCTATCGGTCATGTCGGCGCTTCCTATTCTCTGCTATCACAACGTGGCCATGGCGCCCAAAGATGCACCCTTCAAGCTGCTGTACGTGAGCCCCGACAGCTTCGAGCGGCAGCTGTGGACGTTGCGCCGCCTTGGCCTGCGTGGCGTCTCTACGAGCGAAGGCATTGCGCGGCTGAACGAGGGCACGTCGCGCAGTTGTGTCGTGTTCACTTTTGACGATGGGTACGCCGACACCCTTACGATCGCCGCGCCGCTCCTGAAACGATATGGTTTCGGAGCCACCTGTTACGTCGTCAGCGGCGCCCTCGGGACGTACAATCGCTGGGACGCGGAGTATCTGCGCGAAAAAAAGCCACTGATGAGCCGCGATCAGCTTGACCAGTGGCTGGCTGCCGGCATGGAGGTGGGCTCGCACTCGCACTCGCATCAGCGGCTGCACGAAGTGCCGCACGATGTGGCGCGGTACGAGATCGCGGAGAGCCGGGCTGAGCTGCGCAACACGCTTGGCGTCCCGATCGAGCATTTCGCTTACCCCTTCGGACAGTTTACTGCCGACATTGTCGAGTTGACGCGGCACGCCGGTTACTCCTCGGCGATGACGCTCCTGCGGGGAGTGGCGCGGGCCTCGGGCGACCGACTGCGGCTGCCGCGGATACTTGTGAACGGCGAGCACGGCTTGTGGAAGTTCCTGCTGCACGTCGCAACTCCTTACGAACGCCTGCGCTGGCGCCCTCCAAAATGAGGTCGCAACGAGGCACCGTCCTGTCCGATGTACTCTCTGAATGATGGCGCATTGTACTCTGAGTACCCTAGATCGTTGACATGTGCGCGGGAACGAGTTGCAAGCGAGCGCGGCGTGCGCAGTGTGGTCGTTCGCAGCAAACTGCGCACGAATTCTGGCGTAAGAAAGGCCTGCCGATTCGCGGAGATTCCTACATTCCTCGGCGTTCCGGGTGATGACCGGGAGTATACTCAGCGGGTAAATTTGAAGACTTTCGAACAGCGACTCGCAATGAACCCTTGTTTTGCAGCTGAACGGTACGACGTAATCCCACTCCCTTTCATCCCCTTCTCTAACACGGGCGGCGAGGCGCTAAATAACGAGGGTGTGGTCGTCGGCGGAATTACCAACTCTGACGGGTCTGTTTCACTCGCGGCATGGTCCAACGGCCTGCTCACCATCCTGGGCGTTCCCCCAGGCCTCCCAAGCCACGACTTCAATGTGCCCCGGGTGTTCGGCATAAACGATTACGGGGCGGTCGTCGGCACCATCCACACCTCCGCCGGCGACTTACCGTCACGATGGTTTATCTGTGACCGCAATGGTTTCACTGTCCTGCCTCTGGCGGACCCGACGGACCTGGGCGGCGCCGCTATCGGCATCAACGAGCGCGGAGAAGTGGTTGGATATGACCATACCGCGAGTAACAAGCTGGTAGGGTGGCTTTGGTCCGCGGGCACCTATTCCCGCTTACCCGTGTCCGGAACCCACACGACCGCACTGGGCATTAACTCCGGCGGCACCATCATCGGCAACCGTCGTTTCCGCCTCATCCGGCGTCTTCTCACCGGCCGATTGCGTTCTACCGGCGAACGCGGTTATGTTTTCAGCCACGGCACGACTCAGTATCTGACTGGATTCGTCTACGCGATAAACGACCTGGGCGAAGCGGCCGGGGGCTCCATATCAGCTGGTCAAGCGATGGCGACGGTGTTCAAGAATGGCATTGCAACCGTGATCCTGAGCTTGCCCAGCTCTGCGGTCGGAATAAATTCTGCTGCGAGCGTCGTCGGATCGTACCAACCCGCCGGCTACGACCGACGACATCTCTTCAGGTGGAGTGCGGATTCGGGAGCTTTCGACCTGACACCCGACGGCTATCGTTCTGCCGAGGCGGCCGCCATCAACGACCGCGGTGACATCTTGGGCTTCGGAGAGACCGTGGGCGGGAAATCCCAGTACTTTTTGCTCACACCCGACCCCAATGGAGGGCTGACGCCGAAGGCACTGATAACGGCGCCGGCCGCCGGCGCTCTGTAACCGGCCTTCGCTCGCGCGATTAACGTTAATTTATCAGGCGCTGAAGCCGGCGCCCGACGAAGCCAGAGACCCTGCGTTGCAATCCAACGACCGGCAATATCTTCCGACAGTAAATCCGCGTCACTGCGAGGAATGGGCTCCATAATTTGCCTCGATATCGACGTTCGTAACCGAAATGGCTCAGCTGTGTTCCGATGAGCGCCTCGGCAACGAAGATTTCTCGAGATGTCATCTCCCGCTTCCAACGACTGACGTCGGACGGGCTCATGTCTTTGCCCAAACCGGAATGAAATTTCCTTTCCCGGACCGGTACGGCGTTATCCGCCTTTCCTTGCCACTGGAGCATCTGATCCTCGAATTTTTCATCGATAAAGGCACAAATCCTGCGCAGTGTCGCTTCCGGATGCAGCACCAGGTCTTCGTAAAAGACACGGTGAATTCGTTCAGTGAGCGGCGTCTTGCCAAGCTTCATATCCTACTCCATTGCCCTCAACCACTCCCTTGTATATCCGTGCATCCAGGGTCCGTGCCAACCCTGCCTCTGAAAGGACTTCGCCACATCGCGTCCGTCGCGAATTAGATGAATAAACTTTGCGTCAGCAAACATGGCG
>Ga0307474_10003414_pt1 | contig 11424 bp, 13 predicted proteins | sample atmos_gasesECM1C_2_FD_203312 | JGI IMG/M metagenome (GOLD analysis project Ga0307474, IMG submission 203312) | Hardwood forest soil microbial communities from Morgan-Monroe State Forest, Indiana, United States - atmos_gasesECM1C_05 | ecosystem: Environmental > Terrestrial > Soil > Temperate... | reverse complement strand
AATATTTAGCAATCAAAGTGAAATCGTTTTCTAGGTCTACCACCTCAAATACCTTTTCTTTGCCTTGACCCAGTTTCTTGTCCCACTTCTCGCGTTCACGGAGGTCTTTACAGTCGTCCCATTCTTGACCGAACTTACCTTTATTCCAACGCTCTTCAATATCCATAAGAATTGAGAAGCCCAATTTATAGGGATTCATAGAATACTTGCCACCAAGAACGCCCATCTTATGCTTCGCATAGTGAATGATGCCTTGATCCGGGTGCTTTTGACCTAACGCAGCCATACCCTCACAAGCAATCATTTTGTAATCTACCCAACTAGCGAATCCTTCATTGATTACCTTCGTAGCTCCCTGTGGGGCGAAATACAACGACTCTCCATAGAGCATAGAAATAATATCTTGTTCCCACGGTTTAAACTTGCAATGATCACGAAGATACTTAAATATGTCTCTCTCGGGGTCGCCGAATAAATCTAATTGTTCTGCGATGTCTTCTTTTTCAATACGTTTTCTTTCGAATTCTTTCCATTCAGGCGTATTGATCCAATCATCCAAATAAGAACGATCTTCTCCTACCTTGAAACGTCGCATTTCACGGAAAGTACGCGAATCCCGCTTAATAACTTGAGATACTTTCTTTATGTCCCAACCAGATGATGGGTCAATCAAAGTCTGAATACGCAATACATGATCTATGAACTTAGTCACTTTATCGCGACCCCAACGGGCCATATAACGTCTAATTCGTGAGCCGTTATCGGCCATGATGTTCATCATGTTGCCGTCAGTTGGCTTGAAGTAAATATTGTTCTTGAAGAAATGGCTATGCCCCAGAGCGTGAACAATAACAGTTACGTGGTCAATCAAATCATTACTTTTGAGCAAGTAGATATAGCAAAACGGGCTGGTATTGATTACCATCTCATATATTCTTTGCATTCCGTAATTATACCTATGAGCCAAATCTTCATATTCCATACCGAAACGCCAGTGCGGGTAACGCACAGGAAATCCATTATACGCCGCAACTTCGGACATATGATCGAATTCTAACATTTCACATACAGGAGGATAGTAGTCCAGGCCGAATTCGCGACACCTTTGTAGGCAAGTCGGAATAAGATTCTCTACCTCTTTGGGTAGAGGAACACCCGGAATGGTGCTATCAAACTGCAATATCGGAGAACCTTTTAATCTATTAGGCACTGACTTTCTCCTCTGCTTCTTTCTTCTTGCCGCCCAATAGAACCCGTATAGCGTCCATAATCGCCAAATCGCGTTCTTGGCCCTCTAATCTAGCTCCACCCCAATTATCCGATTCTGGACCAAAACTTACAGTTTTTACATTAGTAGCTGAATTGGGTAAGTATTTATCCATATGACTTTTGAGACTAGTTGAATAATGATTACAAGCCACTTGGGTCATTCCAAGCAAGTTTACGGTTTCTGGCGGCATGCCATCTCTAACGGTGTTGAGAAACTCTTTATTATCGTCAGGCCAGTTTTCACCATCCGTAAAGTAGAACACATATATGTTCCATGTCTCCGGCTTATAACGATTCTCAAACATCGATACTATCTTCTTCATAGCCGAGGAACACTTAGTTCCGCCACCATAACGATATTTGTAAAAGGTATTTTCATCTACTTCCTTAGCAGCTACGTCGTGGCCAATGAATACACGATCTACTTTCTTATAGAACCTGCGTATCCAACAATCTAACCACCACGCTTCATCAGATACAACATCGCATCTATATTCATCCATCGAACCAGACCAGTCCCTCGCGAAGATAATAACTGCATTAGAAGAAGGAATCCTAATTTCCTTAAACTGACGATATCTCTTGTCTGAATTGATAATCTCAATAATTGCCATAGGCTTAGGAAATCCAGCAAGCTTTTGTACTTTATCTAATTCACCTAAGCCAGCCATTCGCCTCATGGCTTGTTTTAGCGTACGGCGGTTATGTCTGAGAGATTCGGGACCAACCAAAGATATATCTGTATACTTAATCTTGATTTCCTCGAATGTGCTACTTGTCTTAGGTTTTAGGTCTGGCAGTTGTAACTCATCTTGAAGAAACTTTAATATCTCTTCCATATCAATATCAATCGAGATACCATCCCCCTCTTGATCGCCAGCCTTATCGCCTGGGCCATCGCCTTTTTTCTTACCGATAGTATCCCCCGGCTTACCCGGACCTCTACCTATACCTGTACCGTCATCACCATATACGATGAAAGGAATATCAATGCTCGGAATTGTAATAGAAATCTTGCCGTTCTTACCGCGTCTCTTTACGATACTTCCGGTTCTTTTAAGGCGTTGTAGCTCTTTACGGATTTTACCACTTACAATATCTCGGAAATGTTTTCTATCTTCGTCGATGCGCTTTGTGATAAGTCACCTCTTTTTCTAGGATTTGTTTCCTGAAAATGTTCCGGTAAACGCCCTTGATATATACCTGTCGTTGCAGACATACAACTCGGTAACTCTACTCACTACTGCGGTCGCCGTCTCCATATTATACCCACATTGCTCAATCAGACGCAACTTCAATTTCAGAATTGCATCGGCGACCTCTTCACTGGTTATTTTAGAGAGACGGATCATGTTTATTCCGTGCCATCTAAACCGTGATGAAATGTACGCTCGCGGTCGCCATTACGGAAATAATGATCGGTATGTTCGGTTCCTTCTTGGTATAATCTCAATGCTATTTCAGCTATAAGATGACCCCTGCCTTCAATAGTACCGGCTTCGGGGTTTCTGGTGCTAATTATTACCGAGCCGTCTTTCTTATAAAGGATTTTCATTAGTCAAACCCTTTGGAAACATAAATGTCATCTTCTACTCGAAAGATATGTAAAAACCTTTGATGTAAGATTTGTTGGACATCAGAATCGCCCTAATCTAGGTCTACGTGAAAATCCAGCGTCAAAGAAACCATATTGACAGAGCGTTGTTTGTCTGCCGTAATTCTATCGTGGTCGGTCATCATGCTAATGATCTCTAGTTTAGAGTTTCCTGTATCACCATCTTCAATTTCTTTCAAGTACAATTCTTTACCACTTGGTAATTCTAAGAAAACGCTATTCTGTACAACAGAATCATTCAACTTGAACTTTGTCATATACTTCTTGTTTTTTTCTGGCATTGTATTTCTTCGATTCTTGATTGCAAATACAACATATTTTCATAGAAAATCCCTATATGCTATTTGTTGTAGCACATAGGGATTTTGTTGTCAACTCTTTTTGACCTTATACTTTTAACTTCTTTTTAACTTCTTTTTACTTTTCACCTTCTACTTGTCCTCTTGCGAAGATACTCGAAACATAAGTTAAAACATCAGTAGCCGATTTCTCATTATAGCCGTTCTGTTTAATTAAGCGAGCTTTAATCGCATCGATCTTCTTTTGTTCGTCATCCGATACGATTGAAGCCGCCCCACTTAATGCAGACAACTTAACAGTGTCTCGCGTATCCTCAAACAATTTCTTTTCAAGGGCTTCTCTAAGTTCGGCATTGCTATCCCAACGGAACTTCTGTCCCTTCATGGATAGTTTACCGATGAAGCCTTGAACACTTCGGCGGAAATCATCTGCCTGTTGTTCGGGGATGTCAATCTTAGATTCAATAGATCGCATCAATCTTTCATCGGGCGGTTCATCCTTACCCGTAAGAGGATTGGTGATCTTAGAACCTTCGATATATGCGGTCACGTTATCGATATAACGGTCGCACAGACGGACAACAGCCTCTTCGTCGCCGGACAAAGCACGTTGAACTTCGGTCTTCAATATATCGTCAAGTTCCTTGATAGCGAGATCGCAATCACCCTCATATTTCGCTATCTGTTCGGCGTCGGTAATCAAAGCGGACTTATTCAATCCATCCTTGATTTCGTTGAGTACCATGAAGAAGTTGATGTAATCAGGATTCTTAGACAATGCTAAACTAATCTTGTCCTGAATATAACGAGCAGATACACCGAACTTCATCCCCTCGCCTCTATCTTCGTATTTATCAATCAATTCTTTCACGGAATCCTCATTAGTATTAGTGCCGGGTACGGATTGACCATCATATAATTTAACCTTAATTCTTGGATCAATTTCACTATCTGGATCACGGAATAATCTGGTCAAGATCGCGAAGAACGCCGCAATCTCAAGCGTATGAGGAGCTATGTGCTGCGTTACCTTATCGGAACCATAATCCTTTTCATAAATCTTGCGTTCATCACTCCATCTGAGCAAGTAAGGAACGTCAATCTTAAAGGTGCGGTCACGCAACGCTTCCATCTTCTTATCGGCAATGAGTTTCTCATACTCAGGGTTATTCGTATGAGCAATAAGAACTTCATCGACATACACTTGCGGGAATTTCTTGGGCTTAATGTGGTGCTCTTGAGTAGCACCAAGCAAGTCGTACAAGAACTCGTTAGCAAGTTTTAGCATTTCAATGAACTCGCATATACCACGATTAGCTACGCAGAATTCACCGTCAAAGCTAAATGCACGAGCGTCAGAGTCTTTGCCGAACTTGGAAATACGGCTAAAATCGATATCCCCAGTAAGTTCGGTCGAGTCCTGATTCTTTTCGTCCTTCGGTTGGAAAGTACCGATACCAATACGATCAACTTCGGAGAAGCACTTGCGAATAACTTGAACGTGGTTGGCAAGGACTTTGCTCAAATCGCCGTCATACTTCTTCATCAAGAGAGCCATAATCTTACGGCTAAGCGGGTTAATGTCCCCCTCTGATCGTAAAGCATAAAGTCCACTGCGTTGGTCTTCAGGCGTAATCTCACGCAAGCGTTCTGATAACTCTTGCATTACGCCAACACGAATATTCTCCGGTATCAAACGAATAGGATCTTCATTCATCGGGTCGTCGCATTCTTTATGCGTATAAACGACTTCTTCGCCTTCTTCATCACCTATCGGTAGGTTAATCCATTTGAACGTGTACCACGCGCCATCATTGCTGCGGGAATAGCATTCCAAACCCTTCTTAAGAATATCGCAGATGGTAGACTTAGAAGAGCCCACAGGGCCGTGAAGCAATAGCACTCTCTTATGAGTACCGTGATGCCCGGCAGCAGACCGGAAGAAATTGACCAATTCTTTTAGGGTATTTTCGAGCCCAAAGATAGGAAAGGCACTGGAATGCCATTTGCCATCGAAAAACTTATAGTGTGTTAGCGTCTTACGAAAACGTATAAACTTGTCGGCACCCATGCCGCTAATCATATCGTAAACCCGCTGGAACGCGTTACGTACCAACCGAGGGTCTTCGTAACACTTATCGACATACTCCGAGAAGGTCATAGTCTCGTTAAGCTGTTGGAAAACAGCGACATCATGCTTCTTGACGATCTTGTCTAGTTTTGAATGCTTAGAAACAGTAGCAACAGGAGAAGATTCGCGTTCCATTACTCGTTTCCTTGTGCTTTTGAGTTTTCCGTCGTAATTTCTGCCGAGATGGACTCTACCAGAATCCAAATCTCAGAGCAAGAGTAAAAAGTCGGGTTGAAGGTTTTGAGGAAAAATCACGATTAACGCACCGGACCTTCGTATTTACCGCTTGATACGTCATCAACATTACCATAAGGATTGCGTCCCATATGAGAAGCGGTTTCGGCATTTCTGCGTTCGGCTTTAGCTTGTTCCATGTTAACGCCTGCACGATAATTAAAGTTATCATGGTACTTTGCTGATTCTTTTGGATTGGCAAAAGTCATATTACAAACGCTTAAGAGCAGTTCCTTACGAGACGACTTACATTTAGGGCATTTAACATCTGGATACTTACCGCTTTCGTCAAACTTTGTCAATTCTTCGTAACGATGGTTGCATTTAAGGCAGGAAAAGTCAAAAATTGGGATAAATCACCTCACTTAATAAGTTTTGCCATTATGGATAGTGTTAAGGGCTTGTCTAACTTGTTCTGCCTCTTTACGACCACGACCACCATCTTTGTCTAAAATATAAGCAAGTTGTTTCCTTACAGCTTTAGAACAGATATAACTCTTGCCGTCTATTCCAACGTAATGTGTCTTGCCATCTGACGTTTTATATTTGATTTCTTCCGGTCCTATGTACTCAATCCTCGTTATCATCCTCATCTTCACTATCCTCTCATTTAACATGGTTTAAGCCGATAATGTTCTTTTTTAATGTTACCGTTGGAATCGGTGGGATGCTTACTGCATTTACAAACATAAAAAAACGTTCTTGTATTGGGGTCATATGAGCAATTAAACGGTTGATTACACTTTCTGCAACGAAGCTCCATACCCATATCTTTATTCTTCATCCTCGTCCTCACCCTCCTCATCTTCGTCCATAACCTCATCGTCGTCTTCCATCATATTATCAGAAGTAATGGACAATTCAATACTGCTATCGCCTTCACTGCGGTAGATGTCCTTAAAGGTACTGTAAACGTTGCGGATTATAGCCATTTTGCTTTCTGGCGACCGCCAAGACCAAAACTTAGTTTCACTTGCGATAAGGATCGCTTGATCCATGATATATCTGTCCATATCTCGCTCCAAAGCTTCTAATTCTTGAATAGATTCCAATACGTTATTTGCATAATGAACTTCTTCGCCAAAGTTGTTTTCTTCTGGGTCAAAAAACCCTTCGTTTTCTTCTAAAAATCGCCTTTCCATAATACCCTCCTAAAAAACGCTTTTGTATAAAGAAGTCGCTTGACGCCATAAGTCCAATACACGCTTTTCGTTCACTGTTATATTATCATGATAGAATCTAAAACTTTTCTGAAAGGGGCAACTCTTGTTGCGCCGCAGCCAAGTTTCAGTATTAAATCTTCCTAAACCATTCATTATTGATACTAACGCCGATGCATTTTTATCTTTAGTGGAGGCAATAAAACTATCATCAATAGTATCGTCTCCGTCCTTAACATATATACCTTCGTCTACATTTAATTTATCTGTCAAACAAACATGACTCTCCACACATAAAACCGGATAAGAAATATATTCTCTACTAATTGCTTCTTTGATTGCTTCTAACTTATTTTTACCTGAATAGTAGCAATAATTAATTTTCAAGCGAAACGCCCAGTTCATAAGTTGATGAACTTTTTCTTCTGGTCTAGTAATTGCTATGGCAATTTTTGCTTCGGGAGCATACTTATTAAAACTATACCAACTCGCAAATGTCATCCATTCATCGTACACATTGGCAGATGCTACAATTACAACAGATAGATTCTTACCATCCTCGCCTACCATACAATAGTAGAGTATTGTTTTCGTATTTAACGCTGCTATAATATTGAATTATGTATCAGTACCTAGACGCTCTAAAAACTATCTTAAAACACGGCGACCTTGTTCCTAATCGTACAGGCGTTTCTGCTATCACTTACCCGCACATAATGATTCGGCACGACATGTCTGATGGTTTCCCGCTATTAACTACAAAAAAAATGGCGTGGAAATCAATGAAAGTAGAATTAGAGTTTTTCATCAAAGGTCTAACCGACAAGAAGTGGTTGCAAGACAGGGGCTGTCATATTTGGGACGAGTGGTGCAATCCTAGCAAAGTACCGACAGAGTTAGCTCACGAAGAACGAAAGAAGTTCCAGTTAGAAGAAACGGACTTAGGTAAAGTATATGGCTACCAGTGGAGAAACTTCAATTCACAAGGAATCGACCAACTTGAAAATATAGTAAAAAGCTTGAAATCCACCCCATACGACAGAAGATGCGTGTGTTTATCGTGGAATCCGGCACAACTTAAAGAACAGGCTTTACCCGCTTGTCATACTCAATGGGTCATTTCAGCAACTAAAAACAAATTACATTTAGCATATTCAATGCGCAGCACGGATTTTTTCCTCGGCGCTCCCTTTAATCAAAGTTCGTATGCACTACTATTACATTTATTATGTAAAGAAACTGGTTTCGGAGAAGGTGTAGTAAGTGGGTTTTTCGCTAATGCCCACATCTATGAGACGCACATAAGTGCGGTAGAAGAACAATTATCAAGAAAGCCATTTGGTTTACCTAAAATAGAAACCAAAAGTTTCAAGTCAATTTTTGATTGGACTTACAAAGATACAGAATTAATTAACTATGAGTGTCATCCTGCCATTAAGGCTCCGATTGCTGTTTAGACCAAATAATTGATTCTATTTGTTCTTTAGTTAAACTTGATTTTTCTACGAAGAAATAATCTTTCCACTTGTCAGATTTACAACGAGAAGCGAGTGTGCCCTTGTTGATGCCTATATAGGCAGCAGCGAAATAAAGACCTAAATACAACTTACCAAAAACAGAAACAACCTTTACTTTGTGCATTTTGAGACAATCTTCTATCGTGCGGTTAGCAAAATACTGTTTTTTAATTTCACTAAACTTAGTTCTCGCTTCCGGAGTTCGCCAGAAACGAGCCAAAGGAGAATTATTGCCAGAGCATCTTTGTCCGATTTCCCTCTTGTGCCTTTCCCCTGCTTCGGTTTGGTAAAAATTAGTTAATATTTCGGAACATTTACGCTTCACCGCTTCAGAATGCTTTCTACCTAAACTTTTTTGACCTATCCTCTGCTTGGTTTCTTCTGTATGTTTCCTGCCATAAAAGCCATTACCAGAACCACTCATTCTCATCCTGCGTTCTTCTGACCATTTAATTCCATAATTAGGATTTTTTTCACCTTTCATTCTTCCGCTTTTCTCTTCTGCTGTCATTTTGGCAAATTTCTTTTTCGCACTTTCAGACATCTTTTTAACTATCTCTTCTCTATTTGGATTAGATGTTATACCATCTCCAGAATACGCCTGCCTGCAAATGTTATACCCATTAGTATTTTCATAACATTTGGTTGTATCCAAATAATATTGCTCTCGTTCTATCAGCAATTCTTCACATACTTGTTCAATTATGAGAAACTCAAAGTTATCTTTTCCGTACTTATTCCAACTGCGTTGAAGCATAGAATTGTAATGTTTATTATTTTTCAAGTCACATCGATGGTCTCGCCAACGCTTTTCAATATTTTTAGAAGAACCGATGTAAAATTTGCCGTTCACCTTATTGAGTATCTTGTATATTCCGCATGTCATGTTAGTATATACATCGTATCACAATGACCAAAATAATCAATATTTTCTGCCCATTTAAAAGATCACCTATAAGGTTGAACTTGGTTTCTCAAAAACAAACCGTATCTCTAACTATCTCCCCAAGAGTACGAAGAATAGTGTTGCATTTTCAGTAGCTCCGACTATAATAGAGATATGTTCAAACCAATAGATCCACTATCCGTTTTCTTAAGTCATCATTTGTTAGGACTAAGATATAGAAACACACAAGAGGATATTAAAATAGCATCTGGCTTCGTAATAGAATACTGCAAACAATGGTATTGGATGACAGCCGGACATTGTGTTCAACATATTAAGAATACAAACATTGACAGTTTCGTTTTTAATTTTCATCATAAAAATCCTGTAATATACGACTACAAATATCAGCATTCTTTCTTTTGGCTCGACCATGAATACGATAATCCTGAATACGATAATCCTCAATACGATATAGGCTTAATTGGACTTAATGCTGATTTGGTCAAGACCATGCAAAAAAACGATATGATGCCACTGATAATTGACCAATTCAGCCAACCTAAGATCGAAGAAATGTTTGGTTTTAAACTATTAGGCTTCCCAGGAAACCTGCAAAAGGATGGCATAGGAATATCGCTCGTACCAATCAAACTGGTCGATGTATCTAGACATAATGTATTTATAGGAAAACCACACATACATTTCGCCGAACCTTTTTGCGGAGAAACGCAGGTTAAAATAGATGGCATGAGTGGTGGGCCATTGTTTGGATTTACACAAAGAGACGAACAAAATTTCGCCCACATTATAGGAGTGCAGTCAGAATTAGGCGAAGACGGCCATGTCCGAATTCCTTTACTTTACCCCAGAATTCAGAATGTTATACATGCTTTGGAGCAATATCAAATAATAGCTTTTTCTGTAAAGATTTTCTATAAATTACAAACTTGCATTATATGCAATGGAAATAACTATCCGATATTTCATGGAAATGTTACCCAATCCCTTCAAGTGTCAAGACAAAACAAAGTACTCACTGTTGATGCGATTAATGTATGTCCTGGCGATAGAATATTGTGGGTACAAGAATAGGAAAAGACAATATGAAAACAATAAAATTATGGAAGCTCTCAGATGATAAGAACAATAATAGTCGCTTATGATAAGGACAGAGTTATTGGGGTAGATGGTTCCATTCCGTGGCACGTCCCCGAAGACTTTAAGCACTTTAAGAAAACTACTCTCGGTCATCCTATCATTATGGGGCGCAAAACATATGAGAGTATTGGTAAACCTTTATCTAATCGTTGGAATATCGTGCTAACTAGAAAACTTTTCTTTAAAAAAAACAATCCTACTACAGAAAATATGACCGTTGTGCTATCTCTTCAAAAAGCTATAAAACTCCTCAAAGCTGAACCAAATTTGGGAATTGGAGATAAGTTTTTCTTTTACGACAGAGATAAACAAGATGAAGTTTTTATCATCGGTGGCTCTCAAGTCTATAAAGACGCTCTTGATAATAACCTCGTTGATAAGATTATAGCAACGGAATTTCCTTGGTCTTGGAAAGAACAAAACAACAAAGAATATAAAACTGAGGTTTACTTTCCCAAGCTATCTGAGGATTGGAAAGAGACGAAAAGAACTAAACATCCTAAATTCGATATAGTGGAATATATAAAGAAATGAAACTATTTATCTTTAAGGCAACTGGACATTATTTCGGTGGAGCATTAGGTATTATTGCTGATACAGCAGAAGAAGCTGCGAATATAGTGAATACTACCAGCGAGAAACTAAGAACTACGCACGAAGAATGGCAGAAAAAGAAACCAAAAACTCCATATATCGGACATGAAGCCGAACACGAAGAATGGTGGAGGAATACCCCGAAAGAACATTGGATAGAGCCAGTTTATGTTAAAGATGAAGATAATAGCGACGATCTTGCAGAAAATAGGTTCGTGCTAGCTCATGAGTATGAATTGGCCGGCAATTATGAAAAGGGACAACAATTTGTTTATGGTTGGGGGGAAGAGTAGTTTCTAAGATATTCTTCGCCTGCTTCGGTCAGTTTCCAGTTTCCTCGCCATATGTTCGTGTCCTCAGAATCACGTATGATTAGACCTAACTCTTTGGATTCACTTAAGCGGTCGTTCATAATTTGGCTATATTTTGGTCCATCGTCCCTACTTTCCCAGACATCGTAAGAACCTTGGAAAATCTCTTTCTTCCCGCTTCTTCCCCATCGAACTTGAACTGACTTTATTCTATCCAACAACCAAAAGATATCTTCTCTTTTTTCCA
>Ga0307474_10003413_pt1 | contig 11426 bp, 9 predicted proteins | sample atmos_gasesECM1C_2_FD_203312 | JGI IMG/M metagenome (GOLD analysis project Ga0307474, IMG submission 203312) | Hardwood forest soil microbial communities from Morgan-Monroe State Forest, Indiana, United States - atmos_gasesECM1C_05 | ecosystem: Environmental > Terrestrial > Soil > Temperate... | reverse complement strand
GCTCTGGGCTTGGCGGGGACAGCGCCTGTCCCGATACTGGCAGCGCAAGCGCCTTTGACGCCAGCGGGTACACCCCCGGATACGCCCTATCCCAAGCTCTCCATCATCACGCCGTACTCGCCGCAGAAGCTCGCATTTGCTGCGCAGGCCGGTTACGAGGGCGTCGTGGTCACGCCGGGCGCCGACTTCAACCCGAACCTGAGCGACAGCGCGATCGATCAGATTCTGGCCACGGCGCGCACCGCGGGCATTCGCATTGTCAGCATTGAGTACTTCGAACCCAACCACACGCATCCCGATGCGGGCAAGCGCGCGGCCGCGCAGGCCGATTTTATTCGCGCCCTGGAATTTTGCCATCGCCTGGGTTGCAAGTTTGTCGGCACCTTCAGCGGCGGGCAGCCGGGCGTGAAGATGGAGGATCAGGCCGCGGCCTTCGCCGATGTCTTCAACGAAAAATACCTGCCCGTTTGCGAGAAGCTCGACGTCGGGATGGGATGGGAGAATTATCCTACCGGTTTCAATTTCGCGAGCACTCCGGCAGCGATGCAGGCCGTTTTCGACCGCGTCCCCAGCAAGCGGCTGGGGCTGGAATTCGATCCCTCGCATTTCGTGCGGCTCTACATTGACCCGGTCAGTGCGGCGTGGCAGTTCAAAGACCGTATCCTCGCGGTGCATGCCAAGGATACGGAGATCACTCAGCCTGTACTGCAGCAGGTGGGCATAGCCGGCCAGGGATGGTGGCGTTATCGGATCCCCGGACAGGGGATTGTCAACTGGACCGCATTCCTCACGGTCCTGCTGCAGATCCGCTTCAACGGCGGCATCGCGGTGGAGCACGAAGACCAATTCTGGGATGTGCCGCGCACCGCGAACCTTCCCGATTTTCCGCAGCAGCGCAAAGACGGATTTGTCCTGGCAAGACGTTTTCTGGAACAGTATCTGCCTGGACGCCAGGCATAACCGCAGTGGTGCCTGCATTCCGGTATCAATACTTCACCTGCAGTACCCGAAATCAATTCCACCCATTGAATTAGTAGCGGAAGAGCTGCTGGTTTTCCGGGGTCCACTACTCCTTCCTCCCGTGCGAAGCAAACGGCGTGACTCCCCACCGGCCACTCTTCCAGAAAGGCGGCCCCCGACCCCTCCGGCCACCGTCAAATCGGATAAGAATACTCTTTTAGTCCGTTTACTGCAATCGTAGTACGATTTAACCACGCACTTTGAGTCCGTTATTCGTCATCCCTTCGCCAATAACGGACCATTTCACTCCGTCACCGCCTCACCCCTCACACTATCCCTTCGCAAGAGAAGCGATCGTTGACCATCGTCCGCAGCGGTCCATGGCAATGGCCTGTGGAAATCTTGTCAAGAGCCATCCCTGTGGAAAACGTCGCAAACTTAACAAAACACAACGAAAATATTTTTCGAAAGTTTGGGGGGTAATTATTCGAATCTGTCATACTCAAATTAAGCAGTTAGAAATGCAAATGAAAGGCTCGCCCGTGCGGGCCTTTTGCTTTTACCCGACAATCTGAACCGCATGACGAAGATAGGAGCCGAACCATGACTGCAATCACCAGCGCTGCCCCACAAGCTCTGACTCACTGTTCCCTGCCCACTCCTCCCCGTTTTCTGTCGTCTGCCGCCTGTCTTTTGTGTTTTAAATCACATTCGCGCACAAGACAGCGTGCATCCCTATCATTCCGGAGCAGTAATCCGTTTTTTTTTTGCGTGTGTGCGAGCCCCAAGCGGATTCCGATCTCAGAAGTTGACGGCAGGAGGATACGGATCCTGATTCCGTGAATCGGATTCGTCGTCTTGGACATGAGCTCGCCCGCGGGTGGAATTGGCTAGGCACTTACGCCCCCGCTGCGTGATGTAGAACCAGCTCGTCAGCAGAGTGCTAGAGTTGACCTTCACCGGGGTAAGGTACGGAGGATCGGCGTGAAGAAGATAGGCATTGATAAGCCTGTCGGTAATGAGATCGACGAGCCGGCGGTGCAGGAGTCCGAGATCGAGCTTGCCGGCGATGCGCCCGTCGCGAGCGGCCAGTCTTGTGACGATGTGGTCGAGGGTTACGAAGTCATCACCAACCGCGCCCAGGACCAGGCGATCCAATTCGTCTGTACTTCTCATCGATGGCTTCCATCGCTTTCACGAGTTCCGGGGGTTAACCAGGAACCGGGAGTCAGGCAAGAGATGCAAGTGAACTAGACGGCGCGAACTGATGAGAACGCCGTAAAGTGCTACAAAGAGCGGCAGGCTCCGAGTGATTCCCTCGATTCCTGTATCGGCCCATCTTGAGCTTAGACAAAGTCGCCCAAATTGACGCCTGATCCAGTGTCTCAACCGGCGTTCAAATTGGAGGAAACATCGTGCGACGAAGCTCCAGACGAGGGAAGCGTACGACTCACCCGACCTCGCAAAAAGCGGGCAAGATGAGTTGAATTGTGGGAGATTCTCCGTGTGGCTGAAGCCGGAGTCAAGTGACAATTCGTTCATCTTTGGCCGATTTATGGAGAATTGAGATAAGGTGTGGAAATCTGGAGAATAACCTCAATTGTCTGTATTCAATCGTTTAGCCAACGGCGATTCCCAGCTTGCTGACCAGAGGTTGAAACGTTCTTTTACGCTGCCAAACCTGAATATAGGGCGGCGGGTCGCGTGGAGATGTCTGCCGGGTCTGGGAGCGAACAGAGTGTGGTTCCTACGGAGCACTCATCGAGCCAGGCGCCTGCGAGGTAGTGCCAGCAGATGGAATCGAGCGCGCCAGCATCCGTTGAGATGCGGACGAGGGTGCGCGCTTGCACGCAACGCGGGATCGCAAGCCACGAAGGGTTGCGATCGCGCCGCACTGCCCATGCAGCCAGGCTACGGCTGGGGTTTGAAGATGGCGTTGTTGCGGACGCGCCCATTTCTCTTCGCGAGCAGCACGGCAGGATCAATTGCGGGCCGCGAAGTTCTTGTCCGGTTGTGTGTGCGTGACCGGAAGTCGCAGCTCGCGCAGATAAGCCAGCTGCGATATTCATTGGCGTGGTGGGGGGTGAAGCAGACGGAGACCGATCGCAGATCGCACTCGGGGCATTGGAGGCCATCGAGCATGCCGCTTGCCAGTTGCGAGAGGAGGCGGGCGTAAGTCTCAGTACAAGTGCGTGTTTCTGAGTCAGATAGAGTCATTTTGATTTTGCTCAGGGATAGGGTTCGGAATCAGACCGGGAAAAAATGTTTCGAGAAGTCAACAATACAGGAGAGGCAGCTATTCAGAAAGCAAAATCGTTTAAATATCTTCGAAAGATGCTGCGGGTTGCGCGCGGCAAGGCAGGCAGATAGGAAAGCAGTTATTCCCAAGCGGAGGGATACGCTGATCACACTCGCTGATCGCACTTATGGACACATTTATGCAGCGCCACTTTCCGCGCGAATGGCGCGACGCTGCAGACGTTGTAAAGCAACTCTTACGCGGAGACTGTGACGGGTTTGTAGATGGAGGTGGCGGCCAGCTTGAGAGCCTTGATTCCGTCCTCAACCTCGTAGAGAGGGGTGAGGTAAACATGCTTGAGCGCCCCCGTGGAGGCCAGCACGGAGCGCATGGCGCCGGCGCCGATGTGATCCGGCATGTTGAAGACGCACACGATGTCGTGCTCGCCGAGTGACGACCAGAGGCCAACCAGTTTGCCGCCGAATTGCTCGCAGCATTGCCGGATGTGTTCGGTGCGATTCTGGGGATTCTTGATGAGCGCCGCAATGGCATGAGACGCATAGGATGCCTGGACCAGATAGGTCAGCATGAGTATCAGCTCCTTTGTGGACGTTCGAACGGGGCCGGTGACGATCCTCGAGGAATCTGTGGGGAGAGGGGAAGGCGCGCACCAACCATACAATATGGAGCTACCCGGTGAGAAGAGAATTTAAAGGCAGGGAGTAGGGAATAGGGAGCAGGAGGGCCGAGTGGCGACGAAATCTTGAGCGGCTGCGCGCGATTCGTGGATGCTTGCGATGCACCACATGGGATGGATTTGGGAATTAGGTTAGCTGCGCGCGGGGACCTGGAGGCCTAGTTCACGCATGGCGATTTGCAGATCAGCCCATGCTTCCTTCTTCTGGCGGGGATCGCGGAGAAGAAAGGCAGGGTGATACGTGACGATGAGCTTGCTTCCGCGGAACGAGTGAACACGGCCGCGCAGTCCGGCAAGCGGCTGGCGCTGGCCGAGCAGATAAGTTGATGCGGTAGCGCCGAGCGCGACGATGACTTCGGGACGAATGACGTCGATTTGCTGAAAGAGGAATGGCGCGCAAGTATTGGCTTCATCGGGCTCGGGCGTGCGGTTGCCGGGCGGCCTGCACTTGACGACGTTGGCGATGTAGACCTCTTCGCGCTTGAGTCCCATGGCGCCGATCATGTTGTTGAGGAGCTGCCCGGCCTTGCCCACGAAGGGCAGGCCCTGCGCATCTTCGTCAGCGCCGGGGCCTTCCCCGATAAACATGAGGCGCGCATCGGGTGAGCCATCGCCGAAGACGATTTTGTGACGGCCGGTCAGGAGTGCGCAGCGTGTGCAGTCGCCGATCTCTGCGCGGATGATGCGGAGAGCGGAGGCGCGATCGGCAGAGGGAGCGGCCGCGGGGACGGTTGAAGGTGTGACGATTGGCTTGCGGGGCGGGATGGTGGGCTCCTGAGAAATTATGCGCTTCGATGGTGAATCCCAGGTGTCAGACTCGAGACCCTTCGGCAGGCTCTGGGCAGACTCTGGGGCACCCATGTTCGTGGTGGATGATAGGTCGACGGGGCGGCGGTAGAACTCGGTGAGGCCGAGGTCGCGATAGAAGCGGAGGCGCGCGGCGAGGGCCTGCCGGATTGCGGGATCGAGTGCGGGCACGCGCTACTCCACGATGATCTGACGGCGCGGCGCAATGTTCGCCGATTGATTGAGGACCTGGTCCTGCGGCGAGGTGCCTTCGACCTCCATCATGAGCGACCTGGGACGGCGGAGGGCGACGATCTCGTCGAGGATGCGGTCAGCGAGCTTGCGCTTGGGCATGGCGGGCAGCTCGATGGCTGTCGAAGTGGTGAGAAAGGTGGCGGCGTTGAAGTCGGAGTCGATGCCAGCCTGGTCGCCGGAAACGTCGTTGACCACGATGGCGTCAGCGCCTTTGCGGAGAAGCTTGGCGCGACCGTTCTCCATGCGGTTCTCGGTCTCGGCGGCAAAGCCCACGATGAGCTGGCCGGGGCCGCGGCGGCGCACAACTTCAGCGAGGATGTCTTCAGTGGGCGCGAGCTCGAGCGTGAGCGGGCCGGTGCGCTTGAGCTTTTGCTCGGAGATGTTGAGAGGGCGATAGTCTGCCACCGCGGCAGCCTTGATGATGAGGGTTGAGTCTTTCATGCGGTCGAGGACGGCCTGGCGCATTTGCTCGGCGGAGATGACCTTCACGACTTCGCAATGGGAGGGGGGATAGAGCGACGAGGGGCCGGTGATGAGAATGACCTTGGCGCCGCGAGCCTGCGCGGCCTCAGCGAGGGCGTAACCCATTTTGCCGCTGGAGCGATTGCCGAGGAAGCGAACGGGATCGAGCGCTTCGCGGGTGCCGCCGGCAGTGACGAGAACGACTTCGCCGGCGAGGTCGTGGCGGCGGCCGAGTGCGTTGAGGACTGCGTCGGCGATGGCTTCGGGCTCAGCCATGCGGCCCGCGCCGACCATGCCGCAGGCGAGCTCCCCGGTGCCGGGCTCGATGACGCGCACGCCGCGCTGACGCAGGATTTCGAGATTGGCCTTGGTCGCCGGGTGCTCCCACATGTTCACATTCATCGCCGGCGCCACGAGCACGGGTGCGGTGGTGGCGAGATAGAGCGTGGTGAGGAAATCGTCAGCCAGGCCGTGAGCAAATTTGGCAAGTGTGTTGGCGGTGGCGGGCGCGACCACAAGGGCTTCAGTCTCCTGCGCTTCGCCGATGTGCTCGATGGACGAGTCATAGGAGGATTCGGCGGTTCCGGCTTCGTCCCAAAGGCTGGTGATGACCTTGTGTCCGGAGAGCGCTGCGAAGGTGAGCGGCTGCACAAAGCGGCAAGCGGCTTCGGTCATGACCACGTGGACTTCAAGGGCCTGGCGCTGCAGGGCGCGAACGAGTTCGGCGGCCTTGTAGGCAGCAATTCCACCGGTGACGCCGACGGTTACGCGCATGGGTTGATTGTAATTCAGACGAGAGTTGACAGAGGACAGTCGACAGTGATCAGTACAAAGTGAACGAGTGAAGAAGTGAACCAGGGTTGCGCATGGACACACGTGTGGTACGGACGAAGTGCTGGAACCACTGACGGTGGCCCTTGATTCTAGGGGATGATGGGAATGCCGGACTCGTCGACGAGCGGTTTGACCACGGGCACGTCCTTTTTGACGTAGGCGATTTTGCCGGCTTCGATTTCGTCCTGGGCGATCCGGCACGCCTTGGTGGACTGAGTGGAGACGAGCGCGGCGGAGCCGCTCTGCAGCTGGCGCGCACGGCGGGCGGCTACAAGCACCTTACGATAGTTTGAATCGAATGTGGTTTCAATCGTCATCGGGATCCTCGTCGAAGTTAAACTGCTGCTGGTCAGGGGGATTGCCTATACCAAACGCTTCGAGCACCGGCTTCAGGCGTTCCTGCGAGTTGGACTGGCGACAAGCCGCTGCGACTTCCAGCACACGGCGCGCACGAATCGCAATCGGTTCACTGTTGCGATAGTACAGCTCGGCCAGAACGATGGCCTCCAGCTGAGCCACCGCCCGGTCGAGAATATCGTTGATGAGAATATAACTGTACTCGCGATAATTCTCAATTTCCTTGCGGGCCTCGCCCAGGCGGCGGTAGAGCTCGGCTTCGTCGACCTTGCCCTCCGCACGCATGCGATTGCGCAGGCGGGTGCGCAGGACTTTGGGGTTGGGTGGGAGCACAAAGATGCTGACCGCCTCGGGCATGGCGTGCCGCACCTGGGCCGCGCCCTGTACGTCGATATCAAGCAGGAGGTCGTGGCCCTGCTTGCGCGCTTCATCAAGGGAGGCGCGGGCGGTTCCGTAGTAGTTGCCGAAGACCTCGGCGTATTCGAGAAAGGCACCGGCGGCAATCAGGCGCTCGAACTCGGCACGATTGGTGAAGTAGTACTCGCGGCCATGCTCTTCAGAGCCGCGCGGCTGGCGCGTAGTCCAGGAGATGGAAAAGTCAACGCCCGTAACCTGCCTGCGCAGTTCGTTGACGAGCGTGCTTTTGCCGGAGCCGGAGGGGGCCGAGATGATGAAGAGAATGCCTGCCACGTTCTGTTTTATCCTTGTGAGTACTGAGATCAGTTATCAGTGATCAGTGGTCAGAATTCGCCGGCTGGAATCATTCGACGTTCTGAATCTGTTCGCGAGCCTTTTCGATTTCGGCCTTCATAGCCAGGCCCAGTTCCGTAATGCGAGTGCCTTTTCCGCCCAGGCCGCCCGTCTTGGAGAGCAGAGTGTTGGCTTCGCGGTTCATCTCCTGGAGCAGGAAGTCGAGCTTCTTGCCCGCCTCGCCGCCCCCGGCCAACAATTCGCGGAAGTGTCCGATGTGCGTGTTCATGCGGGCCAGCTCCTCAGACACGTCGCTGCGGTCGACGAGGACGGCGACTTCTTCGAGGAGGCGCTGGCGGTTGAACTCATTGCCGGTTGCCGCGATAAGACGCTGGGTGAGGCGTTCCTGGTAGCGCTGCTCAATCTCCGGGCGCAACTGGGCGACGCCTTCCACGGCTTCGGCAAGTCGATCGAGCGAGGCATGAAGGATGGCTTCGAGGGCCTCGCCTTCTCGCGCGCGCATGACCTTAAGCTGCGCAAGAAGGGGAACGATCTCGCGCTGGACACTTTCGGTCAATGCATTGGTATCGTCGTCGCATGGGCCGCGATTGTCGGTCTGCAGGGCGCCGGGCAGGCGTAGAATTGCGTTGAGGTCGGGCTGGCCGGTAAGGGCGTGTTCTTCGCGAGCGGCGTTAAAGGCGGAGAGGTAGCCGGAGACCAGTTCACGATTGTAGCCGGCGGACTGCTGCGTGCCGCGCTCGACCGAGAGCGTGAGTTCAACGTGGCCCCGCACCAGGTTCTCCTTGAGAGCGCGGCGCAACTCCATCTCCAGCGCTTCAAGACTTGAAGGAATACGCAGCTGTACGTCGAGGAAGCGATGATTCACGCTCTTGAGGCTGAGGGTGTAACCGAGCTGATCGTTTACGCGGACTTGAACCCGGGCAAAGCCGGTCATGGAATATAGGGGCATGCCTACTCGTCAGTCTCGCCGGAGAGCGCGCCCTGGGCAGCTTCAGTAAAGGCGGGCTCCAGCAGTTGATCAGATTGCGCGGGTTCGGGTTCGAGTTGATCGAGGCCACGTTCGCTCGAAGATTGGGCGTCACCCACGTCCATGAACTGCAATTGATAGAGACGAAGGTAAGTGGGTGAAATAGTGAGGAGCTCGTCGTGGGGACCGACAGCGGTGATACGGCCGTCTTCGACCACGGCGATACGATGGGCGCGGCGCACGGTGGAGAGGCGATGGGCGATGACCACCACAGTGCGGCCCTGGACGAGGTTGGCGATCGCGGCCTGCACGAGCGATTCGCTTTCCGCATCGAGGGCTGAAGTGGCTTCGTCCAGGATGAGGATCGGCGCGTTTTTAAGAATGGCGCGAGCGATGGCGATGCGCTGGCGCTCGCCGCCGGAGAGGCGGAAGCCTTTCTCTCCAATGACGGTGTCATAGCCCTGCGGCATGCGCAGGATGAAGTCATGCGCGAGGGCGTTGCGGGCCGCCTCTTCCACGAGGTCGCGCTTGATGTCGGGCTGGCCGTAGGCGATGTTGTTACGGACCGTGTCGTTGAAGAGGATGGTCTCCTGCGTGACCTGGGCGATCTGGCGGCGCAGCGAGGAGAGGGTGAGATCGCGGATGTCGCGGCCGTCGATGAGGATGCGGCCGGAGGTGACATCGAAGAAGCGGGGAATGAGATTGACGAGCGTGGACTTCCCTGCCCCGCTGGGTCCTACGAGTGCGAGGACCTCGCCGGTGCGGACTTCGAGATCGACGTTATGCAGGATCTGGTGTTCGCCCTCTTCGTTGGAATAGGAGAAGCCGACGTTGTCAAAACGGATTGTCGATTTGAATTGGTGCAGCGCGACGGAGTGCTGCTTCTCCTTCACATCGTCTTTGTGCTCGAGGAAACCAAAGATCGAGCCGGAGGCGCCCATGGCCTGCTGGAAGCTGTTGTAGAAGTAGGCGAACTTACGCACCGGGTCGTACAGCTTGAAGAGGAGAATGATGAAAGCGCCGAACATGCCCATGGTCATGCGGCCGTGCTGGATCTCGTTGCGGCCGATGAAGAGCAGCATCGCGATGGCAACCGCGCCGATGGTGTCCATGAGCGGCGAGCTGATGGACTGGATGCGCACGCTGCGGAGGTTGGCCCGGAAGAGCCGGCGGGCCGCGCTCTTGAAGCGCAGAATCTCCCAGAGCTCGGTGTTGAAGGCCTTCACAATGCGATGACCGGTGATGGTTTCGTGCAGGATGTTCTGGATCTCTGCGAGCTTGTCCTGACCGGTGCGCGTGCGGGTGCGCACCTCGCTGCCGATTTTGCGCGATGAGGTGATGACGACCGGCACAAAGAGGAGCAACGCCCAGCTGAGCACTCCGCCGAGGCGGATGACGAAGACGATGCCGACCAGGAAGGTGAAGAACTGCTGCAGGAATTCGCCGATGACCGAACTGACAGCCGTCTGTACCCGATCGACGTCGTTGATCAGCGTGGAGAGGATGGTGCCCGTGGCGTGTTTGTGGAAGAAGCTTGCAGAGCGGCGCAGCGTGGCTTCGTAGAGATGATTGCGTAGGTCGGTGATCATGCCGAAGCCGGCATAGTTGACCAGGTATGTGCCCAGGTAGTCGCACAGACCCTTGGCGAGAGTGGAGAACACCAGCGCGAAGGCCACGACATTCCACGCATTGTGCATGTGAATGAAGTGGGGGATGAGCGCGCGAAGGTCGAAGTGCCAACGAGAGTTGTGCAGGCCGAGCAATATAGGCCCTTCCGGCGCGTCGGGGCGGAGGACCTGGTCGAAGATGGGCTGAAAGAGGAGAGTGCGGAAGGTATCGAGGGCACCGACACATGCGAGCAGCACCACGCCCGGCAACCAGGTAAGCCAGTAAGCCAGCCCGAAGCGCAGTAGGCCGAAGAATCGCTTCATGCGGCGGGGACCGCCTTCAGGCTGCGATAGGCTTCGGGTATGGATTCCATCTGGATATTGTAGCTGGTTCAAAGAACGCAGACGAGATCGCCGCCACGGGGCGGGTCCCGGCGGGCGGGTCCTGGCGGGCGATTTTGCGTGAGCGCTCTAGAAGGCCTTCAAGTCAACGATGGCCTTGAGGATGTCGTTGGGCTGGGGCAGGATCGCGTCCTCAAGCACAGGCTGATAGGCAACAAAGGTATCCATCGATCCGATGCGCTTGACGGGCGCGTCGAGGTCTTCGAAGAGCTCGTCGGCAATGCGAGCGGCGATCTCCGCGCCGTACCCCCAGCTGATCATGTCTTCGTGCGCCACGATCACACGACTGGTCTTGCGCACGGAGGTTGCGATGGCCTCCCAATCGTAGGGATTGAGCGTGCGCAGGTCGATGACCTCCACCTGGATCCCGTGCTTGCGTTCCGCGGTCTGGGCAGCCTGCATGGCTCGCGGCACAACGGCGCCGTAGGTCACGAGCGTCATGTGGCTGCCCCCACGAACGATGCGTGCCTTGCCGAAGGGAATAGCGAAGTCGGGGCCGGGATAGGGTGCGCGGCCATAGGTTTCGCGGTAGAGGCGTTTGTGCTCGAGGAAGAGGACCGGGTCGTCGCAGCGGATGGCAGTGCGCAGCAGGCCGTTGGCGTCGAGAGCATTGGACGGGAAGACGATGCGCAGACCGGGGATGTGGGTGAAAATGCTCTCGCCCGACTGGGAGTGATAGATGGCTCCGCCGGTGAGGTAGCCGCCGATGGGTACGCGAACGACAGCCGGAGCGGCCCATGCTCCGTTGGAGCGCCAGCGCATAAGAGCCAGCTCGTTGTGGATCTGGTGCATGGCGGGCCAGATGTAGTCGAAGAATTGAATCTCGACCACGGGCTTCATCCCGCGGACGGCGTAGCCGACGGCGCGGCCAACGATGTTGGCCTCAGCGAGCGGCGAGTTGAAGACGCGCTCGGAGCCGAAAGCCGTCTGCAAGCCGGCCGTGAGCTTGAAGACTCCACCCTTGCCTTTCACTTCGGAGAGCGCTTCCTCGCGGCTGGCGTCGGCAACGTCTTCACCATAGACGACGATGCGGGGATCGCGACGCATTTCGTCGTGCAGGCAGGCGTTGATGAGGTCGGCCATGGTGCGCGGTGCTGAGCCTTTGGAACTGGCGGATCTTCCGGTGGTGGCTGTGGCAGTTGCGATCTC
>Ga0307474_10003412_pt1 | contig 11427 bp, 6 predicted proteins | sample atmos_gasesECM1C_2_FD_203312 | JGI IMG/M metagenome (GOLD analysis project Ga0307474, IMG submission 203312) | Hardwood forest soil microbial communities from Morgan-Monroe State Forest, Indiana, United States - atmos_gasesECM1C_05 | ecosystem: Environmental > Terrestrial > Soil > Temperate... | reverse complement strand
ATCGAAGACGAGGATGTCCGCAAGCAATTCGAAGCGGAATATTCAAAGACCGCCTCACTCTACTATCGCGGACAAATTCCGTTCGGCACAATTCTCGCCCGCATCCAGCGAGCCCTCGCACGTCTGTAGTCCTTGGGGCAAATCTAGGCCATTGCTCCTTCGCCGCTACGCGCGGCTCCACACTCGTCGGCAACCGTGGCTCAACTACGTCAAGTGGTTTGTCAGAATCTCAAGCGTGCATTCCTCACACCATTTCCGATACAGTATTCACTTCCCATGCTTGATCTGAGTTTTGTTCGTGACAACCTGTCCCGGGTGGAAGAAATGCTGCGCCAGCGCGGCGCCGACCCGGCTGCCGTGCTGAAAGACTTCCTTGCGGTCGATACCGAGCGCCGCCAGGCTATTACCGGGTCGGAGACCATGAAGGCGCGGCGGAACAAGGCCTCGGAGGACATTGCCAAGCTAAAAAAGGCGGGCCAGGATGCGACGGCTGCCATCGCCGAGACGAAAGAGCTGCGCGAGCAAATTCAGATTCTGGAGAAAACTGCCGCCGACCTCGATGCGCGGCTGCAGGAGATTCTTACTGGCATCCCGAACGTGCCGCATGAAAGCGTTCCAGTGGGCCCTGGCGAGGAAGGAAATGTGGAAATCCGGCGGTGGGGCGCGCCGCCAAAGTTTGACTTCATTCCAAAGCCGCACTGGGAGCTGGGAGCGGAACTCGGCATTCTCGACCTGGAGCGAGCCGTCAAGCTCACCGGGGCGCGCTTTGCGGTTTACTGGGACATGGGCGCGAAGCTCGAACGAGCTCTGGCGAACTTCATGCTTGATCTGCACACCCGTGAGCATGGATACACCGAAGTTCTGCCACCCTACCTGGTTAATTCCGAATCCATGTACGGCACTGGGCAATTGCCCAAATTTGCCGCTGACTTATTTCGCGTTCCGCATGGAGAAAAAGATCTCTGGCTGATTCCGACAGCGGAGGTTCCGGTCACAAACCTGTACCGCGGTGAAGTGCTTGATTCCGCACGTTTGCCGATTTCACTCGCGGCGTATACTCCGTGCTTTCGCAGCGAGGCGGGCTCATACGGGAAAGACGTGCGCGGCATCATACGTCAGCACCAGTTTCAGAAAGTAGAGTTGGTAAAGTTTGCGCACCCGGAAAATTCGTATGACGAACATGAGAAGCTCACGCGAAACGCCGAGACCGTTCTGCAAAAGCTTGGGCTACACTATCGCACGGTGGCATTGTGCACGGGTGATATGGGAGCATCTCCGGCGAAGACGTATGACATTGAAGTCTGGCTGCCGGGGCAGCAGTTATTCCGCGAGATTTCGTCGTGCTCGAATTTTGAATCGTATCAGGCAAGGCGGGCTAATATCCGATACCGGCCGGAAGGCAGGAACAAGACTGAGTTCGTCCACACCCTGAACGGCAGCGGATTGGCCATCGGCCGCACATGGGTGGCAATTGTCGAGAACTATCAGCAGGCGGATGGTAGTGTTGTGATTCCCGAGGTCTTGCGGCCGTATATCGGTGCAGAGCGAATCACCAAGAAGAGCTGCTAGCTGCTGGCTCGAAACGCAGCTTTCTGGAGATCGCTCCAAGCCAGGAGCTAGCAGGTAGAAGCTCAGTCGCTTAATCATTGCCAAGAAAGGAAGCGGTCACTAAACTTGCAAAGTGTGGACATCAGCACGACCAATAGCGGCGCGCCTTCCCTACCGATGAACGCCGTTTGGCGAACAATCCGCAGCTATATTTTGTGGCAGCATGAGCGTGGCACGCTGCATTACGACGTAATGGTTACGCTGATCCTCATCTTCATCTTTGCTACCCCCTACTGGATTAATTACAACGACAAACCAGTTCCCCGCAAGCTGCATCAGACTGATGTCATTGTCACAACGGACGCGCAAGGCGGGCTGCTTTATGAGATTTCTGCCAGCGCGCTTCCGCCGGGTGGGGATGGCTCCGTGCCCGACCAATTGCTGCGTGTCATTGAACCGATTTCGGGCGCGGTGTCGATCGTGAACTATGAAGGAGTACCGGATCACGACGGAAAAGTGCAGAACTACCGGGTTTGGGTGAAGAGAAAATAGTGATAAAACTTTTCTTGCGCACCATTGGCCTCGCCGGGATTACGTTGCTGGGTTCGATCGGAACCGCACAGGGACCGGACGCTGCCACTCTCGACAGCGTACTCCAAAAGATGGATACGGCAGCCGCCAGCTTCCAAACCACGCAAGCCGATTTCGTTTGGGATCAGTATCAGCGAGTGGTCGATGAAACCGACACACAGAAAGGCACGGTGTACTACCGGCGCTCGGGAAAAGAAATTGAAATGATGGCTGACATCAAAGAACCTGAGCAGAAGTTTCTTCTCTACAAAGACGGCAAGCTGCAGGTGTATCAGCCGAAGATCGAACAGGTCATTCAATATACGGCGGGCGCGAACCATAACGAAATAGAAAGCTATCTGGTACTGGGCTTTGGGGGCAGCGGCCAGGATTTGAAAAACTCATTTGACGTCACTTATCAGGGCGAAGAGACCGTTGACAACATGGCGACGGCGAAGCTCCACCTGACTCCTAAGAGCGAGAAAGTCCGGAGCTACTTCACCGAAGCATTCCTGTGGATCGACCTCAACCGCGGCATCTCCCTGCAGCAGAAATTCATGCAGAGCCAGGGAGATTATCGCCTGGCCAAGTATTCCGCGGTAAAGGTAAATGCGAAGATCAGCAACGACGTATTTCGCTTGAAAACTACTGGCAAAACGAAATTCGTCTCGCCTCGCGGCTAAGTGGTTGATTGGAAGCAGAAGAATCTTGTTCTGGAAAATGCACTTGGGGCGCTATACTGCCTTGAGAATCCTCAATTGAGTCCACGCATGGCCAAAGTGTTCACTATCCCAGTCCCGCCGAAGTTGGGTCGTTCCACAAAACGAGAACGCGCCTCCGATCCTCGCTACGTTGACGGACAGCGGTTGCTGGTGGAGGCTATGCGGTACCTGGCCCAAAGCGATCCAGTGACCAACCGTGCCGCGATCGAGCTGATCTCGGAGCATGTTCGAACGCGCTTCCGCATGAGCGACTCGCCATTGTCGTAACCGAGTACCTAGCCACTCGGCCGAAACTGCTGAATCCTACGCTTCGTTGGCATCTTAGAACTCGTACCGCAAAGCGAACTGCATCACACGAGGGTTGGTGAGCAAACCGCTGAAGTTGCCGAACGACCCCTGTTGGTCAATATTGTTCGTAACGGTGTTGACATCGAATTCTGGGTGATTCAGCACGTTAAACACCTCCCAGCGGAATCTCAGCAAATGGGATTCGGAGTACGGCATCTGCCAGGTCTTGCCGAGCGCAGCGTCGAGGCCGGCAAAGCCGGGGCCACGAACCTGGCTACGTCCGCCAGCCTCGCCCGGGAAGTCATGTCGGAAGGCTCCAATCCCCGTGGGTCCGTTAGGATCCGCGAAGAGATTGGGGGCTTGACTGGAAGGAACGGTGGCATTGGCCTGCTTCGTGACCTTGACATCGGTGGGACCGATTTGAGTGGCGGCTCCCCCCAACTGCCAATTCGTAGGCCAGGTACTGCCGTTGCCGATGGTCAATGGGAATCCGCTGGTCCACCGGGCCAGGCCGGAAAGGCTCCATCCGCCAATAATCGCATTGGTCAGGCTATTGGCGTGCCCGGCAATGTATCTGCCCTTGCCAAAAGGCAATTCAATGATGAAGTTGGAGTTGAACTGGTGGGTGGTGTCGAAATCAGAGATGCCGCGTTGGAGGTTAGGATTCCAGGAGTTGATGATGTTCCCGCTAATACCTCCGCCGACGCCACTGTACGGTTGCACTCTTTCGGCCGAGGATGAAATGTCAATCGACTTCCCGTAGGTGTAGTTGACGTCGAATTGCATTCCGTGCGACATCCGCTTTCGCAGCGTAACTTGCAGGGCGTTGTAGTTCGCGTCGCCGATCGACCGCCAGGCGTACAGAGAGTGGAACTGGCTGTTGAAGTAGGCGTTCGGACCCAGAACCGTTGGGTAATGATTGAGCGAACACGGGTTACCATTCGAGTAAGTACAACCCGCCAGGCCTGGCACCATGCCGGCAATGCCGGCTACGCCGGAGGGGTTAAAGTCGGAACCGGCGTAATCAAGTGCCGACAGAGCAGTGGTTTCGTTGAAATTAAAGCCAGAGTAAAGATCATAGGCCGCCTGCAGCGGATCGGTGGTAAACATGGGCGGGGCGTTGCCGTTAACGTTCCCTAAGGTTGCCAGGTTGTACTGGTCCCCGGGCTGGAGGGGCGCAATCATATCCTTCCAGTAGGCGGCCGTAGGACCCACCAGCGCGGGCGTAATCGAAGTGGTTGGGGTGCCTTGCGCGGCCAGCTCGGAGAGGCGCCGCGCGGCCGCAAAGTAGTCGATCCCCGCCTTCTTATCCACCAGATCAAGTGGCATGGCCAAGTCTTCCTGGGCCAGCAAGCGGTGCGACAGGCGACCCACGTAAGAGACTTCCAGACTCAGCCCGTTGGACAACTGTCGGCCGACGGATAAATCCAAGGTGTAGGAGTAGGGAGTCTTGATTTTGTCGTCCAATCCCCAATAAATGCCTAAGCCAGTGCCGGCAGTCGGGGGTGTGTAGGGAAACCCTCCCGTCGGCGTGGGAGGAGCAAAGGGGGTTACGCCGTCGAACAAGGTGCTCGGAACCGAGGTCAGACTAGTCAGTCGGGGCGCGTTGCTCGCGGTGGGAAGGACCGAATTAGTGAGATTGGTGGAGAGTCCGAAGGAACCGTTCTGGTCGAAGCTGGCGAGTAAGCCGGGTCCGATGTGATCGTAGGCAATCCCGAAACCACCACGAATTACAGTCTTGTCGCCATCACCCACTAGACTTCTGAGCCAGCCTCCATCGGGCCGCGGAGTATAGGCGAACGAAACCTTCGGGGCGAAGTTGTGGTAATCCCAGTTATAGTAGCCCTTCTTTCCATTCGCAGCCCCCGCCAGAGCAAACGTCACAGTAGGATCAGCGCTGGAGGGAACACCGTTGAGCATGTCCTGTTGCCTCTGCTTGAACCATTGCCCCATGCTGATGGTGGGAGCCACTTCGGTGCCAGTGGTCTCCCATGGCGGAGAAAATAATGAATACCGCAAGCCGAGGTTCACCGTCAGGTTAGGTTTGATGCGGTAGGAATCCTGGACATAGAATTCGTATTCATCCGCACCCCAATGCCGGGGGACGGGGGCACCCACAGGCAGCGCGGTGCCGTTCTTCTGGAAATTGAAGAACGCGTTGTACTCGGTGACCATGCCTAACAGCGCAACCGTTGGGTAATCATACTGATTGTTGAAGCTGCCATTGACCGCGGGGAGATTGTTGTTGCCCGGATCGAATGGGCTGGAGGTATTGGCGAATCCAGCCGTGTCCAGCGCCGAAACATTGGTCACGCCGTTGGGGAAGGAATTGACGAAATTGTTGCGCGGACTCCGGATGAACCGGATGTTGGTACCAAACTGGATCGTATGCTTGCCCTTTGACCAAGAAACGTCATCGACGAGGTTTTCGACGGTAGAGCGAAAGTCTGAGCCTCGGGTCACCGCTTCGCTGGAGTTGTTGGTTGTACTGTTGTCGTTCAGTCCGCGGAAGAAAATGACCGGCGTCGAGTCATTGTTCCCGGGCTGGCCCCAACTCTGTCGCGTGTATCCCCAATGAAAGTTGTTCAGCAAAGTGGGTCTCAACGTAGCCGTGTAGCCGACGGTGAATCCCTTGCTGAAGTCCAGCAGGCTGCTCAACGGAGGAGTCCCGGGGAGGTAGGGCGCACCGGAGTGGTTATCATTACGCAGGGCCCCGCGCCAGAACAGGGTGTGGTTTCCATTCTGCGTGATCTTGTAATCCATTCGCGCAATGTACCAGTTCCTATTGGTCGGGACCGCTCCTTTAAAGCGGTAGCCAAGAAAATTGAAAGCGTCACCCTCGGAGTTATCATTCGCATGCGGGAAGGAATTGAAATAACTCGAGCTACCACAACAGATAACGGGATCCGGCCCGATGCCGTGCGGGTCGATCGCCGCCAACTGGGCGGCGTTCAGGCCATAGACGCCTGCCGGGGTCACCACGCTGGTGCCCGCCACCGGCCCTCCGGGGCACGCCGCCGCGCCACCCGCGCATTCATATTGCACGACGCCCTGGCGCAAGGCATCGCTAGGCACAATACGGACGTCGCTCTCCTCTTCTCGCTGGCGGGCCGCTTCATAGTTGACAAAGAAATAAAGACGGTTCTTAAGAATTGGTCCACCCAGCGAGCCCCCGAAGATGTTGCGAATGAGTTTGGGCGGCACGTTCGGTGTCCCGGACTGCACTTCGGAGGACTTTACAAAGTAGTCGTTGGCGCTGGTGTAGGTGTTGCGCAGGTATTCATAGAGCGAGCCGTGGAACTTATTGGTGCCACTCTTGGTGACCAGCGATACCTGTGCCCCCGAGGAACGTCCGGCGTCGGCGCCATAGTTGGTCGTGGTCACGCGGAACTCCTGCATTGAATCCAGGGTTACCGGCAACACCGACGAAAATGCATAGCCGTTTACCTGGTCATTCACGTCAACTCCGTCCAGAGTAATGTTGGTCTGGTCGCTGTGTGCGCCATTCACTGCTCCGTTTCGACTGTCGTTCGTCTGTTCGTTAAGGCTTTCGCGATTCCCAATGTAGGTCACGCCCGCCTGCAAGGTGAGAAGATCGGGAACGTTCCGTCCTTCCATGGGGAGATCTTTCACCTGTAGTTCGTTGAAGGCATTTCCGATGGACGCATCACTCGTGTTGATGACCGATGCCTCCCCTGTAACCTCGACGACTTCCGTGATTGCTCCGACCTCCAGCTTTACGTTCGTCGTGGCTGGGGTGTCAACCAGTAACTGGATATCCTTCTGCTCATACTTGCGGAAACCAGCAACCTCCACGGCAAGCTCATAGATTCCCGGCTGCAACTGCAGGAATTCGTAGCCGCCGGCTGCTCCGGTGGGGGTGGTGCGTGTGAAGCCACTGTCGGCGCGGCTCAGCGTCACTTTTGCACTGGCTATGGCTGCGCCGCTTTTGTCCGTGACAGTTCCGCGCAGCGAGGTAGTACCGCTCTGCGACCACAGCAACACGCTGAAAGCTAGGCAAAACCCGACCAGCAAAACAACGACCCTGGAACTGGAAGAAGAACGCATGGCGAAGCCCCCTTCGCGCCACGATGGGCGTCACGCTTGGATTTTGTTTGCCCAGCAAGGCTAGAGACGGAAGCCAGCCCCTGGGGACCCGATGGGGCGCTATTGTGCAACTCCGGGGCCACAATATTCAAGCTTAATTTTCAATGTCTTTGGCGTTTGTGAAACGTTTGAATACGGCTTTTCACAGATGGCTTTCCAGATTAGGAAGCCTGGTCATGCAGGTTTTCGATGGGTGCGATGCGTTTTGCCGATGAACAGCGCGGAAGCCGCCATTATGAGTACCGGATAGCATTCCAGGGTGTAACGGGGCTCGGGATTTTCGAGCGTCCCGAGGAACAGTGAGCGCAGGATCAGAAATAAAACGAATAATCCGAAGCCATAAATTTCACGCCCGCGTAAGAACCCGGCCAATGCCGCCACCACGTAAGCCAAATTCAGCAGCCCGAACACGATACTGACTGCAAGCCAGGTGCGGTCGTCATTGAACTCCCACCAGCGCGGGTCGGAAGGCAGCAGCTCGGTTCGCGCACGCAGCCACATGTCGGCAATGCGCAGAGCCGGAAGCCAAATGTAGTAACGCAGTGGGGCGGCCCGAATGCGAGCGGCCGCCAGCGCCGCAAAGCGCTGATCGAGTTCCGGAGTTATGTCGTGTTCCTGATTGTAGTCGGCGAATACTTCTGCGGTTTCCTGTCGTTGCTGCGCTGAATCGAAAGCGCGTCGCGGCAGCCGCGAGATATCAATAGGGGAACCGGGCACGTTCCAGTAGATCTCCTGAACGGACGTATAGTCCGCGATCCACGTTTTGGTCCAGCGATTGAATCCCACCATCACCGGTTCATCGGAGTCGTTGGCATAGCGTGGAGCGAGGGGCTGGAATCGATGTAGTGTGTGCAGATTGCGCAAGGTCCACGGAACGAGCGGCGCCAGCGCGCCGAGCACGAGAATAATTGCCGCGCGCACAATTGGAAAGAGCACAGGAGCGTTGTCGGCGCTTCGTCTTTGCTGGAGAATTGCGCTTACCAACAGTAAGAACAAATACGCTCCGAGCGCCGCGAGCAAAATTCCGCCATCGGGCCGCAACAAGAGACAGGCCCCGACAGCGAGACCGCATCCCAGCCACGGGAGCCATTTTGACCAGGGCGGTGAGCCGCCGTCCGGTCGCAAGCCCGCAAGGCCCCAAATCGCACAATCCAGCGCGAGCGCGGTGAAGAAGATTTCCAAAGTTTCGGTGAGAACCGCCGCCGCATAGTTGGCGAGAAACGGACACAGCGCGGTAACCATGAACGCGGCTTTCGCCGCTTGATCAGAAAACATGCGGCGTGCGAGATCCGCCACCAACAGACAGGTGCCCAGATCGAACACGATCTGGACCAGCAAGACGGCGCGGAAATTGCTCCAGCCGAACACGGCGAAGACCACCGCGAGAAATGCAGGATAGCCCGGCAGGCGGGAAAGCGTAGGCACAACCTGGCCGGAATTGCTGATCCCGTAGACCCCGTACTGCAGCCAGTTCATGGCAATATCGGCGTAGAGGCGCGAATCGTCGACGATGCCGGGAAAGTGCACCAGGAAGATCAGCCGCAATGCCACAGCGGCCAGCGCAGCCGCAAAAAAGAATCGAACATGCTTACCTACCAGTTCCAGCACCAAGAGAATATAGCGCGTTGGAGTCAACTTTGTGCGTTGCCGGCGCATCTTAGCTTAGCAAGCATTACTTGCCGCGTGCCTGTGCCCTGTCTGCGCACCTTCAACAATTGACCACTCGCCGCTTGCGGCATACGATGATCGATTAACCTTCCATGCCCGAACCTGTCTTCTACGATCCGAAACGCGCGCGCTGGAAGCGACTACGACGACTGGTCGACGTTCTGGTCGCGATTTTCTCGGCACTGATTATTTTCTTCGTGTACACGACGTTGCGCGACGAGCGCCTGCCCGAACTGCTGTTTTCCCCGCAGAAACGGGCCTTCAAAGCGCTGAAGGAAAATGAGAAAGAAAAAGCCCGCGACCGTCTGAAGAAGCTGGCTAACCGTTCCCATCGGAAGTCGAAACTACCCGCCTCTGAGGTCAAGCTCAACCAGGAAGAAGGAATTCGGGCGGCGTTTTATGTGCCCTGGGATGCGGCGAGCTTTTCGTCGCTTCGCGGCTTCGCCCGTCAGATCGATTTGCTTTATCCGGACTGGCTGCACGTACTCACAACTGACGGACGCCTGCAGGGAGTGGATGATCAAACGAACAAGTTTTTCGACGTGATCCAGGACAATCGCACGCGCTCCGTCGACGACCGCGTGATGCCGTTTCTCAAGGCAGAAGACTCCAGCATGGAAGTCTTCCCCATGATCAACAATTTCAACGGCACTGATTGGGTGGACATCGCGGGGTTTCTGAACGACCCGGACGCGCGCGCGCTTTTCCGCAAGCAGGTAAGCCTGTTTCTTTCTTCCGATCGTTTCGGCGGGTTGATGGTGGATTTCGAGGCTTTCCCGAGCTCGGGCCAAAAGGGTTATGTTGCGCTACTGAATGAACTCTCTTTGGACCTGCATGGGCGTGGGATGAAGCTTTATGTGAGCGTGCCCGCACACAATCAGGAATTCGATTACGCCGCCATCTCCGCGCCCGCAGACGGCGTGATCGTGATGAACTACGACGAACACTATCCCGGCGCCGCGGCGGGACCGGTGGCATCGCAGGATTGGTTTGTCGACAATCTCAAATTTGCCGTAAAAGTGATTCCGCGGGAAAAATTAATCTGCGCCATCGCCAACTACGGCTATGACTGGGTGCTCAAGCCGAAGAAGGGCACGCTTCCGCCGGATGCTCATGACAGTTCCGTCAGCGTGCAGGAAGCCTGGCTGGCCGCGCGGGATTCCGATGAAGACGTAACCTTCGATGACGATGCTTTAAATCCGCATTTCAGTTATCTGGATGAACGCAGTCTCCGCCACGACGTCTGGTTCCTGGATGCGGTTACGGCGCTCAATCACATGCGGGCCGCGCAGACACTGGGCATTCAGACTTTCGCGTTGTGGCGCCTGGGCGGCGAAGATCGGTCGCTATGGCGTGTGTGGGACGTTCCGGGAGACCCCGGTGCCACTGATAAAGTGCGCGACGTGCCACCTGGCCAGGATGTTGACATGGAAGGACAGGGCGAAATCCTTCGCATCGAGGACCGCCCCACTCATGGCACTCGCGACCTCACCATCGATGTCAAGACAAAACTGATCACCGACGAAAATTTCCAGTCTCTGCCAGAACCTTTCCGGGTGGGGCGTTACGGTTACAGCCCTAACCAGATAGTGCTCACGTTTGACGATGGCCCCGATCCGGAATGGACGCCCAGGATTCTCGATGTGCTCAAGCGTGAGCATGCCCCGGCCACATTTTTTCTGATCGGCATCCAAACCGACGATTTCTCAGGCTTGGCCAAACGTATTTACAACGAAGGCCACACGATCGGTAATCACACCTTCACCCATCCGGACGTTAGTAATATTTCGCCAACCCACATGAAGGTGGAACTGAATCTTACCGAGCGCCTATTCGCGAGCTTAATGGGAATTCGAGCCAAGCTTCTGCGTCCGCCCTATGCGATTGATGAGGAACCCGACACCGCCGACCAAGTGAAGCCGCTCGAATTCGCCCAAGACATGGGCTACATCACCGTCGGCAACCGAATCGATCCCAACGACTGGAGTGATAAGCCGCGGCGGCATACCGCCGAAGAGATTTCTGCCTACGTGCTGGCGCACTTGCCACCTTGCGGTCCCAACGACCTGCGTTGCGGCAATATTGTTCTACTGCATGACGGCGGCGGCAATCGTTCGGAGACGGTTCGCGCACTGCCCATGATCATCGATGGGATTCGTGCGCGGGGGTACTCGGTGGTTCCGGTATATCAATTGTTCGGCAAGACGCGGGCCGATGTGATGGCCCCTCTGGGCGCAGGAGAACGATGGGCTGCACGCCTTGATGGGTTGGGCTTTTGGCTCTTCGAGGCTGGCATCGTTTCGATCACCTGGATATTTTTCCTTGGCGACCTGCTCATGACCGGGCGCCTGCTTTTTATTGGTGCGGCTGCGGTCTACGACCGGCTGCAGGAGAAGATTTTCGGCAAGCCCGCGGAAGTGGCTTCGTACAGGCCGAAAGTTGCTGTTCTGATTCCGGCTTACAACGAGGAAAAGGTTATTGTGCGCACGATTCGCGCCGCGCTCAACTCCGACTATCCCAATCT
>Ga0307474_10003408_pt1 | contig 11436 bp, 8 predicted proteins | sample atmos_gasesECM1C_2_FD_203312 | JGI IMG/M metagenome (GOLD analysis project Ga0307474, IMG submission 203312) | Hardwood forest soil microbial communities from Morgan-Monroe State Forest, Indiana, United States - atmos_gasesECM1C_05 | ecosystem: Environmental > Terrestrial > Soil > Temperate... | reverse complement strand
GACGGTTAAAGGGGAATGAAGAGGCAGGTTACCAAAGGGATGTCCGATCGGCCTTATGTATCAATCAGGTAACGCGCGATTCGCTCAAAACAAAACGCCGGGCGAGGACGCCCGGCGCTCCACTACTGTGACGATTGCGCTGTAAACGCGCCACTCATGTTGATTCCCGTATCTGCCTGCAGCATATAACCAGTGCTGGTCGTGGTCAGGTAGAGAACGATGTTATTGGTAAAGCCGTTCAACTGAGTTGTCGTCCGACCATTAAGTGCCACCGAATAGGTGCCCGAGAAATTGTTGGAATTAGCGCCGCCGGCGAGCGCGTTGGGGTCGAAGAAGCTGGTTACGTAATTGGTCCCCAGAGAATCCGTGCCGCTTGGAACCAGGGTCCCCACGCGATCTTTGAACACGACGTTTACCCCGTCGAAGCCATCCATGAAGAAGGCGGCTTGCGTGGCGAGGCTGGTATTTGAGAAGGTGCCGCTTTGCTGATCGATGGTGCCGTCTTCAACGTTGGCCCCGTTGAGCGCTATGAAGTAAGCCCGCGTTGGGCTCACCATCCAGATGTCACGCGTAAAGCCGCCAAAAGTGAGGCTGCCCGATCCATTGCCGACGGAATTGTCGATCAAATAGGTTCCGGTTGTCGTTTGGTCGCTCGCGACCGAACCGTCCTGCACAGAATCGTAATTCGCCGCGGTAACGTTTGCCGTGCCGTCTGTTGTGAAGACGCCGACCGTGTTAACAAAGCCGGGTGTTGTCGTTTCGCCGCTACTGCCAAAAGCATACGAACCGGAGAGTGACGCGGGCGAGAATGTGATGGCACTCTGCTGTTCGGCCAGGCCGATGGAAAGTATATTCGGGGTGGTATCCAGCAACAGGAACTTGCTCGAACTGACCACATAGTATTGCGCCGAGTGAGTGAGACCGTTCACTGAGTAGCTGATCGTCCCTCGACCACCCGTCGGAGCGGTTATGCTACCGCCAGCGCCAATGGAACCGGTGGCTGGCGTCCCATTCTGAACCATTATGTAGGAACCGCTCACCGCGCCTGCGGAAATTGCCATCGTGCCCATCGTTGCGCTCACAGATACGTCGTGAGTGCGGAAGACAAAAGTTCCGGAGGGACTTGTGGTGGAGGTCTGCAGGTGTGCCGAACCAGCGCTGGTCCCGCCCCCGTCTTCTTCTTCCATGTAGAGGTCGCCAGTATCACTCAAGGTGATTCGATAAACTTCCTGACCTCCCGCGGCGAAATTGAACGTCAGGTCACCCGTCCCGTCGCTCCTGATGGAATAAGTTCCCGTTACGCTATCCGTAAAACCCTGGGTAGTGTTTGCCACAGCTTCCACGAAGTCGTCCGTTCCCGAGGTGATGTTCTTGTTGCCGTCGGCCGTGAATACTCCGCCCTCGATAAAGAAATTAGCCGCGGAGAGCGTATTGGCGTTAAGTCCATAACCCTTGACGGTAAATGAATACGTGCCCTTTAAGCTGGCATTCGTGAAGCCCCCTTTGACGATCACTGGACTTCCGCCGGAGCCGCAGCTGCTTATCAAAAGGATGCCTGTCAACACCGCCAGAGCCATAATCAGTCGTCGGGCATACTTAGTGGACGCAACGGGATTCATGAGACACTCCTGCCTTTAATTCTTGAGATGCCCAAACCCGGATTGTAGAAGAAAGTTTCGGCGAAAAAATTGGCGGGAGCGTTTCCCCGGCGAGGATGGGGCAAGCCCCGTCTCTACACGAGACGGTTGGTGACTTGCGCCGGACTTCGCGACGGGGCTGAGACTGCGGTTCTATTCCCTTTGCGCCTTTCCGATACCCAGACTCCCACGCGGTAGAGCAGCAGGTTGCTGAGCACGACTCCGTACTCGATCGGTTTGTGGAGATCGGCCTTCACCAGCCAGACGTAATGCACCACGCCCAGGATTCCGGTCAGATAAATTAGCCGGTGCAGGCGCTGCCAGTTTTTGCCGCCGAGGCGGCGAATCGACCATGCAGTCGAGGTCACGGCCAGGGGAATCATGAGGACGAAGGCGGAAAATCCTACGGTGATGAATGGGCGCTTGGCGATGTCTTTCAACATTTCGTGGATGTCGAAGAACTTATCGAGCCAGATGTAGGTGGTGAAATGGAGACAACCGTAGAAGAACGCGAACAGTCCGATCATGCGGCGGACACCGATCAGCCAGTATTGACGGGTGATACGGCGGAGAGGCGTGATGGAAAGGGTGGTGAGAATAAAGATCAGCGTCCAGTCGCCGGTCGAGTGCGTGATGAACTCGATGGGATTGGCGCCGAGGCCGGCATGCAGCGCTTTCCATGCCAGGCGCTCCAGCGGGATGAGCGCGGCTAGAAAGACGGCGATTTTTGTCAGACGCAACTTCATTTTCGGGTTTGTATCTTTGTAACCCACAGCGAACCCAGAGTCGTTGTCGCCGCAGGCAACTGCCGAGCTGTGCTCGGCTGGACGGCCGAGGACGCCCGTCGCTCCACCGGCAATTGCTAGAAGTTCTTTTTCAGGTCCATACCTGAATACAGGCTCGCCACCTGGTCGTACCCATTGAACATCAGGGTTGGCCGCTTGAGGAATTCACCCAGGCGGCGTTCCTTGGCCTGGCTCCAGCGCGGATGATCTACGCTCGGATTCACGTTGGAATAGAAGCCATACTCGTGGGGCGAGGCTTCTTGCCAGGTGTTCAGCGGCTGGTCGCCGGTGAAGCGGATGCGGACGATCGACTTCGCGCTTTTGAATCCGTACTTCCATGGAATCACGATGCGGAGCGGGGCGCCGTCTTGATTCGGGAGCACCTCGCCATACAAGCCGAAGCAAAGCAGGGCGAGAGGATGCATTGCTTCGTCCATGCGAAGACCCTCGACGTACGGCCACTTCAATACGCTGGTGCGCTGTCCGGGCATTTGTTTGGGATCGTATAAGGTCGTGAACTCGATAAACTTTGCTTTGGGCAGTGGTTCAGCACGCTTGATCAGTTCGCTCAGGGAGAATCCGACCCAGGGAACGACAATCGACCAGCCCTCCACACAGCGATGGCGGTAGATGCGCTCTTCGGGAGCAGCCATTTTTATGATCGTGTCGACGTCCAGCACCTGCTTTTTCTTGACATCGCCGTCGATGGTCACGGTCCAGGGACGAGTCTTGAAATTTTTTGCGAGGTCGGCAGGCCCGTCTTTGTCGGTGGAGAATTCGTAGAAATTGTTGTAGGTGGTGACATCCTTGTACGGCGTTTCCTTTTCGGTGGTGCTGAAGGGGCTTTTCTGGAGGCCATCAATTTTCGCGTTGGCGTGGACGGTGAGCGAGGGCGCGGCAAATTCACGGAAGGCTAAGCCGGTGACGGCGGCCGCTCCGGCGATCGCTGCTCCGGCGAGAAAGTTGCGCCGGTTCAGGTAGGTCGTTTTGGGAGTAATTTCAGAAGACGGAATCGCAGCCGGTTTCCCGATCAGCATTGCTCACCCCATACTTAGTATAGGACTCGGGAGCGGGGGAAAAGTTGCAACTGCGGTCGGTGGAGGCGCGTGCGTCTCGCTGGTCCAGCAGCGTGGTGGCCGGGCAAAGGCGCCCGGCGCTCCACTAATTCCTTGGTGCTCCGCTAATTCGAAGCCGATTTTGCCATGGACGCGGGTGTGGGCGGCGGGGCAGATCGGGAGAGAAGGACTTCGCGGACTTTCTTGGCGAGATTCTGAAGAGTGAAGGGTTTCTGCAGGAACGCGGTTCTGGGGCCCAGTGCGCCCCGGGTGACGACGGCATCTTCCGTGTAGCCTGAAAGATAGAGCACGCTGATACCTGGACGCAGCAAGAGCAACTTCCTGGCCAGTTCGCGGCCGCCGATGCCGGGCATGACGACGTCGGTGATCAGGATATCGATGTGTTCTTTGAAGGACTCGGCGATGCGCAGGCCGGACTCGCCATTTTCCGCTTCGAGGACCTGATAGCCGCGAGAGGCTAGGGTTACACGCACCAGTTCGCGCACGGATTCCTCGTCTTCCACCAGCAAGACGGTTTCGCATCCGCCGGCTTCGCTCTGCTGGGTCTTAGCCGGGCTCAGCTCTTCGGCGGATTCTTCCACGCGCGGCAAGTAAACGTAGAATGTTGTGCCCGCTCCGAGTTCGCTTTCGGCAAACACGTATCCGCTGCTCTGCTTGACGATGCCATAGACCGTCGAGAGACCCAGGCCGGTACCCTTTCCTTTTTCCTTGGTGGTAAAGAACGGTTCGAAGATGCGGGATTGAGTTTCTGCATCCATGCCGTGGCCGGTATCGGCAACCGAGATCACGGCATAACGTCCGGTCTGGATAAAACGGTGTTCGCTGAAGTTTTGGCGCACGGTCACGTCGGAGCTCTGCACGGTGAGCCTGCCGCCTTCGGGCATGGCATCTTTGGCGTTGACGACGAGGTTCATGATGACCTGCTCGAGCTGCCCGGCGTCGGCGCGGGTGTGTCCGGTTTGAGTGGAGAGCCGCGTGACCAATTCGATGTTTTCGCCAATCAAGGGCCGCAGGAGACGTTCCATGTCACCGATGACCTTGTTGACGTCGATCACCTTGAGTTCGAGGAGTTGCTTGCGGCTGAACGCCAATAACTGGCGGGTGAGGGTAGCGGCACGATCGGCTGCCTGCTGGATGGACTGGACCTTATGGTGCATGGGACTGCTTTTTTCCAACTGCTCCAGCAAAACCTCGGTGTATCCGTTAATCACCATCAGCAGGTTGTTGAAGTCGTGGGCGACACCGCCGGCGAGGCGGCCGACAGCGTCCATTTTCTGCGCCTGGCGAAGTTGCTCTTCGAGTTGGCGCCGGTCAGTGATATCTTCGGCGATCAGCTCCAATACCACTTCTCCGGGTTGGTCGGTGCTACTGGCGGCGCAGCCACTGAGCCGAACGATGATGACGCGGCCATCTTTGCGTTTCCACTGAACTTCCACGCCATTGAGACCTCCGGCGTAGCGATAGTCCCCGGCCAGCCGGTCCAACTCCTTGGGATTGACGAAGACTTCGCGTCTCACATCCAGCTTGAGAAGTTCTTCAACCGAATCATGCCCGAGCATAGTGATGAGCGCCGGATTCACGTCCAGGAATCTTCCGCCGAGGGTACAGCGGCAGATGCCGAAGGCTGCGCTCAAGATCAGAGAGCGGGAACGGGCTTCGGAGCGGCGGAGCGCTTCTTCATAACGCTTGTGCTCGATGGCCGCGGCCAACTGCTGCGAAACAAATTTTAGAATCTCGCGGTCGCGCTCTCCGAAGCGGGCGTTTTCGCTGTAGCTCTGGACGACGAGGGCTCCAATGCAGGTCGTTCCGCTCTTCAGTGGAACACCCAGCCAGTCCAACGACGACGCGCCGATCAATTCCACTTCGCCGCGCCGCACCAGTTCCTCAAACACCGCCGGTGTCGCCAGCAACGGCTCGCCGGAGCGCAGGACGTATTCCGTCAGACCGCGGCCCAGAGGCTTTGGGGTGGGGGTGGGGTCCTGTTCGTCGACGAAGTAGGGAAAGCTCAACAACTGAGACTGCGGATCGTAGAGGGAGATGTAGAAGTTGCGCGCATTCATCAGCTGACCGACAATGTTGTGAATGGCGGCGAAAAACTGTTGCAGATCTTCGGCGGACTGGCTGCGCGCCGCGATGGCGTACAAGGCCGCATTCAACTCCTCGGCCCGCTTCTGTTCGGTGATGTCGCGATAGGACGCGTATGCACCAACTCTTTTGCCGTTCAGAATTACAGGTGAGGTAGAGAGCAGCACCTCTACCAGTGAGCCATCTTTGCGCTGACGCCGGGTCTCGAGCGAGAGTTTGCTTTCAGTCTTGAGGCACTCGCTGATCCATGCGGTTTCCGCGTACCGATCGGGAGGCACGATGAGCAGGTCGAGCCGTTTTCCTGCGACCTCGTCGGCGGTGAAGCCGAACACGCGGGTGAACTCCCCGTTGATGCGCAAGATCCGCAGCTCCTGATCGACAATACTGATCGCTTCCGGAGCGTTCTCGATGATCTGTTCCAGGTAGGCTTTTTCGACCGTGAGAGGGACTTCGGTGGCGTTGCCGTTTGTGGGCGAAGGAGCCGGGAGTGAACCGGAGTTGTGGGGGAAGACCGGCGGCACGACGATTTTCTCCCCCATACAGTCCTTTCCCAGAGTGCACTAACGCTAGTGCGATGGTAAGCGGGCTGGGTTATCCGCCGTTAGTTACCGGGGTAATGAAGATTTGGGCTAAAACAGAAAAAATTCAGGAGGCGTTCGCCAGCACTACGCAGACCTGGTGCAGCATCAGCTTCTGCGCGCCGGTCATAACCAGAAACTCGAACCCACAGCTCAAGCCCTCGCTATAACGCACCACGGCTCGCAACTTCATAATGTGAGGCGGGAGCGGGATGGGAAACTCCAGGGAAACAACTTCGCCGGCTTGCAACTCGCCGCTGAGGGTAGCACCGATGCCGTCCTGGCCGAGGGAACTGGTTCGGCCCCAACATGTAGTCGTCAGGCCTTCGCGAAATACCGACACCTGAATGCGCACGTCGAAACGATGGCGGGAGAAACGCCTCTGGTAAGCTTTGGCTGCCGCCTGTACGTGGTCGCTCAATCCAGATTCTCCATTTCAGATCTCGGGGCATGGTTTCAGGCCCGTTTTTTCAGCCGCGGGGAAATGGCGGATCAGCCTTGTGATTGTGCTTGAGAGCCAGGGCGGTTCTCAACGGCATCAAAGGCCATGTACTAAAGAACTTGAGACTCCGGCTGCGCTTAGTGTCGTACCGGTTGCAACGATTGCGCAATTCTTTTCAACCTCAGTTTTTTTGATTTCGGGATGAGCGAACTTGCGGAATGGGTGTAAAATCGCGTCCGTCTTACGGTCGCGAAGCAAATCCCCCTTAGCGTGACCATCCCAGGAGAATATCTATGTCCGCTACAAAGACTCCTTCGACCCTATTTTCCGCATTCGCGGAGAGAAGCATCCATTCCCAAAACAAGCTGACCAGGAAAGACGTCAGAGTCCAATCCCCGCGTGTCATTTCCGGCGCGATGATTGCCATTTCCTTGCTGGCGATGGCGGGTTTGGCCAGCGCGCAAGCCCCGATGGCTTATGAATTCTTGGGGGGCTCGGACAACTGGGGTACCATCGATCTGACGACCGGCGCATTCAGCCAGACCGGTAACACGGGTGAACTGCTCACGGGTTTAGGCGTGGGTCCTGGAGGCCTTTTGTACGGCGGCCTGGACAGTAGCGGCACGCTGTACCAGGTGAATCCGGCGAATGGAAACCTGACGACCGTGGGAACATCCAGCGTCGCGTATAACGACTTCGGCTCCACCACCAGCGGCGTCTACGCTCTTGATGGAAGCCTTAATCTGTATTCCGTGAACACAACTACCGGCGCTACCACCCTTATCGGACCGACCGGCCTTAGCAATGGTTCTACCATAGGGCTCTCGACGGGTTCGGACACTTTGTACTTTACCGACGGACCAAACGCCGGCCTCTACTCGATCAACACCAGCACCGGGGCGGCGACGGAAATCGGCAGCACGGGTATACGGGAGATCGGCGCCTTGGTCTATGAAAACGGCACGCTCTATGCTGGATCGAACAGTCCTTCCGCTGCCCTATACGCATTGAATCCAGCCACCGGAGCGGCCACATTTGTAGGCAACGCGACCGGTCCATTCTGGGGATTGGCGCCGGCGGTCTTTCCGGTCGTTGGCCTTTCGCCCTCGACCTTGAAATTGGCGAGTACTCTCGTCGGCCAGTCGAGTGCGGCAGGTACGGTCACTTTGACGAATTCCGGCAGCTTTGGTCTCAGCATCAGCTCGGTAAGCGTTAGCGGCGACTTTTCAGAAACCGACACCTGCGCCAGACAGACTATAGCGCCCAGTGGGACGTGCATGGTTTCAGTCACATTTACACCTTCGGTCACGGGATCGATTACGGGAGCGTTGACCATCGTCGATAACGCGGTGAACACTCCGCAGGTCCTGGCACTTTCCGGAAGCGGACTGCCTGAGCTATCGATTTCGCCGGCGAGCGAGAACTTTGGCACGGTGACAGTGGGCACAAGCAGCGCCGCGAAGACGATGACTTTGACCAATAACACCAGCGGAACATTGGATTACACGTTCCAGACGAGTTCGAATTACGCGGTGGTGGGCAGCGGGAAATCCCCTTGCAACGGGACGCTGGCTAAGAAGGCGAAATGTACAGTCAGCGTAACTTTTACTCCAACCGCTAACGACGCGGGCGATGGGAGTCTGGCTGTTTCCAGCGGTTCTTTCCCCACACAATTAGCAGGTCTTTCCGGTACGGGATCCGGCGGTGCGACTGCTCCGCTGACATTCTCGCCGACTACTTTCAAGGTTGCGAATACTCTTGTGGGAGCGAGTTCATCGCCGGTGACTGTCACCGTCACCAACGGCAGCCCCTCCACCGTGAACATCACGAATTTTATCGCCAGCGCCGACTACAGCGTCGTCGGGAGCGGGGCGACTCCTTGCAGCGGCACGCTCGGAGCCGGAGCCAGCTGCACGGTTGCGGTAACTTTTAGCCCATCCATCGCCGGGAAACTCGAAGGCGCTGTCGTCTTCATGGACAATGCATCCGTCAACACTCAGCTGTACGATCTTTCGGGTACGGGTGTGCTGCCGGTCACGTTTGCCCCCGCATCGCTGACCTTTGCTTCCCAGGCGCTGGGCAAAACCAGTGCAGCGAAGACGATTACACTGACCAATAATCAGGCAACCACGCTGACACTGGACGTCGGAAATTCGCCGGCCAGTGGACAGTTCTCTGCCGCGCCAGGAGGGACCAAGCCCTGCGGAAAGACCGTCAACGCGCATAGTACCTGCACGTTCGAGGTGACCTTTACACCCGCACAGGCCGGAACCATTCCCGGAGCGGTGACCATCACTCACAACGCGTCGGGCAGCCCGCAGAATATCAAGCTCTCGGGGACGGGGCAATGATCTGGGCGGGGCGGCACATCCACCCGCTGCGTCTTCCCCAACCTCTAAAGCTGGGTAAATGTGCGTGTAAAGCTGGGTAAATGTGCGTGACAGATGGCGCTGCCGCATCTAACATCGAAGATGTATCTGGAGTCGTCTGAACCCTTATGTCTTACCGCTCAAACGCCGCCGAAGCCTGGTATCCCGAGCCACAATCCACGGCCACAGAGTCGGACATTCCGCTGGACTTGCTACCACCGACGAGCCTGACGCAGCCGCTCTGGAGGTCGCTGGTCGGCAATCTGCGCGATACCTTCGCGCCGGAGAAGTTGCCGCCGCTCCAACTCACTTCACGGCCGGTGAATGTCGGCCTGCTACTCGGGGAGCGTCTGCGCCTGCCTTGGTTTCGCACTGTGTTTACCAATATCGGAGACGTGATCTCGCCGGAAACACTGCCGCCGCTGGAACTTGAATCCCGGCCTGTCGATGTCGGAGAACTCATCACCGATCAACTCAGCCATTTCTGGTGGGGATCGCTGCTGCGGAATTTGGCCGATCGCGTCTCGCCGGAAACCATGCCGGCTCTCAACCTGACTTCCAAGCCGATTCTCGACATCATTCCGAAGTCATGGATCCTGCTGCCGTTATGGTCGGAAGTCGTGGACACGCCGAAGGTGTTTTATCCCGACAAGCCGAAGCCGCCTGATGCTATGAGGCCAGCTAATCTGCAACCGGTGGCTTTGCCGGCGGAAAGGCGGGAAGCTCTGGTCGCGGAACCTACAGCCGGCGAACTGTTGCGCGACATTCGGCGCTCGCGTATTCGGCAGCGTATCTGGATCGGGCTGGCGACGGCACAAGTTGTATACATGGTTTTGGCCGCAGCGGGGAAGCTCTGATTAGGTTGGTTCTCCGATAGCTTGAAAGCATCGTGGCCGGGCGGGGACGCCCGGCTCTCCATTATTTAGGCTCGGCTCTCCATTAGCAAACTTGCTTACTGTCTTAACCCCATCCAGCCTTCTGAAATCACCATGGAATTTCCGGGATTGCGAGCGTCGTAACGGACTGACGTCGGCAGGCCGAGCCGGCACGAATGTAGATTGATCCATTGCCGAAGATAGGTGACGTCCTGCGAGGCTTCGTAGGAAACGCCGGCTACGTCGTACTGGTAAATCAGCATCGTAGCCGGACGGTTCGTGTCTACCGCGATTTCCTGAACATCAATCACCGTGCCGTCGGTGATGCGCCCGACCGTATTCAGCCAGGCGCGGCGTTCGCGCTCGACGTCGTCCGCGGTCTTGGGTTTGCGACGCAGCAGGGCATAGCCGGCGAGGGCCAGGCCAATCGCGCCCAGTACAAGCGTGTAGAGACGAAGCGAGATCATTTGCAAATTGAACCTGAGCCTTTCAGTCTGCTTTCAGCATAAGCTGTAACCTCTCCGACCGCCAAGGGCACCAAGGTGCGCAAAAGTTTACAGAGCCTTTGACAAGAAAGTGACAGTTCTTTGACAACTTTTTGACAACTCAGGCAGTATGCCCGGTCTAAATTTCCCTGATTGCAGGCCGTAGTTTTCTGGACTCGGTCTTCCAGGCTCACTTCTCCGGACCGAACGGCCTATCTCTCACTGGAGGGTTGTCGTGAAACTTCCCATCAAGATCATCTTCTTCTCTGCGGCGCTGGTCGCGGTTGCGCTGACTTGCACTGCCCCCGCTGCGGCAGCCGACCATTACCTGATTGCCGACCAATTCAACAATCGGGTGATTGAAGTCGACCATCAGGGCAACGTTGTCTGGCATTTTGGCTTAGGCCCGAGCGACTTCTCGCCAGCGTCGATCATCGGCGTCAATGATGCCCAGCGCGTCGGAGAGTTCACGTTAATGGCTGGAACCGGAACACCTGGTGGTCAGCCTGAAGCGCCCAACTGCACCAATCCGAGCGGCTGCCCGGATAACCGAGTGATCCTGGTGGACCACGCGGGAAACATTCTTTGGCAATATGGGACGTTTGGTCCCGGCGGCAGTGGCCCCAATCAACTCAACACTCCTGTACAGAACACGTGGCTTCCCAATCGCCACGTGCTTATCACAGATCAGGCGAACCAGCGCATCATTGAGGTTGATGTCGCAACCAATGGAATCGTCTGGCAATATGGCACCACGGGCGTTTCCGGCAACGGCCCTAACCAGCTCAACAACCCGAACTGCGCCGAGCTTTTGGCGAACGGCAACGTTCTGATCTGCGACGAGAATAACAATCGCGCGTTCGAGGTTACGCCCACGCCCCCGCTTGGCGGCAACATTGTCTGGCAATACGGCAGCGGCGACCCGACGATCAACGATCCGGTCAGTGGTGTCGCTTTTGCCAGCCGGTTGAAGAACGGCCACACGCTGATCACGGATTCGAATCACTCCCGCATCGTCGAGATCGATCGAGATTCGAACGTGGTGTGGGAGTACTTCACCTGCAGCGGTGCAGACTGCAACCTGCCGAGAGGCACCGGCCCGCT
>Ga0307474_10003407_pt1 | contig 11436 bp, 10 predicted proteins | sample atmos_gasesECM1C_2_FD_203312 | JGI IMG/M metagenome (GOLD analysis project Ga0307474, IMG submission 203312) | Hardwood forest soil microbial communities from Morgan-Monroe State Forest, Indiana, United States - atmos_gasesECM1C_05 | ecosystem: Environmental > Terrestrial > Soil > Temperate... | reverse complement strand
TAGCCTCCTAACGCTTACGGTGAGAATGGATGGCTCCCGAGGGACGTGCAAATTGAAGGCACCGAATGAGTTTATTCGCCAATTATCGTGCCGATCGGCTCATCGCCGAGGTTAAATCCAGCGGCAATGCCGACAGTCCGCTGGCGCAGAAGGCGTTGGAAAAACTGGTTGCGCTCGGGCCGAGCGCGATCGAGCCCATCGTCGCAGCCCTCAGCACGGCCGAGAAGCGCGAGACCCTGGCTTACGTCGAAGTGCTGTCCCGCCTGATCGACTCCAAGACCCTGCCCCAATTGTTCAAGACCATGGAGGACGCCAACGGCCGGGCCATGTCCGGGATCGCGTGGGCGCTGTCGTCGAGCAAGAATTATCCGGCCAACGCCCTGCTCGACGCGCTGGCCAAACCGGACATGCCCAAGCAGGCCATTCTGGATGTAATCACCGCGCAAAAGAGCCGCTTTACCGTCCGTGAACTCTTGAATGCCGCTTACGCCCAAGAGCCGAACGAAAGGAGCGGACTATTCAAGGTCATCGCCGAAATCGCCGATGAATCCTCGGTCGACGACTTGATCGCCAGGATCGAAGGCAAGGATCCGGTGGCCCGGCTGCACATCATCAACGTGCTGGCGCGCTTCAATAACCCGCGCGTGCAGCAGGCCGTGCAGAAGCAACTCAAGGACACCAGCAAGTTCATCCGCTCCGCCGCCCTCTCGGCGCTCGCGCGGATGGACGGGCCGTTCGATATCGCCCTTCTTTGCGGCATGCTGCGCGATCCGGAAATCGAGGTGCAGAACAAGGCGGTCGACGTCATCGTGCATGCCAATCATCCGGATACCGTCAAGTACCTGGTCGATGTGCTCAAGGACGAGAACGAATACGCCCGGCGGGCGGCCGTCGAAGTGCTGAACGTGGTCGGCAACGCGAAATCGGTCAAGTACCTGCTGGAAGTGATTGCCGACAGCGATTGGTGGGTGCGCACCCGTGCCGCCGATGCGCTCGGCAAGATCGGCGGCCCGCGCGTGGTCGACGCCGTGCTCGCGCTGGTCAAGGACGACAATCAGGACATTCGGCGCGCGGCGATCGAAATCTTGAATCAGACCAAGGACGAGCGCGCGGTGGCGCAACTGCTCGAGGCCACCAGGGATCCCGATTGGTGGGTGAGCGAGCGCGCGGTCGACGCGCTGGCCGAGATCGGCAGCACCAAGTCCCTGCCGCGCTTCATCGAGATGCTGAGCGGCAGCGAACCCAAGTCATTGCCGACCGTGATACGCGCCATCGGCAAGATCGGCGATCAGAAGTGCATCGAGCACCTGCTGCCCATGCTGCAGCGCCCGGAGAACGAGATCAAGGCCGAGGCCGTCGCGGCGCTCGCCAAGCTCGCCGACGAACGCCGCGCCGAAACCATACGCGTCCGGCTGCAGGCGGTCGCCAACAATGCCGACGCGACCGTCAGTCAGGCCGTCGCGCGCGCCATACTGGCACTGGATAACCGATTCTCCACCCAGCAAATCGCGGCCAATCAGCGCGCGGAAAAGATGCAGGAGCCGGCGAAGACGCTGCTGATCGACAATCAGGACATCGCCAAGGTGGTCCAGGAGCACGAGGTCCAGGCGAACAAGCTGGACATCGCCACCTTGAAGACCGGCGACATCATCGAGGGCCGCTACAAGTACATCGAAAAAATCGGCAAGGGCGCCTTCGGTACGGTGCTGCTGATGGAAGACACCGTGGTCGAGGAGCGGCTCATCCTGAAATTCTTGAACCCCAATGTGTCGGCGGACGAGGAAATGATGAAGCGCTTCGTGCATGAGCTGCGCTACAGCCGCAAGATCACGCACAAGAACGTCATCCGCATCTATGATTTCTTGTACATCCGCGGCAATTACGCCATCTCGATGGAGTACTTCCCCTCCCACACGCTCGGCGGGGAGATCGTCAACGAAAAACCGGTGGCGCTCAAACGGGCGGTCAAATTCGGCATCGACATCGCGACCGGCATGGCCGTGGCGCACCAGGCCGGCATCGTGCACCGGGATTTGAAGCCGGCGAACATCCTGATCGACAACGACGGACTCCTCAAGATCGTGGACTTCGGCGTCGCCGCGGCACAGACACAGGGCGATACGCAATTGACGAAGACCGGCTACGTCATCGGCTCTCCGAAGTACATGGCGCCGGAGCAGATCCTGGGAAAGAAGGTGGACGAGCGGGCCGACATCTACAGCCTGGGCGTGATTCTTTACGAGATGTTCGCCGGAGTACCGCCCTACTCGCGCGGCGATCATATGTCGGTCATGTACCAGCACGTGCAGGGCAAGGCGCGCCCGCCCATCGACATCAACAAGGATTTGCCGTTGGAATTGAACAACTTAGTCATGAAATGCATGTCGCTCGACAAGGCCAAACGCGCGCAGAGCATGGATGAATTGCGGGTTTCGCTCGAAAAATTCCAATAAGAGTTGACGGACCTCACGTTTATCGCTAATCCCTAGGGCCAAAGGCTCGAAAATCCAATTACTTACGGGTAGCCTTGCACGTTATGGCAAGAATCGACGCGTTCCTCAAGTTGGGCGTGGCTCAGGGTTGCTCCGATCTGCATTTGGCCGTCGGCGTACCGCCGATGCTGCGCATGCACGGGGATCTGATGCCCATCAAGTTTCGCGACTTGGGTGAGGCGGAGCTGGAAGGCTACGTCACCGAGGTGCTGACTCCGAACCAGCAGAAGCACCTGCGCGACGGCAACGACATCGATTTCTCGTACGTATCGGCGGACGGCGGCCGCTTCCGGGTCAACGTATTCCGCAAGGAGACGGGTATCGGCGCCGCGTTCCGCTCCATTCCCACCCAGATGCCGACCATGGAGCAGCTCGGCTTGCCGCCCATCGTGCGCAAGCTGTGCGACTACCATCAAGGCATGATTCTGGTCACCGGCTCGACCGGCACCGGCAAGTCCACCACGCTGGCCTCGATGATCGACCATCTGAATACCACCCGCTCGCTCAACATCATCAGCCTCGAAGACCCGATCGAATTCGTCCACCGCAGCAAGAGCAGCCAGGTCATACAGCGCGAGCTCGGCACGCACCTGCCCTCGTTCGCCGAGGGCGTGCGCGCAGCCATGCGCGAGGATCCGGATGTGATCCTGGTCGGCGAGCTGCGCGATGCCGAGACCATAACGATGGCGATGACCGCGGCCGAGACCGGCCATCTCGTGCTCGGCACCCTGCATACGACGAGCGCCACCAAGACCATCGACCGCATCATCGATGCGCTGCCCACCGAGGAGCGCGAGCAAACCAAGAGCTTTCTCGCGCAAAGCCTGATCGCCGTGATTACGCAGGTCCTGATCAAGAGCCCCGACCAGCGCGCGCGGCGCGCCGTTTGCGAAATCATGGTGCTCACCAAGGCCATCGGCAAACTCATCATGACCGACCAAACGCACCAGATTCCCAGCCAATTGCAAATGGGCAAGGAATACGGCATGCAGATGATGGATCAGGCCTTGCTCGCAGCCATCAATGCCAAGGAAGTCGATCCCGAGCACGCCTACAGCTATGCCTCCGACAAGCGTCAATTCCAGCGGTTCGTGACCGATCTTTCCGGCGTTCCGACCACCGAACCCGCGGCGCCCTAGAGGAATTCTCGTGCCGGCCATCGACAGCTATTTGAACCAAGTATTGGAGCGCAACGGATCGGACCTGCACTTCATCGCGGGCGATCCGGCGCGCGTCCGCCAGTACGGCGAGCTGAAGCCCTTGAGCGCCGAGCCGCTCGCCGCGGACATGGTCAAGAAGACGCTGTATGAAATCATGCCGAAGTTGTCCGTCGAACGGTTCGAGGCCAAGGACGGCACCGATTTCGCCTACAGCATGCCGGGCGTTGCCCGGTTCCGCGTCAATGTGATGCGCCAGCTGAACGGCATGGGCGCCGTGTTTCGCGCCATCCCATCGAAAGCCAAGACGGCGGCGGAGCTCAAATTGCCGGAAGCCGTGATGGGCCTGTGCAACGTCAACAGCGGCTTGATTCTGGTCACCGGCAAAACCGGTTCGGGCAAATCCACCACGCTTGCCGCAATGATCGATGACATCAACAGCCGCGAAAAAGGCCACATTCTCACGATCGAGGACCCGATCGAATTCGTGCATTTGCGCAAGAACTGCCTGATCAGTCAGCGTGAGATCGGGGTGCACGCAACCTCGTTCTCATCGGCGTTGATATCGGCATTGCGCGAGGATCCCGACGTCGTTCTGGTGGGCGAGCTGCGCGATCTCGAGACCATGAGCATCGCGGTGACTGCGGCCGAGATGGGCATCCTGGTGATGGGCACGCTGCATACCAACGGCGCCGCGGCCACGGTGGATCGCCTGGTGAACGCGTTTCCCGCTGACAAGCAGCCGCATGTGCGCACCATGCTGTCGACCAGCCTGCGCGGGGTCGTATCTCAGCAGCTCATCCCCAAGACCGACAAACAGGGCCGCGTCGCCGCCCTCGAGGTCCTGATCAACACGCCCGCGGTCGCGAATTTGATTCGGCAGGGCAAGATGGACCAGCTCGAGAACGCGATGCAGAGCGGTTCGGCGGTCGGCATGCGGTTGATGGATACGGCCATCCAAGCGCTGATGGATCAGGGACTAATCACCGGCAAAGAAGCCTTCAAGAAAGCCATCAACAAGTCCCGCTTCGAGCAGTTCCGCGAGGCATCCTAACGCCCCAAAGTGTGGCGCCGGCCGCGCTGCGCGCATCGGCCCGCTCGCCCAAGGTTCAGTTCCCCTATTGAACTTCGCTCCTGCCATCGCGGTAAACTGCGCAGGATGCCCCGCCAACTCTTTGTCACCACTGCGCTGCCCTACGCCAACGGCCCATTCCACATCGGCCACATCATGGAGTACATCCAGGCCGATATCTGGGTCCGCTTCCAGCGGATGCTCGGCAATGTCGTGCATTTCGTCGGCGCCGATGACGCGCACGGCGCGCCGATCATGCTCAAGGCCGAGGCCGAGGGCGTCTCCCCTCAGGAACTGGTTGCACGCATCACGGCCGACCGGCCCAGGTACCTGCAAGGCTTTCATCTAGGCTTTGACCATTGGTATACGACCGACTCGCCGGAGAACGTGGCGCTTTCCCAGGACATCTACCGCCGGCTGAAACAGGCCGGGCTGATCTACGTCAAGCCGGTCGAGCAGTTCTATGACCCCGTGAAGGGCATGTTCCTGGCGGATCGCTACATCAAGGGCGAGTGCCCGAACTGTCACGCGAAAGACCAGTACGCCGATGCATGCGAATCCTGCAGCATCGTCAATTCACCCGCCGATCTGATCAATGCATACTCGACCCTGTCGGGCGCAAAGCCGCTGCTGAAGACTTCGGATCACTATTTTTTCAGGCTGTCGGATCCCAAGTGCGTCGAATTCCTGGGCGCGTGGCTCGATACACCGGGACGACTGCAGCCGCAGGTGGTCAACAAGGCCCGTGAGTGGCTCGCGGGCAGCGGTGACGAGGTGCTCGGCGACTGGGATATCTCCCGCGATGCTCCCTATTTCGGCATTCCGATCCCGGACGCGCCCGGCAAATATTTCTACGTGTGGCTGGATGCTCCGATCGGCTATCTCGCGGCACTGCAGAACTACTTCGACACCGGTAAGGCGCGCGAACGCGGCGAACCGCGCAACTTCGCGCAATTTCTGGCGGCTCCCGACACCGAACAGGTGCATTTCATCGGCAAGGACATCATCTACTTTCACACGCTGTTCTGGCCGGCCATGCTGAAGTTCGCGGGCCCTCCCTACAAGGTACCCGATCACGTCTACGCCCATGGCTTCATAACGGTTTCGGGCGAGAAAATGTCCAAGTCCCGTGGAACCGGCATCAGCCCGCTGCGCTATCTCGAGACCGGAATGAACCCCGAGTGGCTGCGCTACTACATTGGCGCCAAATTGAATTCGAACGTCGAGGATCTCGACTTCAACCCAGGCGATTTCGTCGCGCGGGTGAACAGCGATCTGATCGGTAAGTACGTGAACATCGCCAGCCGGGCCGCCAGCTTTATTACCAAGCACTTTGGGGGCGAACTCAAGTTCGGCGGCGACGATGCCTTGATCGCGCGCCGGGCGCGCGACATCGCCTTGGGCGTAGCCAAGTACTATGAAGCACGCGATACCGGCAAGGCCGTGCGCGAAATCATGGCCCTCGCGGATCGAATCAACCACGATTTCGACGCGCACCAGCCGTGGGTTCTTGCCAAGGATCCGGCGAACCGCGCCAAGCTTCAAGAGGTGTGCTCGCAGGCGCTGCACGGCTTCAGGCTGCTGAGCGTCCTCATGGCGCCCGTGCTGCCGCGAGTCGCGGCGCGCGTGGCGCGCGAGCTGTTCGGGCTGGATCGGGATTTCGAGTGGAGCGACGCCGGCGTGCTGCCGGCGCGAATCAACCCATACAAACACCTGATGGCTCGCGTCGACCCGAAGCAGCTCGATGCGCTGTTCGAGACGGAAATGGAACCCGCTGCTGCCGTTGCGGCGCCCCCCGCGGCGGCGCCCCCCGCGGCGACGACCCGCAAATCGCCGCCTCCGGCCGCTTCGGATGCCGCCACCCTGGCTGCGGCGGCGGCGGTAGAGGGAAATTTGATTTCGATCGACGACTTCCTGCGCGTCGACCTGCGGGTGGCCAAAGTGCTGCACGCCGACCTCGTCGCCGGCGCGGACAAGCTCTTGAAATTGCGGGTCGATGTCGGCGATCTCGGCGAACGCGAAATCCTCGCCGGCATCCGGGCAGCCTACGATCCTGCGGCGCTGGTCGGGCGGCTCATCGTCGTCGTCGCGAACTTAGAGCCGCGCAAGATGCGCTTCGGCACTTCGGAAGGCATGCTGTTGGCAGCGGGCCCGGGCGGGAAAGACCTATTCGTGTTGTCGCCGGACGCGGGCGCAGCCCCCGGCATGCGCATCAAATAGCATGGGCACCGACACCGCGCCTGACATCGCGGCGCGTATCGATGCGTTGCTGCCGCAGACGCAATGCACGCGTTGCGGCTATCCCGGATGCAAGCCCTACGCCGAAGCCATCGCAGGCGGCGCGGCCGAGATCAACCAGTGCCCACCCGGCGGCAGCGCGACGATTGCCGCGCTGGCGGCACTCTTGAAGCGGCCCGTGTTGGCGTTGAATCCGCTCAACGGCGCCGAGTCGGCGCCGCGCGTCGCCTGGATCGATGAAACCCGCTGCATCGGGTGCGCACGGTGCCTCGCGCCCTGTCCGGTGGACGCCATCGTCGGCGCGGCCAAGTACATGCACACCGTTCTCGGCGCGCACTGCACGGGCTGCGAGCTGTGCCTACCGCCCTGCCCGGTGGATTGCATCGAGCTCCGGCCGGGACCCACACCGGCGGCGAATCAGCCGGAGCTCAATCGCTCGCGCTTCGATGCGCACAACGCACGGTTGTTGGGCAGAGACATCGAACGCCGGCGCGAACTCGACGCGAAGAAGGCGGCCGCGCCGCGGCGGGCGGGTGAACCATGAACCCCGCGAAGCGGCGCGCGATATTCGAGCGCTTGCGCGCGGCCAATCCGGAGCCGCGCACCGAGTTGAGCTATCAGTCGCCGTTCGAACTCTTGGTGGCGGTGATGCTGTCCGCCCAAGCCACGGACAAAAGCGTGAACAAGGCAACGGCGTCGCTGTTTCGCACGGCAAACACCCCGGCGGCGATCCTGGCGCTGGGAGTCGACGGCTTGTCGGCGTATATCAAATCGATCGGGCTGTACAACGGCAAGGCCAAGAACATCATTGCCACTTGCCGGCTGCTGCTCGAGCGGCATGGCGGGACCGTGCCCGCATCGCGCGAGGAACTCGAGCGGCTGCCCGGTGTCGGCAGAAAGACCGCCAATGTCATTTTGAACACGGCATTCGGCGAAGCCACCATGGCGGTGGATACGCACATCTTTCGAGTGGCCAATCGTACCGGATTGGCGCCCGGCAAGACGGTGCGGGAGGTGGAGGAGAAGCTCTTGAAATTCACGCCGCCGGAGTTTCTGAAGGATGCGCATCATTGGTTGATTCTGCACGGACGCTACATTTGCAAGGCGCGCGTTCCGGCGTGCCCCAGCTGCCTGATTGTGGACCTGTGCGAATATCGTCATAAATCCCATGCCTCTATTTGACACCCGGACTCGCGATCAATTGCGGCAGAGCTATGCGGATGCATGGCGCAAGCACCTGGCGCACTCCCCGCTCACCGCGCTCGAGTCCATGATTGCCGACGTCATCGGCGCACACCCCGAATATCAAGCCATCATGAGCGACGCGAATTCGGCGCTGGCGTTCGAGCCGGACGTGTTGGGCGGCAACGAGAATCCGTTTTTACATATGGGGCTGCACTTGGCGGTACGCGACCAGGTCTCGATCGACCGGCCGCCCGGAGTGCGCGAGCTGCACGAGCTCTTGCAGGCTCGGCATGGCGACCTGCACCGCGCCGAGCATGTGCTCATGGAGGCCCTCGGCGAAACGCTGTGGCAGGCGCAGCGCAGCGGCCGGCCGCCCGATGAAGCGCACTATCTGGCGCTCGCGCGCCGGCATCTCCAAGCATCCCCCGCCCCGGCGCCCGGCAAACGTTAAGCAAGCTTCATCAGCGCTTCATCGGTGGAGCTATCGGCCGGCGCTATCCTCAATACCCGTGAGCGCCTGCCGGCGGCTTCGAGTCTTGGAGGAGATGTCCCGTGCGTTTTGCCACCGTGGCCGCCGCCGTGTGCCTGAGCCTGTTAGCCATTGCCGGCGGTCTTGCCGCGGGGCCGCCTGCGCGGAGCACTGATGTGCCGGCACCAGCCGCCGCCCCTGGGACCGCAGGGCCGGCGGCGGCCCCGGCGACCGTCGCCCCGGCGGCCGCATCGGCGTCGAACGATGCGGCGGCGAAACACGCCAAGCGCACCGCATGCCTCAAGAGCGCCAAGACCAAGAAACTGGTCGGCGCCGACAAGACCGCGTTTCTCAAGAGTTGTATCGCAGCGCCTTGAAGAAGTCCCGAAGCCCGCCGCGCGGACCGCTCAAAGAGGTGCCTTGCGCGCCCGAGGCGTTTTTCTTCGTTTGATGGATGCGGGCCTCAGGCGCTTGACGCTGCCGGCCTTGATGTGCGGGCCGACGTCCTCCAAGCAAAGCGCGGCAAGAGGTTGCAGGCTGGATTCCAAGCGGCGGTAGCCTGCCACCAAGCGCGTCCCGAATGGGGACAGAACCACGCCGCCGCCGCCGCGTCCACCGACGCTGGCCCGAGCCACCGGTTGATCGAAGCTCAAGTTCATATCCTCGAGCAGGAGCCACGCCCGGCGGTAGCTCATGCGCATCTCGCGGGCGGCTTGCGACAACGAGCCGGTGCGCGCAATGCCTTCGAGCAATTCGACCTTGCCCACGCCGACGGAACAGCGGCCGCCGAAGTCGACCCGAAATCGCACCATGAGTGCACTCGCCACGCCGTTGGGCCCTCGTCAAAGCTTCCGCGCTGGTGCCGCAGTGACCGTGAGCAGAACGTTGTCCTGCGTTGCACCGCTCAGCTGCAGGACAAAGGGCGCGGCACTCAAGGCAAATACCACGATTTTATGCGGCGCGCTGCACTCGTGCTGTCCTTGAAAGTCTTCGGCCGAGACCAGCGTCCCATTCGAAACAACGTCGATCCAGAACGGCAGATCGACCGCAATCCGATAGCTGCCCTGGGCCGGGAGTTTCAAGCTTGCCAAGCCGGCGTAAGCCGCGGTGCCCGCTGATTTCTTGGCCGGGGCGGCGGCGAATTTCACATGATCCTGGGCCGCGAGGCGCAATGCGTAAAGTCGGTCCGGCACGATGACGGGTGCGGACTTCGGGTCCGTGCCGGCGGTCAGCGCAGCGGCGGTCCCGGCGAACAGCGCCCGCTCCCGGCTCACATCCCACTTGAAATCCACACAGGCATCGCCCGCCTGCGCCGGCAGCGCAAGGTTGCCGATGGCAAGTGCAAGGACCATCGAAAATGCCCTGGTGCGTGTCGCCGCCATGGGAATCACTTGCGCTTCGGAATGTAGAGATCGGTCAATGTGCCCTCGAAAGCCTCGGCCGCGAATGCCACGGTCTCCGAGAGAGTCGGATGAGGGTGGATGGTCAGCCCGATATCCGTCGCATCGGCGCCCATTTCGATCGCCAGTGCCACCTCCGCGATCAAGTCGCCGGCGTTGGTGCCGACGATTCCGGCGCCGATGATTCTATGGGTTTGTTTGTCGAACAGCAGCTTGGTGAAACCCTCATCGCGATTCAGCGCCAGGGAACGGCCGCTGGCGGCCCAAGGAAACAGGCCCTTGCCGTAGTCGATGTTCTGCGCCTTGGCTTCGATTTCGTTGATCCCCGCCCAGGCAATTTCCGGATCGGTGTACGCCACCGAAGGGATGCAGCGCGCGTCGAACGCGCTCTTCTGCCCAGCGGCCACCTCCGCGGCGACCTTCGCCTCGTGACTGGCCTTGTGCGCCAACATCGGCGCGCCGACCACATCGCCGATGGCAAAAATATGCGGCACATTGGTTCGCATCTGCTTGTCCACGGCGATGATGCCGCGCGCGTCGACCGCGACACCGGCCGCGGCCGCGTTCGCCGCGTTGCCGTTGGCGGTACGCCCCACCGCCACCAGCACCCGATCGTACATCTGCGGTTCCGGTGCTTCCGGTCCGTCGAAACTCGCGCGCAACCCCGCGAGGGTGGCCTCGAGTTTGGCCACCTTGGTGCTCAGCATGATGCGCTCGTAGCGCTTTTCGATGCGCTTTTGCAGCGGCCGCACCAGGTCACGATCCGTACCGGGCATCAAGCCGTCGCTCAGTTCCACCACGGAGACCTGCACGCCGAGCGCCTCGTACACGCAGGCCATCTCGAGTCCGATGATGCCGCCGCCGACCACCAGCAGCCGCTTGCAATCGACCGGCAATTCCAGCGCGCCTGTCGAATCGATGACGCGCGGATCGTCCGGCAAGCCCGGCAGGCGTGCGGATTCGGATCCCGCCGCGATGATGCATTGCTTGAAATCGACGCGCTGCCGACCTTTCTCAGTCTGCACGTCCAATGAAAAGCGTCCGGAAAACTTGGCCTCGCCGTGAATCACCACGACTCTGCGCTGCTTGGCGAGCAGCGAAAGACCGTTGGTCAAGCGTGTGACGACGCGGTTCTTCCAAGCGCGCAACTTGTCGCGGTCGATCTGCGGCGGTCCGAAGACGATTCCGGAACCGCCCATGTCGGCTGCATCCTCGATGACCTTGGCGGCATGCAATAGCGCCTTCGACGGAATACAGCCGACGTTCAAGCACACCCCTCCCAGCATCGGCCAGCGTTCGATCAGCGTGACCTTGAGGCCGAGATCAGCGGCGCGAAATGCGGCGGTGTAGCCGCCCACACCGGCCCCGAGGACCACCAAATCGACGGCCTCCGGCGGCGGCGAACCCGCGGCCTCGGCGGGCG
>Ga0307474_10003406_pt1 | contig 11437 bp, 9 predicted proteins | sample atmos_gasesECM1C_2_FD_203312 | JGI IMG/M metagenome (GOLD analysis project Ga0307474, IMG submission 203312) | Hardwood forest soil microbial communities from Morgan-Monroe State Forest, Indiana, United States - atmos_gasesECM1C_05 | ecosystem: Environmental > Terrestrial > Soil > Temperate... | reverse complement strand
GGCGTTTGTCGAGGCGGTCGTTCGGGCGATCCGCGAGGAGGGACAACCGAAGACACGCGCGGAGCTAGCGGACTACGCCAGGCGTCGTTTCGACTGGGAGAACACGGTCTCGCAGTGGGAAGACCTGTTTGGGGTTCGGCGCGGTCCGGCATACGTGTTCAAGTCGGAGCCGAATCCGCCCGTTGTTCAGGCTCCCGTCTCCGCGGAGGCGATCGCCGCGTCCGTCGCTCCGGCGGTTGCGCAGAACATGGCCGCCATGTCGATCGGTTCGGCCGGACCGATTTTTCCTCCGCGCTCTCGTCGCATCCACTTCGTTCTAACGAAGTACGGCTGCGGCGACCCCCCGATCGACCCGACGAACCCTTTTGCGACCACTGGCGGAGGCGGAAGCCGCGTGGGCTTCATGGGTCTCGTGCGGGCGTTCGCTGCGGTGCAGAAGAATTGGAACGTGTTCGCCTGGTCCAACTTCTCGGTGGAGACGACTGTAGCAGGGGTCGACCACAGACAGATCGATCGATTCCCAAACATCGTCAAGGAAGGCGATGTCGTTTTCACCTTCTACGACACGTCGCCCCTTGGACAGGTGAGCGACACGTGTCTGCGCATCGCGTCCCACCACACGTACCAGCCGCCGTGGGATCACCCCGTAGGCGATATCCACGTGGCGCCGTCCGATCACGCGATGAAGGCGCTGGCCGCTCGATGGAAGGAGACGCTCTTCTGGCGCGTGCTTCCGAACGGCGTTGGGGATCGCCCGGTCGTCCGCAAGCCCGTGAAGGGTCGAATCATCTACCACACTAGCGCCGACCGGGGTCTTCACCATCTGCTCCCAGCGATGCCGGAGATTCGAAAGGCCGTGCCCGAGGCCACGCTGCACGTCGTCGGCGGCGTCGAGGAGTGGGTTCGGTGGGCGCGGGGGTACATCCAGGGGGTCTTTCCAGAGGCCCGGCGTCGGGCGGATATCATCCATAGCCACTGGAACGATCCGGGTGTCACCTTTACTGGAAAGCTTTCGTTCGACGCGTTGATGACCGAGTTTGGCGAAGCGTCGGTGTTTGCGTACCCGTGCGATCCGGTGGCGCCGTGCGAGACGTTTTCGGTCTCGACGATGGAGTGCTTGAAGATTGGGATTCCCGTCGTTTTGCATCCGGCGGACGCGCTCGGGGAGATCTACGACGGGCACGTCTTTCGAATGGCGAAGGACTGTGGGCCTGATTTCGTAGCCGGAGTAATCACTTCGCTCCTCCAATTGGAGTTGCAGTTCAAGGGGTCGACCTTTGCCGACTGCTACACCTTCGAAGTGGAAGCCCAGCGTCTGAGCGAGATCATCGCCGAGTACGAGCAGAGGAAGAACCTTCAGACGTTCGCAGCCGGCGCAGAGGCCGCGGTGGCATCGGTCTACGAAGGACCAAAGTTCATCGACATCGCGGGGCCCATCGGGCCCTTCCGGATCCCCGCGTACCCACTCATTACGCACGCGCACGTCGAGGCGATGACCCGCGGCGTCTGGGAGGGCGAGTACGACCACCCTGGACTCCCGAACGACGTCACGTCGATCGTCGACGTTGGGTGCGGCTGGGGAGCGTTCGCCGCCTGGGCGTACAAGCGATGGTCCACGCTTCAGCGGTACCGCGGGTACGATCCCAACAAGGAAGCCGTGCGTCTCGCGCAGAGCAACATCGTGGACGGTAGTTTCTTTGCGTTGGCCGTGACGACGGCACCGACCGCGCTCGTCTCGCAAGACGACGCCTGGGGGAGCCGGAAGACACATGGAACGACGGAGGGGGTACCCGTCGACGTCATCCATCCCAAGGAGCTTCCACCATGCGACCTCCTGAAGGTCGATGGGGAAGGTGTGGAGGTGGAAGTCCTCCATGAGTATCGACATCTTCGAACGGTAAAGGCCGTCATCTACGAGTTTCATCATCTCGAGCACCGAGACAAGTTGCGGCGCTTCTGCGCCGGCGTCGGCCTCACCTGTCTTCATCTCCACGAAAAAGAAAGCGACACCTACGGGGTCGACATCTGGGTCCGTTCATGAGCTTCGTGACCAAGTCGTTTGCGGGGAAGTCGTTTCGGGTGCTCGATCGCGTGCACCACCTCTTCGACCAGCTCGAGCCGCCCATGGAGAAGTACTGGCACCTCATCACGCGGGGCGAGGTCGTGGTCGACGTGGGCGCTTGCTACGGGCAGTACGCGCTGCCGGCGTTGGCGCTCGGGGCCAACGTCATCGCATACGAACCGTTCGAGGAGGGGCGGCGCGTACTTCAGGCCCAGGTCGAGGAGAATGTCTGGGAAGATCGGTTCGACCTTGAATCGAGAGCGCTCGGCAACGGCGCTCCGTACCCGATGGAGCTGTCGGGCGAGGTCTGGACGAAGCACTACCCGACGTCGATGCCGGAGTTTTCGACGCTCGACGACGACATGGAGAAGGATCGCATCGACTGGGACACGGTCGACTGGATCAAGTGCGACAACGAGGGGGGCGAACTCCTCTTCCTGCAAGGCGCTGCGCAGACGATCGAGCGATGCAAGCCGACCTTGATCATCGAGGACCACGAAAATGTCGACCCAGCGAGTGCCGTATCGACGTGGCCCGCGTCGATTGACAGCTCGGCACGCATCCACCGGATGCTCTCGTCGATGGGATACGAGATCGAGGTCATGAAGTGGGACATTTCGCGGCGATTTCTGTTTTGCAAACACCCGGATCGACCATGAGTTCAAAGATTGTTCCAAAGCGTTGCCCAAAATGCGGCAGCCTTGGCCCTTTCGTCACGGATCGAACGCGACCTGATGGTCTTACGTCGCACTGTCGGTCGTGTCGTGCTCAGAAGCAAAAGAGTTATCCGCCAGGATACGGTGCGGCTAGAACACGAAAATCCTACTGGAAGCACCATGAAAGAAGGCGAGCTGCAGCTAAGGCCGCATACATACGTGACATAGAAAAGCAACGAGCGCGAGCAAAGTGCTGGTGGGAAAAGGTAAAAAACCTACCGGAGCATAAGGCAAAATATAAGAGCTGGGTGGACAGTCATCGGGAGATTGTTCGGGCTTACTGTCGAAACGACTACGCAAAGAGGCGCGGTCAAGATGGGATCATTACGGCCGATGAGTGGCTGGACGTGCTCGAATTTTTCGACAACAGGTGCGCGTACTGTTTTGTTCAGAGTCTAAACTTGACACAAGATCATGTCATCCCCCTGTCTAGGGGAGGTGAAAACGTGGTTGGAAATGTCGTCCCGGCATGCAACTCGTGCAACACAAGAAAGAGGAACCACCTTATCTTCACAATGCTTCAACCTCCAAAGAGAAGTGCAGCTTGATCCCCATCGCTTTCTGGACCGTGGTGGTTGCAGTTATGCTCATCACTGGCCGATGTCTACTCCTCGCCGCCCTCGATCGCTTGGTGCCGAAGTCTCAGACGAAAGAAGATCCGATCGTGGCGGAAGCCAGGAAGCACCTCTCGAAGGTCTACGACGCGAAGACTCAGGAGTACGTTCCCAAGGACGACTACGTTGTCGACTCGATGGCCGAGGGATGGTTTTGCAGGAACCCTACGTGCGGCGTGTTCAACGGCGACGCCAAAGAGTTCTTGCTCGCGTGTCGAAACTGCGGAAGCGAGCGGCCGAAAAGCTCCACCGTCCGGTTTCGACAATAGTCTTCCTTTGGTGGGCGGGACTGGCGGTAATGGTGGGGGTTGCTGCGGCGGTGTTCGGGTGGGTGTGGGATCTATTTGAACGGGATGGGTGAGCGTGATGAGTCTGACAATGTTCTATTTCGATACGGCGAAGGACTCCCTCGTGTACGCGGACGCCAACAGCGGCGGTCCGGCGTACATCTCCGTTCGGGAGCTTCAGGCGATGGAAGGCGACGACAGCCGGTCTCATGACTGTTCTGCCGCGTCCGCCCAGCGGCCCGAGCGGTCTCATTGTGCCCGGGGGAGCTCGTCGGTAAGCTAAACGTGTGACCCAGCCCGCGCCTACGTTCGCACCGTCGCTGCACAAGGCGAGAGAAGCCGGGATCAAGATCCATCACGCCGAGTACCCCGTCGGCGTCGACGGCATCCACCTATCGCTCGACCAGATGGCACTGCGGATGCGCGAGGGTCGTCTCGACCCGGCGGTGCGCGGGTGGGCTGGGGACGTCCTAATCGCCGCGGGACGACCGCAGACGGTTCAGGGGCAGGTGCAGGCGCTGCTCGAGGCAGTGCGGCAGGTGACGGTGTACGCGCACGATCCGGTTGGCAGCGAATACATCTCCGGCGCCGCAGCGACTCTTTGCCTTCGGCCCGGGTTGTGTATCAGGGCAGCGGACTGCTTCCCCAGCGGAACACTCCTGCTGCGGGATGACCACGCACTCGTCCCCATCGACGAGATCAAGATCGGAGACCGGATCTGGGGGCTGGATCGCTGGACGCGGGTCGTCAACAAGTGGTCTCAGGGCGAACTTTCGCTTGACGCGATCGTTCTCAACAACGGGTCGGTGGTGCACCTCACGCCGGACCATCACGTGTTCGTGGGCGAGTGCGAGAAGCATCCCAGCCATTGGAAGTGTGGACCGTGCTCGTGCCCATGGGAATCGCTCAAGATCAGTCGCATCACGGTCGCCGAGCTCAAGCCAGGCATGCGCATGCCGCAGCCTAAGCGAATTCCGTTTGGTTCCGGGCACGATGACCCCGGGTGCGCCTACATCGATGGGCTCTACATCTCGGAGGGCTGGTCGGGGACCGAGTCGCGAAATTTCTCGATCTCCGGGTGCGACGGCTTTCGTAAAGAAGTGCTGAAGCACGAGGTCAAGGCCATCTGCGATCGGTTGGGGATCGAAACGCGATGGCACCGGAAATCGATCACGGTGAAGAGCCCCGTATGGGCGAAGAAGCTTGCAGGGTGCGGTACGCACGGGCCCACAAAGCAGATTCGAACGTTGGATCTAGACGAGCAAACGGCAGCAGAGCTGTTACGCGGCGTCATGTCCGACAGCACCGCCAACACCAATGGCCCCGGGAGAACCTTTTCTACGACGAGCCCCGTTCTGAAGACCCAGGTTCGGGTGCTCCAGCGGATGTTCGGCCGGTCGATGAACGTTCACTTTCTGCCGCCCGCCTTGCACAAAGGCTTCGGACAGAACCCGCTCTGGCGGATGGGTCTTCGAAAGGCGAACAACGGACGAACAGAGAAGCTCCTCCGGACGAAGGAGGTACAGCGAGACGTGTCGACGGCGCCCTGCTTCGACATCACGACTGAGGACAGCTTCGTCTATCTCCCCGAGCACGATGTTACCGTTTCTCAGTGCGACGATCTTTCGGTGGCTCTGGGATCCGCGATCATGTCCGTAGGGATCCCGGTGATGATCTGCAAGCAGACCTACGGCGCGGGCGACCAGGAGCACGTCCTCATCGTCTTCCAAGACGAGATGGGCAACTGGCTTCCAGCCGACCCGACGCATCCCACGTGGCCCGCGGGTCAAATGGCTCCGGCCACGCGAAACGACTACGTCGATCCCATGTCCCCAAACCTCGCGGGGGTGGCGGGCCTTCCGGAGGCGGATTTCGTCGGCGTCGGATCGGTGAAGGTTCGCGAAATTCTCGGGCTGGGTGCGGCGTGCGGCGACACGTGTTGCTCCATTGCAGCGGGCGAAGCTCCGTGCTCGGGATGCCACACGGGCCTCGGGGAGGTCTATCCCGAGGGCACGCACGATCCGGCGCTCGCGCCCCCGGCGCCGGCGTACACGTACGACCAGGCGTCGACGGACCTGCAGAACCAGGTGGCCGCGGTCATCACGGCGGCCGACGGCTACCTCTCCGCGGGGGAAATCGCCAACGCCATCCAGGCGTACCAGGCGGCCGGCAATGCCGGGGCCACGGGGGTCGGTCCGGAGATCGATCTCGCAGGCCAGCCGAACTTGACGCAAGCCTGGACGCACTGGGCATGGACGATCAATGCCCAGCTCGCGGCGATTCCCTCGACGTCCACGTCGCAGACCGACGCCACCAACGCTCAGAATCTCGCGAAGCAGATGCTGAGCCTGTACCAGGACGCCATCGGGGTCGCGACCGGTTCGAATGGCGTGCTGCAGATCCCGCCGCAGATCATCGTCGGTACGCCCACGCCCAACCCATCGGCGGTTCAAGGGGTCGTGGCCGCCGTGGCGCTCGGTGCGGCCGCGGGGCTTGTACTCTCGTACATGCAATCGCGACCCAAGCGGAGGCGGTGATGAGCGCAGGCATCCTGCCGAGCTTTTGGACGCCGGACGATCTGACGGCCGCGCAGCAGTCGCTTTCGAGTCAGGCGTCCCAGGTCAACGCGTCGGTAACGGCATGCACCGCGCTCGATGCCACGTCCAAAGCGGGATGGACCGCGTTCTATACGCAGCTCACCAACTTCTGTGCGATCCGGTTTGGATGGCTGACAACGACGTACCCAGACGGCACGTGGAGTGTAGGCGGCGGAACGGGTGTGACGGCGGACCTCATCGAGCAGTACGGCCGAACGCTTTACGCATGGGAACAGAAGCTTCAGAAGGTCTGCTCGCTCGGAGTTGCTGTGGTCGATCCCGACCAGAACCCGGGCGCACTCGCACTGCAGAACGTCGTCAAGTACGCGGTCATCGGCGCGGCGTTCGTGGCGTCGGCATACGCCATCGGCAAGGTGGTCTCGGTCATTCCGCGGCGTCAAGAACCACGCGAGGCCTGAAGATGCTCATCGCGAAGGGCTACCGCGTGGCCTTCAAGATGAAGGCGAACAAGAAGGTCCTGAAGGCGCCCAGCTCGTACGCGTTTTTGCACGATCCGACGGGACGCGATTGGCCGAAGACGTCGGTGCTGGTCGCGGGATTTTCGAAAGGCTCGAGCGAGCTGTCGAACGCGGAGGCCGAGAAGTACTTCGGGTACGTTCCGCAGCGCGGAGCGATCGATACGCCTCCGCGCTCGCTGTCGCAGTGGAAGGATCTGGGCGAAGTCGCCGAGATCGATTACTGGCGGCCGGGCGAGCACGAGGCGTCGTACTACCATCCGTTCAAGGCGGGTGGATGGCTTTTCTCTCGGGGGGAGCTGCCGCGACTCTACAAGCGCGGCAGGCAGTGGCGCCTCGAGCTCGGACCTGGTGCGATCCTGAACTGGCGCGGTTTCGTGTATCCCTAGGGGGTGGCCGACTACCTCGCGATGCTCGATCAGAGCCGGTCTTCGTCCCCCGGCGCTGCGAATCGGTTGACCTCGAAGCACGTGCATGCTTCCCTGACTAAGCGCGGTCGGAAGCAGCGGAAGCGGCGTGCAGATCCTTCGGTAAGGAGATCTGCTGTGCCCAAGGGAAAAAAGAAGAAGGGTCGTCGCAAGGCAACGCCGGCACAACTGCGGGCGCTGCAGAAAGCTCGACGTGCCCGCTACAAGAAGGTCCGGCACGGCCTTGCGCGGGGTGGCAAGTCCCGCAAGTGGCGCAAGAAGAAGGTCTTGACGGTCAGCGAGGCCGCTCGTCGATCCCGCAAGCGCAAGAGCCCGAAGCGCGTGGCGGCCGGCAAGAAGGCGGCACGCACCCGCAAGCGCCGCGCGGCGGCTCGTCGAAAGACTCGCGGTCGGCACGTCCCGTCGAGTCGGAATCGTCATCCGGCAAAGGATGTCGCCAAAAAGGGGAAGAGAATCGGCCGTAAACGCCGAGAAGCCGTCGCCAGCCGATCGTCAAGGCGGCCAGGCGGCAAGCGCCGCGCGTCGACCGGTCATCGCAAGAGCGCGAAGCGCGTAGCAGCCGGCAAGAAGGCGGCCCGCACCCGCAAGCGCCGCAAGACGGTCGATCACGAGGCGGCACCGGTGCGCCGTGCGTCGCGTCGTCGTCGCACGCACCACGCCGTGTCACGCATTCGGCGTCGACCGAAGCACCACCGGGTGCATCGCGCGTCGGCCAAGCGCCCGATGTCGCGACTCCGCCGCAATCCGCTCCCTAACCCGCTCATGAACCCTCTCGAGGGACCGGGCGAGTTCGTGATGGGCGTGCTCGGTGCGGTGTTCGGCTACGTCCTCGCGGGCGGAGCCGATCGCTGGGCCGCGACCCATGCGCTTCAGGGAACGGCCGGATCGCTCATGGATCAGCCGGCAGCCGGCCAGATCTACAACTCCGAGTCGGTGGATCTCCCCATCTACTCGAACATGACCCGTCTCGGAGTCGCTGCCGGCGCCGTCATCCTTCCGCTCGTCGTGAGCGAGATGCTTCACGGTCCGGCCCGGGCGTTTCTCCAGATCGCGGGCTTCTCTGCACTCGCCCGTACTGTCGGTAAGGCGGCCGAGGATTTTATTGCCTCGTCGCTCAATACGCAGCCCGTCGTACAGCAGCTCTACGCGCCGGAGATCGCCGCGGCCAATCGGCTTGCGACCGCTTCCGGAACGACGTTGGCCTCCGCAGCGCCCAACACCTTCGCGGGCATTCCAGGCCGTGTCGGCGCCGGACGTCCGGCTCCGCGCCAATTGCCGCCGCCGGCGCAGCGGTATGTGGCGGCTCCCCCGCAGCACCAGCCTGTGCAGCGGTACATCGGAGAGAACACCAATCCTGCTCCCGGGTACAACATCTACTCGGCGTGCTCGGATTGCGGAGACAGCCCGATCCCCACTTCGGTGCCTGGAACGTCGATCTTGCCGCAGCCACCGAGCTGCAACCCGTCCGACGGTATGGTGCTCCAGCCGAATGGCAGCAGCGCACCTCCGATGTATCAGCCGACCGTCAACATGATGCTGCAGCCGAATAGCCCCCAGGCGCCGTCGCAGAACTGCTCGCCGTCGATCCCCAACTCGACGATGAGTCCGCCTCCGCCGCCTCAGACGTCGCTGCCCATGTCTCCGCCCCCGCCTCCGCAGTACCCGGGGGGATGGAACGGGAGCATGGAGCAACCGTCTCCACCTCCGCAGCAGACATACCAACCGTCTCCTCCTCCGCAGCAGACGTACCAGCCGGCGCCGCCTCCTCCGCAACCGACGTATCAACCTCCGCCGCCGCCTCCGATGTACGTCCCCCGCTGATTGCTCTTCAACTGAGTTCGAACCCAAGAAAATCATTCGAGGGACAGACAGGTCCAGGACCACCCCTCCTCAAGGAAACTCCGATGTCCATTCAACCCGTGTTCAACCCCGTTCAGCTCCCCCGCGATGTGCCCTTCCGAAAGTTGGGGCTTGGCGCCAACTATCAGGGAAACGCCAATCGATTCGTGGGCGACATCCAGCAGGCCTTCAGTGCCACCCCGCTCTACAACCTTCCGACAATCGAGAGCGTTCGTATTCACTACGGCGGACCGCTGACCGACACGCAGGTGGCGCAGTCGTTCGGGCCGACGATCAATCCGTTCGGCGCGAATCCATCCTCGCCGCCCGCCGGCGCGATCTCGGTCGAGTCGACGATGGCGGAGCCCGGGAAGCTTCAGACCTGGGCCCTCATCATCGCGATCGGCTGGCACCTCGAGCCCGAGCCCCTGAACTTCACCGCGAAGTGCAACGCCTGGACGACTCCGGCCACCGGAACGGCCAAGCCGGTTTCGCCGGACATGTTCTCGGCCATCGATCTGACGACCGCAGGCCCCCTCGGCCTTGCCGCCGGCGCTTCGATGGCGATGGCGGATCTCGAGTGGGGCTGGTGGGTGGAGAAGGCGTTCTACCACATGGTCCGCGCGTACAACCTGCGCTGGCAGTGGGGTTCGCGAACGAACATCGTCAACGACTCGCTCCGGTTCACGGCGTACACGCCCGACAACACGCAGAACGGTTCGTCGAGCTCGGCCGAAGTGGACGTCAACTACTTCGCGCGCCTCGTGAACAACTACTACCGCGCGCAGTTCGCGGGCGGCGAGACGCAGCCGGCCACGCTGCTCACGATCGATCGCACACGCATCGGCAACATGACCCTCGGGGGTGTGGCGGGGAGCTCGGTCTTCCGGCCGACTCGCAACTACGAGACGGTCGGCGCGAACTTCGGCGGCATGGGTCTCCGGTCGCTTCTCCGGGGCAACAGCGAGTGGCGCAAGCTGACGACGCCGTTTCTCATGAAGCCAGGCGTTCCCATCGGCATCTCGGCGCAGCTCTCGGGCAACAACGGCTCGCCCGACGACTACGGCCTGATGCAGTCGTACCTCTCGGCGTCCTACGGCCTCTCGGGCGGCGTCGTGCCGGCGTTCTTCTCGGAGGACATCAACGTCAACACCGGCAACGGCGTAACGGGAACGACCACGATTGGCGCCGAGCCGAGCCTCGACAGTCCCGTGGCGCCGCAAGGGATCACGCTTCCGGCGGGTCGGGTCATCTTCAAGGGCGGTACCTTCAAGATCACCGTCGCCCTCAAGGGCTTTGAGCTGACGGACTACCAGGCCGGCATGCTCTCGGACCCGAACGTCCAGCAGCTCCTGCAGTCGCAGTGCGGCTGCCAAGGCGTCGGCGGCTGAGAAGGGCGCGCGCGCTTCCCCGGGAACGGACAGCCGACCTCCCGGGGAACACGCGCGGGTCTCTCGCGCCTGTTTCCCTTGGGTAGGAGTCCCGTCCCCGCATGAACCATCCCCCCTTTCAGATGCCGCCGCAGCCCCCCGTGGGCGTCGGTGCGCCGCGCGTCCAGAAGATCGGCGTCGGCTGGCGGGGCCTGACGCCGCAGGCGATGGCGCAGTATTCGCCGCAAATCGCGCTCGCGATTGCGCAGGGCTGCCCCTTTGCTCCGTACCTCCTCAATGTCCGCGCGAGCTTCACCGACTCGACCGTTACGGTGCTCGCGCCGGCGACCCTCGAGAACGGAAACGCGCGCATCGATCAGCCGTCGGTGGTCGACGCGCTGATGCTGCACATCGACGCGCCGAACCAGTTCCCAGGCACACAGTTCAAGCCGCTGACGGACTGGTTTTACACGCGGCAGAGCGGCATCCAGGCCACGCTCGACGTGACGGGGGCCCCTCGGTACTCGGTCGCGCCGTTCTTCACGCCGATCGACACGCTCGCGACGATGATCACCGAGAGCTGGCCGTTCGGCTGGGTGCTCGGGCACACGCAAGGGATCGCGATGCAGTTTCAGGCGACGACGCCGCTGCCGCCCTTGCCGGTCAACATCACGATCTCGTTCCGCCTCTGGCAGCCGATGGGCACCGAGGAGTTCGTCGACATGACGTCGATGCAGGCGTTTCAGGCGCTCGCGGCGATGGGCATCGACGTCAGCATGTACCAGAACGCGCCCGTGGCTAGATGAAACAGCATCGGAATCAGATTGGCCTTATGGAGTCCTCTCTCTTTGTGGTGGGTGGGGGCCTGTTTGGGGTTCTTTTGTATATTGCACTGCGTCCGCAGCAGTCGCAGCAATCGGTCTGGACTCCACCTCCTGGCTACGTGCCTCCGCAACAAGCAGCTACTCCGGCGAATCCAGCCCCAGTCTGGGTACCTGTTCCTGGATCCCCAACACAATCTACGTACGTACCACCCCAACAGTCGGTT
>Ga0307474_10003405_pt1 | contig 11442 bp, 7 predicted proteins | sample atmos_gasesECM1C_2_FD_203312 | JGI IMG/M metagenome (GOLD analysis project Ga0307474, IMG submission 203312) | Hardwood forest soil microbial communities from Morgan-Monroe State Forest, Indiana, United States - atmos_gasesECM1C_05 | ecosystem: Environmental > Terrestrial > Soil > Temperate... | reverse complement strand
GAAGGTTTTCGCAACGCAAAATTCATCCACCGCATTTCCCCTGGCACGGTTGCTTATTGTGACGCCAGCAGCCTCGCGCAACTTGCCAACCTGCAAGGCTATCGACCAGCCGTGCTGGTCTTAACACGCGTCGTCAGTCAGCCCCGCGGAGACGTTGTCACTTGCGACGCCGGACACAAAGCCGTCTCTGCCGACGCCGGTGTCCCCACCTGTGTGGTCGTAGGACATCCCGAACTCACTCCACTCGCACCCAGCGAAGAACACTTGCCGCTCTCCATAAAAGAAGGCACCGCCGCTCCAGAAATCGGCGACCCACTCTTTCTCCTGCCGCGCCACATTTGTCCCACCGTAAACAATTTCGATCACGCGTTACTGGTGCGTGACGCAGCAGTCACCTCGATAGAAGAAGTCTCCGCCCGCGGCCACGAATCACCCTTGTTTAGCACAACTCAAAAAATCGTTTCCGTCCGTCGCTAGACATTGCGCCCGTCCCTCTGAACCTGGTCGGGAAGAATCGCGATCGCAACGCTGTTGCCGGCTGCAATGACTGCCACACCGGCGGCGGGCCTCTAAACTTCAATACGCCGCGACCACCTACCCGCCAAGCAGGCACGGACCCCACATGTCGTCCGCGCGGCGAGCACGCATTCTGACGCGAGGCGTGCGGTAAGAAGGTAGTAGCAGCCTGAAAGGGGATGTTTCAACATCGTTGATTTTGCTCTTGGAGCCGGTATTCGATCTGTTGGGGAAACAGCTGCAAGGGTCGCCCTGAAATGGTGCCCATAACTACGCGAGGGAGGCCCCCGCAACCAAGTTCGTCCGGACCGATTCTTGCCGCTAGAATGTGCGTCCCAGGCTTGGTCGCCGCAAGGGTGCCTTAGCGCTTCGCCGGTTCCGGCATCACGTAGCCGGACTGCGCAGGCAATCCCGCGCGCTCCAGTTGCACCGTCACATGTCCGATCGAAAACTCCTGCGCCAGTAGTTGCTTAATCGCTACCAGCACGCTTTCGCATTTATCCAGATGCATGTCCGGCACGCGCGCATGGCAGGACATCGCAATTTCCCCGCCCCCCAGAGACCAGATATGCACATCGTGAACTTCCATCACGCCTTCGACTTTCAAGATCGTCCGCGCCACTTCCTCGATGCCCATCTCTTTCGGGCGTCCTTCCAGCAGAATGTGCGCCGAATCGCGCAGAATCCCAATACTCGACCACAACACCAGGACTCCGATCGCCATTCCAAGAATTGGATCGATCCACCGCCATCCCGTCACACCAATCACAATCGCGCCGATAATAATCGCCACGTTCGAAAGCGCATCGCCAAAGTTGTGCACCAGAATGCTGCGCAAATTCAAATCGTTCCGTCCGCGCACCAGCGCCAGAGTAATTCCGCCATTCACCGCCAGCGCCGCCACGGAAGTCCAGATCATCCATGACTCGATTACGCTTACCGGCGAGCGCAGCCGCTCGATCGATTGCCATCCGAGCCATAACGCCAAAATAATTAGCAAGACGGCGTTAGTAAACGCAGCCAACACTCCCGCCCTGCGGTACCCGTAAGTTTTTTCCCGGTCCGCGGGACGCTGCGCCCAGCGCATCGCCAGCCAGGAAATTCCCAGCGCCGGCACATCGGAAAGATTGTGCACCGCATCATTCAACAACGCCACGCTGCGCCCCAGCACTCCGCCAAAGATTTCCGCAATTACCAAACCCAGTGTCGCCGCCATGGCCCACGCCAGTACCGACGGCTGCATCGGCGGATGCGTGTGCCCTGCGTGCGCGCCATGTTCATGCGTGTGATTGTGCGGTTTGTTGTTCGAATCGTGGCGCATCTTTTCCACTATAAGCCGCTATTGTACTCGCGCTGCGTTTTTGCTCGCCGTCATTCAGCAACCCTTATTACGCACTTTGACACCTCGTCACGGCGAATCAATTGACGCTCTCTCGCGCCGCTGACAGTATCAAAGTACACTCGCGCAACGGCGCGTGTAACGCAATTTGTAACGCGAACTCGCTTCGAACAGACATAAAAACTGCGTGCCGATTTAGGGGCACTGCTTTAGGTACCTTAAATAAACGATGAGCGGCCCGGTCACCAAGCTGAGCTTCTGGGGAGTGCGCGGTTCCACGCCGACCGTGGATCCCGCGACGTGGCGCTACGGCGGAAACACGCCGTGCCTCGAACTCACCGCCCCGGATGGCACACAATTTATTCTCGACTGCGGAACCGGCCTGCGCGTTCTCGGCAGCCGCTGGACCGCTCCTTCCGCCGGCGTGATTGCATCCGGCGTGCGCAATCCCGAGACACACATTCTCGTCACGCACTATCATTGGGACCACATTCAGGGAGTGCCATTCTTCGCGCCGCTGTATTCCGAGAACAACGCATTTCATTTCTACAGTTTTCGCTCCAAACAACTTGGCCGCGACAGCCTGAAACAGGTATTCGAAACGCAGATGGCGACTCCGTACTTTCCCGTGAACATGTCGGCCATGACCGCCAAAAAGAAATTCATGGAAGTCAGCGGAGGCGATTCCTTCGTCGTCGGCGAAAATAAAATCACCGCGCGCTACATCAATCACCCGCAAGGCTGCCTGGGCTATCGGATAGAAACTCCCGGCGGCACCGTGGTATACGCCACGGACAACGAACCCGGCGATGCCAGGCTCGACCAAGAATTGCGCGAGCTCGCGGCCGGCGCGGACATTTTTATCAATGACGCGCAATACACTCCGGAGCAACTGGCCAGCACGCGCAAAGGCTGGGGCCATTCTTCCTGGCGCGAAGGCGTGAAAGTGGCGCGCGAGGCCGGCGCAAAAACTTTGGTGCTTTTCCATCACGATCCGGATGCCAGCGATCGCATGGTGGACGGTGTGCTGCGCCAGGCGCGCGAGGAATTTGATTCTGTTTTTGCCGCGAGCGAAGGCATGGTGATCAAGCTTGGTTCCACGGACGGAACGCTTGAAGCGCACATGCCGGTGACTCGCACCGCACTCCGGCGCGAAGCGCATTTCCGCGCGAAAGTCTGCGGCATCACTGAAGGTGGCCACGCCTTCGAGGAAGAAACCGTGGTGCGCGATTTAGCGTTGCAGGGCGCGCTGATTTCCATGCAGCACTGCCCGCGGCTGCAATCGGAGTTGCAAATTACGATGGACACACCGGGCGTGGACGGCCCGAAAGCGATGAAGATGCGTGGCTATGTGGTGCGAATCGATAGCAACGAAGAAAAAGGGCAGAGCGCGGTGGGAGTTGTTTTTACGGAATAACAGGGGAAAATTGTCCCGGAAAAAGAGAAACCGGAAAAGGGCAAGAGAGAAAGCCCCCCCTTCAATTTTTCTATTTTACAGTTTCTTAATTTCTACTTTAATTGTTCCAGCTTGCTATCGAGGTGAGCCAGCGCTGCTTCGAGCTGTTTTCTGTGGTTCGGATGCGTTGCGGTTTCCAGATCGTTGAGGATATGTTTGCGTGAGAGTTCGACGTTCGCGCGTTCGCGATCTTTTTCCAATTGGTCCTGAGCTTTCCTGGCTTTGCCTGGTGCCGCCATGTTCTCCCTGCTGGCTACCTGGGATTCAACGTCTTTGGACTCCCAGCCCCGAGCCATACATAAATTGTGCCACATTTCGCGGCACAAACGGAGTAACAGAATAAATTTTTATTGCACAAAACAGCATCATGTACCAGCCGCCTTGGCGCGGGTACGCGGCACTGGAGACTGTTGTTCTTGCTGAATCAGATGGCGCAGACCGGCTTCGGCAAGGCGCGCGCGGCGTTCCGCAAAAAGCCCGTCAAAAATGAATTCCGCGGAATCTTCCTTCCAGCGCAGGCGCAGAATCCAATCGCTCTTCGACCGGAAGGCGGTGGCCATGGATACTTCGCCCGCGGGAATCACGGCCAATGGGCGAAGCTGCGAATCGAGCGCCCAGACGCGGGTGGGCGTGAGATAAAGATTGACCGCGCAAAATTCGCCATTGCGGGGGTTGCAGATGGGCTCGCTCCCCTGGTCGTCGCTGGCGGAATTGCTTGCCGGAGAAAACTTTCCAGCGTCGAGAACCATATAGGCGCCGAGCTGCGCGATGGCTTGCGCGCTGCCGCGGTCCTGGCGCAGCGGCGGGAGCAGCACGGCCAGCAGAAACAGCACCAGACCCACAGGCGCGAAAGCCCATGCATTCCACAAGCTAAGAGGAAGAACGACGAGGGCAGCGCCAGCGATACCGAGCAGAATTCGAAATGCGGTCCAGGCGCCGGGGCTGGAGCGGAGAGTGAGAACCTTGGGGAAGGTGCGGGAAACGAAGAAAAGGGAATCGGCGACGGAGTCGCAGAAACGCGCGAAGGAAGATGCAACTTCTGCGGGTGGCATTTCGCCTGGGAGAATCGGGGGAGTGGAACTGGCGCTCATAGGGGTCCTGAGGACTAGGGCCTGCAATATTAGCAGGTTGGTGAAGGAATTTTGCAATAGAGTTTACTCATCGTTTTCAAGCATGCCTTCGGGTATGGCCACCCGATCGGTCCCTCACTAGGGTCTCGCGCTCGTCGTCAGGTGGTCCTATTACCATGATTCACCTTCGCTGAGCTCTTGCCCGGAAATCGCCGCCTCGAACATGCGCCCGTTCGCCAGGAGTTGTGCCAGACACACGCATGCCGCTATACGGCCCCGAGCGGTCCGGGGTACATGGCGTGTCCATACGGGAAAAATTAAAACGAGGTGGATTCCGAGGAATCCACGTGCAAAATCGGCATTGGGGGCACCCGACTAAGTATCGATTTTACATTTGGTTTACTAGGGCGTGGTACTACACGTATGGTAGACTCCCCGCTGTTTGTTTGGACTGGAGCTGGCAAATCTGTTGATTCCGCTTTGTTGTCCTGTTTTGTCCGGAGGCTTTGATGTGCCGAAAATTTGCGTTGTTTGTTTGCCATGGATTGGCTGGAGCTTTGCTGTTGTGCTTGCTAACGGCGGCTGGACTACCGGCGCAGTCCAGTGAGCAATATGCGCTATTGCGCAAGCCTACGATCAGCAAGACGCAGATTGCGTTCAGCTACGGCGGAGATTTGTGGATCGTTGAGCGGAGCGGCGGCGAGGCTCGCCGCCTGACTAGCGATATTGGCATTGAGATCGATCCGATTTTTTCCCCGGATGGTAGGTGGATCGCGTTCACGGGCGAATACGACGGGAACGAAGATGTTTATGTGATTCCCGCGGCAGGAGGCATTCCGAAGAGATTGACTTCGCATCCTAGCAGCGACCAGGCGGTGGGCTGGACGCGGGACGGGAAGCGAATTCTGTTTCGTTCGACGCGCGACTGCTATTCGGGATTCACGCAGTTGTACACGGTCGGGCTTTCGGGCGGGCTGCCGGAAGTGCTGCCGTTGCCGATGGCAGTGGAAGGTTCGTACTCGCCGGATAGTTCGCGTCTGGCTTACGTCCCATTCACGAACTTCAGGGAATCCTGGCAATTCCAACGCGGGCTGAAGCACTACCGCGGGGGAACGGCTTCGCCGATCTGGATCGCGAAACTTTCTGATTCCAGTGTAGAAAAAGTGGAGCGCAAGGATTCCAACGATTCTTCGCCGATGTGGATGGGCGACAAAGTTTATTTTTTGTCGGACCGCGATGGCCCGGTGAGTTTGTATGTCTATGAAACCGGCAGCAAGCAGGTGAAAAAAGCGCTGGCCAGCAACGGCGTCGACATTAAGTCGGCGTCGGTAGGGCCGGACGCGATCGTATATGAGCAGTTCGGCTCGATACACGTGTTTGATCCAGCCAGCGGCAAGGACAGCGCGGTGAATATTCACGTGAGCGGAGATTTTCCAGCGGTGCGGCCACACCTTGTAAATGCCACGGAACATATCGAGAACGCTGACATTTCTCCGACAGGAGCGCGAGCGGTGTTCGAAGCGCATGGAGAAATCCTGACCGCGCCGGTGGAACATGGCGACATTCGCAACCTGACCAATACCACGGGAGCAGCGGAACGTGATCCCGCGTGGTCGCCGGACGGGAAATGGATCGCATATTTTTCGGATGAATCAGGTGAGTATGAGCTGAACTTGCGCACGCAGGATGGTCTGGGTGATGTGCGCAAGATCAATTTAGGAAATCCGCCGACGTTTTATTATTCGCCGAAGTGGTCACCGGACAGCAAGAAAATTGCCTATAGCGACAAGCGGCTGAACCTGTGGTACGTGGATGTAGATGGAGGAAAGCCGGTACTGGTGGATACGAATCCGTATGACGGAGGGCCAGGGTCGGGACTGGATCCTGCATGGTCGCCGGACAGCAAGTGGATTGCCTACACGCGGCAACTGGATAGCACGATTCGAGCGGTGTTTGTATATGGCGTTGAAGGAAAGGCTACGCACCAGGTGACGGACGGCTTAAGCGATGCGGCTTCGGTGGCTTTCGACAAGAACGGAAAGTACCTTTATTTTTTTGCGAGTACCGATGACGGGCCGGCCATAGCGGCGAGCATGGGGGCTTACAAGATACCGGTGACGCGGAGCGCTTATGTGATTGTGCTGCGCAGCGACGTGAAATCGCCGCTGGCACCGCAAAGCGATGAGGAGAAGATTGCGGCGGCTGCAGGTACGGCCAAGAATCCGCCTGACAGCGATGAGTGCAAAGCTGAAGGCGAAGGCGCGGCGGGAGCGTCTGCGACGGAAAGCGCGAAGGCTGGAAAAGAAAAGAACGAGAACAAGGACGAAAAGAGTAGTAAGGATGAGAAGAAGAGCGACACCTCGAGTAATGAAAACAAAGAGGTTCACGAGGTGAAAATCGATTTCGAGAATATCAACCAGCGAATTCTGGCGCTGCCGATTGCGGCTCGCAATTACGATCAATTGTTGGCGGCGAAAACGCACCTGCTGTATTTGCTGGAAGGCCCTGCCGTGGATGACGGCAATCCGGGCGGGCGCACGGTAGAGAAGTTCGACGTGTGCACGCGGAAGACCGACAAAGTGCTGGAGAACGTCGGCAGATTCGTCATTTCTTCGAACGGGGAGAAAGCGTTGTACGAGCAACTGCCGCCGAGAAATCCGCTTGCGCCGCCCGGTGGACCGATTCATGGCACATGGATCATCAAGCCTGTCGCTGCGCTCGGGAAACCTGCGGAGCCGGGGAAACCCGATGGAACTTTGCATCTGGAAAGCATGAGGGTGAACGTCGACCCGCGCGCGGAATGGAAGCAGATGTTCCGCGAGGTGGGGCGAATCGAGCGCGATTTCTTTTACGACCCCAACATGCATGGAGCGGACTTGAAAGCGCTTATGGCGACGTATCAGCCGTACGTTGATAACGTGATGAGCCGGGCGGACTTGAATTACATTTGGGCCGACATGCTGGGAGAGATTACGGCGCAGCACATTTATGTGTTCGGCGGCGACCGACCTGAAGTGAAGCAAGTAAACGTGGGATTGCTGGGAGCGGATTATGCGATCGATCATGACCGCTACCGGTTCGCGAAAGTGTATTTCGGCGAGAATTGGAATCCGGATTTGCGGGCCCCGCTGACGGAGCCGGGCGTGAATGTTCATCAGGGAGAGTATTTGTTGGCGGTGGACGGACGCGAAGTGCACGGCAGCGATGAGATCTATAGTTTTTTCATCGATCGTGCCGGTAAAGCAATTCAACTGAAGGTAGGCGCGGATCCGAGCGGCAAAGACGCGCGTGTGGTGACAGCAGTACCGATCGGCAGCGAGAGGTCGTTGCGCATGCGCGACTGGATGGAAAGCAATCGCCGGAAAGTGGACGAGCTAAGTAACGGCAAACTGGCGTATGTGTATTTGCCGGACACCGCTGTGAACGGCTTCACGAATTTTAACCGTTACTATTTCCCGCAAAATTCCAGGCAGGGAGCGGTGATTGACGAGCGATTCAACGGCGGAGGATGGATCGCGGACTACATTGTGGACTGGCTGAACCGTCCGCTGTTGATGGCGGCGATGACGCGCGAAGGGAAGGACAACTACATTCCGTGGGCGATCTTCGGGCCGAAAGTAATGCTGATCAATCAATATGCGGGTTCGGGCGGAGACGCGCTGCCGTGGATGTTCAGGGAATTGGGCATTGGGCCGCTGATTGGGACGCGAACGTGGGGCGGACTGATCGGCATTGGAGGCTATCCGCCATTGATGGATGACGGAGCTATTACGGCGCCGCGCTGGGGGCTGTTCAATCCAAAGACAGGCGAATTCGACGTGGAGAACAAAGGAGTGGCGCCAGACATCCAGGTGGACTTAGATCCGGCACAGTGGCGCCAGGGGCACGATCCGCAGCTGGAGAAAGCGGTTTCCGTGACGCTGGCGATTTTGAAGGAACATCCGGTGACGCCGGTGAAACGGCCGAAGTATCCGATCTACAATTGGCCGAAAGTGCGGTCGGACGCGAGCAAGTCTCTAGCAGACTCAAGCCAGTAAAGTACGAACCGGCAGCGCTTGGGCCGAGGCGTAGGCGCTTCGAAATGCACCAAATGAGCCGCCGCTCTCGCGTCGTATCTGAAGCAGGATCGGATTGCGACGGTACAACGGGCAGAACGGCGAGCTGCGGCGCGGTAGATTGCGATTGAGGTCGAAACGAAAGCCGCATAGCTCGGTGTCGAGCAACAAAAGACTCCGCTTTAAAGGGCCCTATATCCCCGCCCTGAAGGAAGGGGCTTTACGGCCCTACTGGTAAGTCCGTAGCGCTGGCTGAAACCGTCGGTCCATTCAAAATTATCCACCAGACTCCAGGCGTGGTAGGCGCGGACGCGCGTTCCATCCGCGTTCCACGCGGCCTCGACCTGATAGGCTGCGGACGCCATGCCCCAGATGAAGTCGTCGGGAAAACGGGACGGAGCGGCGTCAGGTTTTTCGGGCGCTGCGAAGATCTGTCCGCTGGCGCCAGAACGTTTTCCTCGAAGGTGTGATTGGCCAGCAGAGCGCTGCTGCCTGCGAGAAGCGACTTCTTGATGAAGTTTCGGCGATACACTTGGCTCACAACCCTGCGAGGCGCGAAGGTAGCAACATTTGCGCGTCGTAGTCAATCATCGTTGCAGCGCAAAGGAAAACCAACGGTTTGAGTTTGGCTTTAGTTTTACGAGATGAGAGAGTGCGCGAGTCTGTACTTTGTACAATAAAGTACTTGACATTGTGAATTTCTTTGCTATTATTAAGTTGACGGGGGAGAGGACCGGGAAAACTCACATGATGAAGCGGATACTGGCGATCATCGCCATTTTTGCGTGTACGTGTGTCGCGTGGATGATTTTGGGCACGTCGATCTTCTTAAGAACGGAAAATGCAGGATCGGAGCTGTCGGGGCGCGTAGCTTCCACATGGGGAACCGGACAGGAGCAACATCCGCCTGTGGCGAGCCGCGTTTCGAAAGTTACGAAGATTGTGGAAACGGAAGAAAACGGCAAAAAGATCAAAAAGACGGAAACACGAGATGTGACCGACGCCGTTCCCTTGAATTCAAGCCAGATTGTGGTCGACCTGCATATTGATTACCGGCAGAAAGGGTTGTTGTGGTTCAGCACGTACCGGGTAGGGTTCGTCGGCAACTACACCTTCCAAAATCCGGCCGGGCAGGAAGAGACGTTCACAATCAGATTGCCGTTGCCTTCAAAACAGGCGGTGTACGACGGAATGGAGATTTCACTGGACGGCGAGGTGCTGCCGCTGGATTTTCGCGGTTCAGAAGTGACGGCACACGGAGTGCTGAGAGCGAACGCAACGGGAATGGTGCGCATTGCGTATCGTTCGCAGGGCCAGGGTAACTGGAGCTACAAATTTTCCAGCGGCGATGAAATTGCGCGAGTGAAGGATCTTCATTTGCTGGTGAGCACCGATTTTGGCGGATTCGATTTCCCGCAAAATTCATTATCTCCCACAGAAAAGCGGCAGACATCGGAGGGCTGGGAATTGAAATGGGATTACCAGAACCTGGTTTCGGGCTTCAATATTGCGCTGAAGATGCCGCAGAAATTGCAGCCGGGTCCGTTGGCTGGACGAATTTCTTATTTCGCGCCGGTGCCACTGTTCTTCTTTTTCTTCCTGGTATTCATACTCTCGACGCTACGTGGAATCGATTTGCATCCGATGAACTATTTTTTTCTGGCATGCGCGTTCTTTGCGTTTCATCTTTTGCTGGCCTATTTGTGCGACCACGTTTCGATCCATTCGGCGTTTGCGATTTCGTCCGCGGTTTCGGTGCTGTTGGTCGTGACTTATCTGCGGCTGGTGGTGAATTTGCGTTTCGCGGTGGCGGAGGCGGGGCTGGCGCAACTGATTTATCTTGTCCTGTTTTCCTATGCGTTTTTCTTTGAAGGGTTCACCGGGTTGGCGATCACGATTGGCGCGATCCTGACACTGTTTGTGGTCATGCAGATGACCGGCCGAATCCAGTGGATGGAGAAATTCGCGCGCAGCCCCGCATAATGGCGGTTCGCCAGAAAGAACCATGGCCAAATGGGAGCGACACGGGATTGATCCGTGTCGCCTTTGTTGTTTTGCAGTCTAGTGAATCGTTCCTAGTGAGCGGCAGGTTGCGCGGTCGGAGGAAGTACGCCATTGAGGCGGAGGTAAAAGGCTTCTTCGGAATAATGGTCGGACCAGGAGCCGGCCAGGATAAACATTACGGCGGCGCGGGAGAACGAGCGTCCGTTGAAGAGCGGAACGGAATCGGCCAGATGGGAGTCGTCAACCTTCGCCAGCGAGGAAGAGCAGAAGTCGAAGGATTGCTTGACGGCGGCGACGAGTTTTTCCTTGGGGTCGGTTTCGGCGAGCTTGGGGCCTTCGGGAGCGGGCACTCCCGAAACTTTCGCGCAGAAGAGGTTATTGGAGTCGGCGATGTGGATAGCGAGATGGCCGAAGCTCATTTGGTCTGGCGTGGGTTTGAAAGAAAATTTGTCTGCGGGCATGGCTTCGACGGCCGCGGTCATATTTTTGGAGGAGCGAGTTAGTCCGAGGCGGAGGGCGTCGCTTACCGGATTTGCGGAGGATGACGCGGGAGGAGCGGATTGCGCGGGAGTCAAGAGCGGAGTGCAAGCGAGCGCGGCCACAACGGTGAGTTTGCGGATCATGCGAAGCTCCTTGGTTGGCAGGAAGATAGTACGCCGGAAGGGAGTCGAAAGTCGAAAGTTAAGAGTTCAAGGCGAGCGCTCACAATGCCGGCAATTACAAGTCGAGCTTGCTACGGACCTGAGGCTTTTAACACCGAGTTCACGGAGGACACGAACTCTTGGGCGGTTAGCGGGCTAGGACTTGGCCGGGGGTGGCGCCGGTGGGTTTTGCATTGCTCCAGACGAGGATGCCGTTGACGAAAACTTTTTCTAAGCCGGTTGGGAGTTGTTGCGGTTTGCTGAAGGTGGAATGGTCGACGACGGTAGCGGGATCGAAAAGGACCAGATCGGCGTACGCTCCCTCGCGCAGGATACCGCGGTCGGGCCAGTTCAGACGTTG
>Ga0307474_10003404_pt1 | contig 11445 bp, 13 predicted proteins | sample atmos_gasesECM1C_2_FD_203312 | JGI IMG/M metagenome (GOLD analysis project Ga0307474, IMG submission 203312) | Hardwood forest soil microbial communities from Morgan-Monroe State Forest, Indiana, United States - atmos_gasesECM1C_05 | ecosystem: Environmental > Terrestrial > Soil > Temperate... | reverse complement strand
CCCCGCAGGGGCGAGGCCCCAGGGAGGGGGCCGAGTACTAGTTGATTGGAAAAATCGCCTGCGGCGATTTTTCAGACATCAGCTTCGTTGCCGGGCGCCAAAGGCGCGACTTTGTAAGCGCTCAATCTTCCCCGTCTTGCAAATGACCGTCACGGCTTTTCATACACCGCGGAATCGAGATGACGAGCCCGGATCGCGGAAAGCTCTTCAACGCTGAGCGGCGCAGGGGTCTGGCCTTCTGGCACTGAAATCTCTCGTAAGTACTCTTCATAGCCGGGTTGGGAAAAAATTGCGACGATCTTGAGGGGGTCGCTTCCTGTGTTGCGCAAGCCGACCACCGTGTTACGTGGCATGTAGATTGTGGCGCCAGTCGTGACGGTTGTTTGCCGCCCGGCAAGCAAGGCGAGCCCTGTACCTCCATGGATGAAGATAATCTCGTCCGAGTGCGGATGGCGATGAGGGGAGATCGCCTGTCCAGGTGGGATATCCTCGGTGAGCATAACGAACTCGGGCGCGCCGCCATTTCTGCGATCGATCTTCAGAATGAACGGCGCTGTGAGGTTCGATAGCGCCCTTGGTGGTGGTCGATGTAGCCGACGCTCGCCTTCGGATGCATTGAGGATGAGCGCTTTGCTCGGTGCAGCGGCAACATTGGTTGCCGGATGTTCATCGCTTGTCCAGCCGCTCGTGAGGACAGATGCGATTAACAGGCCGGCAAGAACTGGGAAAACTCGAAAGTCCGAGAGACCCACGGGCACTGCTCCTATACTGCGTTTATCGAAGAGAAGTCAGAATGATCCAGACATCTCATGTCGATTACACAGACGATCGTTGCGAGATCCACCTCAAGGGATCGGTTCCGCGACCGCGTGCTGGCGTTGCGCGAGGCGGCTGTGTAAATGAGTGGCGGGTAGCACCGGTTTCACATTCCAGGGCAGCAGCTTCTCGAAGTCCTCGACCGTCTTGGCGTATGGCAGCCGGGCGAACAGCAACGAGAGATAGGCGTGTGGCTCGACGTTGTTGGCTTTCGCTGTTTCGACGAGCGAATAGAGGTTCGCGCTGGCGCGCGCGCCTGGAACGGTGTCTGAGAATAACCAGCCCTTTCTTCCGATCACAAATGGGCGGATGGCATTCTCCAGGCGATTGTTGTCCAGGGGCACTTCGCCGTGCTTGAGGAAGACCGTGAGCTTGGGCCACTGGCCGAGCGCGTGGTGCACGGCCTTGCCGAGGAGACTCTGCGGCAGAACCTGCGGGGCAAGTGCCTCGAGCCAGGCGTGGAACTTCGCGATGATGGGGGCGGAGTGTTCGGTGCGCACCCGCAGCCGCTCCTCGGGGCTCGCGGGGTGCCCCTTGTCCCACAAGGGGCGCTCGATCAAGTAGAGCTCGCGGATGAAATCCAGCGCGATGCGGGCGTGGCCGTCGGTGGCGTGCTCGCTCACCTTGCGCGCCTCGTCGAACCGTCTCCTGGCGTGGGCGAGGCACCCGGCGTGCACCAGGCCCAGGGCTTGGGCGACAGTCTCGTACGGCTCATACCCGTCGGTGAGCAGGATGCCGTGATAGCCCTGCAGCAGCCGCAACGGCACTGCGCCACCGCGTGAAGGATCGTAGTCATAGAGAACGATCCGTCGTCCAGGCGGTCCTGCTGCCCGCACCCACATCCAGTGATCGGCGGTGGAGGCCTTGTCGCTGCGCAAGACCTGCAGCCGCGTCTCATCGAAGTGGATCAGCGGTTGCTCGAGCAGGTGTTCGTTCAGGAGGTTGATGATCGGCACCACATGCAGGGCGCCGAGCTGGATCATCCAGCCGGCCATGGTGGCGCGTCCGAGCGTGATCCCGAGGCGGTGAAACTGAGCTTCCTGGCGATAAAGCGGCAAGCCATCGACGAACTTGGCGGTTGTGATGTGCGCCAGCAGTGACGGCGTCGCCAGGCTCTTCGGCAACAGCTGCAGCGGCACAGGCGCGATGTACACCCCTTGCCGGCAGCCCGGGCAGGCGTACTTGGGGCGGATGTTACGGATCACTCGCACCTGCGCGGGCTTGAAATCCAGCTGCTCGGAGATCTCCTCCCCGATGCGCACGAGAGCGGTGCCGTCGGCGGCGCAGACCTTCTCCTCTTGCGGCAGGTCGTGCACTACCTCCAGGCGCGGCAGCTCTGCGGGGAGTTTCTTGCGGCCGCGCTTGCGACGCTCGTAGGCTGGGATCGTGACGATCGCGCTCGCCCCTTCGGCCGCCTGCGCGAGCGCCTCCGCCTCGTTGAAGAGCCAGCGCTGATCGGGGTTGATCTCCTCGGACGGGCTCTTCTCGGAGGAGCGGCCGAAGAGCTGTGCCTTCAGCCAGCGGTTCTCTTCCTCAAGAAGCTTGATCCGCTCCTCGCGCGCCGCCAAGCGAGCCGCGATCGTAGCGGTGTCGGTTGCGGGCGGTGCGGGTGACTGCACGCACCAGATTATACCGCATGGCCATCAACGTGCTTCAACCTAACACTGAAAAATGCAGCGCTTCGTGCGGCTTCATCCACACATCGTAGCCATCGAGCAAGCGGTTGAGCTGCTCACCTGAAAGCGTCAGCACCGTGTCCCCAACACGCGGCCAGTGAAAACGATGTCGCTCAAGTCGCTTGTACCAGAGAATGAAGCCGTTGCGCTCCCACACCAGGATCTTCAGCTTGTTACGTCGCGCGTTGATGAACGCAAACATCGACCCTGAGAGCGGATCGAGCCGTATCACGTCCCGCGCCAAGATGGCCAGCCCGTCGATCTGCCGTCGCATATCCACCGGAGCCCGGTGCAGGTAGACACGCTCGATGCGCCGGTCAGGCCGCAGCATCCCGCCGACCTGGCAGCACCGCCGACAGCCAGCTCGGCGGTGGCCACTCGCCACACTCGATCGCCCACCCGTGCGCGCACACCAGCCGGCACACCATGCCGCTGCGCGCCGTTCGCCCGCCCTCGGCGACCGCTACCGGCGAGCTCGTCACCCGCACCGCGACAAACTTGCCCTTGCGCTTGCGCGGCCGGTCCGTCCGAGGCAGTGCACCGCGCCGGCGCAGCGCCGCGATCGCGTCGTACACCGGCCGAGTCGCAAGACCCTTCGCCTTCGCATAATCGCTCAGTGGCACGCCCGCCCGGCGTGCCCCCTCCAACGCCTCCACCGCAACCCGTTGCTTCTCCGTCAGCGTCTCTGCCATCGTGTACCTCCGCATCCCGTGTCAGGCACAGTGCCCGCAGCGAGATCACGGAGCAAGAACGTGCTTCCTTAAGCGCTTACGCGACTTTGGCGCCCTGTGCCCCAGTCAACTCAAGTGTGAGTGGGCTGGCGCACGCGCCGGCGGCCCCGCAGGGGCGAGGCCCCAGGGAGGGGGCCGAGTACTAGTTGATTGGAAAAATTGCCTGCGGCGATTGAAAAAGTCGCGGCGCGAACTCGTTGAGAGCGCGCCGCCACGTCTGCCACTCGTGCGCGGTTCCCGGTGACTCGGAGTATACGACCCGGATGCCGGCTGCTTGCAGAGCCTGCGCCGCGTCCTTGATCCCACCGCGAAACTGCTCCGCCGTTCCGACCCCGAGCCAGAGAAGTTTTACCTGGCGGTTGAATGCCGCCGGGTCCGCAAATGCGCCGTCGTAGGCGGTGCGTGGGTCGAGGCGCGCAGACGAGACTGCATCGGCGGTGGCAGCACCGGTGTTGATCCCGGGAAGGAACGGACCACTGAATGAGCCGATCCACGCAAACTCGTCGAGGTGATGCAGGGTGACGAAGAGAGTCTCCATGCCTCCCATCGACAGGCCCGCCATCGCCCGGTGGGCGCGGTCGGGGAGTGTCCGGTAGGAGGAGTCGATCGTCGGTATGAGATCGCGGATGATCACGTCCTCGAAAGCGAGGAAAGCGCTGCGAATCTCCTTTGGAGACGCGTTGGCGCCGCTGAAGCGCGGCAGGTGCATACCGGGGCGCTCGGCGTATCCGCAGTCCATCACCACGATCATCGGTTTCGCGCGAGCTGCCGCAATCAGATTGTCGAGAATGAACTGCGCGCGCCCCTGCCGAGTCCAGCCGGTCTCGTTCTCCCCGGCACCATGTTGCAGGATCAGCACCGGGTAGCGCAGGGACGGATGAGCATCGTAGCCGGGCGGTGTGTAGACCAACGCGCGTCGCCACCGGCCGGTCACCTTCGAGTGATACCACCGCTCACGCACCTCACCGTGCGGAACTTCCGCGATCGCGTAGAAATCCGCGCCGGGTTCCGGCACCTCGATGCCGCTGGTTGCCTTGCCGTAGCCAAAGTACGTCTCGCTGCCGGCGTCGTTGACCTGGGCGCCGTCGATGACGAACCAGTAGTAGTGGAAGCCGGGAACCGGAGGCGGCGTGGTAACGCTCCATGTCCCGTCGGCTGCCTTCGCCATGGGAAACGGCCCACTACCCAAGCCGTCGCCACCGGCGAGCTGCACGGTGCGGGCGTCGGGAGCTTTTATCTCGAAAGTGATGCGTCCGTCGGCGTGTAACGCCGGCCACTCCGCACCCGGGACGTCGGACGTTGCCGGGCGTACCGCGTCGGCGGCGACGGCGGGGAGCATCCGCAGCATTGCAAGCACCCCCAAGATGGGCACCAACGCGAGCAGCGCAGCGCGATGGGAGCGCAGGAGGCGGGGCCGCATGACAGGTGGTTAGATCCCCGCCTTTCCGAGGGCATCGACGAGCTCGCGCAGCACTTCGGCGAGCCCCGGATGCCCGGCTTCGAACCTGACCGCGAGCGTCTCGAGGCGCGGAGCATGGGCGGCCGCGGACTCATCCGGCGATCCGGCCGAGGCCGCGCTGGCGCCGAGCGCGCGCTCGATGTCGCGCATTACCGTGCCGAGCAGCTGGCGCGACTCGCCATCGAGCGAACCGCTCGCTGCCAGGCGCTGGTGCACGCGGGCAAGCAGCTCGCGCAAGCTCTCGGCAGTCATGCCTCCCTCGGCAGAATCCTCAAGTCCCGCTGCCGAAAGCGGACTCCGTGGCGGCGGATGTGGCGGTCTCGGCACCGAGCAGAGCCTTCCAGGTGTGTTCGCGACCGAGGCGCTTGCCCTTTTCGGTGAGTTTTACTCCCTCGGGCGAGAGCGTGACCATGTAGGGCTTGCCATCCACATCGATCTCGCGCTTCAGCAGCTTGTTCAGCTTGGTAGCCATTGCGTCCTCTCAGTTACAAACCCACGTGTTGCCGATGTTAGCAGTCAAACAGCCGCCGTCTACTCACGGGGTAGGCACGCGGTCCAGACGCGGGTGGCTTACCCCGCCAACCCTTCCGCCTTCCGCGCCTCCAGAACGTGCGGCCTCTGCCCGATTCGCTCCACGTAGCGCTTGAGCTCCGGCCACCGGCCGAGGTCGACATCCACGTGGCCGCCCCAGCTGAGGACCGTGTACAGGTACGGGTCGGCAACGGTGAACTGCTCGCCCATGACAAAGGTCTTCGAACCCATGGTGCGCTGCAGGTAGGCGAGGCGCGCAGCAAGGTTCTTGCGCGAGTACTCCTTGGTCTCCTCGGGAGCCTCCTGCCGAAACAGCGGCGTGAACTGCTTGTGGATCTCGGAGTTGATGAAGCTCAGCCACTCCATCAGCCGGTAGCGTTCCACCGTGCCCGCCGGTGGCGCGAGCTTCGCCGCCGGATTGCGATCGGCAATGTACTGCAGAACCGCCACGTTCTCGGTGAGCACTGCGCCGTCGTCGAGGCGCAGCGCAGGCACGTACCCCTTCGGATTCACTTCGTTGAAATCCAGCCCGTCGGCGGTACGCTTGGTGCGACGGTCCACCTTGACCAGTTCGAAGGACAGCCCGGCTTCGCGCAGCGCGATGTCCGAGGCCAGCGAGCAGGCGCCGGTAAAATAGTAGAGTTTCACGGAGCTCTCCTTGTCAGTGTCCGACCGAACGGTCCCGCCACACGGCGGCGGGAGGGCCATGCTAACGTTGTCGTGCGTGGTGGCAAGAGGTGACTACCATGAGAGCGCTTGCGTTCGCAGCGGCGGTGGTTGGCTCGGCGCTGATGCTGGCCGGCTGTCATGGCAAGAAGAGCGAGCCCGTTCCGGGCCCGCAATCTCAGACTGCTACAATGCTCGGTCGTTGGGCCTGTAGCACAGCGGTTAGTGCAGGGGACTCATCAATAAGGTGCCTTCGCGTGGAAACGCGCGAAGTGGACGGGATGAATTCAGGGAAACCTTCGGCATAACACCCATGGCAACCCTGAGCCGAGCCGCCGGTACACCGGCGGAAGGTGCAGAGACTACCTGAGGGCTCGAGTGCCCTTGATGACAGGCTGGAGCATCCCGCACCCACACGCATGGCGCCGCCGCGACGTGCGCGGGTGAAGAGATAGTCCACTCCCGGTGGAAACGCCGGGGCGAAGTGAATCCCTTGGTCGTAGGTTCGAATCCTACCGGGCCCATCGAATCACTCATTTCAGAACGAGCCGGAAAAAGTAGCCCCTGTCGTCCACTGACCCGTCTGCCTCCCCATCGCGGGAGCGGTAATGAACATCAGTCGCTCGGGTAAATCCAGTGCAATGGACGGCCAAAGCACTGGATGGCGTGTCTGGCTGCTTAAGGAATCATTAATCGGGTTTAAGAAACGCGAATCGCTGAGCAGTGAGTGCTCGTGCAGAGTTTGTCTTGCCACGAGAGGAAGACAAGATGTTCGCATCCAAACGCACTGTACTCCGAGCCCTGGCTGTCGTTATTGCCATGATGGTCGGTGGCGGCCTCGATCCTGGGAGCGCGGCCGACGCTGCCACAGGTTCCACGTCGCTGTCCGTGAGGGTGCAGGTCAAGGACCTAAACCTCACGACGCACGCGGGAGTAGTCACACTCTATCGGCGTATCCGCGCCGCCGCGCGCAGTGTGTGCGGAGACGTGGAGATCGTATATCTGGAACAGAGAGCCGAATCGGACAGGTGCGTTGATACGACGATTGCTAATGCCGTTGCAAACGTCGGAAATGCCAACCTCACCGACTACTACCTAACCAAGACTCGTCGCCCTCAATTGATTACGACCGCGCGGAATTCCAGGCCGGGAAGGTAAAGTGACCTATGGAAGCCCTTCTGATTGATATCGGCGCTCTCGCTGCGTTCCTCAGCGCTATGGCGATCGTGTATTGGCGCGGGGCATCACCGGAGGCGAAGTCGGCCGACCACGTCATCAGTGCCCGGATACGGGATTCGGGCACAAGGTTTACGGCAAGGGTGCGCAAGTACGAGAAGCAGCCAAATTAGCGCGTAGCCGATCCGTACTTGACACAGCCTAGCTACGTACGGTTCCGCAAGGAGCTGAGCGCAGAGCGTGGCTGCGCTGGCTCCGCGCCGTTGGCGGGGTAGCTGCAGAGGTACGCAGAGTGGTCGATGGTCCATAAGTGTTATGAATCAGCGTATTACCAGTAGCCAGCAGCGATACCGGCCCCAAATCAACTTCTTCGGTGCGTCGCGGTCAGATTACGTAACCGCGATTTCGTGGGGCTTGCAATGAGCGATCTCGGCGCCTTTCCCATCACCGGTAAATGGCCCGCGCAACATCCGGACCGTTTGCAGCTCTATTCCCTGCCAACCCCCAACGGCGTCAAGGTCTCGCTGATGCTCGAGGAGACCGGCCTCCCCTATGAGCCGCATCTCGTCAACTTCGACACCAAAGATCAGGCTACGCCGGAGTTTCGCTCACTGAATCCCTACGGCAAGATTCCCGCGATCATCGACCCGCGGGGACCAGGCGGACGGCCACTGCCGCTGTTTGAGTCCGGAGCAATCCTCCTCTACCTCGCGGAGAAAACCGGCAAGTTTCTGCCGCAGGATCCGAGCGCGCGCTACCAGACGATTCAGTGGCTCATGTTCCAGATGGGCGCCGTGGGACCGATGTTTGGACAGGTCGGCTTCTTCCACAAGTTTGCCGGCAAGGACTTCGAGGACAAGCGTCCGCGCGATCGCTACGTCGCCGAGGCGCGCCGCCTGCTTCAGGTCCTGAATGACCAACTGGACGGTCGCAGCTGGCTCATGGGCGAGCCGTACACCATCGCCGACATGGCGGTATTCCCATGGGTGCGCAACCTCGTCGGTTTTTATGGCGCGGGAGAGCTCGTCGGATTCAAGGAGTACCCCCACGTCAATCGCACGCTCGAGCGCTTCCTCGCCCGGCCGGCGGTGACGCGCGCAATCAATATTCCCGCGCGCGCCTGAAGAGCAGGCTTGGCAGCGCCAGCGAGGGGCGTTGGCTCCTTCATTTCGCCCTACGATATGATATCGGCTGAGCCGGAGGCTGCCCCGAGAGCCGAGGTCGCTCGAACTCGCTACAACCTTCCAGGACGGAGAGAAGCCATGACGCGTAGCCTGAAATTCACGCTGTGTGCCGCAGTCGCATCCATCTCGCTCGCGGGAATCGCGGCAGCTCAGGAGGAGCATCGTCCCGAGGGCGGCCACCCGGCGGCACGTCCCGCGGCCCACGGCGAGCCTCATCCCGGACCACGGGGCTATCAACGCATCAACGAGCCACATGGCTGGAATACCCGGCCCGAGCACGTCGACCGCGGCGCTTACCAACACAACTTCCAGGCCGCGCGCGTTCACCGCATCGGTCCCTATCATCGTCCGCCTGGCTGGGTCGCGCACCGTTGGGCTTACGGGCAGATACTGCCGCGGGCCTACTGGGGGCCGCAGTACGTCATCGGCGATTACTGGCTGTTCTCGCTCGAGGTTCCACCTGCGGGGTACGAGTGGGTGCGCGACGACGACGACGCGCTGCTGGTCAACATCCAGACAGGCGAGATCCTGCAGGTCGAGTACGGAGCGTTCGGCTGACGGAGCTGAGGCGGCGCTGGCGCAGCCATCGAATGCCTGACAAGGAGGTTCGGCCATGACGCCCCGGTTCCGCCTGTCGTACCTGGCAGTGTTAGCCTGCGCGGTCGCCGGCTGTTCGACTTCTTCGCATGTCCTGGTCGGCACGCCGCGACCACCCATTTCCCCCGAGAGCGTACGGGTGTACGTGCAGCTGCCACCGAAATACGAGCAGATTGCGACCGTGCAGGCGTCGAGCCAGGGATCGCTGGCGCTCACCAGTCAGCAGAATATGGACAAGGCGATTCAGCGACTGAAGGAGCAGGCAGCCAAACTCGGCGCGAACGGCATAGTGCTGCAGGGCGTGCAGGATACGCAGTCAGGCTCGATCGGCGCCGGTGGCGGCGGTACGAGTTACGGCGACCGCAGCGCCACGGGTGTCGGTGTCGGCGGCGCTTTCGCGCTCACCAGCAAGGTCGCGCAGGGCCTCGCCATCTTTGTTCCCCCGACCCCGTGAGGATCACCGAGGCCCCAGGAATTAAGGGCGACTACTAACTCGGCTGGTACGCGTTCACTCCCGTCTGCCACAGCAGGAACGCGTAGGTGTCGGCCGCCTCGCGGTCCTGCTGCGAGCGCGTTGAGCCGATGCCGTGTCCGGCGTCGAAATCGACGCGCAGCAGGACTGGCTTGCCCGAGCTCGTCGCCGCCTGGAGCCGCGCGGCCATCTTGGCTACATGGAAAGGTCCAACGCGCGGATCGGTCACCCCGGTCGTGAGCAGTACCGACGGATAGGCCACGCCGTCCTTCACCGCCTGATAGCTGTCGATGAGCTTCAGCGTACGATAACCGGCCTCCTCCGAGATCGCTCCCCACTCGGGCTCCTCACCGTAGCCGTTCTGCTCGGCCACGTAGCGCAACGGATTCGACCAGCCGACGCCGTCGATCACGGCGGCGAACAGCTCGGGTCGCTCCGTCATCGCCCGTCCTACCGTAATGCCACCGGCCGAGCGCCCGCCGATCGCGAGCCGCTCACGCGAGGTGTACTTCTTCGCGCACAGCTCCTCGCAGACGTCGATGAGATCGCGCCACGTGTTGGGTTTGTTCATGAGCTGACCGGCTTTGTGCCAGCCACGGCCGTACTCGCCACCGCCCCTAACGTGGGCGTAGCCGACGATGAAGCCGGCGTCAACGAGCGCGAGTGTCCGGCCGGCGAACGCGGGCGAGTAAGCGGACATACCGTACGACCCGTAAGCGGAGATCCAGGCTGGCGTGCTGCCGTCGAGCCGCAGCCCCTTCCGGTGTATCAACGTGTAGGGCACGCGCGTGCCATCCCGAACGGTGACGAAATACCGATGCGCTTCGTAAGAGCTGACATCGATGGGAGGGCGCGGGCTCAATTGCGTTGCCACGACCTTGCCCTGCGCATCCACCGACCAGATGTCTCCGGGTGTCAGCCAGCCGGTGTAGGAGAAAAGCGCTCCCGCATCCAGCGGTGTGGCGCTCAGTGCCGAGAGCGTGCCTTCGAATGGCAGCGCGATCTCGACGCGCTTGCCGTCGTGCCCCAGCCGCTCGAGGCGGCTGATCCCGCCGTCCAGCAGTTGCAGGAAGAGCCCGTCACGTGCGCGCTGCAGCCCCTCGAGGACCACTTCTCTCTCGGGTATCACCTCGGTTGCGTGAGCGAGAGAGGGAGCGTTGACCGCGGTCCGCAGCAGTCTTCCGCGGGGATGGCTTTTGTTGGCGAGCAGCCACAGCGTCTCACCGTCGAGCTCGAAGTCCGTAACCTCGTCATCGAAGGAAGCCACCGGCAGCCAGCGCGTACGGTTCGCCAGCACATCGGCGAGCGGCGCGACAAAGATGCGCATCTCCGTGCGCACGTCCTGCAGAGTCAGGACGGCGTGGCGCGAGCCGCGACTCGTATAGATTTGCGGCGCCTGGATGCGGTCGTAGACGACGCTCGGATCGAGCCCGCGCTTCATCACCAGGAGGTCGGCGGCAGGGTCGGTGCCGAGGCGGTGAAAGCGCGCCTGGCTGTCGAGGTAGCGCTCCGGCGTGTCAACCTTACCGGTCAGCTGGTTGTAGAAGAACCCGCTGCCATCGTCGAGCCACTTGGGATGGCCGAATTCGGTGTCAGCGATTTGCTCGGGCAGGTCGCCTCCGTCGGCGACGCGCAGCACGTGGAGGATCGAGTTCTCGCTGCCGTCCTTCGACAGTCCGTATACCACGTACGTGCCGTCCGGTGAGGGCTGCCACCAGTCGAGCGACTGGTGAGTGCCAGAACCGGCGAGCCGTGTCGGATCGATGAGCGCGCGGTCGCGGCCGTCCTCGCGTACGAACAATTTGAAGTTGTCTGCGCCTGCGGGGCGCTGCTCGAAGAACAGTCGTCCGCCGATGCGCTCGGCACTGCGCGTCAGCGTCGCATCGCCGCTCAACTGCTCGATACGCTTCAGCAGCTGGCCGCGCCCCGGGATGCGCTCGAGCACCGCACGAGTGTGCGCATTCTGTCCCTTGAGGAAAGGCAGCCAGTCGGGATCTTTGTCGTTCTCCATCCACCGATAGGGATCGCTCAGCGTTTCGCCGAAATAGGTGTCCTTGACGATGGCGACACGCGCCACCGGCGCCGGTGGAATGGCATCGCTCGCTGCCCCGCGCGCGCCGCGGCTCAACCAGGCAGC
>Ga0307474_10003403_pt1 | contig 11447 bp, 12 predicted proteins | sample atmos_gasesECM1C_2_FD_203312 | JGI IMG/M metagenome (GOLD analysis project Ga0307474, IMG submission 203312) | Hardwood forest soil microbial communities from Morgan-Monroe State Forest, Indiana, United States - atmos_gasesECM1C_05 | ecosystem: Environmental > Terrestrial > Soil > Temperate... | reverse complement strand
ATGCCCCATCATGATTCAGTCCCCTCTCGACGACTGAATCAGCGAATTTCACCCAGCGCAACCGCAGACTTTTTCAACACAATCGGCCCAAAGCTGACCTGCGCAATTAGCGCCGCGATGTCCGCTTCCGGAAGTGGAACGGACTTCGATGAGGCAGGGCTGTACGTCGACTATTGAGACCCGTCTCAGACTTCGGCCGCAGGAAGAGCCAACCGTGACTTCGACCGACGGACGACGCTTGGCGGTCTTTTTTCTGCCCTGAAGCGAACAAACGGTTCAACAAACTCTAAGCGACAGCGCGACGATAATCGGGGGGAGCGACGTCAATGTAGCCTGATCAAAGCGCTGTCTAACATGGAATTAGGCTAAAGCGCGATGAGATTGGCTCGAATTGCCTTTGTTTTTTGATTGATATGATCTTTTCGCAACACCGCTGCACACTTTTCCGGAACACAGATCGGCCGATGCTTCTGCCGCCTCCTGACCGCTATCGGCCGGATATTGACGGCCTGCGCGCCGTCGCCGTACTCGCGGTCGTGGCCTTTCACGCCTTTCCTACGGCCGTGCATGGCGGCTTCGTCGGCGTCGACATTTTCTTTGTCATCTCGGGCTTTCTGATCACCGGCATTATCGAGCGCGAAATCGGCGAGGAGCGGTTCAGCCTCGCGGCCTTTTATGCAAGGCGGGTGCGGCGGATTTTTCCGGCGCTGATCGTCGTCCTAGGTGCGGTGCTGATCCCGGGCTGGTTCTGGATGCTGCCGGGTGCTTACGCGCAACTAGGCAGCGATGTGTTTGCCAGTGCGGCGTTTGCCGCCAATATTGCGCTCTGGCTGCAGTCGGGCTATTTCGACGTCGAGGCCGCGAACAAGCCGCTGCTGCATCTGTGGTCGCTCGGCATCGAAGAGCAGTTTTACCTGCTCTGGCCGCTGGTCCTGCTGCTGGCGACACGGCTGCGGCTCGGCCTGATCCGGGTTGCCATAGCGCTGGCGCTGGTCTCTTTCGCGTTCAATGTTGCGCTGATTGCCTCGCATTCGGTCGCGACCTTCTATCTGCCGTTCACGCGGGCCTGGGAGCTGCTCGCGGGCGGCGTGCTCGCCGGCGCCTGGAACGGGATCGATCAGGCCCGTGTCGCAAGCGATCGGCGCGCCGCCGCCGGCGCGGTTTTGATCGCCGTCGCGATCGTCGTGCTCACCCCGACCCGCGCGTTCCCCGGCTGGTGGGCGGTTCTGCCGGTTGCCGGCAGCGCGCTGCTGTTGTCGGCGCCGCAGGCCTGGGGCTGCCAAAAACTGCTCGCAAGCCTGCCGATGGTGTGGGTCGGCCAGATCAGCTATCCGCTCTATCTCTGGCACTGGCCGCTTCTGGTGTTCTTCGCCATGATCAAATTCACGCCGCTCACCCTGGCTGATCGGGCGCTGACCGTGCTTTTGAGTATTGCGCTCGCCTGGGCGACGTACCGCTTTGTCGAAATTCCCTTCCGCTTCGGACGCCCGCGACCCTTCAAGGTCGCCTCGCTCGCCGGCGCCATGGCACTCACCGCATTCGCCGGCGCTGTCGTCCTCCGCAATGCCGGCCTCGATTTCCGCCTGCCGGAGGACATTCGCAGCCTCGCGCATGCCACGATCCAGGGCAAAAAATGGCGCCTTGGCGAATGCTTGATTGACCTCAGCAGCCAATCCGCGTTCGCCGAAAGCTGTGTTGACCACGACCGACGCCCGCTTCTGATAGTGTGGGGCGACTCCACCGCCGGCGCGCTGATGCCGGGCCTGCGCAAGGCGCAAGAGACCAGGGATTTCGGCATCGCGCAGTTCACTTCCTCGGCCTGTATCCCCGCGATTAATGCCGATACCTCTCCGGCGGGGCCGAACTGCCGCGCGATCAACGACAAGGTCCTGCAGCTGGCGCGGCAGCTCAAGGCCGACATCGTACTGTTGACCGGCATTTATCTCGACCACCAAGTCATGGAAACCGTGGCAGCGTTGAAGCGCGACACCAGCGCGCGCATCGTGGTGCTGGGCCCAGTTCCGTTTTGGAAGCGCGGCTTGCCTAATGAGGTGCTGCACTATTACATACTGCATCACAGCCTGATCCCTGAGCACTACGGGGTGGGATTGCCTGACAGGTATGACGCATGGCTGCGCACCGAGCTCGTGCCCGCAGGCGCGGAGTTCATTTCGGCGCGCGACGTACTATGCACTAAGGAGGGTTGCCTGACACGTCTCGGCGAAAAGTCCGGCGATCTTTCCGCAAGCGATACAACGCACCTGACAGAGAAGGGGTCGGTGTTCCTTATCTCAGCGATCATCGATCGCCTGCTTGTCGGGCCGTCACAGCCGACCTCCAACATGAAGTTTTAGTCGCGCTTCATTTTACCCGAGTCAAATAGGAGCACTAGCCCCCAAATTTTTTCGGCTGGGTGTGACCTCATATCACGACCCGCCTTCGAGGCGGCTTTTTGTTTTGGCGACCTACATTCGCGATGTCTGGGTGTGGCCCATCGCGTCATTTCGCTGCAAAGCAGCACTTCGGTCGCTTTCGGAGTGAAGCGGACCATGCTTCCTAAAGCCCGCAGCATCGCGACGATCGCGTCACGTCTCACGCTCAACATTTTCCGCGCACTCCGGGACGATACGGCCGACTTCAACCGGCCGACGAGCGCACTGAAATATCCGAAGTTGGTTTTCTAGCGCTCATTCTGAAACGTAACTCAACACTCCATTCGAAACTTCTCATCACCGGCCCGTGTTTGTTGGAAATAAACTCCATGCGTTTGCATGGTCAACAACGGAGTCGAACATGTCACTCAAACTCACCCCAATGATGGTCGAAAACCTTCGCGCAGCTTACGGCGCAGTCGATCGCGTTGACACGACCGGCGCCCATTATCGCAACCTCGTCAAATTGCTCGACAGTCTTTCGCAAACCGATCTGAGGATACTGCGCGATGCGCGGATCAAATGGATTTCGTCCCTGGCGAGCCAGCGTGTGCAACTATGAGCAGTCTTCGTGATCGCTCTAACTCACCGCGATGGCCGGCCGAGCCGCGGCCGCAGCCTTCCGGCATCGTTTGGGGTGAGGTAATCGTCCTGGCGCTCGCCGTGGCTACCGGCCCCGCCTCCGGCGCCTTCCTCTTGTGGTGGATGGGAGTAATCTGATCGTCGCTCAGGTATCAGCGGTGGGTCTACTAGGGCGGCGAGCGGCAGGTCGGCTTTTGAGGCAAAGCGGAAACGGACCGGCGTCGAAAACCGGCTGGATCGGTCGCAAATGACCCTGAGCCGACATCGACGGCCATGCAGCAATGTACTCGTCGCATCGCAGACATATGGTTGGTCGATCGGGTCATTCGAAGTTAAAATGATCTTGTAACAGCCGTTGCCACGCTCCGTGCGCGATGGCCGGAACATCGAAAGGGGAAACGATATGACTAACACCACTGAATTGGCACCGATTGTCGACAAAATGGACCGTCGGGCCGCGCTGGTGCTGGGGGCCGCTGCGGCATCGGTCCTCGCCGGCGGCACGGACGCTAGCTCTCAAGGCGCGGCTGGTGCAGTGAAGAGCTACAATCCTGTGACCGTCGCCACTCCTCTCGGTCCTTATAGCCACGCCATTGAAGTTCCGCCCAATGCGCGGTGGCTTTATATCGCCGGCCAGATCGGCAATGCACTCGACGGCAGCATGGTGGCCGATTTCGACGGCCAGGCCGATCAGACCTGGAAGAACATTGAGGCGATCCTCGCCGCCGCCGGCATGGGCGTTGAAAACCTAGTCAAATGCACGCATTACCTAACGCGCGCCGATGATTTGGCGGCGTACGGCAAAGTGCGCTCGCGCCATCTCGGCGATGCGCGACCTGCTTCGATCTTCGTGGTCGTTACCGCGTTGGCGAGGCCGGGGATACTGGTCGAGGTTGAAGCCGTGGCGGCAAAAGCCTAGAAGGTCGCGCGATGATCAGCTGTCAGCATCCTGCCGGACTTCGAGCAGTATCGTGAGATTGAGCGATCCCAATTGGCGCGCAGTGTAGCGAGGCTTCTCGATTGCCTAGAAGTCAGGCCCCGCGCTGGGGCGGCCAGGCGCCAACTTCCGCAGTCGGCCCATCGCGACATTTCCCTGCGCTGCGAGGTGCGGTCGCTTTCGGGGCACAGCGGACATGGTCGCGCTTGTTTGCTGGCTCGACTTGGTCGCGAATGACCCACAACGGTCATCCTGTCATGGCGAGAGTGTCCAGATTCGCATAGGATTGAGCATCGCCGTTAACCCGGTAGGGGCGACATGCAGCGACGCAGCAAAGGTGGACGACAAGTGAAGGGCCAGCTAACGAAGAGGCCCAAGGCCCGGAAGCCGCCGATCGCTACATCTGCTGGTGAGCTTCAAAGGAAAGTTGACACTCTTACCCGCGAATTGACTGAGGCGCGCGAACATCAGACCGCCACTGCCGATGTGCTCAAGGTTATCAGCCGCTCGACATTCGACGTCCAAAAGGTGCTTGATTCACTGGTTGAGTCGGCGGCTCGCCTTTGCGATGCGTACGATGCGTTGATCATGCTAAGTGACGGGCAATCATTGCGTGCCAGAGCGCATTACGGCCCTATTCCACTGGACATTACAGACTGGCCGATCGGACGCGGTTTTATTACCGGACGCGCCTTCGTCGATCGTGCGCCGACCCACGTTCACGACCTTCAGGCAGCTGCTCACGAGTTCCCGGATGGCAGTAAGGTGGCGCTTCGCCTTGGCTATCGGACAACTCTGGCGGTCCCTTTGCTGCGGCAAGGCGACGCCATAGGCGTACTCGCAATCCGTCGAACCGAGGTGAAGCCATTTACCGACCGGCAGATTGAGCTGGTTACGACCTTCGCTGACCAAGCGGTGCTTGCAATCGAAACCATGCGACTGCTCCACGAGCTGCGCCAGCGCACGGACGATCTTTCGGAATCGCTGGAGCAGCAAACCGCCACCTCAGAGGTGCTCAAGGTCATTTCAAGCTCGCCCGGCGAGCTGAAGCCTGTGTTTGAGGCGATGCTTGCCTATGCTGTGCGGATCTGCGGGGCGAAATTCGGTACTCTGTTTCTCTGCGAGGGGGATGACTTTCGTGTGGTTGCGCAACACAACACGCCCCCTGCATTAGCGGAATTGCGTCAACGCGAGCCGATATTACGCGTTGGACCGGGCACCAGTCTTTATCGGAGTAAAAAGGCAAAACAGCCCATCCAAATTGCGGACCTGACCGCAGAGCCGGTCTATTTCGAGCGTGACCGAAATCGTGTCGCGCTAGTCGAACTGGGCGGTTACCGCGCCATTCTTTCCGTTCCTATGGTCAAAGAAAGTGAGGTGATCGGCGCAATCAACATGTATCGACAAGACGCCGGCACCTTTTCGGACAACCATGTCGAGCTGGTTCAGAACTTCGCCGCGCAAGCCGTCATTGCCATCGAGAATACGCGCTTGCTCAATGATCTCAGCAAGCTGAACCAACAGCTTGAACGGCGTGTCGCGGAGCAAGTTAGCGAAATCGAGCGTATGAGCAGGCTGCGACGTTTCCTTCCCCCGCAAGTAGCCGATTTGATCGTGGCTTCCGGGGCGGAGAAGCAACTCGAAAGTCACCGCCGCGAGATTACAGCGCTGTTCTGCGACCTGCGCGGCTTCACGGGCTTCTCTGAAGCCTCCGCCCCGGAAGACGTGATGGCGCTGCTGCGCGACTACCACGCAGCGATTGGCGAAATCATCATCAAATACAGCGGGACGCTTGAGCGCTATGCTGGTGACGGGGTGATGGTGGTCTTCAACGACCCTGTCCCCGTTGACAACCCGGCACTCCGGGCGGTGCCGATGGCGCTCGAAACGCGTGAGGCCATGAGAGCCTTGATGGAAAAATGGCGTCAGCTAGGCCACGATGTCGGCTTCGGCATCGGTATCGCGCACGGATTTGCCACGCTCGGCACCATTGGGTTCGAGGGGCGCTTCGACTATGCTGCAATCGGCACGGTATCCAACGTAGCCTCGCGGCTTTGCGACGAAGCCAAACCCGGTCAAATCCTAATCAGTCCGCGCGTATTCACGGCGGTCAAAGAGGCGGTCACGGTCGAGCCGATGGGTGAGTTTTCGCTCAAAGGTATTGGACGTCCTCTGGCAGCGTACAACGTGCTCGGTGCCAAACCTGCGAATTAACTGGCTCGTCTTGCTGCGGCGCACGCGTCCGGAAATGGCCCATCGCGACATTTCCTTGCGCTACGAAGTGCGGTCGCTTTCGGGGCGAAGCGGACATCAAGTTGCCAGCAAAAACCCACTGACTCGCTGAAGATGGCCCGATCCAGACATGACATTGCTGGAAGCCGAGGCGGCGCGCCTGCAATCTCTCTTTCAAAGGAGAGGCGCGGGCGCTGCAACTCAGATGCAACATTACGGGGCCGTTACTAGTCGTCTAATCAACCAGCGGCCACGTCGAGCGGAAGCGCTAAAAAAAAGTTTTTGGAATTTCGCGAAATTGCCTATGTGCTTGAGTGCCGGTCGCAAAGTGCTTCCGCTTGGGGAATAAATCCCCTATGGGGCTACGCTAACCGACTTGAGTACTACGTCGAGTGGGCTTTTTAAGTGCCCGCGGGCTACGATACGAAGCCGCTATGCTCGCTGCACGGAAATCGAGGCCGCGAACCGTTCCTTCGAGTAATAGTAGATCGATACTTTCGTGATCTTGTCTTGTAGGGTTGGATTGTGGGTAGTGAATGCTACATAAAATAAAATATAATGAAATCAATGTGTTCTGCTAGTTTAGGGCTGATGGGAATGCCGTTCTAATCGTTGCGGCAAATTCGGTAATTCGTGAAAAAGACCGGTCTGGGAGCGGGGAGGGGAAATGACGTTTCAGCGGATCATCGCCGCGCTCCTGGTTCTCACCATTGTCGGCCTTGCAGCCTCCTTTTACGTGAACTGGAAAACCTATTCGCAGCTTCAAACGATGAAAGCGTTCGTCGAAGGATCCGCCTTCGCGGAAGCCGTGGCGGCCTGCGAACAGGCGCAGAGCACGACGCCGTTCAAATGGAATGGCGGGACCAACACCCGGGTGATCGGCTTGAACTCGGTCAAGCTCGACAAGTACAGGATCGTCGCGAGCTATACCTTGCTTGCCGACGGCGTCTATTGTGATTTCGATCCGATCAGGAGAAAGGCCGACATCGGATCGAATTTCCTCGAGCGGGAATGACCTCATCCGTTGCAGAAGTTCTAGGCAAAAGAATCCGTCCAGATGAAACGCGCAGACGAAAAAAAGAGCAGGGCGATAAGCCCTGCTCCAGAAATTGTGTCGACCCTATTTTCCCGAAAATGAATTTGATTTTGATTGGACGGGGCGACGCTGCTTGTGCGCGTCAGGGCTCCTCCCGAGACTTGGACCATCAGTCGACCTTGCGATCAGCCTGAGGCCGCTAGTCCTAGACTATAATTTTCGTGTTGTCATCCATTTCAGCAACGATTGTTCAAAACTGAAGCAACTTCTGAAATGAATGGGATTTGGGCAGGCTGGGAATGCCAATTTTAGGTCTCTTAGGTGATTGGTATCATAACACAATTTCGTATCCAGGGAGACCGCACGAGGATCTACGGTGCCGGCTCAGATTTGAACAAACCTTCGGCATTCATTGCGGTGTCGAATCTTGCTGGCGGATCCGACTTGTTCCAGCCAAGGATGATCGGCAGCCGATCGTCGCAAATTGTGTATCTGAGACCTTCGCCGGCCTTGCGGTTGCGAATGATGATCATCGACATAATTATGATCATCGACATGAGATCAGGCGGCGCTTTCCCACTGCTCCCGGGTTTCCGAATGGACTGAAGGCGAGCGGCCACACCAACGCCGCGGCGACGAGCGGGGATTTTTCAATGGATGTGAGCGCTCATGTCGATTGCGGGCGCCATGATGCCGAGCACTCCAACAATCGCGATGATACAGAGTCCAAGCGCGATTTCGACGAGCGTGCTGCGCACGAGCCTTTCATTGGTCAGGAGGCCTTGGTCGATTCCAGCCTTGGCGCAAAGTCGCGGCAGCAGGTATTGCCGGTTGACCGTGGCCACGCCGAACATGACGATGAACAGGGCGATCTTGAGGAGGAGCAATCGGCCATAGGTCGTATCTGTGAGGCCCGATATTCCACCAACCAGGAACGATACGTTGATGGTTCCAGTGATGATCAGGATGCCCACCGCGAGAATGCCCAGAAAAGAAAAGCGGCTGGCCGCGTGACACGCGGCTGTAACCCATTGCTCTTCGCGAAATCGCTGCAGATGGGCGAGCAACAGCGCAAGTGGGATCAGGCCTCCGAGCCACAAGCCGGCAGCGAGCAGGTGCAGGAAGTCCGCGGCGAGATGAAAGTCTCTTTCAAACCCCAGCCCTTCCTCGCCGTGTCCCGCAAAGGCCAACGCACCCAGATAGCCGCCGGCCAGCAAGGCGGCCAGAACGCGTTGCCATGAACGCGCCTCGTTCTTCGGTCGCAGCAGCAGGCAGGCGCCCAACAAGATGCCGAGCAAGATCCGCATCCCCCAGCTGAGACCGAACTGGGTTTGGAGAAGCACGGTCCAGACCGTGCCGTCGGCGATCACGGTTTCAACTGGTTTGGCGGCGATCCGAGCCGCGACCAAGCACAGCCAGGCGAGAGCCGAAGCGATAGAAAGGATCAGACTGATCCACAGAATCCTACCGGTCTGTTCCCTGAAAGAGGACTCGGTCGCTGGGAGCCGTAAATTTGTCTGCAAGCTTGGCGCGGCGATGAACAGCTCGAAGAAGACGATGCCCGCCACTATCACCGATGTAGCGTAGTGAATATCCCGCACCACAATCAGCGGATTGATCAAAATTTCCTCCACATTGATGAGGACGACGGCATGACCGGTCCCCATCCGAGAACTGTCCCTTGCAGCCCTGTCTCTTGAGCTTTCGCTTTCCTCACGGCTTCACATGGAACGTGAAGCTGCCTTGCGTCGTATGGGTGTCGACCGACAAGACTTGCCAGCGAACCCTGTATGTACCTGGAGGCAATTGTTTCAACCCGACGCGCATGGTGCTTGCGCTGATCGTCGGCTTGCCGAGGTCGACGCGCGCGCCGTTGGCGTCACTTACTTCAACCGAGCTGAACGCCGGTTCCAGGTTTTGCGAATAGAAAAGTGCGACTTCTCGTGGGGCTGCGGATACGGTGCTGCCAACGCGCGGTTCTGCGTGATCGAGAAAAGCGTGGGCCTGTATGCCAGTGCTTGGCATGACGGCAAGCAGGATTGCCGCTGCTAGAATTGAGATGCGCATGGTGTTGCCTCAAAAGGTCAGTTTACGGGTTGGAGTCGAAGTTCCTCCAAACAGCGGTTGCCCAATGCTCCTGGGGAAGATGTCGTCGAGATACAAATGGAGCTGGGCGAGAACACCGACCCCCGTGCCGCTCTGGCGGTTGATGGGGATCATGGCCTCGATCCCGACCTGGAAATAACTCCCGACCCATATCACGCCCGGGTTTACGGTTCCGGTTGTGGTGGAGGGGTTGCCGAAATTATTGGCGAGCGGCGTCGTCAAGCTCACTTCGACGAGCGGAATCAGATGATTGATGAATTCCGGAAGCCCAAGGTCGATGACCTCCGATTTTAGATAGGGCATGCTGTATTGAAGCGTCCCTCCATAAACCAATTGCTGAGGGTTGAACACATTCTGGGTGAAATCGAAGGAGTCGGTCGGGATTTGATAGCCCACTTGCGCTGTCACGGCGAATGGACGAATCCAGGACACGCTGTCCGGCAGGTCACCAAACCCTTTGCCAATGATGATCTCCGGAGTGATGTGGCTGAACCTGTCGGCAAATCCTGAGGCGGTAGAACCGGTGTGCCCCCAATCGACAACGAGTCCCGTCAGAACCGCCAATTCACGCGGTGCGTCCTTCGACAGCTGAAACTGGAACGCCGTTGTCAGATTTCCAAATCCTGAAGAGACCGTGCCGTCCGGTTGACGAATTTGGGTCCAGCCTTGACTGAAGGTTACGCCGAAGTTCTCGGTAATGCGTTTTGAGAAATCGATCGAGAGGTCCAACTGCTGGGCAGGCGGCACATCTGCCGTCTTGGACCAGGCAACGGTCGGGATCGACATTTCGTCGGCCACGCAGGGATCATCGGTCAACAGCGTAGCTGGAAGAAAACGGGCGCCGACGAAGCAGTGGGCGAAGGCGTCAGTGGTGAATGTCACTGCAATGAAACTTGCAAGCGCAAGCGAACGCAGCAGCATGAATCGGAACATCTGGATTCCTCCGGTCAAACGTGAAAGCAGGTACAGGCAGTCGGTCGCGACTGCGATGCATCACGCGCTGAGCGGGGGACCTCTCGGACGGGCTACCGAATATAGCGAAGACGAAGCTAGCTGCAGCGGCCGGGTGGCTTGGGCAAGCTTGCGGAATTCCCGATCAACGGTCGAGATTGTTGACGGATCGGAAGCGCCAAGGAGGTGGAATGCGCCCGAAAAACAAAGCAGACAGTGGTCATTTGCCGGATTTCCCTGCTGGTCGGCGGGAGCGGCGGGACTGCCGCCATCTGTCTGATGCAGACACAGGGAATGCGAAACTTCGTCGACGACAGAAGCCTGCGCTGGCGGCGCACCAACCACCGCAAGCAGGAGCGGCTGCGTGATCAGCGCATAAATCGTGACGGCGCCAACCAGCTTTCGCAAGAAGCGAAGCCACGAACCCGCTTGATTTGACGAGATCCCCATGATCACGAACTTAGGTCGACTTATATGGCAAGTTCGGTAACGTAGTTCGCCGAAAGCCTGTCAAGTATAGTAGGTGGTATGAAAGTAGCAACCCGGATCGCGCCTTGCGATCGCTCGTTGTGTTGCGTTGGCCCTAGCCGAGATAATCAGACAGCCAGGAAATAAAGATGAAGACGATGCTACGTACGCTTTGCGGTATCCTGTTTTTGGGCGCTCTCATTTCCGCTTCGGCCCGCGCCGAGGAGGTCAAGGCCGGCGATCTCGTAATCACGCAAGGCTGGAGCAGAGCCACCCCGGGCGGTGCCAAGGTCGGCGGCGGCTATCTCACGATCGAGAACAAGGGCTCGACAGCGGACCGGCTTATCGGCGGTTCGGCAGAGATCGCCGGCAAGGTTCAGCTTCATGAGATGGCCATGAACAATGGCGTGATGACGATGCGCCCTCTCGACAAGGGACTTGTGATCGAGCCTGGCAAGACGGTGAAGCTCGCGCCCGGTGGCCTTCATTTGATGCTCCTCGACCTCAAAAACCCGCTGAAGCAAGGCGACAAGGTGCCGGTCACGCTGGAGTTCGAAAAGGCTGGAAAGGTTTCTCTCTCGCTTGACGTGCAAGGGATTGGCTCGCAGGGGCCAGCAAATTCGGATGGCCCGGGCGGGGAGATGGAGAAGAAAATGCCCGGCATGAAGATGTGAGAGTTGAGAGACGAGAACGCCCCGGCCGA
>Ga0307474_10003402_pt1 | contig 11448 bp, 12 predicted proteins | sample atmos_gasesECM1C_2_FD_203312 | JGI IMG/M metagenome (GOLD analysis project Ga0307474, IMG submission 203312) | Hardwood forest soil microbial communities from Morgan-Monroe State Forest, Indiana, United States - atmos_gasesECM1C_05 | ecosystem: Environmental > Terrestrial > Soil > Temperate... | reverse complement strand
ATCAACGATTCCCGAACGATCGTGATCGCGATTCCTGGATGATCGTGATCAGTGTTCCGACGGAAGGTGATCAGTGATTCCTGGATGATCGTGATCATTTAATCGTGATCCCCGGAACGGTGATCACGATGCCCCGGAATGTTTTCCACAGGGCGAGGTGACGCTGGACATCACAAGTAGGCAAGCTGTTCTCCGAAAGTAACTTAGAGGAGCGACAGGGTGCCAACCAGGAGAATGTCCATGCGTAAGATCAAGGAAGTCCTTCGCCTCGGCTTTGAGCTGAGGCTGGGGCAACGGGAGATCGCCCGAGCTTGTTCGATCAGTCAGGGAGCCGTCCATAACTACCTGAAGAGGGCCGCAGCGGCCGGGATAGCTTGGCCGATTCCGGAAGGCTGGGACGAGGAGCGCGTCGAGCAGTCCTTGTTCGGAGAGCGGCAGTTGGTAAAACGACTCCCCGAACAAGTCCTCCCGGATTTTCCCGCCTTGCACTCGCAGTTGCAGCAGCATCGCCATCTGACGTTGCAATTGGCTTGGGAAGAATACCGGCAGGTGCATCCGGAAGGGTACGGCTACAGTCGCTTCTGCGGGCTCTACCAACGTTGGCGCAGCAAGCAGGATGTAGTTCTTCGCCAGGTACACAAGCCTGGCGAGAAGGGATTCGTGGACTGGGCCGGTGCCACGATTCCGGTGCACGATCCGGTTACCGGCGAAATCTGGCCAGCGTCGCTGTTCGCGATGGTGTTGGGCGCGAGTTCCTACACTTACGCGGAAGCCACTCGAGACCAGCAGTTGCCGGCTTGGATCAGCGCTCACATTCATGCTTTTGAATACTTTTCTGGGGTGCCCAGACTCCTGGTCCCGGATAACCTGCGAACGGGCGTGAGCCGTGCCTGCCGCTACGATCCGGATCTCAACCCCACCTACCAAGAGTTTGCCATGCACTACGACGTGGGAGTCGTGCCGGCGCGCCCTGGTCATCCGAAAGACAAGGCCAAGGTCGAAGTCGGCGTGCAAGTTGTCGAACGCTGGATCCTTGCCGCTCTACGCCACCAGAAGTTTTTCCGGTTGCTGGATTTGAACAATGCGATTCGCGAACTGCTCGAGCGGCTGAACCAGCGACCGTTCAAAAAGCGCGAGGGATCGCGGGCCAGTGTGTTCGCAGCGGTCGAACGCAACGCTTTGCGACCGTTGCCCGCCGAGCCGTTCGACATGAGCCAGTGGTCCTACGCGCGAGTCAACATCGACTACCACATCGCCTTCGACGCCAACTTCTACAGCGTGCCGTACACGCTGGTGCAAGAACCGGTAGAAGTTCGAGCGACACCGACGACCATCGAGATCTTTCACAAGGGACAGCGGGTAGCCTCGCACGTCCGTGGTCATGGACGAGAACAGGTGTTCACGCAGAGAGAACACCGGCCGAAGAGTCACCAAGCGCATCTTGAGTGGACTCCTTCACGCATGGTGAACTGGGCCGAACAGATCGGACCGAACACAGCCAAGTTGTTTGCACAGATCCTCGCCGAAAAACCGCATCCGGAGATGGGCTATCGATCCTGCCTCGGGATCATCCGACTAGCCGAGGAGTACTCCTCGACCAGGATGGAAGCGGCCGCTGATCGAGCCATACGGACCGGTGCTTGCCGCTACCAGAGCGTGAAATCGATCCTGAAGAACTCACTCGACCTGCAACCCCTCCCAGAATCGCTACCGCTACCCCTTCCGCCATCGCATGACAACATTCGTGGCGCTGAGTATTTCGAGTAAAAAGGAGAGCTGCACATGCTGCAACAACCGATGAAAGAAAAACTCTATGCTCTCAAGCTCCAGGGAATGATCGAAGCACTGGAGCATCAGGAACAGGACGAAGCAACGCGGGGGTTAAACTTCCTCGACCGTCTTGCGCTCCTCGTCGATCAGCAGTGGAACTGGCGCCAGAACCAGGCCCTTACCAGACGAGTCCTTGCTGCTCGTTTAAGGGGAGCTGCCTGCGTTGAGAACATCGATTATCGTGCCGAGCGAGGACTGAACCGGAGCGTGATCCGTGCCTTGGCCCAGGAGTCTGCCTGGGTAGCCAACCACGAACACATCTTCGTGCTGGGTCCGACCGGCGTGGGCAAAAGTTATGTGGCTTCGGCACTGGCGCAGAAAGCTTGCCGGGATGGCTATCGGGTCTACTACACGCGGGCGGCGGCGCTGTTCCGGGATCTGCACCTGGCACGGGCCGATGGCAGTCTGCGGCAACTGCTGAGACGGATGAACCGGATCGATGTTCTGGTCGTCGATGACTGGGTCATGGCCCCGATGTCGGAACCGGAGCGGCGAGACTTCTGGGAGATCGCCGAGGATCGCTACCAGACGCGCTCGATGATCCTGACTTCGCAGCTGCCAGTGTCCCGCTGGCACGAACAGATCGGAGATCCTACACTGGCCGACGGCATCCTCGACCGGCTGGTGCACAACGCCCACCGCATCGAGATGCGCGGGGACTCCATGCGTAAAAAGAAAGGAGAGAAGGAGGAAAAGTGAATGAATCGGCGGGCCAAAAGCTGTGGAAAAGACGGGCACAAACCGCCCTTGGAAATCGCAGGAGCGATTTCCACTTTTCGCACAGCTTCAACAACAACAAGCTTGACGATCGTAATCACTTTCTACAAAATGCAAAAACCAGCGTCGCTTCGCTCCGACGACTGATCACACCAACCCGGAATGCTGATCACGATCAGCCGGGAACACTGATTATCTTCATCGGAATACGCAGTTAGGAGGCTCATGAAACGGCTTAGATGGGTATTTTTTCACTTAAGGTTGTGGGCCTTTGAACTAAAATTTGAACTAAAACAATGGTTGGACGGACTATCGTGGGAGCAGGTGCGCATCGTTGCTGAAGTTAAAAAGACTGAGCGAGAGCCACTTACGAAACTGAGAATTAGTGACGCGAGACTGGAGCCCTTGTCGGTCAGCCGAGCATGGTCCTGCACTCTTGCGAGACAGGACCATACCGACTCTCCCCGAGAATTCATCGCTCAGGCCGTAGCTCTCCCCGCGATCTTCGTTTCGATAACGCCGCGGATAAAACGTTTCGTCCTTTCAACGAAGGCCAAATGGTCGGCCAGGCAGCTTTCAAGCAGTACGCCCACCCCGTAGTGCCCGGAAACATCGGCAGCTGCGCCAAGGGTGACATACTCCGCGGTCCGAATATGATTCAGGTGGTTGGCTTTTGCCAGCACAAAGAGCCGCCTTGCTTCTGGGGATTGAATTTCCGCAAGCTCTTTGCGGAAATCCTCGACAAATACATCATGGAGACGGCCCGTAACGTCTACGGGCTTCTCGCCGATCAATTTGAAAGCTTCATCTATTTTCTCCACGGTCTGGTGAGATATGAAAGCTCGCGCAGCAAGAGCCTGCTGTATTTCAGAATTCTGGGCCAGTTCACTCAACTCCTTGTAGATTGTTGCTGAACGCTCCGTGCCATGGCGGGCATGGCTGAGCACCATCACAAACATTTCCTTCGGGTTCTTAACGGGCATGTGGTTCTCCTTTTTGTTTTTCTTTGCTGTGTCTGGTTCAATGTTCCATAGAACGAACAGACAGCTTCTTAAAAGAAAAGCACGTAGTTTCTAACGGCAGGCAAGAATTCTGGCACCTGTCAATGTGTACAGATGGATGATTCTGGTCCTAGCTTGGAGAGACGCTGAGCGACGGACAGCGATCCATTATGTGTTGATGATGCCTAACCTACTAGCTTGCGCTGAGTTCGTCTGCCTACTGCCATGTAAACCGGTTCCGGCGCCATTCGACTTGGGACGGTGCCGCGCGGTTAAAACCAAAGTAGAGCCGGCCGACTGACATTTTTGCCAGTCTGGCCATCAACCGGGGCCTTCTATCCTGTTGTCGTTGACAACAAGAAAGAGGGTGCACCCATTGCCGGTGGAACAGCGCGTAGAAAATACCGATTACGTGAATCGCGCCCTTGAAGCGTCCATCTACATCGGCCTGGCGATTCTGTTGGCCGTCGCCTGCCTTCTGATCTTACGCCCCTTCGTCCCTCTGCTTGCCTGGGGCATCATCATTGCTGTTGCTGTCTATCCAGGCTTCCGAAAGCTGCAGGTCGCGTTGGGAGGACGTCAAGTACTGGCCGGCGTGCTTTGCACATTGATTCTCCTAACCGTCGTGATTTTGCCTACTCTTTTGCTGGCAGAGAGCCTAGTCCAAGGTATTCAGGTGGCGACCGCGCACCTGAAGCAAGGAACTCTAATTGTCCCGCCGCCGCCCGCCGCCGTCGGAAATTGGCCGATTATCGGCGCCCCGCTGAACAGAGTGTGGAGTCTGGCATCTAATGACCTGAGCCAGGCCGTCAGGAGTTTTGCTCCCCAAATCAAAGAAGTTCTGCCAGGCGTGCTCTCGGCTTCCGCGGGAATTGGCCTCACTGTACTGCAGCTTCTATTATCCATTCTCGTTGCTGGAATCCTTCTGGCGAACGCTCAGGCTGCTTATCTGCTTACTTGCTCCCTTTTCAGCCGCGTTTTCGGTGTCAAAGGTTCAGAGTTCCAGCAATTAATGGGGGCTACGATCCGCAGTGTAACATTCGGTATTCTCGGCGTTGCGGTCATCCAATCGGTTTTTGCTGCGCTCGGATTTCTGGTAGTGGGATTGCCCGCGGCAGGTCTGTGGACTGTGATCTTCGTCTGCGCAGCAGTGCTTCAAGCGGGAACCCTCGTTCTTATTCCGGCGGTGATTTATGTGTTTGCATTCGCGAGTTCGACAAAGGCTGTGGTTTTTCTGGTGTGGTGCATCATCGTAGGATTAATGGATAACATATTGAAACCCTTGCTGCTGGGGCGTGGTGTGACAGTCCCCGTCGCGGTGGTGTTCCTGGGTGCGATTGGTGGGTTCGTGGCGATGGGCATTCTCGGCTTGTTCGTCGGCGCGATCGTTCTGTCGGTGGCCTATCGGCTGTTCCTCGCTTGGCTAGATCGCAGTCCTGCAACCAATCGGGAAGCGTAGGTTTTAGAAGCAACCTCGTGATCGGGACACCGGTCAGTGATCTTTCGTTTGCACGAACGAGGAACAAGAGAGGTTTGCTACATTCCCGCAGTTGCGGCGATAACCTGATTACTTGACCTTCATTGCTGCGTCATGGGCCGCCAGAGCCACGGTGGCGGAGTGAACAGCTACTGCTACTAAAATGCCAGTCAACATTAAACCAACGAGGGCGATCACGATGGCGAAAATCCTCGGCACCGTTTTTGTAGGCCGGATGTCTCCGTAGCCAACCGTCGTGGCTGTAATGAAGGACCAGTAGAAGCTGTCGAATCGTGGCCAGCCCTCCCTTTTCCCGACGAGTTGCCCTAGGACAGTAACAGCCGTCGCCAGGGTCAGCCACAAAGGAGAGGTCACCCAAAGATCGAAGACAAATTCCTTTAGAAACGCGGTTGTCAAGCCAGGGAAAAGCAAATCACTCACCTCCGGTTCAAGTGGGCGTATGGCTTTCCGTTCCAGTTACGCTGGCCAATTCATGGAGATTCGGGGCCTTGACGTTTGAGGCCTGAGTAATCTGCGGAGACTTGGTAGCCTTTCGCGGCACAAATCCTCATCGACACTTTTGTCGGAGACACGCATTTGAGATGGCTGTTGTCTAGTGGGTTGGGTGGCAGCACCTCGCGGATTTTGCGACGCAAACGCCATTCGAGTCCTTGTCCTAGTCTTGTAACCAGAAATACTAAACTGCATATCGAAACGTGGCACCTGTCCAAATTGACAGATGGAGCTTAAACAAGGGGGCTCTACGTTTCGTTTTGCGAGCGTGAATGGAGGCGATCGCGCTCCTTAGCTCTCGGGCCTAGAGCGGGAACGTGCCGCCAGCAAGAGAAGTCCGAAGTGCCAAAGGCCACGTACTTGCCTTGGCGCCGAGGCTTTTCTCATTCTCTTATTGCCGAGTCCCTTCCTAATACTGTTAGTTTTGCCAGTTACGTCTGGAGCCGACGAATCCCTATCGTGAAAGTGGAAATTGGGTCAAATCGCCATCGCGCGAAAGGCGAAGGAAAGCCAACAATAAAAGCAGGTAGGCTAAGGCAGGAAATGAGTGAGAGAAACAAATCACCCTGTTAAGAGCTCTTTGAGTTGGAGGGAGCCTGAGTAATGGACGAGAGCCAAATGAGGAGAGATTTGCAGGTAAATTCAAGAACTGAAAAGAGAAGAGGAGCGGCCATGCAACGAAAAGTGATTGAAGCAAGCGTGATGTTACTAATCTTCGTAGCATCGGCATCTGCTCTTGGCGCAAGCGGCGAGAAAGTGAAGGTCAAAGGGATGATCACGTCCCGGACCGGAGAAACTTTGATCGTAAAGTCCGTAGAGGGCAACGTTACCGTGGTTCTCACAGACAATACCGTAACAAAGGATGACAAGGGGCTCTTCGGTTTGGATAAGCAGCAAATGTCCGATGTTGTGCTGATACCCGGACTCAAGGTGGATATAGACGGAATGTCCGACGACCAGAGCCGGGTTGTAGCCAGAACCATCACTGTCGATGGCGACGACCTGGAAACGGCCGAGATGATCCAATCCGGCTTACATCCCACCAACCAGCAAGTCGCTGCCAATATAAAGGCAATCACCGCCAACCAGCAGAATATCGCGGCTAACCAGGTGCAACTTGCGGCCCACAAGGAAAACATCGAAACCAACCAGCAGAACATCGCGGCCAACAAACAACAGATTGAACAGAACATTAAGGACATCGAGGAGAACACTAAGCGCTTTACCGCGTTAAGCGAATATGAGGTAAAGGGTGAAGCAACCGTTAAATTCAATGTCGCTAGCTCTAGAATCTCGGCGACGGATCAGGAAGAACTCAAAAAGCTGGCGCAGACCGCCACTGCCATCACCGGATACATCATCGAGGTAATGGGCTACGCCGACTCGACCGGCAGCGCTGCGATGAATACAAGACTGAGTGAGGACCGCGCTAAAGCGGTGGTCACTTACCTGGTCCAACAGGGCAACGTACCGGTGCGGCATATCGTGGCACCGGGCGCGATGGGCGAATACGGACCGACAGCGCCCAACGAGACTAAGGCCGGGCGCGCCGAGAACCGTCGGGTTGAGGTCAAAGTCCTAGTCAACAAGGGCATCTCAGGTAGCTAGGGGGACTAGCCTTCCGAGCAAAAACCTACGCACTGCTTTCCGGTGGAACAGTATTTATAGGCGTAGAGCGTTGTCGGGTGTTCATGTTCGGGGAGTGAGTGTGGATGTGTGCAGCAATAGAAGCGAGCCCGCGGAGCTCTTGAGATGGCAACCGCTTGGGGTGTGTTGGGCGCGGTTACTAACCATCGTGTTTCTCGCGCTTGCGCTTGGCGCCCCCGCCCGATCTCAAGAACCACCGCCTCCTGCGGAATCGATAGCCGAGACCGCGCGAAACGTTCGCGAGCATAAATCAAATTCCACGAAGCATCCGAAAATCATCACCAACGACGACCTGGGCGAGCAGTACTCGGTGCCGAGCGCTTCGGCATCTCCTCTTGAACCTTCATCAATGAATGGGGCCGAAGAACCAAAGCCACTGGCGGGAGATTGTGATAATCCTGATGCTGAGGGATCAAAGAGGGACCTGCTGGTCGCACAGAGGGAGCGAGACCAGCTTCGCCGCGAACTTTCTTATCAGCCCGTGGTCATCTCCGGCGGCAATGTCGATTTGAGGAATTTCAAACCCGGCTACTCGGGGCTTTACCTTGGCGCTCCACCAATGCTAGAAACGTCTTCGCCGGTCCCTGCGCGAGTCACAGCAGTCAGTCTCGATGAGAAGGTTGCGTCTTTGAAGAGAGCTTTAATCATTGCTTGCAGCTCTCCTGAAAACGCGAGAATCCATGAAAAGCTTGATCTCGCGGAGCAAGAACTGAACTTATTACAGCGCGAGTTCGTTTTGGACCAGGCCGCTTACTATTCCAGGACCAATTACGCCCAAGACAGCGCGGGCAAAGCCAGGCTCTATGCCGAGCTTCACCAGACCGAGAACCTGAAGTCAGAGATCGAGCGGTTGAAGTCTGAGCTTGCTAAAACGAAGGTGAATTAGTTTGGGAAGTAAGCAATTGCTTAGCATAGATTCAGGAGTATAAAAGCTAGCCTGTCTGGCGCTCTCGAGCTCGAATTTGCGATACTGCCTGTGCTAAGTTTGCCGACAACAACCTATCAGGATTCCAGAGTCCGTTAACCGTGTTCTATAGAAGAGGACGTTTGCGTCTTTGAATCTCCACTGCCGTGTCGACCAGTGATAATTCCGCAGGTTCACGGATTCACGCCTTCCTGCTAGCCGGCCGATACGCCAAAAGCGTAGCCTTCCCGGCTGACGACCAACTGGTACCGCCGAACGAATTGCTCTACAGACGAGCGGTCGTGCTCGCGCCCGGCCGGTTCGACAACGTCGGTCAACTCCATACGAACCTGATCCAAGACACCCTGGCGCAACTGCCAGAGGAGGAACGGAAGGGAAGTAAAGGTGAAATCGGACTAATTTGCCTGTCAGAAGGCAAGGGAATGCACATCAAAGAGATCGTCGAGCGCGTGAAGACGCTGAACAGTTGGGCTTTGGCGTGATGATATTTCGCGCAAAGGAGCTGTCCACGATGAGCGCCTACGCGAATCGCTACACGAAATCGCGGATTCACTTTGCTATCCGACTTTCGATGTTCGTGCGCGTCCTTCAGGATCGTTCTAAGACTTGGCGGGGCCCGGCTCGAAGGAATTGCCCGTCTTTTCACACAGAATGTTCGGCTGAGCGCCTATCCGATGGCATCGGAAGAAGTGTAAAAAAGAGTAAAAATGGCGGGGCTAACCGGATAGAGGTGGAAAGAGATAGATGGGATGGTCAGCCGGACAATCTGCATCCGCCAGGACCGCTTGATTCTCTCTATCAATACTTGCTTAGCACCGAATTCATTATCCCGGGAATACCTGGGAAGCGCGGGCCAATGCAGATGGATGGTAAGGTGATGAATCAGGAGCCCTGCGGTTCCTGAACACGCCGCTTTTGAGTTTGCGCCCTCAAAGTGCCCTCGGCTGCATTCCAGCTTCTGCCACCCTCGACCCAATAACGAAGATGGGGCTCGTCACAGTTCGTAGAGGGAGCTAGCCAATCGTTTCAGTCCACGATCGCGAGCGATAATGTCGAGGTGAAGCGAAGTCCAATCCGCCAGAAAGAAGGTCTCGCTCCCCTCTCCTTCATAAGTTTTGAGATAGGCGCGGCAGGATTGACAGTAGTCAATGCGAAGGTATTTCTCTCCTTCAATCGCCAGAGCAGGGAGCTGATGATCGTTCGCACTTTCACAGAACGGGCACGCAATTCGCCGATATCGCCAGCGCGTGCTGCAACAGCCGCAAAAGAGGAGCCGCAAGCGGCCGGGATCGGTGCCAACTAACTGGGCCATCGCGGGCAGGGAGCCGCAGGTCGGACAATAACTGCGAAACCACCGCTCCTCGTCTCGCCAACCGTCGAAAGCGTTTACCACAGGGCGGAGGAACCGCGCCGTCGCCGTCCACGCCAAATAACGCAACAGTCCGGGGGAAGGCGGTCTGAGCGTTTCGTCGCCCAGCAGAAAATCCGCGATACGGCGCGAGACTTGGGGCTCGCGCCGCAGTTCCGTGCCGATAGCGCGGGTCTCCGCCGCAAGCCTTCCCGATGATCTTCCGGAGGCCAGTCTTTCGAGAAGTGCTCCCGCCATTCGCCCACCCGGCTCGAGATCGAAGGCGGCGGCGGAGCTAGCCAGCAGCGGCACACCGGCGAGAAAGTCCGCGCGGTAATCCTCCCAACAGGGAATGCGAGCGTCGAGGACGTCAATCGCGGCCGTCGCGCGATCGACCTGCGCAGACAGGTCGGCGAGCGGCCGGAGGTAGGAATGCGCCTCCAACCAAAGATCCGGAATCATCGGCTCAAATGTTCCTCGCTGGGCTCCACCCGGGTGAGAACCGGCATAAGACGGGCTGCGAGGCCGAAGAGGAAGATCGTCGCGGCGATTAGGCCGATAGAAATCCCCCACTCGACGATCGACGGCGTGTAGCTCTCTGGTGCGCGCCAGGGCATCCGGCCCCGAAAGGTCATCGCGAAGAGGACAACGTTCATGCGGTTGTAGGTCACGCCGAGGACCGCGAGGAGGCTCGCGAAGAAGAGCACATCGGCACGCTGCCGAAGCGACCTGCGTGCCAACAGGATGAGCGGAAGCACGCCACCGAGGAGGACCTCGCCCGCGAAGGCCATGCCGAGCCTCCCGGCGAAAGCTCCCGAGAGTTGGTTGCGGAGCGCCATGTCTCCGAGGCGAAATACGAGGTAGACGAGAAGCCCCCAGAACACGATCTGTCCAACCGATGCTAGCCGCGCGATCTCGAGCGGGCGACGCCACCCCTTCGCGATGGACATGTCGATGAGGATCACAAGAGCAGTACCGGCCACGATCGAGGACAGGAAGAAGGAGACGGGCATCACTGGAGACCACCATTGCGAGGCGAGCATGTTCGGCATCAGCAGATAGAGGGAGCCGAGCGAGCTCTGATGCATGGTGGACAACGTAACGGCGGCGATCGCGAGCATGATCGGTTCGGCTTTCCCCTCCCGCGCACGAAAAATCCAAGCAAGAGCGCCGAAGGTCACGGCCGTCGCAAGGGCGTAGACGAGATTGCGTGAAAGCAGGTAGACGAACAGTGTCACAGACGCCGCGACGTAGACGCCGTTCCATCGCCGCCAAGCCGCCGCCGCCCGCGGGAATCCCCAACGCTCGAAGGGAACTGGCAAGAACTCGAGCAGGAGGATCGTGACGTAGAGGCCGACGCACCACGAGACCTCAAACATGGCGGAGTGCTCTGGAGCCTGCAGGCCGAGCTGGTAGAAATGCCAGGGCAGCCCGAGGTCGGCGACGAGAGTAACTGTCACGAAGGAGTAGCTCAGGAGGCCCGTTAGGACGGCAGTGCGGCCCAGCCCATAGAGGTCTTTTCTCTGGAAGACATAGATCACCCCGGCCATCGCGAACGCACCCGCGGCCACCGCGATCCACACGAGGTCGAAGAGGATCCACAGGCCCCACGGGTAGGTGTTGGACAAGTGCGTGCTGCCGCCGAGCCCCAGGGCGAAGCGCGCAACCAACGAGACACCGCCAAACGCCATGAGCAGGAGGAGGACCCAGTTGAAGGTGGTCATCAGCTTGTTCCGGAGTGGCTCGAATTCGACGTGGCCGTGGTTTCCGGGATGCTTCGACGCAGCCGATCCGTCTGCGACAGCCTGGACCCGCTTCCGAAAGAAGGCGTACGCGGCGCCGAGCAGAGCTCCCATGCTCATTACGGCAGGAGGAACGGCGCCGAGCGCCGCCCTGGTGAATGCCGGAAAAGGCTTCTCCCCGAACGTCGGGAAGCCGAGTTTCTCGAACGGAACGGCCGATAAGTACACCACGCTCGTCCCGCCCAATT
>Ga0307474_10003401_pt1 | contig 11449 bp, 8 predicted proteins | sample atmos_gasesECM1C_2_FD_203312 | JGI IMG/M metagenome (GOLD analysis project Ga0307474, IMG submission 203312) | Hardwood forest soil microbial communities from Morgan-Monroe State Forest, Indiana, United States - atmos_gasesECM1C_05 | ecosystem: Environmental > Terrestrial > Soil > Temperate... | reverse complement strand
GGGATACGACACCGCGGGACAGATACAGGACACCTACGTCTCGGCGCACAACGAGTTTGGCGTGGATCCGAATTTCTGGATTCGTTACTTTTCGCCGTCACCGGCGGCGGACATCTTCAGCGACAACGCGAAGGCCGAGTGCGCGGGCGCGTGGGCCAGCGGCGGCCACTACGTCGGGTGCATCTGCGCGCCGACCCAGTCCCGGCTGAGCGGGTCATCGGCCGAGGGCCAGGCGGACGCGCAGAGCATGGCCGCGTCCATGCTGAGCGCCTGGGACGCGGTGGGGCCGCTGCATGTGCCGTCCAACAACCGCTTGTATTGCTTCCTCGACCAGGAGGCCTCGAGCTCGCTGAGCCTTAGTTACTGGAATGGCTGGGCGAACTACATCGCCAACTACAACTTCGGCGGCCTCGGGACGTACCCGCTGTACCCGTGCCTGTACTGCGATCCCGACTCGCCGTATCCGAACTGCTCGACCATTGCCGCCGCCACGGGTCTCAACATCCCGGCCGCGGTCTGGTCCAGCGAGCCCGAGCCGTGCGGGGGCATCAAGAGCCCGCCCGCCTGGGACGCGCAGGAGTGCTCGTCGGTGTCGAGCTCCAGGGTGCCGACCGAGGTCTGGCAATACGGCGAGCAGGGCGCGTGCGGCCTGTCGGCCAACGTGGACCTCGACGAGGGCGGCCCGGGGTTCAATACCGCCGCCTACTGCTTCGACGTCGTTTCCAATCCTTAACGCCCCGGCTCCCGCCGAATCTGGTGATCGAGATCGGCTCTGGCCGCGGGGCGTTCGTCGCCGGGTGGGCCGCGAGCTGCGGCGCGCTGCTTCTCCTGGCCGGGGGGAGCAAGCTCTGCCGCGCGGCGCGAGGATCGGGCGGCGGCAGCGCGATCAGGCGGGCGCTGCATGTGACCCGCCGCCGGTGGCGGCGCGTGGAACTGGTGGCGGGCGCCGTGGAGTGCGCGGTTGGCGCGGTCGTCTGCGCTGGGAGGTACCCGGCCGTCGCCGACGCGGCCATGGCCGGGCTCGGCGCGGTGTTCTGCGCCCTGACCGGGTACGCGCGGATCCGGCGGGTAACCGGCGGCTGCGGGTGCATCGAATGGCGGGTGGCGGCGCGGCGGGCGGCGCAGCCGGTCACCCGGCGGGACGTGGCCCGGGCCGCGATCGTGCTCGGCGTCGGCGTGCTCGGCGCGGCGTTCGCGCGGGGCGCGACCAGCGGGTTCGGCAACGCGCGATTTGTCTCCGGGGCGCTGGTCGGCGGGACCATCCTGCTGCTGGTCAGCGTGCACACGCTGCCGCGCACGCCGGTCTGCCGCCGCGGGCTCTGGTTCCCGGCCCGGTCCACGCTCCGCGCGCTGACCGGGCACGGGGTGTTCGCGGCCATGGCCGAATCGGCCGGCCCGTTCGGGCCCGTGGTCCGCCACCACCGCTCCGGCTGCGCCGACGAGTTCTGGTTCACGCCGGCGTCCCGTCCCGGCCGGCCGGGCGCCCCGGGCGCGGCCGTCGTGTTCCTGGCCTCGTATCCCGGGCCCGGCGGCACGCTCGCCGTGCAGGCGTCCCTGCGGGTCGGCCCGGAGGATCGGCCTGCGCCCGGCGTTCTGCGCCCGGCAGCCGGGCGAGTGAGAGAGGTTCTTGGTTGTTTCACCCGGTACGGGCCAGGAAGGGAGAGCGATGAGGTTCTTAGCGGTCCATGATCGGTTCCGCCGGGTCGCCGCGCCCGCGGCCCGGGCGGCCGCGACCACGGTGGCTTGCGCAATGGCCCTGGCCGGGTGCGGCAGCGTCTCGGCCACCGGGGGCGCGGCCGGGACGGGGAGCAGCCCGGCCCCGGCGGGTACCGGGGCCACCGGCGGCGCGGCGTCCGCCGCCTGCGCCGCGTCCCAGCTGAAGGTCGGGCTGACGCACACCGGGGCGCTCGGCGGCCAGGCGGGCGGTTACCTCAGGTTCACCAACCAGGGGACCACCGCATGCCAGATGGACGGCTGGCCCGTGGTAGTCGCGCTGACCGCCTCCGGGCAGGCGACGGCGCTGAAGCACGCGCAGTCGACCATGTACGGGGCCTGGCATGTGCCCAGCCCGCTGCCCTGGGTGCGCCTGGCGCCCGGTGACTCGGCCTACGCCGTGGTCGCGGCCGACGATCAGCCGGCCGGGACCGCCGCCTGCTCCGCGCGGTACGTGCGGCTGCGGGTGGGTCCGCCCGGCAGCGCGGCCGACGTGGTCGTCTCCGCCTGGTTGCCGGGAGCAGGGTCCTACCTCCCGGCCTGCCCGTCGGCCGCCGGCGCGCCGACCGGCGAGATCTCCGCGATCACCCCCCTCTCCGGCCTGCCGCACTAGGCCGCCCCGGGGTGCTCCGGACTCAGTCGCTGGCGACCATGGCCCGCAGCAGCTTGCGGTCGGTCTTCATCACGCTGGTCAGCGGTATCGCGTCGACCAGCCGGACCTCGCGCGGGTACTTCACGGCGGACAGGTGGCGCTTGCTGAACTCGACCAGGTCCGCGGGCCCGGCCATCGCGCCCTCGCGCAACTGCACGAACGCGACGACCTCCTCGCCGTACTTCTCATCCGGCCGCCCGACCACCGCGGCGCCCACCACGTCGGGGTGGCGCATCAGGACGTCCTCCACGTCGCGCGGGTACACGTTGTAGCCGCCGCGGATGATCAGGTCCTTGATCCGGTCGACGATGAACAGGTAGCCGTCCCCGTCGATCCGGCCCACGTCGCCGGTGTGCAGCCAGCCGCCGCGCATCACCTGCGCGGTCTCCTGCTCCGCGTTCCAGTAGCCGTTCATCAGCACCGGGCCGCGCACGCAGACCTCGCCCTCCTCGTCCGGCCCCGCGGCCGTGCCATCCGGCCGCTCGATCCGGACCTCGGCCCCGGGCGCGGGCTTGCCGACGCTGCCGGCCCGCACCTGCCCGCGCGGGGACGTGGAGATGATGGCCGCGGTCTCGGTGCAGCCGTAGCCCTCGCCGATCTCTACGTGCGGCAGCCGCTTGCGGAAGTCCTCGACGACCTGGGCGGGCAGTGGTGCGCTGCCGCTGGTCAGCCGGACCAGCGCCGACAGGTCGTAGTCCTCGAGCGGCTGCTGGAGCAGCATCTGCAGCATCGACGGCACCATCGGGCTGACGTTGACCCGGTGCCGCTGGGCGAGCTCGAGCCAGCTGACCGGATCGAACCAGCGCATCAGCACCGACGTGCCCGGGCCGGGCGCGTGCAGGCTCATCACGCTGACCATCAGGCCGTAGACGTGCGACAACGGGAGCGGGAGCAGCGCCGAGCTCAGCTCCTGCTCGTAGGAGGTGGCGGTGGCCGCCCAGGCCGAGGCCGACAGCGCGTTATGGCTGATCATGACGCCTTTGGAACGGCCGGTGGTGCCGCCGGTGTAGAGCAGGGCGGCCAGCCCGGCCGGATCGGAGTCGACGAGCCTGGCCGGCGGGGCCGTCTCCAGCTCGTCGAACGGGAGCAGCGGCGGCCCGGCCGCCGGGGCGGGGCGCTCGCCCGCCGGCTGGCCGACGACGACGATGCCGCGGACCGCGGTCAGGTCGGCGGCGGCCGCCATCACCTTGGGCAGGAACTCCGGGGTGGTCACGACCAGGGCCGCGCCGCTGTCGCTGAGCACGTGCCGCAGCTCGTCCTCGCTCAGCAGGAATAGCACCGGCGTGGCCACCGCGCCGGTGCGCCAGACCGCCGAGTAGGTGATCGAGACCTCGGGGCAATTGGCCATGCAGACCACGACGCGCTCGCCGGGAGACAGGCCCGCTTCCTGGAGGCCGCCGCTAACCCGGCGGACCCGCTCGGCGAGCTCCGCACCGGTCCACTGCCTGCCCTCGTAGTGCAGCACGGACCCGGCCGCGAGCCGGTCCCATGACTGCTCGGTCAGGCGTTGCAGGCTGGTGCCGGTGGGCGGGGTAACCATCGGTGCGGCCACGGACAACCTCCGATCGGGCCGCGGCGCCTGGGCGCCGTGGCCGCGGGCACGACTGGCGCGAACTGGGGCGCTGAGTGCAATCTACGTGGCGGTACGGGGGTCGTGGCTCGGCGCCTGTCGCGCAGGTCGCCCGCGCGCTCAGTCACCGGTGTCCCGGGCGGCCGCCCCGGCCGGGCCGGACGGGCTGACCTGCGGTGCCGCGAGCGCCTGCTTGAGGAAGTCGGCCTCGATAACCAGCCGTTTCTCGGCGATGACCTGCTGCGGGGTCATGTGGCTGACCCCGGCCAGCGGCAGCACGGTGTGCGGCCGCCCGGCCGCGAGCAGCGCCGCCGACATCCGCAGCGTGTTCGCGGCGACCACGTTGTCGTCGGCCAGCCCGTGGATCAGCATCAGCGGCCGCCGCAGCCGCGGGGCGTCCGCGATCAGGCTGGACCGGTCGTAGGCCTCGCGGTGCTCATCGGGGTGCCCGAGGTAGCGCTCCTTGAAGTGGGTGTCGTACAGCCGCTGGTCGATGACCGGGGCCCCGGCCACCGCGGCGTGGAACACGTCCGGCCGGCGCAGCACGGCCAGCGCGGCGAGGAACCCGCCGAACGACCAGCCGCGGATCCCGACCCGGCCGAGGTCCAGATCCCCGGACCGCTCGGCGGCGGCGTGCAGCGCGGCGACCTGATCCTCGAGCACCGGGCCTGCCAGGTCACCGTAGATCTCCCGCTCCCAGGCCGGGCCGCGCCCGGGCGTGCCCCGGCCGTCGGCGATCACGACGGCGAAGCCCTGCTCGGCGAACCACTGCGAGGGGAGGTAACCGGCGCGCCAGGCCAGGACCCGCTGCCCGGCCGGGCCGCCGTACGGGTCCATGAGCACGGGAAGCCGCCCCGAGTCCGGCCGGTGCCAGGAGGGCAGCAGGACCACGGTGCGCAGATCCCGCTCGCCGAGCCTGAGCACCTCGGGCCGTGGCGTGAGCACCGGGACCTCGGCGAGCGAGCCGATGATGGCGGCCGGACGGCCGGGCCGGTGCACGGCGGCCCGCTCGCCGGAGTCGGCGATCGACTCCGACACCACGACGGTCGTGCCGCCGGCCTGCCAGCCCCGGTGCAGGCCGGGCGAGGTGTCGACCGGCACGAGGCCGGCCTCGGGCGAGTAGGACCACAGGCCCACCTCGGTCGGCTCGGCCGACGCGGTGAACAGGACGGTCTCGCCGTCGGCGCCGCTCACCTCGCGCAGGTTCAGGCCGTCCGGGGTCACCGCGGCGCCGTCGAACACCAGGCGCCTGGTCCCGCCGATGTCGGCGGCCCAGACCATCGTGCCGGCGCGGGTCAGCGCCGGCACGCCGGGCACGATGTGGACCCAGCACGCGTCGGTTTCCTCGCGCCGCAGCCGGGTCTGGCCGGTCGCCGGGTCCACGTCCAGTACGCGCAGGCTGCGCTGGCTGCGGCTCTGCACCACGACCAGCAGCTGCGACCCGGCCCAGCACGCGGCGACGACGTACTCGTGGGCGGCCCGGTCCCAGCGCACCTCGACGCGGCTGCCGTCCAGGCCGACGATCCACAGGCTCACGTCGGCGTTGGCCGACCCGGCCGCCGGGTAGGCGATCTCGGCCGGGGGCCGGGACGGATTGGCTGGGTCGCCGATGTACCAGCGCTGCACCGGCGCCAGGTCCACCCGCGCGACCAGCAGCCGGGACCCGTCCGGCGCCCACCAGTACCCGCGGTGCCGGGACATCGACTCGGACGCGATGTGCTCGGGCAGGCCGTAGCCGACGTCCGGTCCCTCGGGCGCCGCGAGCAGCCGGTCGCCCGAGCCGTCGGCGCCGATCACGTGCAGGCCGCCGCCGGACACGTAGGCGATCCGCTCGCCCGCCGGATCCGGCCGCGGATCGGCGGCCGGCCCGGCCACGGGCAGCTCGCGGGTCGCGGCCCGGCCGACCTCGGCCGTCCACAGCCGTCCGGCCAGCGTGAACGTGGCCAGCCGCGCCGCCCGGTCGGTCGCGTAGGCGGTGATCCCGCTCGCGTGCTCCCGCATCCGCTCGCGCCGGGTGCGTTCCTCCGGCGGCAGATCCTCGTCGCCTGCCGCGGTCCCGCCCAGCCCGGCCGGGTCGGCGACCAGGCGCTCGGTGCCGGCCGCCGCGTCGAACGACCACAGGCAGGTCAGCGGGTCGTCACCGGCCCGCGACCGGAGGAAGAGGACGGTGCCGCCGTCTTCGGCGATCGTGAAGGATCGCGGGACACCCAGCGTGAACCGCCGGGTCCTGGCCCACTGCCGGGGCAGGCCGCCCGCTACTGTCTCGCGCGGCACCGCCGCGTTGCTGTCCGCCACCGGTGATCTCCTTCGCAGTCGCGGCAGGCTTACGTTAGCGGGGAAGTCGCTGCGCCGTATCGGCCCATACGTTGCCCAGTTGTCCGGACCGCGCGGGCTGTGCTTGGGTCTGCGAGTGAGCACGCCCGCGATCCTGGCCCTGCTCGGGGCCGGCACCCTGGCGGGCGTCTTCAGCACCGTCGCCGCCCTCGCCTCCGTGGTCTCCTATCCGGTGCTGCTCGCCCTCGGGCTGCCGCCGGTCAGCGCGAACGTGACCAACACCGTCGCGCTGGTATTCACCGGGGCGGGCGCCGCGGCCGGATCGCGGCGGGAACTGGCCGGCCAGGGCCGGCTGGTCCTGCGCCTCGGCCTGCTGACGGCGGCCGGCGGCGCCGGTGGCGCCGCGCTGCTGCTGCTCACCCCCGCATCCGCCTTCGAGGCCGTGGCGCCATGGCTGATCGGGGCCGCGTCGGTGCTGCTGATCGTGCAGCCGATGATCGCTGCGCTGGCCGCGCGCCCGGGCGCGGAGCGGAGCTGGCCGCTGCGCGCGGCGCTGACGGGCGTCGGCGTCTACGTCGGGTACTTCGGCGCGGCCGCCGGGATCCTGCTGCTCGCCGTCCTCAGCGCGATGCTCGATCAGCCGCTGGCCCGGGTCAACGCGGTGAAGAACGTGGTGTCCGGGCTGGCCAACGCGGCGGCGGCGGTGGGCTTCGCACTGTTCGGGCCGGTGCGCTGGTCCGCGGCGGTGCCGCTCGCGGCCGGCTTCCTGGTCGGCGGCTGGATCGGCCCGGCCCTGGTCCGCCGGCTGCCCGCACGGGCGCTGCGCCTCGGCGTCGGGCTGTGCGGCCTGGCCCTGGCGATCCGGCTCGGCCTCGGCGCCTACCACTAAGGCCGCTGCTGGTTACCAGATCGGGATCGGGCCGACCTGGGTGAACGGCAGCAGCGGACCGAGTTGCTGGGCCTGCACCGTCGCCCCGGCCGGAGCCTCCTGCTTGATCACCTGGGCCAGGGCGTCGGCGTCGTCCTCGTCGTTCGCCCCGAGCACCAGCAGCGTCCAGCGCCGGATCACCGGGTGTCCCTCGCCCCGCAGCCGGTCGGCCAGCTCGACCGCCGCGCGATGTGAGGGAAGCTGCACGCGCACCTCCCACTCGGCATGGCCGCTGGTCACCGACTCCCGGGTCTCCTCCTCCTCGAGACGCTGGTGCTCCGCCTCGCGCTCCTCGTCGGTCCGGGGCATCGCGACGTCGGCGTTTTCCCATTCCTCCTCGGCCGGGTGCCACCGGTCCAGGGCGAAGTCGGCCGACAGCCCGTGCCGCGCGATCAGCTCGCGGGCGATCTGGTCCGCCTCCCGGGCCCCGTTCTCGGTGCCCGCGTACAGATAAATGCTGGTGCCCTGGGCGCTGACCGCGACCCGGCGGCCGAGCCGGCCCCGGGCGTCGTCCTCCACCTCGTGCTCGCGCACCGCCTGCACGGCCGGCTCGAGGTGGGACTCGTCCTGCAGGGTCACCGTTACCCGCCAGTCATTGGCCACGCCCCGACCCTATCGCCGGGGCGGACCCGGCCACGGCGCGGCCGGCCATCTAAGATCGGCGGCGAACAAACCCCCCGCGCGGAGGTGGTGCCCGATGCCCCAGATCGTGGTGCCGCTGACGATCCGTGACCTGGCGGCCCGCGACCTGGCCTCGTGTGCCTGGTCCGGGCTGGGCTCCAGCCTGGTCACCGAGCTCGAGCGGGTTGGCCGCGGCGACGCGGACTACCTGGTGGTCTGCCCGCCATCCGGCCTGCCGGTGGCGCTCGGCGGGGTCGACTACGCGGTCAACCGGCGGGCCGGGACGCTCTATCAGCTCACCGTGCACGGGGCGCTGCAGTCGTGCGGGATCGGGACGATGCTCATCGGCGCGGCCGAGGAGCGGATCCGCGGCCGCGGCCTGCGCCGGGCCGAGCTCGCCGTCGAGGAGAAGAACACCCGGGCCCGGGTCCTGTACGAGCGGCTCGGCTACGGCGCCTACGCCAGCAAGCCCGAGGCCTGGCTCGACGAGGCCCCGGACGGGTCCAGGTTCCGGTACGAGACGGTATGCACGCTGATGCGGAAAAATCTCCGCTAGTTCCGGGCACCGGTCCCGGCGTCAGCCGGTGTTCTGCAGGCCGGCCGCGACCCCGTTGACGGTCAGCAGCAGCAGCCGTTCCAGCCGGTCGCGCTCGTCCGCTCCGGTGCGAAGCGCGGTGAGCGCGCGCAACTGCAGCAGCGACAGCGCGTCCACGTACGGGTCGCGGAGCGCGACCGCCCGCGACAGCACGGGCCGGTTGGCCAGCAGCCGGTCGTGCCCGGTCACCGCGAGCACCAGCTTCCTGGTCAGGTCGTACTCCTCGAGCACCAGCGCGGTGAGGTCATCGCGGCCGCCCAGGGCCAGGTACCGGGCCGCGATCCTGCGGTCGGTCTTGGCCAGGCTCATCTCGGCGTTGTCCAGCAGAACGGCGAGCAGCGGCCAGCACCGGTAGGCGTCCTGCGCTTCCTGCAGCCCGCCCGCGCCGCCGGCCACGGCCGCGAGGCCGCTGCCCAGCCCGAACCAGCCGGGCAGGTTCACCCGCGTCTGCGACCATGCGAATACCCACGGGATGGCCCGCAGGTCGTCCAGCCCGGCTCCGGTGCCGATGCCCCGGCGGGCCGGCCGCGAGCCGATGCGCATCGCGCCGAGCTCGTCCAGCGGGCTGATCTGGGCGAACCATTCGGCGAACCCGTCCGCTTCGACCAGCGCCCGGTAGGTCCGCAGCGCCCCGGCATCCATCAGCTCCGCGACCGCCCGGTACCGGTCCTGCGGCGCCGAGTCCGGCGGGCGATCCGCCGCGACGGGAACGGCCGAGGCCAGCAGCACCGCCGACGCCACCTGCTCCAGGTGCCGCTGCCCGATCATCGGGTGGCCGTACCGGGCGAAGATGACCTCGCCCTGCTCGGTGACCTTGAACCGGCCGGCCACCGAACCGGGCGGCTGCGCCAGCACCGCCCGCCCGGCCGGGCCGCCGCCGCGCCCGAGTGCGCCGCCGCGCCCGTGGAACATCGTCAGCCGGACGTCGTTGGCCTCCGCCCACCGGGCCAGCCGCTGCTGCGCGGTGAATAGCCGCAGCGTCGCGCTGACCGGCCCGAGTTCCTTGGCCGAGTCCGAGTAGCCGAGCATGACCTCCAGCCGGCGCCCGGTGGCCGCCAGCCGGCCCGCCACCGGCTCCAGGAGCAGCATGTCGTCCAGCACCCGGGTCGCGTTCTCCAGGTCCGCGCCGCTCTCGAACAGCGGGACCACGTCGAGCCGGGGCAGGCGTCCGTCCGGGATGGCCCGGCGGGCCAGCTCGTAGACCGCGGCGACGTCGGCCGCCGATTTGGTGAAGCTGATCACATACCGGCGGCACGCGTCCGGGCCGAACCGGTCCTGGATCCAGGCCATGGCCCGGAACGTCGCCAGGACCTCGCGGGTCAGCGCGGACAGCTCGCCGCCCGCCGCCACCTCGGCCAGCGCGCGGGCATGCACCGCGCTGTGCTGGCGGACCTCCAGTTCGGCCAGGTGAAAGCCGAACGTCTCCGCCTGCCAGATCAGCTGCTGCAGCTCGCCGTACGCCTGCCGCGGTGCCCCCGCCTGCGCGAGTTCCCGCTGCACCAGGCGCAGGTCATCGATGAACTCGGCCGCGGCCGGGTAGGCCAGGCCCGGGAAGGCCAGCCCGGCCTGGTCCGGGCGGCCGGGCGGCCCGTCGTCCGCCGCGCCGGCCAGCTGGTCCAGCTCCATCCGGGTCGCCCGCAGGCGGCGGGCTATGTACAGCAGGTAGACGCGGAACGGCTCCTCCAGCGCCCGGGCCGTGATCTCGGCCAGCAACTCCGGGTGTACGGCCTGGGCGGCCGCGATCGCCCGCGCCATGCCGGGCGGCGCCGCGCCGCTGCCCGCATGCACGGTCAGCGCGCGGCCGATCCGCGCCGTGGCGTTCTCCAGCGCCCGCAGGACGTGCTCGGCCTGGATGGCCGCGGTCTGCTTGGTCACCTCGGCGGTCACGAACGGGTTGCCGTCCCGGTCCGCGCCGATCCAGCTGCCGTACCGCAGGAACGCCGGGGCGGCCGCGGCGGCCCGGCCGGAATCCGGCCCCTGCAGCGCCCGGTCCAGCGACCGGTACAGCGCCGGGACCACGAGGAACAGGGTCTCGTCGAACGCGGTCATCGCCGCGCGGACCTCGTCGAGCGGGCGCATGGCCGCGCTCCGCAGCGCCGATGTCCGCCACAGCAGGTCGATCTCCTCCCTGAGCCTGCGCCGGGTCTCGGCGCGCTCGCTGACGCCCGGCCGGCCGTCGTCGAGCCGGGCCAGCAGCGCGCTGATGCGCCGCAGCGCCTCGGTGACCGCGCGGCGGCGGGCCTCGGTCGGGTGCGCGGTCAGCACCGGGTGCACGCGCAGGTCGGCGAGGAGCTCCTCGACCGGCGCGGTCCCCTGGCCGGCCCCGATCCTGCCCACGGCGTCGGCCAGCGACTCGCGGACCGGGTGGTCGTCGCTGTCGCGCTCGCGCAGCGTGCGGACCCGCTGATGCTCCTCGGCCAGGTTGGCCAGGTGGAAGTAGACCGTGAACGCGTGCGCGACGGCCTCGGCCCGGTCCAGCGGCCAGCAGGCCACCATCTCGCTGATCTTGCTGAGCGCGTCGCCGGGCGGCCTCCCGGTCCCGGCCGTGACCGGCGCCTGCGCGTGCCGGGCGGCGATGACGGCCCGCCGCAGCCGCTCCACGTCATCGAGCAGGCTCTGGCCGCCCGCTTCCCGCAGCACTTCGCCGAGCAGATCTCCGAGCAGCCGGACATCCCGGCGCATCGGCGCCGGCACGTTCTGGCGGTCGGCGTCCCTGCCCACGAAACCAGCCTAACGGGCGCTGCCGGGTCGGCCTGAACCGGCAGACTCGGTTCGGTGTTGGGTCGTTCCCCCCGCCGGCCCCGCCCGGATCTCCCTGTCGCCGCTCCCCCGAGCCAGGGCGTTACAGTTACGTTTCGGGCATGAGGGACCAACGACGCAGCGACGTGCGAACGAAAGGAGGGAGGATCGGTGCGTTTCGCGATCAAGACGAGGCCCGAGCACCAGACCTGGGCGCAGATTCGCGACGTATGGCTGGCGGCCGACGAGATCGAGCTGTTCGAGTCCGGCTGGAACTGGGACCACTTCTATCCGCTGACCGGCGACCTGACCGGGCCCAACCTCGAAGCGTGGACGATGCTGGCCGCGCTGGCCCAG
>Ga0307474_10003400_pt1 | contig 11450 bp, 8 predicted proteins | sample atmos_gasesECM1C_2_FD_203312 | JGI IMG/M metagenome (GOLD analysis project Ga0307474, IMG submission 203312) | Hardwood forest soil microbial communities from Morgan-Monroe State Forest, Indiana, United States - atmos_gasesECM1C_05 | ecosystem: Environmental > Terrestrial > Soil > Temperate... | reverse complement strand
GCGAGATACCGCCGCAAACCCGGAAGCGCCAGCCCGGCCTTTCGCCGCTGCCGCCTCACCTGGCTCGAAAATCTCCGCAGCCGGTTCGCGGTCTCCCAGCTCCGGGTTTTCGCTCTCTTTAGGATCAGCGTCAGGATCAGGGTCGACCGGACCGGCGTCTAGGGTATTGATTCCCGGCAGAAAGTCGGCCACAGCACCGCTTCTGCTTCGGCCATGCCGCAACCTCTCTCAATTGCCTCCGCATCCAGGTGTTGGCACTGGGATCTCACCTTCCTGCGCCGTCACCCTTCAGTTTTGTGAACACACCATGAATTTCCCTTGTGGAAAATTATTCCGCCACCCCCGCATCAAGCCCGTCATTGCTGGAGATACAACCTATAGTGTTTATCTCTTGACAGACACAATAAGCGGGAGTAAGTTTGCAATCCCATAGCTTTGAAATCGTCCCGCGGGAACGGGGCGACCGTTTTGCAGGTGGTAGTAGGAAGCAGAGTGGTCAGGACGGGATGGCACCAGGCCAGAGGTGACCCGGGAGGCATCTCGTAAACTTAACAAAACAATGGACTAAGAGTGATCCCGGCTCTGGGCGCCCGCTGCCGGAAGTCTGGAGCCGGGAGTTAGAAGAACTGCGGTGGCCGTTCCCCGATCCCCCCGGCGAACGACCAGGAAAGAATGATCTGGTTGCCGGCAGCACTGTGACAAATCGCAAAAGAGATGGGGGCTTTAGCCCCTACTTGAGGAGCCCTGGATGGAATCTTTAACTCGCCTCGTCACCGATTCACTGGCCCGGCACGGCTTCGATCGCCCCATCGACCCCCGCCGTCTGCAATGGTCACGCTGGTTCCGTTGCGATTCCCCCCATAGTCTTCTGGTCGTCCCCAGTAAGCCCGGCATCTTCGCCATCGCTGAGGAGATTGGTGCGAGTGTGGAGCGAGCGCCCTCGCCCGCGATGGCATCCACCACCTTTATCTCCGGACAAGAAACTTTGGGCGGCGCAGCGCTTAAGCGCCGCGATTTAGCGCCGCTGAGAGATGTGGCTTCAGCCGCTGAGGCATCGGTCTCCAAACGCATGCTCGCGGTCATCCAGTTCTCCGAGGATGACGACATGGCCTTCACCCTCGACCGCATGTTTACCCGCATCAATCCCATGCGTTCCCGCCTTTCCTCCGGAGGCTGCTTTCTGCGCTTCGTCGTCATCGAAGACCAGGACCAACGTCGCAACATCTGCAGCGCTCTCAATCAATGGATGCTCTCTTCTGCCGAAAAAGCCTCCGGCATCCCCGCCGCCTTCTCTTCGTCCATGGAGCTGAACACCACTGAAGAAATGGCTGGCGAAGGCACAGGCCGTGTAGGACGGACACTCCTGTCCGTTCCTGCTGACCGCGTCCGGACTCCAGCTCCGATGCAATGGCCCGGTCGGGTAGCGGATCATGCAAAATCGGCCCCATCCCTCGAATCGGGAGACAGCAAAAATCTCCACTGTCCTCACCCTCTCCCCTCCGGTTTCTGACGAGAGCAGGGACTAGGATTTTGGCTGGCCCAGCGCCTTCAGCGTTGCGATTGGTGATTGCATTGTGATTTGAGTTTTAGCCCTTGAGGTTCGGCACCATGAAGCGTCACCCGCAGACAGCACTTGATGGCGCAAGCAGCGTGTCGGAAATGAAAACGATTTGGGCTTTAGCCCCTGATGTCGCAGATGGGATTGCAAGAAAAGCTCTATATACACAGGCTCGACCCCGAACAAATTCCCGTTCGGGAACGCCCAAATTCCCGCCTCCGCCGCCCCGGGACGCCGAATCGGGCTCGGTTGATTAGAATCTAATTATTAATGGAGAAAGAAATGCCCGAGGTAAAAACCACCACCGTCAATTCCCCCGGAGTTACTCCCGCAACCCCTGTCACGGCTAACGATCTGGCGCTGAATAAAAAGTGCGCCCCGGGCCTCTCCTTCCGGCGCTTTTTTACCAAGCCCGGCGTCTTCCCCTACGACGAACTCGAATGGGATCTCCGTCTCGCTCAGATTACCGACGCTCAAGGCAGCGTGATCTTCGAGCAGAAAAACGTCGAAGTCCCCAAAGATTGGTCCATGACCGCGACCAACATCGTCGCTTCAAAATATCTGCATGGCAAAATCGGCAGCCCCGAGCGCGAGACCGGAGTCCGCCAACTCGTCACCCGCGTAGCCGAAACCATTCGCAATTGGGGCTTGGACCAAGGCTACTTCAAGACTCCCGAAGACGGCGCAACTTTCCACGATGAACTCGTCCACATCCTCGTCCGCCAGTACGCCGCCTTCAATTCGCCAGTATGGTTCAACGTTGGTTGCGACCGCATCGAGCCCAATTCCGACGCCCGCAACTGGCACTGGAATCCTCAAACCCAGCAAGTCGAGTTCGGCGTTACCGGATACAGCAAGCCGCAGTGCTCCGCATGCTTTATAAACTCGGTGAAAGATTCACTCGACTCCATCCTCACTCTCGCCAAAACCGAAGGCATGCTCTTCAAGTGGGGCAGCGGCACCGGAACAAATCTCTCTCCGCTGCGCTCCTCCACCGAGGGTCTCAGCGGCGGGGGCACCGCCAGCGGCCCGCTCAGCTTCATGAAAGGCTTCGACGCCTTCGCCGGTGTCATCAAGTCCGGAGGCAAGACTCGCCGCGCCGCCAAGATGGTCATTCTCAACGTTGACCATCCTGACATCGTTGAGTTCATCGAGTGCAAACAGAAAGAAGAAGCCAAGGCGCACGCGCTGGTCTCCCTGGGATACGACGGCTCCCATCCCGATTCCGACGCTTATTCGTCCATCTTTTTCCAGAACGCCAACAACTCCGTCCGCGTCACCGACGACTTCATGTACGCCGTAATCCGCGACACCGATTTCTCCACCAAAGCAATCGGCGACGGCAACGTCATGAAGACCTACAAAGCCAAAGGCCTGCTTCAGAAAATCTCCGAAGCCACCTGGCACTGCGGCGATCCCGGCATGCAATACGACACCACAGTAAATCGCTGGCACACATCGAAGAGCACCGCAAGAATTAATGCCAGCAACCCGTGCAGCGAATACATGTTCTTAGACGATTCAGCCTGCAATCTCGCCAGCCTGAATCTCCTGAAGTTCGCGCCCAACGGAACCTTCGACGTCGAAGCTTATCGCCACGCCGTCGATGTTCTAATCACAGCGCAGGAAATTCTCGTCGACAACGCCGGCTATCCGACAGAGATGATCATGCGCAACTCGCACGACTATCGCCCCCTGGGATTAGGCTATGCGAACTTAGGTGCGTTACTGATGGCTGCCGGTCTTCCCTACGACTCTGACGGCGGCCGCGACTACGCCGCCTGCGTCACCGCCATCATGTGCGGCGAAGCCTACTTGCAATCGTCAAAGATCGCAGAACTTTGTCAGCCGCTTACGCCCGCAACCGAAACAGTTTCAACTCGCCTCGGCATTACCGAAGCGGACAAGATGTCCGGCGGCGCCTGCCCCGGCTGGTACATCAACCGCGAACCCTTCCTCGATGTAATCCGCATGCACCGCGCCAGCGTCAACAACATAAATAAAAACAATGTCCCCACTCCCCTCTACGAATCCAGCAAACAATGCTGGGACGAAGCCCTGGCCCACGGCGAAAAACATGGCTACAGAAATAGCCAGGTAACCGTGTTAGCGCCAACCGGCACAATCGGCTTCATGATGGACTGCGACACTACCGGGGTGGAGCCTGATTTGGCCCTGGTGAAGTATAAGAAGCTGGTTGGGGGAGGGATGATTAAGATTGTTAATCAGACTGTTCCTACTGCGTTGTTCAAGCTGGGATACGACCACGATCAGGCCAATGCGATCGTCAGCTACATCGATGCTACCGGCACCATCGAAGGGGCGCCGCATATCAAGGACGATCATCTTGCTGTCTTTGATTGTTCGTTCAAGCCGGCGAAGGGGACGCGGTCGATTGCTTACATGGGACATCTTCGGATGATGGCGGCAGCGCAGCCATTTATCTCCGGAGCTATCTCGAAGACCGTCAATCTGCCCGAGAACGCATCGGTGGAAGACATCATGGAAGCGTATTTACAGGCTTGGAAGTTGGGGCTGAAAGCAGTTGCTGTTTATCGCGATGGCTGCAAAAAGTCACAACCCCTTTCTGCGGCGGGGACGAAGACCGCGAACTCCAGTAAAGACGATCCGCGGCCGGGGGCGGCCGCGCCGCAAGAGCCGGAGGATATGAATGCGCCTCCGCGCGCGGTGCGGCACAAGCTGCAGGAGGAGCGCGCGTCGATCACACACAAGTTCAACATTGGCGGGCACGAAGGCTACATCACGGTCGGGCTCTATCCCAATGGCGAGCCGGGCGAACTGTTCATCACCATGGCGAAAGAAGGATCGACGGTCAGCGGATTGATGGATAGTTTTGCGCTGGCGGTCTCTATTTCACTGCAGCACGGTGTGCCGCTGAAATTGTTCTGCGAAAAATTCGCGCACACCCGCTTCGAGCCCAGCGGCTGGAGCGGCAATCCCGACATCGGCTACGCCAAGTCGATCATGGATTACATCTTCCGCTGGCTGCAGTTGCGATTCACCGGACAGCAGCAATTGCTGTTCGAGAATTTGAGGCCGAAGTCGGCAGTGGTCAGTGGCCCGTTACCGGAGGAAGCAGCGTCTGGAATGCGACGTCCGGAAGCCGGGACTCGGGAACCGGGAGCCGGTTCGATCCATGCCGCCGACGCGCTGGCCGGCATCATCGACCTGGGCGACGCTCCCACCTGCAGCTTCTGCGGCAGCATCATGACGCGGAACGGTTCGTGCTATCGCTGCGGGAGTTGCGGGAGCACAAGCGGGTGCAGCTAATTTTAAATTCTTGTCATTCCGACCAGGCGCGTCTTTTGCGCGATCTTCGCCGCCGAGGGCGAACTTGAAGTTAGTGCACCGTACTGTGAGGGGGACACGGCACGCCGTGTCCCTTTTCGGTTGCGGTCCACGGACAATGTTGACATCGCTTAGGCTTCAAAATTTCCTATTGCTTTAAAGATCACCATCTTCCCTTGCGCCCGACCACAACAGTCGTGGGAAGGAACAACGCGGGCAAATCGACGATTGTCGAGGCGCTACGTCTGATCTCCCTGATGGTCAGCCGCTCCCCGCACCTAAATCAATTTCACAGATGCACTAAGCCGATTTCGCTTGCGCCTCCTGCGGCCATACCGACAATGCAGACCACAACGGAGCAGTAAACATATTGGCTCGGAATGAGCCACTAGACGCTAACCCAAGCCGAGTAACGCTATGCGTAGTCTAGGAATCTTCGCGCTTCAGTCTGGACAGGTTCAAGGCCTAGCCTCATAGACTAGATTGAATGGCGTCTGTGTGGCACGACGGAAGCGGCTAAATCCGGCAGAATTGACCACTTTCTGTATTCGCCTCTCGCCTGCCTGAGCGCCCAGACACATCCCCACCTCCTGCGATCGGGAACAGGGCGTACACAGCAAAGTCGAGAATGAATAGTAGACGCGGCCCACGGGATTGAGATTGTCCTGAAGGTCGTCATTGGCGAACGGCTCAACGATCATCCATGAACCATTGTCGGTTAAGGCGGCGCGCACGTGCGCCGCGGCGCCGACCGGGTCCCCCATGTCGTGGAGGCAGTCGAAGACCGCCACGAAGTCATAGTCTTTCCCGGGGAATTCCTTGGCTTTCACTACTTCGAAGCTGACCCGGTCGGCCACTCCCTGACGCTTGGCTGATTCTCGCGCCTCTTGAATGGACTTGTCATGGTAGTCAAACCCGAAGATATGGGAGTTGGGGAATGCCTTTGCTAACAGGATGCTCGAAGCCCCTTTCCCGCAACCAACATCGGCGACCTTCGCACCACGCACGAGTTTGTCATGGACGCCATCCAGGGCGGGGATCCAGGAACTGACTAGATTGGCGGCGTAGCCCGGACGAAAGAACTTCTCGCACCCGTGAAATACCCGGTCTTCGTGCTCGCCCCAACCCATGCCGGCGCCGGAGCGGAACGCCTCTGTGATGCGGGGAACGGCTGCCAATGATCCCAGAGCGAGTTCAAAGGCGCCCGGCAAATATGCTGGACCATCTTCGTTCGCCAAGGTGAGCGCTTGCTCGTCGGTCATTCCGAATTTGTGGGTTTGCGGGTTGTACATGATATAACCGCCCGCTGCCTGAGAGGCCAGCCACTCGCGCACATAGCGCTCGTCGGTGCGCGTTATGGCCGCCAGTTCCGTGGGCGTGAGTGGACTGGCCGCGAGGGCTTTGTAAAGCCCAAGGCGTTCCCCGATCACGACCATGCCGGCGTGAACGGCGGCTCCCAGATCGTTGACAAACTGTCCTAAGAATTGCTCTAGCTTTTTCGCATCCACAGCCATGGTTTCCTCCAAATCGATTTAAAGCGACTGGAATTTACTTCTTTCCCGGGTCGTCTTCGGGATGGATGTAGTTGAACTGCATCGGTGCGACGCCGTGAATCTGGACGATCACTTCGCCGGAGGCCATCGCGTAGTGGTGCATGTCGGGATCGAGATAGGCGAAGCTCCCGGCGGGGAAGCTCGCCATCTTGTCTTTGTCGAATGTGTCGCCCATCCCAACCTTGAAGGTTCCAGAGATGACCGTGACGTTTTCGCGCAGCGGATGCCAGTGGGGAGCGATGCGATAGCCGTCCGGCATTTTCACCCGCACGGTGTAATCCCCGGTGGACGCAGCCGGATTGCCCTCGATGACCGCAACCTGTGCCCCCGGGGCGATGAAAGGCGGTGGTGGACCCCACTGAACTGTGTCCGGGGTGAACGCGTTTTTGTCGTGAGCGCCAGGATGTGCGGCGGTGGTGAAGAACTGGCCTGCGAAGCACACCATGGCAAGGATTGACAGGGTGATGAACGGTTTTCGTTTCATAAGTTTCTCCTTCAAGATTGTTGATTGGGGGATGATCTCGTGTGACGGGGAGCTTTGCAATGCAGCCGCGATAGCCTTTGGATATCTTTCTTATATCGTCGCAAGTTATTGATTTTTATCGGATAATGCTGAGCAACGGTTCTCGATGGGGCGCTCAAATCAGAACATGGGCAGAGTTGAAGTCGACCTGGGACGCTACGAACTGCGGCGGTCCGGGAGGCGGATCAAGCTTGAGAAGAAGCCGATGGAGTTGCTGATCTTTCTGCTCGAGCGCCGTGAGCAGATGGTGTCCCGCGACGACATCGTGAAGAAGCTGTGGCGCTCCGATCTGTTTATCGATACGGAGAAAAACGTCAACAATGTTGTGCGGAAGCTTCGCACCGCGCTGGGTGACAACGCCGACCGACCACGGTTTCTGGAGACGGTAGTCGGAAAAGGATATCGATTCGTCGGCCCGGTTCGAGTGATCGACGCGAAATATCCGTCCTCGGATTCTGGACGCAGCTCTGTCCGCAGCGACGTCCGGAAAGATGGGAGCGAACGGGGCGAGCGGTCCTCCATCGCCGTCCTTCCGCTGTTGCTGCTGGAGAAAGCGGCGGATGACCAAGGCCTGTGTCTGGGGTTTGCGGACGCACTGGTGTCGCTCCTCGGCAATCTAGCGGGCGTGGACGTGCTGCCAACATCGGCAGTCCTGAACCTGCCCCTTGAACTAACACCCTCCGAAATCGCCTCTCGCCTGGGCGTGCGATTTGTCGTGCACGGCGCCATTCAGATGTCCAAAGGGCAGAGGCGTCTCTCGCTGGAGATGTTTGACACCTCCCTTCAGCGTCTCAGCTTCACGAAGAAGTGCGACATCGACTTGGATCGCCTTGCGGGTCTCGAAGGCGATATTGCGAAGCAGATCAGCCGCGCAGTGAACCGGCCGTATAGTCCGGCGGCGATCGCGCAGCGCCCACGCTATAGCAGGGATCCGATGGCATATTCGGAATTCATGCGCGGCTATCGGATCACGGCTTCTGGCGACGCGTCGATGATGGATCAAGCAAGCCACCATCTCACCGATGCGGTGACTCGTGATCCGATGTTTGCCCTCGCTCACGCGACCCTCTCCTTCGCATGCACAACCCGCCATTTCGAATTCGACCCGGCCAGCGTGTGGCTGGAGAAAGCCGAATTCCACTGCCGGCGGGCGCTCGAAATTGACGCGAATCTTCCAGAGGGGCACGTGGCGCGCGCTTTTCTGCTCTGGGGACCGTCGAAGAACTTTCAGCATCTGGAGGCGATTGCCGATCTCAAGCGGGCTCTGGCCCTGCAGAACAATCTGCCTCATGCCTACAACCGTCTGGGCAGCATCCTCGCACATATCGGACTGCTTGATCATTCGCGTGCGATGTTTGAACGGGGACGGCCTTTTCAAGCCAAGAAGGCTGTGAGCCCGAGCATTGTGCAGGCATATGTCTGGGGCCAGGACTACGACTTGGCGCGCCACCAGATTGAAGTCTGGCGAGCGGAAAGTCCGGGCAACAAGTACGCTCTTTATTTTGCTCCGTTCCCCGCCATGATGACTGGGGACTGGAAAGAGGCCAGGCTCCGGATCGATGAAGCGCTCCGGTCTGTCCCGAACGAACCGCTCATCATCAGCCTGGAGGGCCTGTTCTACGCCCTGACGGGAAATCGAGACGTGGCCATTGAGTGCGTGACCAGGGCCTGTTCGAGTCCAAAGTCGTTTGGCCACGCGCATCATACCTATTATCAGATCGCCTGCACGCTCGCCCTCACCGGGAGACGCGAGACCGCTTTTGAGTGGCTGGAGCGAAGCGTCAGCACTGGATTCGCCTGCTGGCCTTACTTCCTGAAAGATCCGAGCCTCGCGAGTCTACGCAGCCTTCCCGAGTTCGAACTTCTGATCTCTGCTTTACAGGCCAAATACCCGGACCATCTGGGCCTGCTATAGGGAAACAACGTCAATGCACAACGGTTCGGTGTTCTCCCTTTTGTTCCGGATGTATTGTCGTCGCAAGGGAAGGGTTCCCCGTGATCCGTACGCAACACCCGAGGCGGGCCATCGGGCATTCTCACCGAGTTCCGCTCCTTTTTGGTGATATCCTTCCGCCACGCTGTTTTCCTGGGCTGCGGGATGACTTCCTTACCGCGCCTCCCGACGTATACAGAGCGAGGTGGCTCAGATGCGCATATTCTCATTGAGATGTCTGCTTTTGGCTGTGCCGATGGCCAGCGCGCTCGCGCAGACGCCGGCGCTGCAGGTGAATGTTGTTTACGTGTGCGCGGACGGACAAAGCTTCAAAGTCTTCTCGTGCGACAACACCACGGGCGCCTGCGATTATCAGAACTACAAGAAGGGGCAGGCATACCAGCGAGGCGAAGCGCTCCGCGTACAACTAGCTGCTTTGCTCCCGGCAAAATGCCACGCGCAAACGCCGGCCGAAGCGCAGGCCGACCCTCACCACGGCGAGATTCCACCTGCGTCTTCTCCGTTTAAGGCTCGCGCGAATGCAGGCAGCAACGGCTCGGAATCCGCGGCGGCGGTGAATTCGCAGACCGGTCCAGGTGGATTCAAGGTCGGCGATACGGTGCGCGTTTTGAGCGACGGCTGGCAGGAAGGCAAGATCATCCAGGTGCACGGCCGTTCTTACGTGGTCCATCTGCCGAATGGGATTGACGTTTCAAAACTCTGGCCAATGGAGGTGCGTCGGCTCGGAAGACTCACGGCCGAGGATCACGCGATGGGGCAATACGATCTCCACGATCGGGTGCAGGTGTTGGTCAACGGCAAGTGGATGGAAGGTGAGATCCGTGGGCAGAATCTCAATATGTACGACATAAAGGTGCCTGGGGTCGATACTGGCTTCGGCTCTGACATTGTGAACACCACCCCCGAGAATATCCGCGTCTCTAGTACACCGGCGCCTCCGCCGGCCGCCCAACGGGCGGCCGGGCAAGCTCCCAAGCCTGGACTCACGAGCTGCACCGGCAAGTATGAAGGCCGGTGGGAGCACGTCTCGGGCATGGGCGGCATGAAGGTTGTTTTCCGTTCCGGGAAGGCAACGATTACCGAAGGATTGGGCGGAGAGATGCCGTTCGATTGCTTCACCGGCGGCGGCAAGGTCGTTTTTTACAAGGCCGGATCGTTCACGCCCTTTTCCTACGACTTCGACATCAACAACGACGGAACCCTGCAGACGCCCCTCGGAGCAATCAAGAAGATGGGCAACTGACAAAGTTGCGCGGCGCATGAGCTCGAAGCCATGCCGAAATGAAGTAGGATCAAGCGCACCTTCAGAATGCGGTCGTCTGGATTCCCGACTCGAAAACTTCAAACCGTACCGCCGGAGTGCCCCTCACTCCGGTAGCCATCGAAGCCTTTCGTCGCCAGATGGCCAACGCGGGGGATGGTGCGTTCTTGTTTCCGAGCGATCTGAATTGAGGCGGGCCCGGGACCACTCTCAAGACGGTCTGACACAAGACTGTTCGGCGGGCCAAGGTTCCTTGCCATGTACGTCAGGGCAGGGGGTTTTTTTCTTGCCGCACCCCTCATGCCCCGCCCACAGGGCCATTTCGCGCGCGGCGCGCAATTGCGTGACCGGATCGCCGCTGGGGTGGAACTCCATCGCAACCACGCCGGTATAATTCAACTCGGCTAATTTGCGAAAAATGTTCTGATAGTTGATCTCGCCCGTTCCCGGCTCGTGACGGCCTGGAACGTCCGCGATGTGCACGAGTCCCAGATGCGGGAGGCTTTTCTCCAGCTTCTCGATGAGATTTCCCGCGGCGATCTGCTCATGGTAAAGGTCGTAGAGCAAACGGACTTGCGGGTGGCCGGTCGCTTGCACAACCTCCAGAGCTTCAGAGATTCCCGTCAAGAAGTATCGCGGATTTTCCTCGGGATCGATGGTCTCGAGCAGCAACCGCACCGGGTCGCCGTTGATCGATTTACCCTGTACGAGATCAGCGGCGGCTTTAAGCGTGTCGATACAACATTGATGCTGCAATTCGCGAGGCATTTCCTGAACCTGGTCGCCAGAGAGCAAAATCAGGTTGGGGCAATCGATTTGCTCTATGATCGGCAGCACATGCCGCAGTTCGTCGAGCAGAGGCTTTCGATGGTCTGGGATGCCTACACCGTGCTTCAACCCGGCCGTGCAGTCGAAGTTGATGCCGAGCTGTTTGCGGATGGAGTTAACTCGCCGGAAATCCGCGTCCGTCCACTCGGCGTATTCACCAACCAACTCCACATTCCTGTAGCCAGCCTCCGCGACTTTTTCCAGGCGCTGTTCGAAAGGGAGATTGGGGAAAACAGTCCACAGCATGACCGACAGCTTGAAAGGCACCCCGGTCTCCTCGCCCTTGTTTGCCGCCCATATTGGATCTTCACCGACCAGGTCAGAAATGTGACCCACCCCATAAGATCCCGCTACCGTCCCAGCAACAGTTTGGACAAATGCTCGTCGATTCATCATTCACCTTAACGAAGAGCCCGGAAATTCAGTCGCTTCTTCTAATGACTGCGTGAAGTTAACACAACTCG